>ERZ1685332.7-NODE-7-length-84611-cov-15.441494_pt1 | contig 84611 bp, 66 predicted proteins | sample MGYA00580193_ERZ1685332 | MGnify/ENA primary metagenome ERZ1685332 (study PRJEB41501, sample SAMN08275520) | hot springs metagenome | biome: alkaline hot spring; material: microbial mat | place: Russia: Ush-Beldyr | collected 2015-07 | depth 0.5 m m ...
CTGGGTGGCGTATATTGGCGGTGCGGTGCGCAAAGCCGGCTATTCGAATCTGCGTTTCGGCGATGCCATGACCAATAACCTGCCCGACAAGACGGTTGAGCAGATTATTCGCACGAACCAACCTGACGTGGTGATGGCGACGGCGATCACGCCGATGATCTACAAAGCGCAGGAGACGCTGCGCCTGGCGCGCGAAGCCAATCCGGGCTGCAAGACGATCCTCGGCGGAGTGCATCCGACGTTCATGTACGCGCAGGTGCTCACCGAAGCGCCCTGGATCGATTACATTGTGCGTGGCGAAGGGGAAGAGATCATCGTCAACCTGATGCGCGCCATCGAGAACGGCAGCGATGAGCGGGATCGCTATCAGATCCAGGGGATTGCATTTCTGGATGGCGACCGCGTGGTTGCCACGCCAGCTCATCCGCCGATCGCCGATCTTTCGACCCTCACGCCCGACTGGAGCCTGCTGGAGTGGGAAAAATACATCTACATTCCGTTGAATGTGCGCGTGGCGGTGCCGAACTTCGCCCGCGGCTGCCCGTTCACCTGTCGCTTCTGCTCGCAGTGGAAGTTCTGGCGCAAGTATCGTGTGCGCGACCCGATCGCATTTGTAGATGAAATTGAACTGCTGGTGCGTGAGTACAAGGTCGGCTTCTTTATTCTTGCGGACGAAGAACCGACCATCCATCGCAAGAAGTTCGTGGCGATGTGCGAGGAACTGGAGCGGCGCAACCTCGGCATTCATTGGGGCATCAACACTCGTGTGACCGACATCCTGCGCGACGAGCAGTATCTGCCGCTCTACCGCCGCGCCGGGCTGGTGCACGTCTCGCTCGGCACCGAAGCCGCTGCGCAGATGAACCTCGACCGCTTCCGCAAGGAGACGACCATCGAGCAGAACAAGCGCGCCATCAAGCTGCTGCATGACCAGGGGATCGTCGCCGAGGCGCAGTTCATTATGGGGCTGGAAAACGAAACGCCCGAAACTATCGAGGAGACCTATCACTATGCCCTCGACTGGAAAGCGGATATGGCGAACTGGAATATGTACACGCCATGGCCCTTCGCCGAGTTGTTCGAGGAACTGGGGGATCGGGTCGAGGTGCGTGATTTCTCGAAGTATAACTTCGTCACGCCGATCATCCAGCCGGATGCGATGACGCGCGAGCAGGTGCTCAAGGGTGTACTGCGCAATTATGCGCGCTTCTATATGCGCAAGGCGTTCCTGAGCTATCCCTGGATCAAGGACCCCTTCAAACGCCGCTACATGCTCGGCTGTCTGAAGGCGTTCGCCAAAACGACATTCACCAAGCGGTTCTATGATCTCGAACGGGTGCATCTCGACGGTTCCATCGACCTGGGATTCGATGAGACGAAAGTGCTGACCCGCGAACAGATCGCAGAGTTGAAGCAGAAGCGTCCCGAACTATCCGCTGATGTCGATTTCCGCGGCACCGTCACCGCCTGCGGCGCGCCGAATGATGTGCCGGAGTACGTTGAGCAGGAATGAGTGGTCAGGACACTGCGCGCTCTTTTCAGTAGCGCGCGGAGCAATATCAAGGTTGTCGCAGAAAGGCTGATGCAAAGACGCGAGGACGCAAAGATTTGTCCTGTCAAGTGCAAGGCTCTGCGTCGTTGCGTCTTCACATCAACCCTTTTGAGACATGCTTCAGAAATTGTTCATTAGGGCGCAGGCATGGATGCTGCGCCCATTGTCTGTTGGAGGCTGGAAGTGAGCAGGGTTCTCATTATCGGGGCCGGCTTTGGCGGCCTGGCTGCCGCTGTGCGCCTGGCAGCGCGCGGTCACGAAGTCGAAATCTTCGAGAAGCAGGACAAACCGGGCGGGAAGGCGTATGTACTGGAGGTGGACGGCTTCCGGTTCGATACCGGTCCAACGGTCATCACCGCGCCGTTTCTGTTCGACGACTTGTGGCGTGCTGCAGGACGCCGCCGTGAGGAGTATGTCGAATTCCGCCCATGCCATCCCTTCTACCGCATCTATGACCATACCGGTCGCCACTTCGATCACAGCGCTGACGAAGCTGCGGTGCTGCGCGCGATCGAACGCATCAACCCCGCCGATGTCGAAGGGTACCGCCGTTTTCTGGCAAGCACCCGCCCGATTTTCCAGAAGGGGTTCGTCGAGCTGGCGGATCAGCCATTCCTGCATTTCCGCGACATGCTGCGCGTCGCGCCCGATCTTGCCCGGTTGCGCTCGTTCGAGAGCGTCTATCGCTATGTGTCGCGCTACATCAGGGACGACTTTCTGCGACGCTGCTTCTCGTTCCATCCGCTGTTCATCGGCGGCAACCCGTTCTACGCCTCGTCGATCTATGCCATGGTTCACTACCTGGAACGCGAGTGGGGCGTGTACTACGCCGTCGGCGGAACCGGCGCGATCGTGAATGCCCTGGTGCGTTTGCTGCATGAACTTGGCGTCGCCATCCATCTGAACACCGAAGTGCGCGAATTGATCGTCGAAGGGCGCCGCGTTCGCGGTGTAGTTCTGGCGGATGGTAGTGAGCGCCGCGCCGATATTGTGGTGTCGAACGCCGATGTCGCCCATACCTACGCCGACCTGATCGCGCCGCGTTACCGCCGCCGTTATACCGACCGTCGCCTGCGGTCGTTGCGCTATAGCATGTCGCTGGTGGTCATCTTCCTGGGAACGCGGCGCGCCTATCACGATGCGCCGCTGGTGCGCCACAACATCATCTTTGGTCCACGCTACCGCGGATTGCTCGACGATATTTTCATCCACAAACGAGTCGCCGACGACTTCTCGCTCTACCTGCACATGCCGTCGCGTGATGAGCCGGATGTCGCGCCGCCCGGCTGTGACGCCTTCTACGTTCTGTCGCCCGTCCCCAACCTGGCGTCGCAGACCGACTGGGCAACCCTGGCGCGCCCATACCGCGATGCAATTATTGCGTTCCTGGAAGAGCGATTCCTGCCCGATCTGCGCAGGAACATCGTCGTCGAGCGCATGGTTGATCCGCGCCATTTTCAGCGCCGCCAGAACAACTACCTCGGCGCGGCATTCGCGCTCGAACCGACCCTCCTGCAGTCCGCCTGGTTTCGCCCGCACAACCGTTCCGAAGAGTTCGACAATCTCTACTTCGTCGGCGCGGGCACCCATCCAGGCGCAGGGTTGCCGGGTGTGTTATCATCGGCGCTGATCGTCGAGCGACTGGTGAGGTGAGCGGTGCGTGGCGAGTGGTGAGCAGTGAGCGGCGGGAGGTCAAGAAGGTTGAAGGCGGGAAGGTGGGAAGGTGCCACTCCTGTCAGGACGCCCCTGAGAGATGCGGACATCATGCGCTGGAGCACTCATTTATTCGCTGCCGCCTTCGTTTACCTTCCCATACAACCACAGAGGCGCAGAGAACACAGCGAGGATCATTCGCTTCTTCGCCGCCCCATTCGCTTCTTCGTCAGCGCATTCGTTTCTTCTCCATTCGCTTCTTCGCCAGCGCATTCGTTTCTTCTCCATTCGCTTCTTCGCCGGCGTATCCGTTTCTTCGCCGGCGCGTTCGTTTCTTCACAGGAGGAACCCATGACCCCACTGCGTGATGCAGCATTGATTGCGCAGATCAACCATCTGACGGTCCCCAGGGACCAACTGGCGCTCTGGTCGCTTGGGCAGGCAGGGTTTGTGCTGAAAGGCGGTGACACAATCGCCTGTATCGACCCCTACCTTTCCAATTCGGTGGAGGAGATTGGCGGTCCGCCGCGACGCTTCCCGATCCCGCTCGACCCGGCGCTGATCACCCATGCGCAGGTGGTATTTGCGACTCACGAGCACCTCGACCACACCGACGCTGCGACGCTGGCGTCGCTCATGGCAGCGTCGCCATCGGCAGTGCTCGTGGCTTCGCTCCAGGGGCGGCAGATTGCGTTGCATGCCGGCATTTCCGGTGAACGGATCATCACGCCGCGGCTGGGTGAGCGCATCGAGATTGCAGGATTGACATTCATGGCGACGCCAGCCGCGCACTATGAGTACGAAGTCGATGTGGAAGGGCATTCACGCTGGATGGGGTTCATCATTGAGTGCAATGGCGTGACCATCTACCACAGCGGCGATACGATCATCTTTCCTGAACTGCTGGCGGCCCTCACAGGATGCTCCATTGACATTGCGCTCTTGCCAATCAACGGACGCGACTTCTTCCGTGAGCGTGAGGGGATTATCGGCAACCTGTGGCCTGGAGAAGCAGTTGAATTGGCAAAATCTATCGATGCGCGGGTATTGATTGGCATTCACAATGATCTCTTCGCCAGTAATCGCGTCTCGCCCGGCATGCTCTTCGACGAACTCGACCGTCGCGCGCCGTTTATGCGCTGCCATGTATTGCAGCCAGGCGAGTTGTACCTGTACGCCGGGTAGAGACCCTACCCCACATCCACCCCGATCTCGAACGTCGCGGCATACCCCTGGTCGAGCGGGGTCAGGTTCAGCATCAGTTGGCTGCCGCTCTGCCGGAAAATGCCATCGCTCTGATTGAGGGTCGTGCGGCGTCCCCGGTTTGCGTAGGGCGCCTGGGCGAACACGGCGTCGCTGATGGCATCGTCGAAGTAGAGTTGCGAGGTGAAGTCATAGACCTGCCCGGCTGCATTCGTTGTTCGAATCTTGAAGTGAATGTGAACGGTACGTCCCGGATACCAGCCGGGATAGATGGTCGTGAAGGTTGCAATGCCGTTGGCATCGGTCATCTGATAGCCGCGCAGCCACTGCTGCCCGCGCGTGTCGAGACGCGGGTCGCGCACGCCGGAATAGACTCCCTGGGCGTCGCAGTGCCAGATGTCCACCATTGCGCCACTGAGCGGCGCACAGCCAGTGCTGCTGACCTGGCTGACCACGAATGTGAGCAGCAGTGGCAATCCCTCTTTGACCACGCCGCTGGCGGGGTCGGAACGAATATCAGCGCGGTTCAGTTGCGTATCGACGAAGAACGGACCCTCCATCTGCTCAGGGCGCACCACGCATGCCGGAACCGGTCTGCTGATTCCGGCATCGGCGCTGACCGTCGGCGCCGCCGTTGACATCGCGGATGGTTCACGCGGGGCGGCGGTTGGCGCCAGCGTCGCGACAGGCGACGGTTGCACAACGGATGCGGCGGTCGCTTCAGGCAGCAGCGATGCACTGGTTGGTGCACTTCCGAGCGGCGTTCCCGCCGTTCCTCCCGATCCCGCCGCGCCGCAACCAGCCAGCAGGGCGGCAGCCGAGGCGCCGAGCAGCGCAAGCACTTCGCGCCGCGCCAGGATGCGTCCTATCGGGCGATCATCGGTGTCCATTCGGTCCTCACATTTGAAAAACTTCTCTCTCCTTCTTATTGTAGCAGCGCCATTTTCAGATTTCGTGAAGAGCGGATAAGAGTCTCCTGAGTTCCACCCTGGCAGAGAGCAGGCATGGTCTGTCGCTTTGTGCATGCGCCATGCTCACGTGCGGGGAGCGCAGCGAACCGTCGGAGCGACCAACCTCCTGCTGATTCATGCCTGCGCCCGTCACACGACGCGTCGCTTGCAAACTTGACCGTGAGGTGCGATAATCTGCCCTATAGAACAGATTATCTATCCGGGAAACTCCCGGTAGAGAATAGTACCATGCTTCTGCGCCAGAAGGTTCTGGTCTCGATGCTGCGGGAGGCGCGCAACTGCGCTTCACGCATTCAGCGGAACGGGAGGTCTCCGATAGTCTGGCAAACCTGCCACTTTCGCACCTGCAACCTGCCGCCTTCGCACCTGCAACCTTCCCCCTCCCAAGACCCTTGAGGTCGAGACGCGCGCAAATCGGGAGCAGGGATCATTCCGCCAGCGCGACTCTACGGCAGCCATCGATCAGCGGCAAAGACCTCACGGGTCGGGGACGTTCCACCCTCCCACGTTCAACGTTCAACCTTCGCATCTGCAACCGCCTCACCGCTCGCCTGAAAGTTACCGATTCGTTATGACCTGTTGACAACTGTTATCAAAAATCAGGCGGTCATGCTGCTATGATGTACCCGACGCCGCAAAGTCTCCGTCCATCAACCACCATGACTGTGGCATACCCGGTATGCGCCGGGAGGGATTCGTGTGTGCAGCGTCCTGGAGCGACGTCTGCGCTTCTTCAATGATGAAACGGGAGGTACGGACGTTATGAATCTCGGTCTGCAAGCGTTTCTGGCGTTCAGTCCTATTCTGGTCGCAGCGGTTTTGCTCGTCGGTCTGCGCTGGCCCGCGCGCCAGGCAATGCCGATTGTCTACGTCGTTGCCGTGCTGATTGCTCTCTTCGCCTGGCAGGTCGCGCCAATCCGGGTGATTGCATCGACCATTCAGGGGTTGTTCATCACCCTCGACATCTTGCTGATCATCTTTGGCGCCATTCTGCTTCTCAACACCCTGAAGCACTCCGGCGCCGTCGCTGTCATCCGCAACGGGTTCAGCAATATCAGCGCCGACCGGCGCGTACAGGCGATCATTATCGGCTGGCTGTTCGGTTCGTTTATCGAGGGCGCCTCGGGGTTTGGCACGCCGGCGGCGATTGCGGCGCCGCTCATGGTTGCGCTCGGATTTCCGGCGATGGCGGCGGTGATGATCGGCATGATGGTGCAGAGTACGCCGGTGACGTTTGGCGCGGTGGGCACACCCATTCTGGTCGGCGTGCGCGGCGGGCTCGATACGCCCGAATTGGGCGCACAACTTGCGGCGATCGGTCTGACGTTCAATGACTATCTGCGTCTCATCACGGTGCGCGCAGCGGTCATCCACGGCATTACTGGAACGCTCATGCCACTGCTCATGGTGGTGATGATGACCCGCTTCTTCGGGAAGAACAAATCGTGGACCGAAGGGTTGTCGATGGCGCCGTTTGCGATCTTCAGCGGTCTGGCGTTTACCATTCCCTATACCCTCACCGGGTTGCTGCTCGGACCGGAGTTCCCGTCGCTGCTTGGCGCCCTGGTGGGGCTGGCCATCGTGGTAGCGGCGGCGCGGCGCGGGTTCCTGCTGCCAAAGGATACGTGGGATTTTGCCCCCGCGAGTGAGTGGCAACCGGAATGGCTTGGTCAGATCGAGATGAAACTCGATGATCTGACCGGCAAAAAGCCGATGAGCACCTGGCTGGCATGGGCGCCATACCTGCTCGTGGCATTCTTCCTGGTGCTGACCCGCCTGCCGCAGTTGCCCATCGGCTCGACGCTGCGCTCGATCTTGAAGATCGAGTGGAAAGACATCTTCGGCACGGGCATCACCGCCGCGACAACGCCGCTCTATCTGCCTGCGTCGATCCTGGTGGTGGTGGTGCTGATCACGTTCTTTCTCCACCGCATGAGCCGCAACGAACTCCAGCTGGCAATCAGCGACTCGAGCAAGGTGATTCTGGGCGCAGGCTTTGTGCTGATCTTCACCGTGCCAATGGTGCGTGTCTACATCAACTCAGGGGTTAACGCCCTCGGCATTGCCAGCATGCCAATCAGCATGGCGGAGTGGGTGGCGGTGAATGTGGGCGGCATCTGGCCCCTGTTCGCGCCAACGATCGGGGCGCTGGGCGCGTTCATTGCAGGCAGCAATACGGTCAGCAACCTGATGTTCAGCCTCTTCCAGCATGGCGTCGCTGAACGGTTGCTGATATCGGGCGCAGCAATCGTGGCGCTGCAATCCGTAGGCGCTGCCGCCGGCAACATGATCGCCATTCACAATGTGGTTGCCGCCTCGGCGACTGTCGGGCTGTTGGGGCAGGAAGGGGCAACGCTGCGCAAAACCGCCATTCCCACCTTTTATTATCTGCTCGTCGCCGGCACAATCGGGTTGATCGCCATTTACGGCTTGGGCATCAGCGACCCGCTCGTTGCCGAGATGGCGAGGAATGCAGCAGTGGGGCAGTAGGAAAACGGCGAGGGGTGAACGCTCACCTTCCTCCTCGCCACAGCATGCCGCGTCCTGGCGCCGCAAGGAAGATGACCGTAAAGATCGCCGTGGCAACCAGCACCACTGCGGCGCCAGACGCGATATTGATATAATAACTCAGATACAGTCCGGAGATGCTCGAAACGGCGCCGATCAGCGCGGCAACCGCCATCATCGCGGGCAGGCGCCGGGTCAACAGATACGCCGTTGCGCCTGGCGTCACCAGCATGGCTGCAACCAGCGCCACGCCGACCGTTTGCAACGATACGACGATAGTGAGCGCAATCAGGAGCAGGAGCAGAAGCCGCAACCGCTCGACCGGCAGGCGCTGGGTTGCTGCCAGCACCGGATCGAAGGCGACCACCAGGAATTGACGATAGAACGCCAGGACAGTCAGCAGAACCGCAGCGCCAATCCCTGCAATCAGCCAGAGGTCAGCCGGGCTGACTCCCAAAACATTGCCGAACATAATGTGGGAGAGATCAACGGCGTAGGTGCGCACACTACTGATCAGCGCCACTCCCAGCGCCAGCGCCGCTGCAAAGACAATGCCGATCGCGGTATCTTCTTTGATCGCTCCTTGACGCGAGAAAAAACTGATCAGCAGCGCCACGGCGACGGCAGCGACCAGCGCGCCGACCGTCAGATTCGTTCCCATCAGATAGGCGATGGCAACGCCTGGCAGCACGGCATGCGCCAGCGCATCGCCAAGGAACGCCATCGAGCGCAGCACGACATAACATCCAACAATAGCGCACAAGACGCCAACCAGCATCGCCGCCAGCATACCGCGCTGCATGAAACCATACGCGAGCGGTGCAACGATCCAGGACCACAGGGTGTTCATTTGACCACGATGCTTTCTGGTTCAGGTTGATTGCAGGCGCACTGATCGACCAGCACCGAGCCGTCAGGCAATGTGAGCACCTGCCCGCCAAACGCCTCTGCCAGCAGTTCGCGTCTCAGCGCCTGCGCCGGAGAACCATCACCGAACAGTCGCCGGTTGATGAGGAGGACGCGCTCGAAACGCGCCGCTGCAAGACCGAGGTCGTGTGTCGAGAGAATGATCGTCACGTGCTGATCACGGAGCGCGTCGAGCACGCTGAGCGTCGCTTCCTGCGTCGCCGCGTCCACGCCGGTGAAAGGCTCGTCGAGCAGAAGAATGTGCGGTTCCTGTGCCAGCGCGCGCGCCAGGAACACCCGCTGCTGCTGTCCGCCGGACAGTTCGCCGATCGGGCGATGCGCGAGATGCGCGATGCCCATCAACCCCAACCCGCGCTCGACGGCGGCACGATCAGCGCGGGTTGGGCGCCGGAACCAACCGAGCCGTCCAAAGCGGCCCATCATCACCACATCAGTGACTGTGACCGGAAAACGCCAGTCCACCTCTTCGCGCTGCGGCACATACGCGACACAGTCCTGGTGCGCACCAGTCGGCAAACCGTGAATGCGAATGGCGCCGCTCTGCGGCTTGACCAGACCAACCAGCGCCTTGAACAGCGTCGATTTGCCTGCGCCGTTCGGTCCGACCAGCACGACCCGCTCGCCGTATTCTACGCGAAACGAAAGATCATCGAGCACCTGCCGTCGCCCGTAGACAACGGTCAGGCGCTCAATCTCCAGGTGCGCCGGTTCGTATGCAATCTGTTGAGAACGAGTCATCCCTGCTGCAGTGCCTCGACAATTTGCTTAACATTGTACCGCATCATATCGAGATATGTCGGCGCGGGACCATCGGCGCTGGATAACGAGTGTGTGTAGAGATCAGGCACAACCCGTATCCCGGTCTCGCGCGCCAGTTGTTCGGCAAGCTGCGGGTTGGCGCTGGTCTCCAGGAAGATTACCTTCGCCCCCGCCTCACGCACCCGATCGGTCAATCGCGCTAGTTGCTGCGCCGACGGCGATGCGCCGGTGCTGACGCCTGGCACAATCGTGCCGATAATGCGGAAGCCGTAGCGGTCGGCGAAATAACCGAAACTTTCGTGATTGGTGACCAGTTTGCGGTTGGCTTCGGGAATCTTCGCAACTTCTCCGGCAATGAAGCGATCCAGTTCGTTGAGTTGCGCGATGTACCGTTCGGCATTTGCGCGGTACACTTCGGCGCCGGCGGGATCGATGCTGATCAGCCCGTCGCGGATATTGGCGACATACGTTACGACTTTCGTCGGATCGAGCCAGAAGTGTGGATCACCCTCATCGTGATGATGGTGACTGCCGGGCATGGTGATCATGAGGGCTGCCTTGGCTTCGCGAAAACCGCTCAACGCCAGGAGATACTCCCCCTTCTCCGCATCCATGATCATCGCCTGAGTCAGCCCGGAGCAGGCAAGCGTCAGCGTTTCCTCCGCTTCAACTGCTGTACCAGAGTCGATGCCGGTCACAGCGAGCGTTCCGCCGCTCGTGGCAATCGCGATCTCACCGCCTTCGGCATCCCACTTCAGGAACCCGGCATATGTCCCGTCTGCCTGGCGGGTCAGCGCCACCTGCCAGAACGCACCGCCATGCTCATGGGCATGATCGTGGGCGTCCTCTTTGTGCATACCGGGTTCCGTGGCGGATGCCTGGTCAGCGCCAGCGCTGATCTCCTCCGCTGCCGGGAAGAGGTCTGCCGCCTCGACACACAGCGCGTCGGTCAGTTCTTCGGGACTCATCACCGCAACCTCGCCCTCACGCGCCGTGCGGCTGGTCAATCCCTTTGAGGCTTCAATGACGGTGCGCTCGCCGCCGGCATTTTCCAGCAGGCTGGCAAGAAACTCTTCAAAGCCGGCGCCATTGACGATCAGGACCTCGCTGTCGGCAACCTTGCGCACGTCGGCAGGGGTCGGCTCGAAAATGTGCGGATCGACGCCAGGCGGTATCAACGCCTCAACGGTCAACCGGTCTCCAGCGACGTTCTGAGCGATGTCCGCCAGGAATGACTGCGCTGCCAGCACCCTGATGGCCGGCGCTGCCGCAGGCGCGGTTGGAGCGATTGTCGGCGCTTCTGGCGCTGTGGTCGGGGCGGGGGCCGCCGGTACTGGCGTTGCGCCGCCGGTTGGCGCAGGCTGCGTCCCGCCGCAGGCGCTCAGGAAGAGCGTTGCCGCGAGCGCCAGGGCAAGAATCCGATAGATCATCTGTGGTTCCTCCTGAAATAAGCACGGTGTCTGTCATTGCCCATCTTAATTGATAGTATCTATTATATCAAAATCCTCTGCATACGACAAACGAGACGCGCGATTATTGATATATCATATCCTTATCTTTCCTGTCTCCTTCTCCTCCAGTGTGGGAGAGCAGAATATTCAACGTCCATCATCCTGCGGCGACGGGTCCAGCATGCATGGTCAGGCAGCAACCCACCGCTGAACTGTCGGGCGCTGCCGCACCCCTGCCCTATGCTCTGAACCAGCCCTGCGTCAGCGGGGCTTCATGCGTTCAGCGCGGGCGATGTCTGCCAGGAACGCGGTGGTTGTTGGCAGTTCATGACTGCACCCTGCGGCGACCGTGCCATTGCGACAGCGCGCGCCAGATGCTATAATTGCTCGTATACGCGACCCGCATTCGACACTGCTATGGCTCAGTCTCCTGCGCCCACCGCCCCGCTGTTGCACGACCGCTACCGGATCGAAGAGCGGCTTGGTGCGACACGTCTCGCTGTCATATATCGGGCATACGACGAGCGGCAGCAACGCCCGGCGCTGGTGGCGCTGTTCCGCGAAGAACTGGTCTCCCAGGAGGCGTTGCGCCGCCGCTTCATCGCTGAGGCGCAGTCCGGCGCTCGTTATCTGCACCCATCGCTGCTGCACGTCTACGACAGTGGTGAGGTCGCCGGTCGTCCGTTTCTGGTGACGGAATATGTGTCAGGGAGGATCCTGCGCGATCTTGGCCCGCTGACGGTCGAAGTGGCGTTGCTCTACTTTCGCCAGATCGTTGGCGCTGTTGCGGCGTGTCAGATGGCAGGGGCGCCGCACCCGCCGATCAGTAGCGTGAATATTGTGGCGGTGGATGAAGGGCGCGTCAAACTGGTCGAAAACTGGAGCATGACGCCAGCGGAGTTCGGCGCCGCTATCGCCTGCTACCGGGCGCCCGAACGTGTTGCCGGTCATCCTCCTGTTGCAGCCAGCGTCGTATACTCCCTGGGGTTGTTACTGATCGAAATGCTAACCGGTCGTCGCGCGCTCGACGGCGGCGATCTGAAAGCCATGCTTCAGGCGCATCAGCATGTGGCGCTTCCAACGCTCGCCGACATGCGCCCACATATCTACCTACCGTCGCTGGTACGCATGATCACGCGCGCCACCGCGCCCGACCCGTCGCAACGCTTTCCTGATGCACCTGCGCTGAACCAGGCGCTCGACGACGTGCGCCGCGCTATCAGCCACACCACCGATCGCCTGGCGCCGTATGCCTCTATGCCGTCAACGCCTTCCGCTGCTGTGAATGGGCGAGGACAGCCGGCATCATCGCCGTCGGTCGACCGTCCAGCATCGGTGCGTCCCGATCCGCAGCCGGCCGCTTCAACGCCGCCATCGGACTCAATGGCGACTGCCGCCCCTCAGCGCGCGATGCGTGGAACGCGCCAGCGTCCGCTGGCAGTGCTCATCGCAATGGTGGCGCTCTTCGTTCTGGTCGGCTCGGGAGCGTATGTCCTGACGAGCCTGGCGATCGAAGGGTTGACGAACGTCCGTCTGCCCCGTCCGCAGGTCACGTTGCCTGAAAACGTTTCTCTGCCAGACTGGTTGACAGGAGTGGCGAATGGTTCCGGCGAGGTGTTGATCGTGACCATCGGTGATGTCGAAGGGTTGAACCTTCGCAACGAACCGGGACTGAACACCCGTGTGATTGCGTTGCTGCCAAACGGAACCCGGGTGCGCAAACTCGAAGGTCCGCGCAATATCGACGGTGTGCCCTGGGTGCGGGTGCGCGGCGAAATCGACGGGCGGCAGGTGGAAGGGTGGGTTTCACAACTCTATGTGCGGTCTGAGGGCTAGACTTGCGCGATCTCGTGTGAGAATCTGCGGATTGGCGTATGAACATTCCTGATCGATTGATCGAACGTTTACGCAGTGCGCAACGAGTTGCGGTGCTGACCGGCGCTGGCGTTTCTGCCGAGAGCGGCGTGCCAACCTTTCGCGATGCGCAAACCGGCTTGTGGGCGCGCTACGATCCGGCGGAACTGGCATCGCCCGAAGCATTCCGCGCCAACCCGACGCTCGTGTGGCAGTGGTACGCCTATCGCCGCTCGCTGGTCGCCGCCGCTGCACCGAATCCAGGGCATCTGGCACTCGCCAACCTGGAGCGCCGGATCGCCGATTTTACCCTCATCACCCAGAACGTCGACGGTCTCCACCACCGCGCCGGAAGTCAAAACGTGGTAGAATTGCATGGTAACCTGTTCCGGTATCGCTGTTTTGACGATAATGAGCCGGTTGCATTGGCGCATGCGCCGCAGGACGCGCCGCCGCGTTGCCCGCAGTGCGGCGGACTGATTCGCCCTGATGTGGTCTGGTTTGGTGAATGGCTGCCGCCGCAAGCCTGGCACACCGCTGTGGCCGCAGCCGAACGGTGTGAACTCTTCCTCTGTATCGGCACATCGGGGGTCGTGCGTCCGGCTGCCGATCTACCCTTGATTGCACGGTCTGCTGGCGCATATGCGGTTGAAATCAACATCGCTCCCGGTGCGCTTGATGGTCGGTTGGACCTGCATCTGTATGCGCCGTCGGGGCAATTGCTTCCTGCACTGATGACTGCCGCCTTTGGTGACGCGGCATGATCGCTGCCACACCCTTCGCTCTGATGTCGATGAAGGAGCTGTGCGATGTCTCTGACACTGCCGAACGATGTGATCCGTCGCCTCTCGCAAGCCCGGCGCGTGGTGGCGCTGACTGGCGGCGGTGTGGCGGCGGAAAGCGGCATTCCGTCGTTTCGTGAAGTGCATACCGGTCACTGGGCGCAGTACGATGTCAGTGAACTGGCGACGCCGCAGGCGTTCGTGCGCAACCCGCGTCTGGTATGGGAATGGTATGCCTATCGTCGTGCGCTGGCAGAGCGTGCGCAACCCGGCGCTACGCACTACGCGCTTGTCGATCTGGAGCAGTACTATCCGGAGTTTACGCTGATCACGCAGTCGATCGATGGACTGCACTGGCGCGCCGGTTCACGCGATCTGATCGAACTGAATGGCAGCCTGCGCCGCTGCCGTTGCTACGAGTCGGGCCATATCGCCTTCGCCTGGGACGACGATGGCGACATCCCGCCGCGTTGCGTGCAGTGTGGCGGGATGTTGCGCCCGGACGTGGTCATGTTCGGCGAAGGATTGCCGCATCACGAGTTGCGCCGCGCGCGGCAGGTCGTCGAACAGTGTGATGTGTTCCTCAGCGTCGGGACGGTCGGCGCTATCGAACCGGTCGCTTCGTTCCCGTTTGTGGCGCGTCGTCATGGCGCATTCGTGCTGACTATCGCGCCTGATGAGTCGATCTACACGCTGATGGCGGATTATGTGCTTAATGCGACGCCAGGCGCTGTTATGCCGGAACTCGTGCAATTGATCGTTGGCGACGTTGGTGGTCTGGAAGAGTTGCACGTCGATGCTATCTGATCCTGTTAGCAGGAGGCGCTCATGGAGTTGCGCGGTCCGCGCGTCCTCATTCGTCCGTGGCAACATCACGATGATGAACTGGCGGATGACTGGCCACCGTATAACGATCCGTTCGATCCGCTCTGGAACCTGCCGCGCCCATCATCATTCGGCGGCGGGATGTGGAATGCATTGCTGGAACAGGGTGTGTATCGACGGAGCTGGGCGGTCGAGAACAGTGGCAGTGCGCTGATCGGGCGCATTTCACTGCGCGAAATCGACGAGCGACGCGGTCAGGCGCGCCTTGGGGTTACATTCGCGGCGCCCTATGTCGGTCGTGGGCTTGGCACCGAGGCGCTCACCCTGTTTCTCGATTACTACTTCGAAACGCTCAGGTATCATCTGATGGCGCTCGATGTCGCTGCGCCAAATATTCGCGCAGTACGTTGCTACATGCGTCTTGGCTTTCAATATGTCGAAAGCGACTGGCGCAGTGCTGGCGCCTTGTTCGACCGGCGGGTGCTCGACCAACCGGTGTATGCATCGTTGCGCCGCCATTTCCGCGATGACCCGCGCGGTCTGAAGGTTGAGTTCTTTGAAATGCGCCTGCACCGTGAAGAATGGATCAGGCGTCGCACCCCTACCGGCGCTGGTCATCATGGGTGATATGCAGACAGTACCATCAGGTCTCTTGCAGCAAATGCTGTTGTTCGGCTATCATACATGCTAGCATATACATTGTGTTGTGAGCGAGTAGCGTTTCATGTCACTCATCGCAGGCAATCTTGGCGTTGTGCAGCGCACGCTCGATGCGTATCATCTTGCCTGGGCGGTGTGCGCTGGCGCTGCGGCGCATCTCTATGGCAATCGCCGTCCGATTCAAGATATCGATATCCTCATCGAGCCGGGAAAGTTGCCTGAGGTCGTTCGTTTGCTCAACCAGCAGCAGAAGGTCGTGCAGTTCGATGGTCAGCGCATCCTCTGGCGTGGCATCAAGATTTTTGATGATCTGACCATCCGGCGTGGACGAGAGATCTATCCATTTATGCTCGATGCCGATATGCGCAGTCGCCTGCGGCGTCTCCCGTTGCTCGGAACGCTGGTTCCGGTGCTGTCGCCCGAAGATGTGGCATTGCACAAAGCAGTGCTGGCGCGTGGTCCTGAGGAAGGGAAGCACGACATTCCAGACGCTGCAGCGATTGCGCGACGCCAGGCGCTCGACTACGACTATGTGCAGCGGCGATTGGCGCTCATGCGGGTCAATGGAGCAGCAACTGCAGTGCTGGCGCGGATAGGTATTGAATTATAGGAGAAGGGGCGACCCGCCGGGTTGCCTGTGCGAGAAGGGTTGGGGCGGCCCATTGGGCCGCCCCTTCTGTTATTCCGTCACAACTCTTCTGGTTCGTCGTTGGGGACGTCACCATCGCGCGCAACCGCTTCGTCCTCGGGGAAGCCGCCGTTGTTGCTGCTCTCGTCGTCGTTGTCATCGCCGCCGATCAGCGCGCGCAACCTGCGTCGCAGCGCCTCATCATCGCGTTCGGGGCGCTCCTGTTCGATGACTGCCGCAGTGGTTGGTACGACGCTTGCCAGTTCGCCGATAACCTCTTCAGCAAGCTGGCGTCGCTTTTCGATCCCCGTGCCTGCCGGGATCAGCTTGCCGATGACGACATTCTCCTTGAGACCGCGCAGGTAATCCACCTTGCCGGTGATCGCCGCTTCGGTCAGCACCCGGGTCGTTTCCTGGAACGACGCAGCCGCTAGGAAACTGTCGGTCGTGAGCGACGCCTTGGTAATGCCCAGCAGCATCGTCGATGCTGTTGCCGGCTCACCCCCCTGACTGATAATCTCGGCATTCCTGCGCACGAACTCGGTCGAATCGATCAGTTCGCCCGGCAGGTAATCCGTATCGCCTGGCTCCTCGATCCGCACCCGGCGCAGCATCTGACGCACGATGACTTCGATGTGCTTATCGTTGATATCGACTCCCTGCGAACGATACACCTTTTGCGCCTCATTGACCAGGTAGCGCTGCACCGCTTCGCGCCCCTGGAGCGCCAGCAATTCCTGCGGATCGGCGGACCCTTCCGTCAGGTGCTGCCCGGCGACGACGCGCGCTCCATTTTCGATGCCCGGCGCCAGGCGCGCAGTATGCGGTGCGACAACTTCACGCACCTCGCGTTCTTCGTTGATCACGCTTATCCGCCCGGCGCCGATGCGCACGATGCCTGCGAGACGCGCCACGATCGGCTCGCTGTCCAGATCGGCGCGGTTGCTCTGCGCCAGCACTTCCCCCTCATTCACCTGCGCCCCGTCGGCCACCACCGGCTCGTAGTGCGGCGGCAGTTCGTGCTCATCGGTGTAGCGTTCGGTTGAGATGACGCGAATCTTCCGTATCTCGTCCTCGCGCGCCAGTTCGACAATGCCGTCGATCTCCGCCAGCAGCGCCTTGCCTTTTGGCGTGCGCGCCTCGAAAATCTCCTGCACCCGCGGCAGACCCTGGGTGATGTCGTCGGCCGATGCCACGCCGCCGGTATGGAACGTGCGCAGGGTCAACTGCGTCCCGGGCTCGCCGATCGACTGAGCCGCGATAATGCCAACCGCTTCGCCGATATCGACCAGCTTGCCGGTGGCCAGGTTGCGCCCATAGCACATGCGGCAGATGCCGTAATCGGCTTTGCACGCCAGCGGCGAGCGAACATGCACCGCATCGATGCCAAGTTCCCGGCACGTGCGCGCCAGGCTTTCATCGATCTCTGCGTTGTGTTCGGCAAGAATCGCGCCGGTGCGCGGATCGACGAGCGGCGCCGCCAACAGACGCCCAATGATGCGTTGCTCGAAATCCTGCAACACCTCACGATCATCGGATCGATAGATCCACAGACCCTCGTCCGTCCCGCAGTCATCGATGGTGACAATATTATCCTGCGCCACATCGATCAGGCGGCGCGTCAGATACCCGGCGTCCGCCGTGCGCAGCGCCGTGTCCGCCAGACCCTTGCGCCCGCCGTGGGTCGACACGAAATACTCGAGCACCGACAGCCCCTCGCGGAAGTTGCTCTTGATCGGCAATTCGATGATCCGTCCGGTCGGATCGGACATCAACCCGCGCATCCCGGCCATCTGGCTCAATTGATTGATATTGCCGCGCGCTGCGGAGTTGACCATCATCGCCACCGGACCAAACGGGTTCAGGTGCTGTTTGACGGCTTCGGTCGTGGCTTTGGTCGCATTCTGCCAGACCTCAACGATCTCGCGGTAGCGTTCTTCTTCGGTGATCAGACCGCGGCGGAACTGTCGTTCCACCTCGGTGACGCGCTTCTCGGCTTCGGCGAGGATTTCCTGCTTCTTCGGCGGGATTTCGATATCGTCCACGCCTATCGTCATACCGCCGCGCGTGGCGTATTTGAAGCCGAGCGTCTTGATCCAGTCTGCCTGACTTGCCGTCATTTCCGAACCGAAGTAGCGCGCCAGGTCATCGCGCGGGCGATCGCCGTACATGCGGCGAATCGTGTCGAGGTCGTCTTCTGTCAGATTGTTGAGGTTGGTGTAGTACTTGTAGCAATCGGCGATGATCTCACGCAGACCCTTCTTGGCGATCAGGCGATTGCGAAAGCGCAGCGGCTCAAGCAGTTCATTGTTGAAAATGATCCGCCCGATCGTCGTTTCCAGCAGCATCCGCGGCGCGCCGTTTTCTTCAGCGTTGAGCATGCGCATCGAACGATCGCTCTCGCCGTGCAGCGTCCCCGTCATGCGCACGAAGATCGGCGCCTGAATATCGACCAAACCCTTATCGTATGCCAGCAGCGCCTCATCGACCGAGGCGAACATCTTGCCGCTCCCCTTCGCGCCATCTTTGACCATCGTCAGGTAGTAGCACCCCAGCACGATGTCCTGTGAGGGGGTAATGATCGGGTCGCCGGTGGCAGGCGACAACAGGTTGTACTTGGAGAGCATGCGCATGCGCGCCTCTTCCTGCGCCTTCCGCGAAAGCGGCACGTGCACCGCCATCTGGTCGCCGTCGAAGTCGGCGTTGAAGGCGGCACAGACGAGCGGGTGCAACTGAATGGCGGACCCCTCGATCAGTTTGGCTTCGAACGCCTGGATCGAAAGGCGGTGCAACGAAGGTGCGCGGTTCAGCAGCACCAGATAATCCTTGATCACCTCTTCGAGCACGTCCCACACCTCGGGGCGCACGCGCTCGACGATGCGCTTGGCGCTTTTGATATTGTGCGCGGCGCCTTTTTCCACCAGGCGGCGCATCACGAACGGCTTGAACAGCTCGAGCGCCATCTTTTTCGGCAGACCGCACTGATGCAATTTCAGGTCTGGTCCGACCACGATGACCGAGCGACCGGAGTAATCGACGCGCTTGCCGAGCAGGTTCTGGCGGAAACGCCCCTGCTTTCCCTTGAGCATATCGCTCAGGCTTTTCAGCCGATGCTTGCCCTTGCCGGAAACTGCGCGTCCGCGGCGGCCATTATCGATCAGCGCGTCAACCGCTTCCTGGAGCATGCGCTTCTCGTTGCGCACGATAATCTCCGGCGCATTGAGTTCCATCAGGCGCTTCAGGCGGTTATTGCGGTTGATCACGCGCCGGTACAGGTCGTTGAGGTCACTGGTGGCGAAGCGCCCGCCGTCGAGTTGCACCATCGGGCGCAGATCGGGTGGAATGACCGGCAGCACCGTCAGGATCATCCACTCGGGGCGATTGCCGCTTTTGCGGAACGCCTCCACCACCCGCAGGCGCTTGGTCGCCTTTTTGCGGCGCTGCCCCTGTGTGGTGTAGACCTCGTTCTGCAATTCTTCCGCCAGTTTATCGAGATCAACCGTGCGCACGATCAGGTCGCGGATCGCGCCCGCGCCCATATCGGCGCGGAACACGCCCAGCGCAATTTCGCGCAGTGCGCGGTACTCCTGTTCGTTGAGGATGCGCTTCAATTTGATCGAGTCGATCTGTTCGAGGCGCTCTTTCTCCTCGCGCACCAACCGGTCGAGTTCGCTCTGGAGCCGTTCTTGCAGGCGTTCGCGTTCCTGGCTGGCTTCGTACTCTTTGCGCTCGCGTTCGGCGCCGGTCAGTTGCTCGGCGTCTTCAAGGTCGCGCTGCTTGCGTTGTTCGAGCGTTTCCAATTCCTGATCGAGCAGCTCATCGAGCGCGTCGAGGATCTTTTCGGCGATACTCTCGCCCTCTTCAACGAGCACCGTGCCACGGAAGATAATATCCTCCTCCGCCGTTTCGCCCTGTTTTTCCTCAAGATCGGTGCGCAAGCGCTCGGCTTCGGCGCTGATCTCATCGCGCAGCCGTCGGTATTCCTCCTCGATGCGTCGCTGCGTCGAGAGTTGGGCGCTCTCCATGCCACCGAGGTCCTGCGTCAATTGCGTCGAGAGTTCAATCTGTCGGCTCTCCGCTTCCGCCTGAATGCGCTCGCGCTTTTCGCGATACTCCGCCTGCAACGCCTCGCGTCGCTGCGCCTTCGCCTCCTCATCGACATAGACGATAATGTACGACGCGAAATACAGCACCCGCTCCAGATTGCGCGGCGAAATGTCGAGCAGCAGACCGAGGCGGCTCGGCGTGCCCTTGACGAACCAGATATGCGACACCGGCGACGCCAGCGAAATATGCCCCATGCGCTCGCGTCGAACTTTCGAGCGGGTCACCTCGACGCCGCACTTGTCGCAGACGACGCCTTTGTAGCGCACGCGCTTATATTTGCCGCAGTAGCATTCCCAGTCCTTGGTCGGACCGAAGATGCGTTCGCAGAACAAACCGTCGCGCTCTGGTTTCAGCGTGCGATAGTTGATCGTCTCCGGCTTGGTGACCTCGCCGTGCGACCAGCTCAGAATATCTTCCGGCGACGCGAGACTGATACGAATAGCGCTGAAGTCGTTGATCTCAAGCATTGATTTCTCCACATCATCCGCCTGTTGAGGCAACACCCATCCCCCCGCAGGCTTCAAACCTGCGGGAGGACTCGTCCGACAGGCGATCAGAATTCACCGCGCTCCATGCCCGACAGATTGATGCCATCAAGCGCTGCCAGGTCGCTGTCCACATCGTCGGTCAGTTCCACCGGCGTTTCATCGGCGCTGAGGACCTCGACCGATAGACCGAGGGACTGCAGTTCTTTGATCAGCACCTTGAAGCTTTCCGGCACACCGGCTTCCTGGATCGGCTCACCCTTCACGATTGCTTCATACGTCTTCACGCGCCCCACCACATCGTCCGACTTCACGGTGAGCATTTCCTGCAACGTATAGGCGGCGCCATACGCCTCGAGCGCCCAGACTTCCATCTCGCCGAAGCGCTGGCCGCCGAACTGCGCTTTGCCGCCGAGCGGTTGCTGCGTCACCAGGCTGTACGGTCCGGTCGAACGCGCGTGGATCTTATCCTCCACCAGGTGCGCCAGTTTCATCATATAGATATACCCGACGGTCACCGGATGATCGAACGGCTCACCGGTTCGTCCATCGTAGAGTGTAATCTTGCCATCGGGCGGCAAATCGGCGCGTTTGAGCCATTCCTTGATCTCCGTCTCGCTGGCGCCATCGAACACCGGCGTGGCGATGCGATAGCCGAGGCGTGCCGCCGCCCACCCCAGATGGGTCTCGAGGATTTGACCAATGTTCATGCGACTTGGCACGCCGATCGGATTCAAAATGATATCAACCGGCGTCCCATCCGGCAGGAACGGCATATCCTCAATTGGCAGGATGCGGCTGACGACGCCCTTGTTGCCATGGCGCCCCGCCATCTTATCGCCTGCCGAAATCTTACGTTTCTGGCAGAGCAGCACATCGACGCGCTGATTGACGCCGACCGGCAGTTCCACATCATCGTCGCGGGTGAAGACCTTTACATCGATCACCTTGCCGCGCACACCGTTCGGCACGCGCAGCGACGAATCCTTCACCTCACGCGCCTTTTCGCCGAAGATCGCGCGCAGCAGGCGCTCTTCCGCCGTCAGATCCGTTTCACCTTTCGGGGTGATCTTCCCCACTAGGATGTCATTCGGCTGCACCTCGGCGCCAATGTAGATAATGCCGCGATCGTCGAGGTTGCGCAGGCTCTCCTGACCAACATTCGGGATATCGCGGGTGATCTCCTCGGGACCGAGTTTGGTGTCACGCGCTTCGACCTCATACTTCTCGATGTGGATCGAGGTGAAGATATCTTCGCGCACCAGGCGCTCGGAGACCAGGATGGCGTCCTCGAAATTGCCGCCTTCCCATGGCATGAACGCCACCAGCACATTCTGCCCAAGCGCCAGTTCGCCATTGTCGGTGCTGGAACTGTCGGCAATAATATCGCCTTTGCGGACGCGCTGACCGCGTGAGACGCTCGGGCGCTGATTGATGCAGGTATCCTGGTTCGAGCGCATAAACTTGCGCAGCCGATAGATGCGTTCATTGCCGTCGTCTTCGAGGATAATGATTTCATCACCCGTCGCCGAGAGCACCACGCCATCGCTTTTGGCGACCACCACCTGACCGCTGTCGCGCGCCGCCACATACTCCATGCCGGTGCCGACGATCGGCGCATCGGGGCGGAGGAGCGGCACCGCCTGGCGCTGCATATTCGATCCCATCAGCGCGCGGTTGGCGTCATCGTGCTCCAGGAAGGGGATCAGCGCCGTCGAGACGCTCACCACCTGCTTGGGCGACACGTCCATATAATCGACGCGTTCAATCGGCACATCGTCGAAAGCCCCCGCATCGCGCACCGATACCGTGCCTTCCAGGAAGCGGTTATGCTCGTCGAGCGGCGCATTGGCCTGCACGATGACGAATCTATCCTCCTCATCGGCAGAGAGATAATCGACCTCCTGCGACACCACCGGACGGATCTTGATCGTCCGCAGCGGTGTTTCAACGATCCGTTCCGCCAGGGCGCGGTTGATCTCCTGTCCGGCGCTGGCGATCACCTCGCCGGTCTTCGGATCGACGACTTCCTCGCGCAGAATCTGCCCGCGCAGCAATGCAACCGCAATACGGCGCGCCACTGCGGCATCGATGCGTGTCCCGCGCACTGCGATCAACTCGCCGGTGCGCAGGTCGCGCACATCGCGCAGCAGCAACCCCTGGCGCTCCCACTCGCTCGCATTCAGCACCTCGCGGTACACCTTACGATACGGCGTCTCCAGGAACCCCATCTCGTTGACCTGCGCATAGGTGGACATTGTTCCGATCAGACCGATATTCGGTCCTTCCGGCGTCTCAACCGGGCAGATACGTCCATAGTGCGAGTGGTGCACATCGCGCACCTCGAAGCCGGCGCGGTCGCGGCTGAGGCCGCCGGGACCAAGGGCGGAGAGGCGGCGTTTATGGGTCAATTCCGCCAACGGGTTGGTCTGATCCATGAACTGCGAGAGTTGCGCTCCGCCGAAGAACTCGCGCATCGCAGCAACCACTGGGCGAATATTGATCAGCGCGTTGGGCGTTGCGGTCTCCGGGTCCTGCAGCGACATACGCTCCTTGATGACACGCTCCATACGCAGAAGACCGACGCGGAACTGCTGCTGGATCAATTCGCCGACGGTGCGCACGCGGCGGTTGCCGAGGTGATCGATATCATCGGCGCGCAGGCCGGGTGTCTCGTTGTTCAGTTGAATGATCCGCTCGACGATCTTAAAAATGTCGTCGGGCCGGAGCACGCGCACCTTCAGATCGGGCGCCTGACTGCGCACTTCGGCGCGGGTGTCCTTTTCCCACAGATTCTTGTTTAGTTTGTAGCGCCCGACCCGCGACAGATCGTAGCGCCGCGGATTGAAGAGCAGCGCCTCGATCAGGTTGCGCGCATTGTCGAGCGTTGGCGGATCGCCAGGGCGCAGGCGCTTGTACAATTCCAGGAGCGCCTCTCTGGCATGTCGCGCCGGGTCTTTATCGAGCGTGACGCGAATATACTGATGCTCGCCGGTTTCCACGTGCGTAAACAGTTCCAGCACATCTTCATCGCGCCCGCGTATGTCGAGTTCGTTATCCGGCGCCCACTGTCCGCTGCCGTCGGGGTTCGCCTTCCATCCAAGGACGGCGCGCAGCAGAATCGTGACCGGAATCTTACGCTTGCGGTCAACCTTGACCGAAATGACATTGCGCTTGTTCGTCTCAAACTCGAGCCATGCGCCGCGGCTCGGGATCAACTTTGCCGAGTGCAGGCTACGCCCGGATGTAGGGTCTTTCTCTTCTTTGAAGTAGACCCCTGGCGAGCGGATCAACTGCGAGACCACCACGCGCTCGGCGCCATTAATGACGAACGTGCCGTTCTCCGTCATCAATGGAAAATCACCCAGGAAGATTTCGCTCTCTTTCAATTCACCGGTGCTCAGAATGCGCAACTGCACATTCACTCGAATTGGCGCCGAATAGGTGATCCCCCGTTCGCGGCACTCATGCTCGTTATAGCGCGGTTCCCCGAAGTGGTAATCGAGGAAGCGCAGTTCCATATTTTTGCCGGTAAAATCGGTGATTGGCGAGATTTCCTCGAACAGTTCGCGCAATCCTTCTCGGCGGAACCATTCGAAACTGCTCAACTGCGTTTCAATTAGTTTGGGCAACTCGATAGCGTCTGAAATACGCGCGAACGAATAACGCTCGATCTTGCCGCGATGCAGGCTGTCGACGCCAATATCATTCGGCATGATCAATGGCTGGAGCACAACACTTTCAATCAACGGGGGCATTGGCACCTCGCTCTTGCTTGCCAGCCGCCAGAGAGTCGCTCGTCTCAGCGTGAACGGGCGCCCGTAGACACACAATCGCCCTGACGCTGAGGATCATCGATCACTGGCGCCTGATTGCCGGATCCAGATGGTTGTAGCAGTAGAAAACCGAAAACACAAACACACACTCACGGCATTGTCTTCCTTGCAGGCAGAGACCGTGGGTTGTGTTCGTGCGTCTGATGGGTCTGATCGGGAGATGCGTCTGGGTAACGCATTAAATGCCGGTGAGTTCCTCCTTCGTCCGCTCCGGCGTTCGCAAATTGCGAAGTACAATGATACCATGCCGGCGGCGAGGCGTCAAGGAAAATCTCGATGGAAAAGGAAAATCTTGATGCCAATGCTCCAGGGAACGCGAGCATTTCGCCCGCACGAGCGATCCGCTGGGGCGGCGCGACGCTATGCGCTGGCGTCTGGTGAAGCCATTTCGCCGCCGCTTCTTCACGTCAGGGACTTCCCCGACCCCCTGGCGACTCATGAAAACGGTCGCTCGACGACGGATGAGGATGCTGATACGCAGCAATCCGTTCCGGGCGATAGATGCCGCGGTCGGTGATGATCGCGTTAATGAACTGCGCCAGGATGCGCCCGCCCTCCGGCGCTGCGGCAATTGGTCCATTGGGCGCTAGGGCATAGACTGGCATGCTTCTCCGGCGTGCGGCAGTGACCATCTCGACCTCTGCGGGACGCATACCCGCCACGTCGCCATTCATCAGGGCGCATGCGCCAGCAACCAGGCAGATGGTCGCTTCATCCCGGCGATCTGCGTCGGCGATCTTCAGTGCCATCCCGTGGGCAGTGGCACGCTGGAGCATCCAGCGTAGCGCCGCGCCATCGCCGATGATCAGCAGGCAATCGTTTTCGTCGAGCAGCGCCGCAGCGTGCCGTCCGCACCGTTCCGCAGCGCGATCGAGGCGCGCAATGGCGTCGGTTGCGAAAGCGGTCAACGCCTGTACTGCATCGTCGCCGGTCAACAGGGCGCCGTCGGCAATGGCGAGCGCCTGATCGAGGACCAGCGCGTATTGTGGGGGAATGACGGTGCGCAACGCCTCAGCCGCCTGGATCACCGCGCCGCGCGCGGCGTCCGACGGGTATCCGCGCCGCGCGCGCAGCGTGAGCAGCAGCCCGTGGAGCCCTAACCCGACGACATCCGCATCGAACCCGCGACTCAACCCGGCAATCGCATCGATGACATCGCGCAGGCTGGCAATCACGCGCGTCTCACCCGCTGGCGATGTCCAGGACGCGCACTCATACGAATCGTCGTAGTGCAGGCGGTCAGTAGCGTGAAGCGCTGCTTGGGGCACGGCTATCCTCGCAGATGGAGAGACACACGTCGGCTCCGCCCTGCTCACGCCCAACGCTAACCGTCGAGTCCAGTCACGCAAAGGGCGCCGCCGCGCCCTCGCTGCGGAGTGCAAGTCCACCGACCGATCACCCCGCTCGCGCGGGGCTTTGGGCGATCAATGCAGGCATGGACAGTCTTTGAGGCATTCATCTGGCATCATCTGCGCCAGACCGCGCCTGTCTGAGGCAGACAGACAGGCGGGCTTCGCATCCCGTAACCTGCGGCTGATACAGACTGGCATAGCGGAAAGGTCCTCAACGTCCATCATATCCGCGACGCGAATTGCGCTTGATACCGGGTCTGTGCGCCTGTGCGCGAACTCAGATAAGGTGTCAACGGCTCAAGCGTTGCGCGCTGCGCGCTGTTCCAGCCACAGGTAGCTGCCAGCCGCTGTGATCGCTGCGACAACGAACGCAAGCAGCAATCCGATCTGCGTGTGCATTGCTGCACTCTGTTCTGCGCGCAGCCGCGCCGCGCGCAGGTCGGCGGTCGGCAATCCTTCGATGCCGGTGCGCAACGCCGCTGCCGCCGAACGGAGCAGTTCCTGATGTTCGATGAACAGCAGCGCCCCGGAAATGCCACGCGCCACGATAAAGACGAGCACTCCGGCGGCAATTGCGAATGCGAGGCTCAACGCCACGCGGCGCAGCCACGCAAGCTGTGCATTGACCTTCGGTTCAGCGATTGTCTGCTGTGTCATCGGTCAGAACCTCGAACACCACCCGGTGGACGATAGCGCGAAAGCGCCCCCAATCGCGCCAGTTTCCGCCGATCTCGTCGTCCAACCGATCCGGCGCCGCTGCCAGCGTCGCCGCCAGGGCTGGCAATTCGCTCACATCGATATCGCGAAACGCGCCGAGCCGCTCGTGCGGGTCGCGCGAGCCGAGTTCGCCGCCACACTCATCGAGCAGGAAAGCGAAGGTGGCGAACGCATACGGTTGATACTCGATGACCGCCAGGAAACGCCGGATGGCGGTCTGCAAGGCGGTTTCTTCCTCAACCTCACGCCAGAGCGCCGCCTCGATCGTCTCACCATGCGCCACACCGCCGGTCAGCAACCGGAAGCACCCGGCGGGGTAGAACGTCTTGATCGCGGTAAGCAATCGTCCATTGCGCCGCCGCACAACCATGCACACTTCACCGTAGCGATCGGATTGCGTGAGCGGATTGAAGGGATTGCTGTCGAGCGTCGCAGTAATGCGCCGCGGCGCGCCGTAGCGCGCCGCAAGCACGGCAATTTCGGCTTCGATGGCGGGTGGAAGCGGCATCGTTCACCGCGTTGCAGCCACCGACATCCCGATCTGGCGACGCCGCTCGTCTGCCAGGCGCCGTTTTTCGGCGATCATCTCGTCGGTGATATACTCATCGAACGAACGCAGACCGGCAAGCTGAAGCCCATGTTTCTTCATCAGGCGATACATCTCCTTAACCTTCTCGATGTCGATATTCCGGCCAAGGGTATAATCACCGTACATGTGCTCCATCGTCAGCAGCGCCGTCTCAGAGAGACAGGCGTAAGCCGTGCCCGGCGGCAGTCCAATGTCGAAGCCAAAATCGGGTTCACCTGGCAGCAGGATTTCGCCCGACTCGATCACCAGCACATCGGGGCGGCGGGCGGCGTCCTCTTTTTTGACATCGGGCGGGCGCGCCACATCGCAAACAACGGCGCCGGGCTTGAGCTTATCGACATTGATCACCCGGCCGCTCAGGGCTGACGTGGTGGTGACGATCAGATCACAGTCTGCCAGATACGCATCGGCGCTCGTCGCCGCCGTTACCCGCGCACCAGGCGTTTCCGCCTCGATCTGCTTCTTGAGCGCCATCAGGCGTTCCACGCGCGGCGCAATCAGCACGACATCGCCGATCGCCTGCGCCAGCAGGCGAGCGCAGACCGAGCCAATCGAACCGGTCGCGCCGACGACCATCGCCTTGCCGCGCGTCAGATCGGTTGCGCCCATCTTGATGACCGCCTGTTTGGCGGCTTCGAGCGTCGCCGCCACCGTCAGTGAGTTGCCCGATGTGATGCCGATGTCGCTCTTCTGCGCCACAGTGATGCCCGCATCGCCAACCACAGACGTAAACGCGCCAAGCCCCATCAGTTTTGCACCCATACGCTCCGCCATACGGGCGCATTTGATCAGACGGCGATAGGTGAACGCAGTGTCGTGGCGCATCAATTCGCGTGGCGTCGCCCCCAGGGTAAACAACAACCCTTCGATTTCCTCGCCGGTCGCCTGCGAGCGAATGCCACGCATCTTCGAGATGTACATCGGCGGGAAGTGCGCCGCCACCCGCTCGACCAGGCGCTCCGGCAGGTAGCGCGTGAAGCGGAAACGCGGATGATTGGCGATATACTTCGGCGATAGCGGATGGATGACGAACGCGAAGCGCGGCTTCTCCGCCGTGTCGCTCAACGTTATCACCTCTGGACCCCATTCCGCCTCGTCGATGAAATTGATGATGTCGCCTTCGGTCGGGGTCGGACCCGACTCCAGGATCGCCACAACGATCGCTTCGAGCACATCGGCGGAGACGAAGGGGCGGCGCATTTGATCGGCGCTTTCCAGGCGCGGCGAGAGGGTGACAAGCGTGCGCACGCCGCGCGCGCGCAGGTCGTCGATCTCTTCTGGCGACGGGTCATCGGTGACGATGACCTTGTTCTTCAGGTCGTGCGGGGCGAAACGCCGGATGTAGGCGAAATCGCCAGCGATGACGTCCGCCCAGGCAAAGTGTTTTTCGGCGCGCGCATCGTGCCCTTCGCTGCCCAGCGCCACCGGGTGGAGTATGCGGTAGGGCAGCAGCGCCGCGATTGGCAGCGTCGTTGCAGCATACATGTCGAGTTGCGGGATGGAGCGCGGCAGCGGCAGGAACGGCAATCCGCTGTGAACGACCGGATCGGCGAAGCGCAACTCTGCATCGTACTGCGCCAGCGCCTGCGCCAGCGCGTAACGGTCGATACCGCTCGTCACCAGGATGCGGCGATAGTTGAACATGCCGCGCTGCGCCTGATTCGCCTGCTGCACACACCAGCGGTCGAGGGTCTGCTTGATTAGGTTGCCGGCGACGACCGGCGTGCGGCGCGCCTCGCGCGCAATCGTGAGCGCTTCGTGGTGCGGGTAGCGCGCCGCGCCGACATGGAACACCGGCGTCAGCCCTCCCAGCCCGATAGCGTCCACTTTGCCGTCGAGGTCGCGCACCAGCGACGCAGCAAGCGCCGTATCGCCATTTGTGCCGATGCGCCGCAGTTCGATCTGTTGTCCCAGGACGGTTGTAACGAACTGATAATCGCGTCGTGCGGAACCAAGACTGATGCTCACAATCCGTTTCATGCGCGTCCCCTTTGTCGCTGCTGACCATTCCGGCGTTCAGAAAAGCGGGCGGAGTGCTGTCATTCAGTATACCACCACTTTGATGCCGGCGCTTTTTCTTGAACTCACACAAAGGCGCAGAGGTTCCCGTGAGAGCGCTTATCTGGCAGGGGTTACGCGGTCGCCTCGCGGACGAACCGCGTGACAACTCTTTTTGCCTTCGGCAGAGCGGCACATATCTTCTTTTGTCGTGCAGTGCGGTGGCTTTGCCGCCGCATTGCGCCACCTTGATCGGGAGTGCCACGCTGCCGCAGGCTCTGGGGGGATCAAAAACGTGCCACCGCGTAACCTCCTGTTATTTGAAAGGTCGTGGCGCTAAAACGGCTCCGGCGGGCGAACACGCCACAGAAGCGCAGCCAGCCACATACTGGCGGTCACCCAGACGACATATCCGCCTGCAACCAGCGTTGTCATGCGCCCCATCCATCCCCGTCGCCAGAGCGCCGCCGCGCCTGCCGCCGCGCCAACTGCGACGAGCCAGGCGGAGAACATCAACCAGCGCGTCGCGAGGGTCGAACCGCTGAAGAAAGGCAACGCTGCAAATCCGCAGGCGACAATGATCGTTCCCACCGCCAGAACGATGGCAGGCGCGCGGTCAGACCGCGCCGCTGCGCCGCTCGCCAGCCACACGATGCCGGTCGGAAGCAGCGCGAGCGGAAAGAAGCCATAGTGCTGTCGCAATCCTGCGTCCCACAGTGTGCGCCACAACACCTCGAACGGCGCTGGCTCCCGTCCCGCCAAACCGGTCAGCCCGCCGCTCGTCGTCGCTGCCAGTTGTTGCGCAAACATGCCCGCATAGGCGCTGTAGAAGAAGAGCACAGCGATGATCTGCGCCGTCATAAATGCGGCGCCGTAGAACGTGAGCGCCCGAACCGCGCCGCGCTGCCGCAGCGCAAGAACAGCCAGCGTCGCCAGCCCGAAGCCTCCCAGCAACGACATATTCATCCAGAAGCCAAAGTGCCCCAGGTACACGAAGAGCTGCGCCAGGACCAGCGCCGCGAACAGCAAGGCGCGTCGTTTGCGGTGCAACAGCGAGAGGGGTTCCGATACGGCGTCTGCTGAAGGGGTGTCCAGAGGTTTCCAGGTCACGACCAGGATCGTGATCAGCAGCAGATGTGCGAACTGCGTGAAGATGTGGGTGCTGAAGTTCCACCATGTCGTCAGATACCCGGCGGGCGCCAACCCGTAGAGCGCCGCTGCAACCAGCGGCACGGGGAAAGAACGGTTGGTCGCGTGGTGTGGTGCAGCGCTGGCATGTCCCTGGCACAACGCCGCCGCCAGTGCATAGACCAGAAGCGGACTGAAGGCGTCGAGCAGCGCCGCGCCGAGGTGGAGCACTGCGCGCCGATCAATGTCGAGCAGCGTGAGCGGCGCAAGGATAAGATAAAAGGCGGGCGGATACGGAAAATCAACGCCGCGGTTACGCGACACCAACAGCGCCCTGCCGAACGCGACATCAGCAAAACGATTGGCATGGAAGCCAATGTCGCCGGGCATTGAGTCGGGATAGATTTTCCCGCCGTAGCGTGTTGCAAAGACAACCATCACGATCAGCAGCAGCCAGCGCCAGTGCGCCGCCGGAACATCAATGCCCAGGCGCGCGATTGCGGCGGCCAACGCCGGGCGAATCGCAGCGGATGCCAGGAATGCCAGCCCTGCCAGTCCAACGACCGCGCGCAGATGCGCCGTCGCCCGCCCCAGATCGATGGTCGGTCCGCGCCAGTCAATCAACCACAACACTGTTGTGATCACAACCAGCGCCAGACCGGCGAGTCGCAGCGTCTCCGGCGCGGCGCATAGCATCACCACCAGCGCCCATCCGATCGTCAGGGCGATCAGAGCGGGTGCAGCGCCGAGCGCAAAGCGCGGCGGATCGAGCCAGGCGCCCATCGCAGCCAGCGCCAGCAACGGGAGCATAATAGCCTGGATTGTGCCCTGCCCGAATCCTGCCTGGCGCAGCGTCACCCACAGCGCCAGCCCTGCGCCGATCCAGATGAGCGTCGAACGCCACGGCGGCAGCGTCGGTCCCCCTCCTGCGGAGAGCGCTATGGTCGTCAGCGGCGTGCCGACAGCGCGCCTGTCATCGGTTGGTATGACCGTAGCGCTGCGGATCTCGATCCGGTGATCGCCGGTTCCATCGGCGGGAGGCGGGATCAGCAGGCGGTAGATCGCGCCGGATTGACGCACCGGCAGGAATGCCAGACGTTGACCGGACGACCAGAGTTCCAGTTCGCGCGCGCCGCGGGTTGCCACTTCGTCATTCACCGCCAGCACACGGATGGTCGCCGCCAGCGGACGTTGCCCAATGCCTGGCAGACGCACGATAGCACGGTCGGTCGTCCAGCGAAACGGACCATTGGGCGACTCTTCGACGGGGAACATCCCGCGCACCAGCGGCAGGTCGCTGCCGATGCCGTCCTCACGCCCTACGTCGATGGCGTAGTACAGCGGCAGTTGCGCCGCCAGCGTCAGCAGCAGCGCGAGGAGCGCCAGCATGCGCCACAACGCGCCATCGCGCAGCGTCGCCAGCAGCAGCGTCGTTTCCACGCCAGGAGGCGCACTGAGAGTCGGAATACGCATCGGCGTCGATTATCTCGATGACGGCGATGCCTGTCAACTTTCGTTGCGGCACACCACAGCATCTGCTATACTTCCATTTCGTTGGAGCGGTAGCGCAGCGTTTTCGGAAAATCAGCATGGCCGATCAGCAGCATATCCGAAACTTTTCTATCATCGCGCATATCGATCACGGCAAAACGACCCTGTCGGACCGTCTGCTCGAAATGACGGGCACGATCAGTGAGCGTGAGCGCCGTGAGCAGTTGCTCGACGCAATGGACCTCGAGCGCGAACGTGGCATCACGATCAAGAGCAAAGCAGTGCGTATGTCCTACACAGCGCGCGATGGTCAGACCTACCAGTTCAACCTGATCGACACTCCCGGTCATGTTGATTTTGGTTTCGAAGTCGGGCGTGCGCTTGCCGCTGGCGAAGGCGCTATCCTGGTGGTTGACGCATCGCAGGGCATCGAAGCGCAAACGCTGGCGAACGTCTACCTGGCGCTGGAGAATGACCTGACGATCATTCCGGTGCTCAACAAGATCGACCTGCCCGGCGCCGATCCGGACCACGTGGCGATGGAGATCGAACAGGTGCTGGGGCTGCCAGCCGAGGATGTGCTGCGCGTTTCCGCCAAGCAGGGAATCGGGATCGACGAATTGCTCGAAGCGATTGTCGAGCGCATCCCGCCGCCGCGCGGTCAGCACGATCGTCCGCTGCGCGCGCTGATCTTCGACAGCCACTACGACCCGTACAAGGGAGTCATCGCCTATGTGCGCGTCGTCGATGGGGCGCTTCCGGCTGGCGCGCGAGTGCGTATGCTCGGCACCGGCGCCGAGGCGGACGCGCTCGAAGTGGGTGCGTTCCGTCCACAGATGACGCCGCTCGACATCCTCGACACTGGCGAGGTCGGGTATGTCGCAACCGGTCTCAAACAGATCGGCGAATGCCAGGTGGGCGATACCATCACACTCGCCGACGTACCAGCCGAAATTGCGCTGCCCGGCTACCGACCTGCCAAGCCGATGGTTTTCGCCGGTCTCTATCCGGTCGATACCAATGCCTACACCGACCTGCGCGATGCGCTCGAGAAATTGAAACTCAACGATGCGGCGCTGTCATTCGTCCCTGAAAAATCGGCGGCGCTCGGTTTTGGCTTCCGCTGCGGCTTTCTGGGGTTGCTCCACATGGAAATTGTGCGCGAACGCCTGGAGCGCGAATATGGTCTTGACCTGCTGATCACCGCGCCGAGCGTCGAGTATGAGGTATTGCTCTCGAATGGCGACGTGATCACCGTCGACAATCCGGCAGACATGCCGGATCCAGGGCGGATCGAGTCGATCGAAGAGCCGATTATGCTGATCACGATCATCACGCCGACGCGCTACATCGGCTCGATCATGGAACTGGTCACCGGCAAGCGCGGCGTCTTCGAGACGATGGAACATCTCGATCCGCAGCGCGTGGCGCTGAAGTACAAAATCCCGCTCTCCGAGATTGTGGTTGATTTCTACGACCAGCTCAAGTCGCGCACGCAGGGGTATGCATCACTTGACTACACCCTCGCCGGGTATCAGCCCGCCGATCTGGTAAAACTGGACATCCTGGTGAACGGTCAACCGGTTGATGCGCTGTCGCTGATTGTCCACCGTGATTTTGCTTATGCGCAGGGGCGCGCGCTGGTCGAGCGTTTGCGCAAACTGATCCCGCGCCAGATGTTCGAGGTGCCAATTCAGGCGGCGATTGGCAGCAAGGTGATCGCGCGCGAAACCATTCGAGCGATGCGCAAAGATGTGCTCGCCAAGTGCTACGGCGGTGATGTAACCCGTAAGCGCAAACTGCTCGAAAAGCAAAAAGAAGGCAAAAAGCGCATGAAAATGGTCGGCAGCGTCGAGATTCCGCAAGAAGCGTTTATGGCGGTGCTCTCGTTGAATGCCGACGCATAGCGCCATGGCACGGCAGTCGCGTTACGGGAACCCGACGTTCATTTTCTCCGGCAACGCAACCATTGGTGAAAGGACCTTTTGTGAACCTCAAACATGTCGTCGTCGCAATCCTGATCACGCTGGCGCTTGCTGCGTGCGGCGCCGGTGCGCAGACCGTCGCCAGGGTCGATAATGTGACGCTCACGCGCCAGGATCTCGACCAGCGCATCGATCGTATCGAGAAAGGGCTTCAACAACAGGCGGGGATGGGTTTCCCATTACCATCGCGTCTCGACATCGAACGCGAACTGGTGGCGCAATTCATCGACCAGCAGTTGACCCTTGGTCTGGCGCGGCAGCGTGGCATTACCGTCAGCGACGCCGATGTGAACGAGCAGATCGAGCGCTTCCGCCAGCAGATCCAGATGGGAAGCGGTATGCCGCTCGAACAGGCCATCCAGGAGCAACTCGGCCTGCCGGGCGAGTCATCGCCAGAGTTTCGCCTGTTCGTCACCTACTTTCTGGCGCGCCAGAAACTCGGTGAAACCCTCGTTTCCGAGGCGGACATCCGGCAGCGTATCTCCGACGAAGTGATGGCGGACACGCAGCGCATGGTCGATGTGGCGACAGTGGCGCATATTCTGGTGGCGACGGAAGACGAAGCGAAACAGGTGATTGAGCGTCTTGACAAGGGCGAGTCGTTCGCCGATCTGGCGAAGGAACTGTCGCAGGACCCCGGCTCGGCGGAGAATGGCGGTGTCTACGAGAATATCCAGCGCGGGCAGTTCGTTCCCGAATTCGACAAAGCCATGTTCGAGGACCTGCAGCCGGGTGAGACGACAAAAGCGCCGGTGCAGACACAGTTTGGCTGGCACGTGATCCGTCTGGTCTCGCGCGGGCAGGCGCCGGCGCTCGATCCGGCGGAGGCGCCTGCGGTCATTGAGCAGCGTGTTGCGCAGGAACTGCCATTCGAGCAGCAGAGCGCGCTCGAAAGTCTATTGCAGAGCGAAAAACAGAAAGCGATCCAGGAGCAGCGTCTGGTCGAGCCAGCCTTCCCGACGCCGACGCCTGAGCCGTTGCCGACAATTGCTCCGTTGCCAACTCCAGCGCCATGATCACGCTTGTGGGTCTTGGTCCGGGCGATCCGGGCATGATCACGCGCGCGGCGTGGGATGCCATCTCCACGACGCGCGTTCTCTATCTGCGCACCGCCGTGCACCCGACGGTCGCTGCGCTGCCGTCTTCCGTCATCCTTCACGCATTCGACGCTCTGTATGAGCGGGCGGAGCGCTTCGACGAGGTGTATGAGCGGATCGCCGCTGAACTGATCGCGCGCGCGCGCGGCGGTGAGCCGGTGGTATATGCGACGCCAGGCGACCCGCTGACGGCGGAAGCCACATCGCGCCATCTGCTGCGCCGCGCGCGCGCGCAGGGCGTTCCGGTGCGGATCATCCCTGGCGTCAGTTTTGTCGAGCCGGTCTGCGCGCTGCTCGGCGTCGATCCGCTGGAGCATGGTTTGCAACTGCTCGATGCACTCGATCTGGCGGTCGGCGACACGACAAATGCTATGCCATCATGGGCGTCGCTCCACGGCTTCACCTACACGCCGCCATTGCTGCCGTTTCCGCTGACGCCAACCCGTCCCGCGCTGATCTGTCAGGTCTATAGCCGGGTGGTTGCGTCGCACGTCAAGCTGTCGCTCATGGAACGCTACCCGGCTGACCATCCGGTGACGCTGGCACGCGCTGCCGGGGTTATTGGCGCGGAGTCCGTGGTTGAACTGCCGCTCCACACCCTTGACCATCGCAGCGATTTCGACCATCTGACGAGTCTGTTCGTGCCGCCGCTGGCGCCCCTCGCCGATCTGCGCGGACCGGAGGGCGTGGCATATGTCGTTGCGCGGCTGCTCGGTCCGGGCGGGTGCCCCTGGGATCGCGAGCAGACGCCGCAATCGTTGCGGGCGGCGTTGCTCGAAGAGGCGCACGAGGCATTGGAAGCGCTCGATGCTGGCGATGATGAGGCGCTGGTCGAAGAACTGGGCGATCTGCTGATCAACGTGCTGATGCAGAGCGAAATGGCGCGTCAGGCGGAACGCTTCGACGCCAGGGACGTGTTCAGCGCTGTCGCAAGCAAACTGATCCGCCGCCATCCCCATGTGTTCGGTGAAGTGAATGTGGGGGCAAGCGATGACGTGTTGCGCAACTGGGAGGCGATCAAGCGCACCGAGCACGCCGCAAAAGGGATATCACGCCAGAGTGCGCTCGACGGCATTCCGCCATCGTTGCCGGCGCTGGCGGCTGCGCAGAAGGTGACGTCGAAGGCGGCCAGAGCAGGGTTCGATGCGCCGGAGATCGACCATGCGTGGGACGCGCTGGCGGAAGAACTCGTCGAACTGCGCGCTGGCGCCGCCGATCCGGCGCAGGCGGAAGCCGAACTGGGCGATGTGCTCCTGGCAGTTGCCCGGCTGGGGTGGCGGCTCGATGTGGATGCGGAAAGTGCGCTGCGCGCGGCAGTTGCGCGCTTCCGACGACGCTTCGCGCGCCTCGAAACGTTGCTCGAAGGACGCGATCTTCGCACTCTGAGCATCGATGAAAAACTGGCGTTGTGGCAGCGCACGCGTGAAGATGTGTGATGGCGTCGACCTGGTGCGGTGAAGGGTATGTCCAAACCGCTGCTCGACATTCGTGTTGGCGATGTCGTTCAGATGCGCAAACCTCATCCCTGCGGCGGAGACAGATGGCAGGTCGTGCGGATCGGCGCGGAGATTGGCATCCGTTGCCTGACCTGCAATCGTAAAGTCATGCTGCCGCGATCCGATTTCGAGCGCCGGGTCAAACGTATCGTTGAGCGTGCATCGTGACTGTTGGCGCTACTGGCACGCGATCGCAGATCGCGGTATCATGTGTAGGCGTGCTGTGTATCAACTGTCAGCCTGGAAACGAGGCGCACCACGATGCCTGCAAACTGCTCCTCTCATCAACGCAGCGGCATGCTGATTGCGGTGCTTGCGATTGTGCTGCTTCTCCTCGTCTGGCCCGCCGGAGGCGCGAGAGCGCAACAGAGCGGTGGTCCGCTCTACCTGGTCGAAGTCAGCGGTATCGTGACCGCGCCGACGATCGATTATCTGCGGCGGGCGGTGCAGATTGCGGAAGCGTCGAGCGCCGATGCGCTGATTATTTCGTATAGTAGCACCGGCGGCGTGCTCCGCGACGTACGCGTCTTCACGGCGGAGATCGCTCAGGCGCGTGTGCCGGTGGTGGTCTTCATTACCCCTCGCGGCACGCAGGCTGGTCCTGCAGGCGCCCTGTTCGTCACTTCCGGGCATATCAGCGTCCTGTCGCCCGATACCAGCTTTGGCAGTCCCTTCCCGCTGGCGCAGGTTGATGAGACGCTCAGCCAGCAAACGCGCGACCTCCTCCTCGACAATGTCAGTGCGCAGATGCGGAAGTGGAATGAAACCCGTGGGCGGAATGCCGAATGGATCGACCGCGCGGTTCGTGAAGGGGTCATTCTCAACAATCAGCAGGCGATTAGCCTGGATCCGCCAGCGATCGATCTGGTGGCTGCCGATCAGCGTGAATTGTTGACCCTGCTCGATGGACGGGTCGTGACGCTCGACGATGGGAGAACCGTGCGCATTTCGTCGTTTGGGCGCACCCCGACCCTGATTGAACCGACTCTTTTCGAGAGCCTGCGGCTGGCGCTTGCCGATCCAACCGTTGCGTTTGCGCTGCTGGTGCTGGGGGCGATGGCGATTTATCTTGAGCTGAGCACGCCAGGGATCGGCTTATTCGCCGGCGCCGGTTTGTTGCTGCTGCTTGGCGCGGCTGCTGGCTTTCTGGCGCTTCCGGTGCTGTGGTGGGCAATGACGCTGGTGATTCTCGGTCTGGTGCTGATCGGCGCCGAGTTTGTGGCGCCGACTCATGGCGGTTTGATGATCACAGGTCTGGTGATGCTCGGCATTGGCGGAGGAAACCTGATCGACTCGACGCAGGCGCCCGGCGCCGGTGTCGCCTGGTGGGCGCTGGTGATCGTCATTGGCGGAATCGCGGCAACCGCCGCATTGGGTCTCGCGCTGGCGCTGCGCAGTCGCCAACGTCCGGCAGCCACCGGAACCGAGGCGCTGGTGGGACGCCTGGCGCAGGTGCGGCGGCGGTTGGATCCACGCGGCATGGTGTTCGTCGAAGGGGCGTTGTGGCAGGCTATCAGCGAGACTGATCCGGTGGAGGTGGGCGATTGGGTGCGCGTGGTTGCTGTGCATAACCTGCAGTTGATTGTGCGACCGCTCGAAAGTGAAGAACCGACGACGCGTGAAGCGCAACCGCCTTCCGAGGGACGTGTCGTCTAGGCAAAGGAGTATGTCATGGGTTCTGGAGCAGTATTCTTGTGTCTCGGCGTTCTGCTGTTCGCCATTCTGATGATCGGCTTTTCTGCCATCAAGATTGTGCCGGAGTACGAACGTGGCGTCGTCTTTCGTCTGGGGCGATTGGTGGGCGCGCGTGGACCCGGATTGTTCTTCCTGATTCCGATTATCGAACGCATGGTACGGGTCGATCAGCGCGTCATCACGATGGATGTGCCACCGCAGGAAGTGATCACGCTCGATAACGTGACGATCAAGGTCAATGCGGTGCTCTACTTCATGGTCGTGGAACCCGAAAAGGCGATTGTAAAGGTGATGGATTACATTCGGGCAACCATGCAGATTGCGCAGACGACACTGCGCAGCGTCGTCGGGCAGGTTGAACTCGACGAATTGCTGGCGCGCCGTGAAGCGATCAACGAGCGGTTGCAGCGCATCATTGATGAGCAGACCGAACCGTGGGGCGTCAAGGTCACGATTGTCGAGGTGAAGGATGTCGAGTTGCCGCAGGGGATGCAGCGCGCGATGGCAAAGCAGGCGGAAGCCGAGCGTGAGAAGCGCGCCAAGATCATCCATGCCGACGGCGAACTGGCTGCGTCGCGTATGCTCGCCGAGGCAGCCACGGTGATTGCCAGCGAGCCGGTGACGCTCCAGTTGCGCTATCTGCAAACATTGACCGAAATTGCGGTCGAGAAGAACAGTACCATCATCTTCCCACTGCCGGTCGACACCATCAAAATCTTTATGGATGGTCTCGAACGCGCCAGGCGCAATGGCGCTGCGCCGGTTGTGCGTCACGATGAGTTGAACGAACAGCCGCGCGAACATGATAGTCAGGCGGTGGTGCGCCACGGCGACGGTGACGATACGTTGAAATCGTGAGCAAACAGCCGCGCGAGCATGATGGTCAGGCAGCGTAGTCTTCGCGTCCCGAACGAATCGCGCGATCAATATCTGCGATGCGCTGGCTTACAATGGAGCGTTGTGCGGCACTGCAATGGGGCAATATCGCGCGTGCGGCGCTGAGCGCCAGCGCCGCTTCCGCCAGCCTTCCCTCCTGTGCCAGATGTTGCGCCAGTGCGCAGCGCAGCGACACCTCGGCGTCCGGTTCCGGTTGATGCGCCAGCCCTGTGCGTAGTTGGTCTTCGATCAGTTCAGCCTGGGTCTTCTCGATGGCAGCCAGCGCCTGTGCCAGGTAGAGGCGCGCCGCAGCATTCGCCGGTTCCAGCTCCAACGCCTGATGTGCGGCGGCAGCGGCTGCCTGCGCCTCACCCTGTTCAAGCAGAGCGCCACTCAGGGCTGCGGCGATTGCCGATCGGTTCGGCGCCAGCCGCTGCGCTCGGCGCAACAGACGCACCGCCGTTGCGCTATCGCCGCGCGTCAGCGCGATCGCGCCGCGCAACGCCAGGGCATCCGGCGACCAGGGATGCAGCGCGGATGCCACGGTCGCCAGCGTATCGGCAGTGTTCCAGCGCGCGTGGATGAGTGCGCGACCGGTCAGGTAGAGCGCCGTAATCCGACTGATGAAAGTCACAACCAGCAACGTGATCACCGCGCCAATCCAGATCGACGGGGCGATGGCGTTGATCACGAGTAGTAGAGCGATGAAAGCGCCTTCGGGCGCGATCAGCAGCACATGCGCCAGCCGGCGCTTCAACGTTGCAGAACGACCAATGGTTGGGAAAGTTGCCATTGTCACACACTCCTCGATGCAATTCGATCGATGCCGGGCTTCAGCAACAGCATACCGGGGGGTTGTGACAGCGACTGTCACTTTGTCGGAGCATCGCCAGGCAAGGAGTGTATGCTGCAAGTTTCAGGTACGCATTGTCAGACAGCGTCTGATGCTTCGGGCTGATGATTTTTGATACATACTCCGCACTGATAATCAAGACCACGTCCGAAGGGCGCCAGTCCGTGTCGCTCCGTCTCGATCTGTGCGAATCGGCGTGCTTCCATACACCACGCAACAAGAGGATGTGCTGAACCACCCCGTGGCAGCAGGGCTTTGCAAGGTTGGCGCGTTCGCGTGCGTGCGGGATGTGAGGAAGGCAGCGCAGCGCGGCGGACGAGATGCTATGTCTCTTGCCAGTTCAGAACAGCACGTCCCGAGTACGCATGCCCGGATGCTGCAACGTCGTTGGATAGTGTCGACTCGATGGCGCGGGCATAGACCCGCTCCAGCCGTTCAGCGGCGGCGTCCCAGGTATGATACTGCTCGACATACCGTCTCCCTGCGGCGCCGATGGCGGCTGCGCGCTGTGGGTCGTTCATCAGGCTGAGGATGGCGTCGGCATACTCGTGTGGCTGTTCTGCCAGCAGCAGGTCGCGTCCTTCCACTGCGTGCAATGCGCGCGATGCCTGCCGCGCCGCAATGACCGGCGTTGCCAGCGCCATGGCTTCGAGCACTTTGTTCTGAATGCCAACCCCGTAGCGCAGCGGAGCAACCGCCAGCGTTGCGCTGGCTATCGCCGGACGCAGGTCGTCCAGGTAGCCAGTGACAGTCACGCGCTGATCGTGCGCCAGCGCGCGCACCGACGGTGGCGGCGCGCTCCCGGCGATCACCACGCGCGTCGCAGGGCGGTGCGCCCAGACCAGCGGCATGATGTCGTGCACCAGGTGGAGCGCCGCCGCTTCGTTGGCGTGGTAACTCATCTTGCCGCTGAGAACGATCGTTGCGCTCGCGCGCGCTATCGGCTGGGGAGCGAAATAGTCCAGGTCAACGCCGTTTGGCGTCACCGTTATCGCGTCCTGCGCGTCACGCTCGTCGGTGGCGCCGTTGAACCAGTGCTGCGCCGCCGGTTGGGCAGGAGGATACAGGGAGCGCTGGAGGGCGCCCAATGCCCAGGCATCCTCCGGCGACGAGACAATGACCTGCTCGAAGTGGCGCGTGTATTGCGCTTCGTAAGCGCGGGTGCGCGCCAGGTCGATTAGTGCCAGCGCGCGGCTTTTGAGCGATGGACTGCCACGGAGCGCGCGCTCGAACAACAGGCTGATGCTGTCCACCGAGTCGAGCACGGCGGGTGTGTGGAGGAGCGCATAGCCAAGGGCTGATGCCCGCAAATGCTCGATGTGGGCAATATCGTACCGTTTGCTGCGATCTTCGGTGCGCACCGCCTCACGCAGACGCTGCCCGAAATTGAGCGCCGCCTGCAACGGCAGATCGCCGGGGAGCGCGCGCAGTGCGTTCCAGAGCATTTCGGCTTTGCTCACATGGACGGTGACAATCCGCGCACACACGTCGCGCAGCATGTTGAGCGCCGGTCTGTCGTCCGCATTGGCGCCGCAAACCAGCGTGATGCGATGGCCACGGCGCGCCAGCGCGCGAATGAATCCGTATGGCCGCACCCGGATTGGGGAAGGAACATATGCGGAGATGAACAGAATATTCATTGTCGGTCCTCTATAGCATATTGTAAGGTTCTCAGTTCTCAGTTCTCAGTTCTCAGTTCTCAGTTCTCAGTTCTCCTAACCCCTCACCCCACCATCCGCTCATACACCCGATCCATCGCCGGGCACACGGCGCGCCAGTCATAGCGTTCGAGCAGGCGCTTGCGTCCGGCTGCCGCCAGACGTTCACCAAAAGCCGGGTCACACAGCAGGCGCGCGACGGCCCCGGCGAACGCCTCTGGCGTGTCGCCGACCAGCAGATGTTCACCGGGAACCAGGTCGATGCCTTCGTAGCCAATCGTTGTCGAAACAACCGGAATGCCGCGCGCCAGCGCTTCGAGGATTTTTACCCGCATGCCGCCGCCGCTGCGCAACGGGACGATCAGACAGGCGGAGGCGGCGATGTATGGCGTGGGGTCTGGCACATATCCCGTCACTTCAATCGTCGGGTCTTGCTCCGGCAGTGCGCGCACTTCCGCCACCGGGCGCTGCCCGACGACGAAGAAACGCACCCCTTCGACCTGTTGTTTGATCAGTGGATAGATGCTGCGGGCGAACCAGAGCACCCCATCGACATTCGGGGGCCACATCATGGTTGCCAGGCTGAGGATGCCGCGCGCGTTCGGTTGACGCGCAATCGGCTGTTCACGTTCAGCATCAACCGCTATCGGGATCACCGGAATATCGCGCTCCGCCCCCATCGCTTCGATCAGCGCCTGGCGATCCTCGTGGCTGACCGCTGTGACCGCCTCGAACTCGCGGCAGACCCGTCCTTCGTAGGTGCGCAACTGCCGCCACTCGCGCTCCCAGAGGAGCCGTTTGGGACCGCGTTCCTGCGCCGCCACCCGGCGAAAGACCGTCCAGACTGCGTTGTGTTCGTCGAGCAGGCGCGGCAAGCGCAATGGCTCGGCAAACTGCGCCATGTTGAGCTGATCGGCGTGCACCAGGTCATACGGTCGCCCGGCGATCTCCGCTTCGCGCACCAGGCGCGCCAGCAATTGATGCATGGCGGCGCTATCGTCGCGCTCGATGATCCACGAGCGTCCACGCACCAGGCTCCCTGCCAGGGTCAACGCATTGCGAACCGTCGATCGCGTGAGCGAGACGGTATGCACCTCGGCGACCAGGTTGCGCAGGGTGGCTGCATCGGCCTCTTCCTGTGCATTGCGCGTGAAACAGACGAGCGTGACCCGATGGTGCGACGCCAGATGGCGCAGCAGGTAGTAGGTTTTGACCTTCGGACCGCTATCGGGCGGGTAGGGAACGATCTGGGTCAACAGGAGAATATTCATAACGAACCATCTTCGATGTCAATCTGAGCGTGATTGTAGGGTACCGACATAAAAAGATGCTAAACTTCATGTGACATCATGGTAACAGTGGAGTAATGATACAACGATGACCACCGCACGCGATTATCTCGAACAGTTTGCCAACCTCGACCTCGGACGCGCTGCGCGCAGTGGTGTGCCAGAGGTTGTGCTTGCCGAACACAAGACTCCCGAACAAACCATTGCGATTGCCGGGCGCATTCTCGATCAGGTCGGGCGTGTCCTGATCAGTCGCGTGTCGCCGGAGACGCACATGGCGCTCCAGAAGACGTTTGCCGATACGGTCGAGTGGACGGTCTACAGCGAAGGGCGCACGCTGACGCTGAGTATGCCGGGGATTACCCCGCCGCAGCATGGCGGGCGCATCGGCGTGCTGACCGCCGGAACCAGCGATCTGCCGGTTGCCGAAGAGGCGATCGCGCTCTGCGTCGAAATGGGGTGCGACATCTGGCGCGCCGGTGATGTCGGTGTTGCCGGTCTCCACCGTTTGTTCGAGCCGTTGCGCGTCATGCTCGATGCATCGGTCGATGTTATCATCGTCGCCGCCGGAATGGACGGCGCGCTGCCGTCGGTGGTGGCGGGTCTGGTCGATGTGCCGGTCATCGGCTTGCCGACGTCGATCGGGTACGGTTTTGGCGGCGGCGGCGTCGGTGCGCTGACGAGCATGCTGCAGACCTGCGCCCCGGGATTGGCGGTCGTCAACATCGACAACGGCATCGGCGCAGGGGCGATTGCCGGGCGGATCGCCAACCGGGCGGCGGCTGCCCGGCGCAGATGATGACCGTCACCTGGTGGGGCAGAGGTGATGGTCGTCTGTGGCGAGGATTGCACCTATGACAACAACACTTGAGTTCAAATACGAACGTCTTCAGGCGATACTGCGCACGATCGGTTCGGCGCTGATCGCATTCTCCGGCGGCGTCGATAGTACGCTGCTGCTGAAGGTGGCGCACGACACGCTCGGTGACCGCGCCATTGCCGCCACTGCCGACTCGGAAACGTATCCGCGCGAGGAACTCGAACAGGCGCGCGCCCTGGCGGCGCTGATTGGCTGCCGCCATATCGTGGTGCGCACCAATGAGTTGTCCGACGAAAACTATGCGCGCAATCAGCCGGACCGCTGCTACTACTGCAAGCGCACCCTGTTTTCCGAACTTCAGCCGCTGGCTGCCGAACTCGGCGGCGTCGCCATTCTCTACGGCGCCATGGCGGACGACATCGGCACGCATCGTCCCGGTCACCGTGCGGCGATAGAATTCGCTGTGCGCAGCCCGCTGATCGAAGCCGGGCTGGGGAAACAGGAGATCCGCGAACTGGCACGGCGCCTGGGATTGCCGAACTGGAATAAGCCGTCGTATGCCTGCCTCTCGTCGCGGATCGCCTATGGCGAACGGGTGACCGCCGAGAAATTGCGCACCCTCGACGAAGCCGAGCGGTTTCTGCGTCACCTGGGATTCACGCAGTTGCGCGTCCGCCACCACGACACGATTGCGCGCATCGAAGTTCCGCTCGACGACCTGCCCGCCGTCATCGAGCAGCGTGAAGCGATCGTGGCGCGCCTGAAGGCGTTGGGGTATGTCTACGTCACCCTCGATCTCCAGGGGTTCCGCAGTGGCAGTATGAACGAAGCGCGCCGGTCGTCGCTCGCTGATATTGCGTTGATCGAATAGTCCTGGAAAGACTGCCGCAACGGCGCGACGGCGCCAGGGGTAGCGCCCCTGTACGGGACGAGCATTCGGGTTCAGTTGTTCGACCTGTGCTCGTGTGCTTGTATGTTAAGAGCGTGCTTGAACGCTTCTACAGAGGGAAGTTCATCGCATGATTGCTGTCTGGGAAATCCTGTGCTACAGGCGATCAGCAGCCGGACAATAGATGATCCGTTGCAGTAGTTTCATAGCAGCGCTCTACCTGTTGCGACTCCAGTTGCCGTTTCGATCCGTGGTGAGAACGACGTCGCGCTGGCTTTGGCGGAGCCAGAAAACGTGCTACCGCGTAAGTCCTGTCGTGGCGAGGGTCGCAGACGATGCATGGAGCAAGTGCAGCGCAGCAAGGGAAGGCGGTTGAGGTGACGGTCTAGCGCTCAACTCCAGTCAATGGCAGCATTGCGCCCCAGCGCCTTCTTGATCCACGCTGTTCGGCAGTCTATTCACATCGACCATTTTCTGCCCGATCTGCTGATAAGATGCTCAAGTTGCGTGTTCATCGATCCGGGTCAGGCTGGTCTATGGCGTTGCAGGCGCGATCAGCGTATTGAGTTTTTGGAGAACTTCGGTGACGGTTGCTGGCGGCAGCGCGCAAATGAAACTTGCGTTGCGCGCCCGCCAATCCAGACTTCTGACCTGGTCCGACAGAATGGCGCCTGTAACCGGCATGCCAGGAGGGATCACGACTTCGAACGGGTAGCCTTTGATCTGGTTGGTGATCGGACAGAGGATTGCCAGACCGACCCTGCTATTGTAGGCGACCGGCGACAGAACAACCGCAGGTCGTCGTCCTGCCTGTTCGTGGCTCGCCTGCGGAGCGAGACAGACTCGCACAGATTGCTCGTCTTCGATCATCAGCAGATTCGTGCGTATCCATTGCTTCCGCGTTCATCCGTGTCCGCCTCATATCAGATTGTGCTGGCGCATCCTCCACTGTTTTGGCATCCAACTACGACTGTGTTATAATCCGCTTAACTCCGGGGAATGGCTTCAAAACGCCGATCATTGTGCTGTGGCCACCACATGGCGTTGTTGAGGCTGAGTGCAGATTCGTTGCCCGCGCCCTGTAGTAGGGCGCATCAGAACAGGAGGCGAGAATGAAACGCTCGGTTTCGCTCATCATCCTGCTGCTCGTCTCGGCGTTGATTGCCGCGTGTGGCGGGCAGCAGACGGTCACACCGACAACCGCTCCAACCGGCGCGACTCCCGCGCCAGCCGGACCCACCGAAGCAGATTGCCCCAAACCTGAAGTTCTGTGTGTCGGTCTCGTGACCGACGTCGGCGAGATCGACGACAAGAGCTTCAACCAGTCCGCCTGGGAAGGCGTCAAGCGCGCCGAAGCCGAATTGGGCGCGATCGTCAACTATGTCGAGACGAAAGACGCCAAGGACTACGATGCAAACATTGCGCTGTTCACCGAGAAGGGGTATGACGTCATCGTCACTGTCGGCTTCGCGCTTGGTGAGGCGACAGCAAAGGCCGCTGCGGAGAATCCGAATGTGAAGTTCATTGGCGTCGATCAGTTCCAGGCGACGGAAATTCCGAATGTTGCCGGTCTGATCTTCGCTGAGGACAAGGCGGGCTTCCTGGCAGGCGTGCTTGCGGCGGGAATGTCGAAGAGCAACAAGATCGCCGCTGTGCTCGGCACGAACCTGGTTCCGCCGGTTGTCGCCTTCAAGGAAGGGTATGAGAACGGCGCGAAGTATCTCAAGCCCGATATCCAGGTGATTTCGACGTATCATCCGGGCGGTCTCGACACGGCGTTCACCGATCCGAAGTGGGGCGGAGACCAGGCAAAACTGGCGATCGATCAGGGCGCCGATGTGATCTTCGGCGCTGGCGGCAAGACGGGTAACGGTGCGCTGATCGAGACAGCGGCCAACAAGGGGGTGTACTGCATCGGCGTCGACACCGATCAGTGGGAGACGGTGCCGGAGGCGCATCCGTGTCTGATCTCGAGTGCGATGAAGCTGATTACGCCAGGCGTGTTCGACCTGATCAAGAAGGCGCAGGAAGGCGCTTTCCCCTCCGGCAATTACGTCGGTGAGGTCGGTCTGGCGCCGTTCCACGACTTTGATGCGCAGATCCCGGCTGAGTTGAAGGCGAAGATCGCCGAGGTCGATAAGGGCTTGCGTGACGGTTCGATTTCGACCGGGTACAATCCGTAGGTCACCGCGGGCTGCGTCCTATTCACGGGGTGCAGCCCGGTTCTTTCATACGCTGTGCAGCGCGCAGTGATGGACTTCGAGCAACCAGGCCGTCATAGCCCGCGCAGGTGGGCTTCGCGTCCGTAACCGCGTATTGTCTTTGCGTAACCTGTTCGTCATAGTCCGCGCAAGCAGGCTGCGCATCCTGTAGCCCGCTGCTTCATCCGCCGGGCGCCAGGGTTGCGCGGCATGTCTCTATCTGGCGCACCCCACCAGGAGCAAATGTCGTATGGAACGCGCTGAGTCGCCATCTCCTCCGCAAGCGGATCGCCTTGCGCCGCTGCGCAGTCTGCTGCGCGCCATGATTGTGCCGGTGGCGTCAGTCGTTGTGGCGCTGGTGATTGGTGCGGTGATTATCTCTGTCTCCGGCGCCAACCCGCTGGTGGCGTATAGCGCATTGTTCGAGGGAGGGCTGGGGAGCGGACGAGCGATCGGGCGCACCCTCGAAAAGGCGACGCCGCTGATCTTTGGCGGTCTGGCAGTGTCGCTGGCGTTCAAGTGCGGGTTGTTCAACATCGGCGCGCAGGGCCAGTTGCTGCTCGGTGCGGTGTTTGCTGCGTTCATCGGCTTCAGTCTGCAGGGTCTTCCGGCGGTGGTGCATATCCCGCTGGCGCTGCTGGTTGGCGCGATCATGGGCGCCGCGTGGGCGGCGATTGCCGGCTCTCTCAAGGCGTTCACCGGAGCGCACGAAGTCATCACCACCATCATGCTCAACTTCGTCGCCTTCAACCTCACCGATTGGCTGGCAGACGGACCCTGGAAGGATCGCTCGCCAGGGAATATTGTGGCGCGCACGCCCGCTGTCGCGCCCGAAGCGCGCCTGCCGGACATCGCTGGCGTGCCGCTGGGGATGATCCTGGCAGTGCTGGCGGCATTCGCGGTCTGGTGGTTGATCTGGCGCACCACGATCGGGTTTGAGTTGCGCACCGTCGGGCAGAATGCCAGTGCGGCAAAGTACGCCGGCATCTCGGTGCGCCGTATGACCGTGCTGGCAATGGTCGCAAGCGGCTTCCTGGCGGGCCTCGGCGGCGCGGTTGAAACGCTCGGCGTTGTGGGGCGGTTTCAACCCGGGTTCAACGTCGGTCTTGGCTTTCAGGCAATCACGATTGCGCTGCTGGCGCGCACCAATCCAATCGCGGTCGTTCCGGCGTCGCTGCTGATCGGCGTGATGCAGGCGGGCGCCAGCCGAATGCAGTTCAATTCGGGCGTGGCATCCGAAATCATCGATGTCATTCAGGCAATCATCCTGTTCTTCGTCGCTGCCGAGAGCATCATTCGCTGGGTGCTGCGCCTCCGCGCCGAAGAAGGTGAACGGGTGACCCTGAGCAGCGGTTGGGGTTCGTAGGGGGAATGAGGCATGCAGATTACGGGCAGTATGGCGCGACCGTCGGCGGCGCGGATTCCCTGGGTGACGATTGGGGTGTGGGGCGGGCTGGCAATTCTGGTCCTGGTTGCCTATGCACGCGCGCCACAGGCGACCACCGCAGTGCTCACCTCGACCATTCGTCAGTCGACGCCGATCATCCTCGGCGCGCTGGCCGGCATTATGTGCGAGCGGTCCGGGGTGATCAACATTGGCATCGAAGGGATGATGCTGATCTGTGCGTTCCTTGGCTTTCTGTTCAATGTGTGGACGGGTGACCTGCTCGTGGCGACGATGGGCGCACTGCTGGTCGGCGCGGCGGTTGGCGCATTCCACGCGCTGATGTCAGTGACGCTCAAGGTCGATCAGATTATTGCCGGCACCGTCATCAATATTCTGGCGGTCGGGCTGACGGGCTATTTCTACCAGCAGGGTCTGACTACCCGCGGTAAGCTTTCGCCGGTGAGCATTCCGGTGCTGGCGGATATTCCGATCATCGGTCCGGTGTTCTTCAGCAATCCGCCGATTACCTATGCTTCGCTGATCCTGATCGTCGTTATTCATGTGCTCCTGTTTCGCACCGCCTGGGGGTTGCGCACGCGCGCTGTGGGCGAGCATCCTGCCGCTGCCGACACCGTCGGCATTGCGGTCAATCGGGTGCGCTACATCAACGTGATCATCGGCGGCATGCTCGCCGGGCTGGCAGGCGCCTTTCTGACACTCGAATCGGTCGGGTCGTTCGAGCGAAATATGACCAACGGGCGTGGCTTCGTGTCGCTGGCGGTGATGATTTTTGGCAAATGGACGCCGTTTGGCGCCTGGGGCGGGTCGCTCCTGTTCGGGTTCGCCAACGCGCTGCAATCGCAGATACAGTTCCTCAAGAATCAACTTCCCCCCTGGCTGGCATGGATCGGCGATCTGCCGCCGCAGTTCATCGGGATGCTGCCGTATGTGTTGACGATCGCCGTTCTGGCTGGCTTCGTCGGGCGCGCCCGCCCGCCAGCCGCGATCGGGAAAGTGTACGAGAAGGAATGACGATGACCGCCGAGCCTGAGATCGTTCTCGAAGCGCGCACTATTACCAAACGGTTCCCTGGGGTGGTGGCAAATGAGAATGTCAGCCTGAAACTGCATCGCGGCGAGGTGCTGGCGCTGCTCGGCGAAAATGGCGCCGGCAAGACGACGCTGATGAACATTCTGTACGGCCTGTATCATCAGGACTCAGGCGAGGTGCTGATCCGCGGCGAGCCGGTGCGGATCAGCAGCCCAAGCGACTCGATCAAACGCGGGATCGGCATGGTCCATCAGCACTTCATGCTGGTGCCGGTCTTCACCGTTGCCGAGAATATCATCCTTGGCGCCGAAACCGGCAATGGTCCCTTCCTCGATCTCAAGGTCGCCCGTCAGCGGATCCGTGAGTTGTCGCGGCAGTACAATCTCGATGTCGACCCCGACGCCTATGTGAAGGACCTGTCGGTCGGTCAGCAGCAGCGGGTCGAGATCATCAAGGCGCTCTACCGCAACGCCGATATTCTGATTCTCGACGAGCCGACCGCCGTGCTGACGCCGCAGGAAACCGAAGAACTGTTTGCTATCATTCGCTCATTGACCGCACGGGGCGCGTCGGTCATTTTTATTTCGCACAAATTGAAAGAGGTGCTGGCGATTGCCGACCGGATTATGGTGCTCCGGCGCGGGCGCGTGGTTGGTGAAACAACGCCGCGTGAAGCGACCGAACGCAGCCTGGCGGAAATGATGGTCGGTCGCAGCGTGATGCTGGAAGTCGAAAAAGGCGAAGCCCACCCCGGTACGCCGGTGCTGACCCTTGAGAATGTTACCGTCCTCGACGATCGTGGTCAGCAGGTGGTCAATGGCGTATCGCTCGAAGTGCACGCTGGTGAAATCCTGGGCGTCGCCGGCGTGCAGGGAAATGGTCAGACCGAACTGGTTGAGGCGATCACCGGTTTGCGCCCGGTGCATTCAGGAAAGGTGCGGATCAACGGGCGCGACGTGACAAACGCTTCGCCGCGCCGCATCAGCGAAACCGGTTGCGCCCACGTCCCCGAAGATCGCCAGGAAGACGGCCTGGTGCTGACGTACACCGTTGCCGATAATCTGGTGCTCAATACCTACTACACGCCGCCGTTCGCGCATGGTGTGGTACGGGACGATCGTGCGATCCTCGACCACGCAAACCGGCTGATCGAACGTTACGATGTGCGCACGCCAGGTGCGCTCACGCTGGTGTCGGCACTCTCCGGCGGCAACAAGCAGAAAGTGATCATCGCGCGCGAACTCTCGCGCGAAGGGCGCCTGCTCATCGCAGCCCAACCAACGCGCGGCATCGATGTCGGTTCGATCGAGTTCATTCACCAGCAGATTGTCGCCGAACGCGACCGGGGCGCCGCCGTGCTGCTGGTGTCGGCGGAACTCGACGAGATTATGGCGCTCTCTGACCGGATCGCCGTCATGTATCACGGGCGGATCGTGGCAATCCTGCCGGCAGCCAGCGCTACACGCGAAGAGTTAGGGCTGCTCATGGCCGGCGCGCAACCGATGAGCGCCGCCGGCACACCGTCGATAGACGGGCATGCGCCGGTGAGCGTTCAACGGCGCGGCGTCTGAACACGCTGCAGGTCCGGGTTGTCGCACGCGCGCCGCCCGACCTTCGCCATATCGTACCAGGTCTCGCCGACCTTGACCCGCACCACATCGGCAGTGAAGTCGTTGTTGGTGCCCTCTTCGTCGCTGTTCGAGAAGAGCGACGAGCCGACGCCGTAAATGTCCACCGGCACGCCAAGTTCCTCGAAGCGCCGGATCTTCTTCGGACCAAACCCGCCGGTTGCGACGATCTTCACATCGCGGCACCACTGCTGCGCCGGTTCCACCCACTCCGGCGGCAGCGTCCAGCGTTTCCAGGCGTCGTCGATCGCCTGGCGCAGGTAGAAGACCAGCCGCGGGTTGACCCCCATATCCAGTTTGCGGTTGCCGAGCGGCGGCACGCTGACATCGCGCAGTCTGTCGCTTGTGTCAGGACGCACGCCGAACAGTTTGTAGCGTCGCGCTTCGGTCGCCTGCCCGCTATCCATCAGTTCACGGTACCGCTGGAACATCGCGTCCATTACCGCCAGCGCCGTGCCGACACAGTCATTCTCGAAGTCGATCAGCGCAATGCGCGGTATCTCGACCGGGCGCGTTTCGGCGAATGCCAGCATACATTCAACCGTATCGCCGAGGAACGCGGCAATCGCCGCGTGCGCAATCGTCCCGCCGCCGAACCCGCCCCACCAGTCGCCCTGCGCGTCGGTCGAGATGAATGCGCCGAGGGTTTTGCCGTAGTCGAGGTTGAAGCGCTGCACCGCAATGTTGTAGGCATAGCCGTCGGCGGCCTGCACCTCGTGAGCATCGAAGCGCGCCGGGAAGAACAGCACCGGTTTGCCGCGCGCTGCAACCAGAACGTTGTAGACATTCGTGGCAATCCGGGTGGCGCGGGTGAGCGTCCCGAGCGTCGGCGTCTCCAGCAGCGCGAAGTCGCGGTACCGACCGCGCACGCGCAGCACCGGCTGAACATTCATCGGGTCGCCGTCATAGCGCACGATGACTCCATCGTGCACGGCATCGACCTCGAGCTGGTCGTAGGTATTGACAAAATGGCCCTGGTCGTTGAAATAGCCGGTGCAGAGTTGCAACATTGCCAGCGCCTTGTCAACGCCGGCAACCACGGAGAAGGGACGGCGGCGGGTGAACCACTGCATCTCGACTTCGATGTTGCCGATGTCGGCATCATTGAGCGAAATACCCGACTTCGACAGCCGAGGCGAAACGCCGCCAAACCGGTAGCCGCGCTTCGCAAGCGCACTGAGCATGCCGACGATGTTCTCGAAGTACTTATCGGAATACCATCCGGTGCGCATGCGTTCCGCATCGAGTTTGAACGTTTCGTTCGTCAGGCGACGGTTGTCGAAGATGCTCATTGTGATATCCTCGGAAATTTATTGTTATATTGACACTATATAGGTATGATATGTGAAGAACGCCGACTTGTCAAGCGCACAGGGTTGGGGGGAAAGATCATGGTATTGACAGGACTGACGTGGTGGCGTGTTTTCTGGCTTCGCCAGCGCATGCGACAGTGCTCTATGCTGCTGCATGCCTCGATGATCGGGTGGTCGAGTTGCCGGTAACGTATGAAACTGGTGCTTGATCAAGGTCTGCCGCGCATAGCAGCGGAACTGCGCCGCTCTGCCGGCATTGATGCTGTTCGCGTCGGCGGCACTGGATGTACCACAGGTAACCGTTCACTCTTCCCCTGAAGAATACCACCTCTTTGCCTGTGGGTCCGGCTGTGGAAGGTCTTCCGTTACTGCGCGATCTGTATCTTACTCACGATGTGGTAGCGCACCAACAGATCGAGACCAGGCTCAGTTCTCAATTCTCAGTTCTCAATTCTCAGTTCTCCGTACCTGGTGCTTGACACTGAACATATGTTCTGATACACTGAGTTCAGGACGTGCATCCCCGCAGACAATGGAGGCGCTCCCATGTACATGATGTGGTTCGACGACAACGCCAAAAAACCGATCGAGCGGAAGATCGATGAGGCGGTTGATGCGTATATGCGGCATTTCAAAACGCGCCCGAATGTGGTGCTGGTCAACGAGGCGGATCGCGCCGATCTGCCCAATATTCGCGTGCGGGTCGCCAGTTATGTCCAGCGCAACAATTTCTGGGTCGGCTGGGAAGACGCAGCCGCGCTCAACGCAGCGGCACAGGTCGCCACCACGGGCACTCATTGACGGCTGCCCATGCCAGCGGGCTGGTCAGCCCCTGGAGTTGCTTGCAGCGCGGGTCATCGCGGAAGGCGCAGTTGTGGCACGAGTGCACCGGCGCGTTGCACTGCCAGCAGAACGGGGCGACGCTGTAGAGCGTCGCCTGACATTGCCAGCACGAGATCTCAACCACCTCATTCTCGTCGTATGGCGGCGGCGGCGCCCACGGACCCGGGTCCTGCGGGGTTGTGGCAGCGGGTATCGCCAATGTATCGCTGGCGGCGCTCTGACCGTGCGTGCGCAGCCATTCCAATCCTGCCAGAGCTGCGGCATTGTTGGGGTTGATCGCCAGCACATTCTCCAGCGCGATCTGCTGATCCGCCGGATCTTCGACAGCGCCGCTCAACCAGAGCCACGCCTGCTCATTCTGTTCATCGCGCTCAAGGACCTGCAGCAGCAGGCGGCGCGCTTCCTCACGCCGCCCTTCGCTCACTGCCACTGCTCCTTCATAGAGCCATCGCGCCAGTTCAGTGTCATTCATATTAGCGTATCTCGAACAGAACCACGCGCTCGATGCCGCTGCTGACGCCACGCACAACCATCGACCATTGACCGGGTGGCGCATCATCAGGCGCTATCCACGACCATTCCGCCCGCCCGTCGTTGATCGCCACCCGCTCGGCAGTTGCCTTTTCGGTGCGACCATCGGGACGGTTGACCCAGAAAATGACCCCTTCGCGCCCTTGCAATCCTTCCGCAAAGAACTGAAAGAGCGCCCCTGCCCGACTGCGCCCGGGCGTCACGCCAACCGTAGCCGCCGGTCGTTCGATCGTGAACGCAATTGTTTGTTCCAACCGGCTGTTTCCGCCCCTTACGCGGAAGCGCCAGACACCGGGCGCAGCATTGTCTGGCGCCGTCCACGCCCAGTCGACCCGACCATTGAAGATCCGCGGCTGCTCGACCGCGATCAGCGTTTCCTCACCATCGGGTGCGGTCAGGAAAAATCCGATGGGATCATCAGGGGCGAACCCGGCGGCAAAGAAGACAAACCGCGTACCGGGTCGTCCGGCGGCGGGGAACATATTGGCATCTGGCGTAGCGGGCGCAGGCGGCGGCAGAATAGTGAAGAGACCAACGCGCACTGTGCCGCTGCGCTGCCCGCGCGCCACCAGCGACCAGGTTCCTGGTTGGGCGTCGTCGGGTGATGTCCAGCTCCAGGCGGCGCGACCATCACGGGCGACGCGTCGTTGCAATTCGCTGTCCGGGCGGGCAGGCAGGGCGCGCCCATCGGGTGTGTTGACCCACATATCGATCCGTTCGTCGCTCTGGAACCCATCCGCCAGAAAATCGAAGCGCGCTCCTGCCTGAGCAGAGGATGGATGAACCCTCGCTGGCAGGATGGCTTCCTGTGCTGCTGCCGTGCGGGATGCACCGGGCGCTGCCAGCGCTGCCAGGATGACGAATGCCAGCCAGAGACGTTTCAGCACTGCACTCACCTGCCTACAATTCTCCATACTCATCGAGCAGTTCGCGCCACTCGCCCGACAGTTCATCGCGCCGCGCCGCATAGTAGATGTGGTCAACGCCGTTTTCGTCGCGGTAGACCAGATCGACCTGCTTGCGCATCGGGCGCATGTATCCCAGGTTGCCCCACCAGCGCACTTTGCTCTCATCGAGCGGCATATCCTGCAGCGCCATACGCGCCGCATATTGGCGAACCGTCCCTTCCTCGATATCCTGCAGACGCCAGGGCGCATTGCTCAGTTCGCCCGTGCGCAGGTTGCGGAAGACGAAACGGCGCTCGCCGAACTCATCAGTGATGATTTCAACCACCTCGATGCCGGTGCGCGGGCGCGGCACACGAATCAGGTTCATCCACGCCTCGGTCAGTTTCTCGCGCGGCACGCCAGGATACTCCTTGACCTCGTTCCCTTCCTTGTTGCGCATCATCAGATCGAAGAACACATGCCCGTGTGCATCGCTTCCAATGCGCCAGACGCCGCCGCGCCCACGCCAGCGCGGGCGCCGGTCGCCCCACGGCGCAGCACCATTGCCTGGCTCCTCGAACACGTCCGGATCGCCTGGCGTATCGTCGCCAAACGAGCGCGGCTCATGTTCGAGTGCATCACCGGCGCGATCATTGATCAGCGATTGCCAGGCAGGGCTCAAGCCCCAATCAGAGACGCCGAAGAAGATATGATCGATCACGCCGTTGGCGTCACGATGCACCAGATCGTACTTCGTGCGATTGCCCTGCCGATAGGCGCGCCACAAACCAAGCCGCCCCTTCCACTTTACCTGGCTCTGCAGATCGATCCGCCCTTCGCGCACGTCCTCATAGCGGTTGATGGCATACGCCCACAACCCCTGTGCGTGATCGCGCGTCACCCCCGATGTGGTGCGCAGGTCGCGCACCTCGTACAACCAGACGCCGGCGCGCTTTTGGGCTTCGACAATCTCGACGCCGCTGCGCGGCATATCCAGTTCCTGGCCGTTGTCGAGCGGCGTGGCGGCGCCTTCCGCCAGTGCGCGCCGGCACAGTTGAATGATTTCAGCGCGGTCGGCAATGACGGTCTCACCCCCGTGCCGCGTGTAGACGACGCCATCGCTTCCGACATACGGCGGCGACTCGGTGGCGCGCACTTCGACACGCAACAGGTCGCGTCCTTCATACGCGATCAGCTCGAACGTCAGGTATGGTTGCGGGTTCAATCGTTCCTGCACGCTGCGCCGCAGCGTCTCGCTCAGTTGCTCCGGGTGTTCGACGCCGGTCAGTTGAGCGCCAGCGCCGCTGATGATCAACGTCCCACCGCCAACATTCGCCAGTGCCGCCACATCCTGCCAGAGCGTCTCGGCGGCAGACTCCGGGCGCAACGCCTGGCGGTCGTTTTGTGCGCCGAACCGGAGCGTATCGATCTCCCACTGCTTCTGATCGCGCTTGGGAACGCGCACCCGGTCGAAATCGTTCGACGCAAACAGTTCCTTCAAGGCGGCAAAGGTTGGCGCAGGCAGGAGAAACTCGACATAACGGTCGCCGATGCCGCAGCGATGCCAGCCATTCCCTTCCCCGGCATTCACCCGCCTCAGCCGATGGGCATCAGACCCCTGGATGCAGAACATGCGGCGTTCATAGTGTTCGGTTTTCCCGTTGTAGAACGTCGGTGACGTAAACTTCTCGTGGTCGGTGTAGAAGTTGATGAATTCGAGTGCATGCAGCGATGGATGCTGGGTGGCGGCGACGCGCGCCTGACCACTCGTGCCCATGCGCAGCGTTTCGGTGATGACGCCATTTGGTCCGTTGGCATGTGGCGCAATGACAATGCCGCCGGCGCGATTGATGATTTCGTAGGCGTCCGTTACATGCCGCGTATCGACAATCGAACATGCGCCCTTCTTGAGCAGGTCGGGCGGAACGCCAAGTTGCAACAGCGTCGCCTCGATCAGACTGACAGGACGGTCAGGGGCAAAAACCCCCAGAATATGCGCGCCGTAATGTGATGTGAATTCAAACCCGGGCAGAACCGTGATCCGCGCCAGTAAACGCCGGTACTCGTTGAGACGACTCTGCTCCTCCTCAGTGATGCGCTGCTGGCGTTCGAGCGTCTGGAGAAACTCGATCTCCTGACGCATCAATTCGTATCCATGAACTGTGTTGTGATCGGTAAATGCGATGATATCGAGACCCCGTCGCTCGGCCTCCTGCAGAATGTCAAGAAAAGCGACTTCTGGTTCCGCATAGTCTTCTGAGGCAGGAGTATGAATGTGTAAATCTGCTCGAAACCACCGCATTCCCCCAGACGAACCATTCCCGTTTTGCGACATAAAGAATACTCCAAGAGATGATATGGTGCTCTGTTTTGATTGCCTGTCTCTGCGCTAACACGACCAATGTGCGCCGACAGATGCCGGGTTGAACATCAATGACAACGGTCGTCTCTCGTCCTTCCCCATCTTCGACCGTGCCACAGGTGGGGGTTCACCTCCTCTCCGATTTGCTGGCGTCCTGCTCTGACTGTTATCATACCCCAAAGCCCGCTATCCTGCAATGCAAGTGACATGTTCAGGAGCATATGTTATGTCCGATCTTCCAGAACAGATCGATGATCTGATCTATGCGCCCAATCCCGATTATCCCTATCCGTTCCCGGTTCCACAGCCGCCACATTTCTGGATGACCGAGCAGACCGGCAAACTGTCAGCGGCGGTCGAACGATATTTCAGCGGTCAACGGCTATCGCCGGACGACCTGCGTTTGTTGCGCTCGTATCTGCACCAGTACGTGGCGCGCGCCGTGATTGCCGAGGGGGTCGATCGTCAGGTGTTGCTGCGCAAGATCGACGCGCTGAAGAACAACCGCGATGTCGAGCGGTTTGCCGATGAACTGTCGGAAGCGGGGATCGAACCGTTTTGAGGTCATGCCTGGTGATGTGAGAACTGGATCCGTTCTAAGCCCAACAACCATGCGCTGCCGTCATTGTGAGGCGCGTCAGTGCCGCTTGCAGCAAGCGTAGCGCGGCTGAAGCCATCTCCTGGAGGCAAGGGGAACGCTTTGCGGCGCCTGCCCCGCGCGCAGTGCGGATGTTCGCAATCACACTGGACCGTAGAAGAACGGAAGATGGACTCAACAACCATCAGCCGCCCGGCTCCAGCCTCCATGTCTCCCGCAGTTCCACCAGATCGCGGAAGACGAAGTCGGGCTGGATGGCGCTCTGCTCCAGCATTTCCGTGGTTGTGACGCCGGTCAGCACCAGTGCGCTGGCAAGACCCGCAGCGCGCGCCCCGGCGATGTCGGTGTCGAGGCGGTCGCCGATCGTCAGGGTGTGTCGTGCGTCCGCCGCCAGAGTCTCGATCGCCGTCTGGAACATAGTTGGTCCCGGTTTGCCGATGACGAACGGTTCGGTTTCAGTGCTGACGCGCAGCAGCGCCAGGAGCGCGCCGCATCCTGGCACGATCCCGTCCTCTGCGGGGAAGGTGGTGTCCGGGTTGGTGCCGACGAAACGTGCGCCGGCGCGGATCAGCAGGCATGCCTTGCGCAGCCGCCGGTAGGTCACTTCGAAGTCCATCCCGACGACGACGAATGCCGGATGTTCCTCATCTTCGACGAAGTACCCATCATTGAAAAGCGCGTTGCGCAGCCCATCCATGCCAACCGCAAAAATGCCCGTACCGCGCGGCGCCTGTGTTTCGAGCCAGCGTCGCGTTGCCACTGATGAGGTAACGATGCGCGATGCAGGCATATGGATGCCCATGCGCGCAAGCTTGGCTTCGTACTGCGCAGGGGTCATGGTGGCGTTGTTCGTGCAACAGGCGTAGGTCACACCACGTGCATCGAGAAATTCCAGCAACTCGCCGACCCCCGGCAGCGCCTGCGATCCGCGGTACAGGACGCCGTCCATGTCGAAGAGCACGGCAGTGAAGTGGTTCAGTTCAGGCGTCATAATGCTCCATCACATTCGTTCGGGGGCTTTGATGCCGAGCAGCGCCAGACCATTCCGCAGCGCCTGCGCTGTCGCTGCCGTCAGGCGCAAACGCGCCGCACGCAGGGCGGGCGTTTCCGCCTTGAGCACCGAACAATCACGGTAGAATGCCGCGAGCGCCCGCGCCGTTTCATAACACCATTCCGCGATGACGAACGGCGCGTACCGCTCACCCGCTTCGCGCACCGCGCCAGGCAGTTGTGCAAGTTGCTTGATCACCGCCGTTTCCGAGGAATGCGTCAGTAGCGCGGCATCGCCTTCCTCTGCGCCAACGCCTTCATCTGCCGCCTTGCGCAGGATCGAACAGCAGCGCGCGTGCATATATTGAATATAGGGCGCGCTATTCCCCTCAATCGCCAGCATGCGATCCCAGTCGAGCCGGATGTCGCGTCGGGGGTCCTGATACAGATCGTTGTACATCACCGCGCCAACGCCAACTGCTTCGGCGATCGCTTCTTTTTCCGTTTCCGGCAGGTCGGGGCTTGCCTGATCGACGACGGCGCGTGCGCGGGCATGCGCATCGTCGAGAAGGTCCGCAAGATAGACCATATTGCCAGCGCGGGTTGAAAGCGGTTGTCCGCGCTGATCGAAGATTGTCCCAAACTTCACGTGGATCAGTTCTGTGTCCTGCGCGTATCCCATCGCGCGCGCCAGTGCGAACAACTGCCGGAAGTGCAGCTCCTGGCGCGCATCGACCACATAGATGATCTTTGCCGGATGAAATTCGCGCTCACGATACACGATGCATGCCAGGTCGCGGGTATGGTAGAGCGTGCCGCTGTCGCTGCGCTGCAGCAGGAACGTTGGCAATCCAGGCGCCAGTTCATCGACCACGACCGCGCCATCCTCGTCGCGGTAGGCGACGCCTTTCTCAATCGCTTCCTGGATCAGCCCGTCGAGCATGGGCGCATAGAAGCTCTCGCCAAGCGTATAATCGAACCGCACCCCCAACCGGTCGTAGTTGCGCTGATTGGCTTTGAGCGTCAGATCGACCATCCACTGCCATAGATCGCGCGCCAACGGATCGCCCTGTTCGAGTTTGAGCGACCATGCGCGCGCCTCGTCGTCGTGGTTGGGTTGCGCCGCGTGCGCCTGAAGTTCCGCGATCCATTCGCGCTGCGTCAGCGCCTCCGGATCGTTCTGTTCAAGGCGTTTCGCCCATCTGGCCGCTTCTTCACGCCGTGCGACATCCTCTTTGACGAGCGCGCTGTAGCGCGCATACAGTTTATCAATCGCGGCGATAGTGTCTTCATCGTCGCCTTCCGGTTTTCCCCAGCGTACAATCGCGGCGATGTTCATGCCGAACTGCTTGCCCCAATCGCCCAGATGGTTGTCGCCGATCACGCGATAACCGAGAAAGTCGAAAATGTGGTACAGCGATTGCCCGATGATCGTCGAACGAATATGCCCGACATGCATGGTTTTCGCCACGTTCGGCGACGAATAATCGATGACAATCGTCTTCCCCGCGCCCTGATCATCGCTGCCGTACCGCGCGCCAAGCCGTTCGACCTCCTCGATCACCGCAGCCGCCAGGCGCGCGGCGTCGAGGCTGAAATTGACGAATGGACCGGTTGCAACAATTGATCCGATCAGCGAGTCGGGCGGCGCGTGCGCCTTCTCAACGATGCGCTGCGCCAGGTGCGGCGGCGTGATGCCTGCCTCCTTTGCAGCGCGAAACGTCGGAAACGCCAGATCCGCCGGAATGTTCGGCTTGGGCGTGACGAGTTCGATCAGATGCCCGGCGACCAGGTTGGTTCCAGCGATAACAGCGTGCGCCTCGCGCACGAAACGATCAAGCGCGTACTCCATATCGCCCTCAGCGTCTTATGAACCAGCGGCAGTATACCGGGAACCTGTTTCTGATGCAAATCCCACGGAGCAGAGGAACCATTACGTTCCTGTAAGATATTATTCATCTGCATCGCTTGAGCGCATGTGACAGCATATGGTACGATAGACGAAAAGTAAAATGATCGTTGCCACTGCTATGCTGAATCGCCAATCGTTTCGTTTGACGATACGCTCCAAAATGATGCTGGTGGCGCTGGTACTTGCGCTGGCGCCGCTGATCTTTGTGAGCGCCCTCAGCCTCTCGACGCTCGACCGCGCCCGTGGCATTGCGGTGCAAACCGCATCGGACGCCCTGCGCAAGCAAACCGAGGAAGACCTCGTGCGCTGGATGACCGACAAAGCCAACCTTTACGATGCCAGGCTGGAGAGCATCTACCATCAGGTTGAGATGATCGTCAGGTACCAGCCGCCCCCGTCTGATTCTGCGAAAACTGTCGCAGATCGTCTCTGGATTGCGCCGGATGGACCGACACCCGATGCCCTGCGCACCCATGCCGATGCTGTCGCGCGTGCCCGTCAGTACATCCCGCTTCTGCGCGCGTCGGTCGATCAGGAAGGCATGGTGAGCCTGGGGTATGTGGCTTTCGAGGATGGCGGCGTGATCGCTTTTGACCACGATATCATCGACGTGCTGGAGGCTATCAAGCCGTTCGATCCGCGCCAGCGCAGCTGGTACATTGCTGCGCGCGAAGCGGGCAAGGCGGTGTGGGTCGATACCTACGTTGATGCCAACACCAAGAAATTGACCACCACCTGCGCTGCGCCGCTCTATGACCCGAATGGCGCATTCATCGGCGTCGTAGGGTTTGACGTGCTGCTGGAAACGATTCAGCAGGATATCCTCTCCATCGACATTCCCCCTGGCGGTTCGGCGTTCCTGATCAATCAGCGGGGTGATGTGCTGCTGCACAACACGCTTCTGAGCCGTCAGGGTCGATGGGATCAACCGATCGCGACCGATAATCTCTTGAACGATGCCAATCCGCAGTTGCGCGCGATCGCCGGGCGTATGATCCGTGCCGAACAGGGGGTCGAGCGCCTGACGATCCAGGGCGAAGAGGTGTATCTGGCGTTTGCGCCGATTTCCAACGCCGGATGGAGCGTCGGCATTGTCATCCCCGTGGCGGAAGTCACCGGGCTGGCGCAGCAGGTCAGTGAAGTCATTACTCTTCGCCAGGACGTGCTTAGCGGGCAGATTGTCATGGTGATCGTGCTGAGCGCGATCATCGTCTTCATCCTGAGCATGCCTGCTACGTTGGTCCTGACGCGCCCCTTGCGCGAACTCCAGGCGGCGGTGCAGCGGGTCGCCGCTGGCGATCTGACCTACCGCGTGCCCGAGTCGGGCGATTATGAAATCGCCGATGTCGGGCATTCGTTCAACACCATGACCGACGCGCTGCGCGAGAAGATCAATGAACTCGAATTGAACCTGCGCCAACTAGCGGCGTTGAACGAAGTGTCGAACCAGTTTCGCACTATCGGGGTGGTGCGTGAACAACTCGACGCCATTCCGAAGGGAGTGTGCGAATGCCTCGGGTTTGAACGCGCCGTGCTCTACCTGATCGAGCAGCAGACCCTGCGCCCTGTGAGCGCCTGGGTGAATACGGGCGAAGCGGATCAGGTCGCGCGCGTGCTGGCGGATGCTGCGCCAATTCCGCTCGAGAGCGAGACAATGGCGGCAGATGTGGTACGGAGCGGGCAGGCGGTCATTATCAGCGATGCGTTTGCCCGATCTCCATCGGGGAGCGCGGTGCAGGCGCCATTGTTCGGGCGCAAAAAACGGGTGATTGGCCTGCTCGTCGCGTCTTTCGATGCATCAGGGCGCGTGCCGACGCCACGCGACGCTGCGCAGCTGATGACCTATGCCGGCATGTCTGGTCTGGCGCTCGAAAATACGATGCTCTACGCTGATCTCGAACGTCAGGTGGCGCAACGCACGGCGGAATTGCGCACCGCTCTGGCGCGCGCGCAGGAGGCGGACCGCCTGAAAGGTCAATTCCTGGCAGCAGTGTCGCACGAACTTCGCACGCCGCTCAACGCTATCATCGGGTTCTCGACGGTCATGCTCGATGAGATCGACGGTCCGGTCACGCCATTGCAGCGTGAGGACTTGAAGATTATCAACCGGAATGGTCGCTTCTTGTTGCACCTGATCGATGAGTTGCTCGATCTGGCGCGGATCGAAGCCGGAAAAATCGACCTGGAACTTGCGCCGCTCGATGTGCGCGCCCTGATTGGCGAAGTGACCGAAACAGTGCAGGGGTTGCTGCACAACCGGCCAATCGTGCTCAACCTGTCGTTGCCCGAACGCCTGCCATATGCCTATGCCGATGCCGCCAGGATTCGCCAGGTGCTCCTCAACCTGCTGTCGAATGCCGTCAAGTTCACGCAGCAAGGGAGCGTGACCGTCAGCGCTCGCTGTGCGGCGGCGCCCGACACTCATCAGGGATCAACGGGTTCGAGCGCCGTCATTGTGCGCAATGGGCAGCGCCTGCACCCCTACATCGCCGTGAGCGTTCGTGACACTGGCATTGGCATCGCGCCAGAAGACCTGACGCGCATCTTCGAGGCGTTTCATCAGGTGCGCTCTGGCGACCGTCAGCGTGGCAGCGGGTTGGGTCTGGCGATCAGCCGGCGTTTGATCGAGGCGCACGGCGGGCGCATCTGGGCGGAGAGCGAACCTGGTAAGGGAAGCGTCTTCACGTTCATCCTTCCATGCGCTGTTGTTTCCCGCAGCAATCACGCCGGCATCGCCTCTGAGCCTGCGGATGGGTCATCCGTCCGGCATATCGAAATTCAGACGACGCTTCTTGATCAGTGACCAAACCTGTGATCATTCTGTACATCGAAGACAACTACGATAATCAGTTGCTGGTGCGCCGCATTCTGGAGGCGCGCGGATATACGCTCGAGGTCTGCGAAGACGGGCCCTCTGGCATTGCGCTGGCGCGCGAAAGCCAACCGGAGCTCATTCTGGTCGATATCAATATCTCGGGAATGGATGGCTACGAGACGACGACGCGCCTGCGCAGTCTTCCCCATTTACAATCGACGCCGATTATCGCCATTACTGCCGATGCCCGTCCTGGAACGCGCGAACGTGCATTGACTGCCGGATGTGATGGATTCATCACCAAGCCGATCGATCCGCGCCTGCTCCCCGATCAGATTGCTGAGTTTCTGGGCGGGAAGCGTGAACTGCTTCCCACGAGCCTGGAAACGACCATGCTGCGTGAGTACAATGCCAAACTCGTCGAGCGGCTCGAGCAACAGGTGCGTGAACTGAGCGCCCGCAACGCCGAACTGCAAGAACTTGATCGCCTGAAGAACACCTTCCTTGCCACCCTCTCGCACGAGTTGCGCACGCCGCTCACCGCGATCCTTGGATACCTGGAACTGTTCGAACGGCGCACCCTCGGACCGTTGAATGATGTGCAGGGACAGGCAATTAACGTGATCGCTCGCAATGCACGAACTCTCTCGCGCATCCTCAACAACCTGCTCTATCTGCAAGAGGTGCGCTCGACTGAAATCCGGCGCGTGCCGGTCGTCATCCACGAGGTGTTGCAGGAAGTCATTGCAGAAATGCAGCCGCTGGCGCGTACCGCGAATGTGACATTGTCCGCTTCGCTTCAACCGACCGCAGTGTATCCAGGCGACCCGATTGGCATCAGCCAGGCGTTGCGCGCCCTGATCGACAACGCCATCAAGTTCACGCCTGCCTCCGGGCGGGTTGGGGTGACGCTGATCGACGAACCATCGCGCGTGCTGGTGCGGGTGGAAGACACCGGGATCGGCATTCCGGCTGAAGCGCAGGAAAAGATTTTTCTCCCCTTCTACCAGATCGATGACACCCTGGCGCGTCCCTACAGTGGCGCCGGGCTTGGACTGGCAATCGCCAGACATGTGGTCGAAGCGCATGGCGGGCAACTGACGGTGCGAAGCGTCATCAATGCTGGCAGCACGTTTACGGTCGTGCTGCCGCGGGAGTAGGCGCGCCGGCGGAAATGCGTAACAGCAACCCGATGATCAGAAAGTTCATAATCACCGACGAACCGCCATACGAGATGAACGGCAGCGTAATGCCGGTGAGCGGGATAACGCGCAGATTTCCGGCGATGATGATGAAGGTTTGCGCGGCGATAATCGTCGTCAGTCCGACGGCGAGGAGTTGCTCGAACCCGCGAAAGCGTCCAGGAATGCGCACGGCAATGTGGTAGCCGCGAAAGATCAGCAGCAAATATGCAACCAGGACGGCCAGACTGCCGGCGAGTCCCATTTCCTCTGCCAGCGCAGTAAAAACAAAATCGGTGTGCACTGCCGGAATGACGGTTGGCAGTCCCTGACCAAGCCCTGCACCGAGCACGCCTCCTGATGCCAGGGCGTAGATCGCCTGAACGATCTGATACCCGCTGCCCTGCGCCGTGGCCCACGGGTCGAGCCAGATGGCCACCCTCGTTTTCACCACAGCCACAATGTTGTACAGCACATACGAGCCGGCGCCAAAGGCGCACAATCCGGCAACCACATACCATCCGCGTCCCGTCGCCACATACAGCATCGCCAGAAACACACTGAACAGAAGCAATGCAGCCCCCAGATCGCGCTGCGCAATGATCAATCCCATCGCCAGCCCCCACATGGCGATCAGCGGCGCGAGGTACGGCAGCGGCGGCAACGGCAATGGCCCAATGCGGTAGCCGGCGGCAACCACCTCACGGTGTTCGTTCAGGTAGGATGCCAGAAAGATGACCAGCACGATCTTGAGCAGTTCGGAAGGTTGAAACAGGAAGAAGCCGAAGTTGAACCAGGCGCGCACGCCGCTGTTGTTGGGATCGACGCCAAAGAGAAAGGTCGCCAGAATCAGCGCCACCCCGGCTGTCAACCAGGCGTATCGATGATGATCGAGCCAGTCCATCAACGAGGTGCGCTGATAGCGCCGCAACAGGTCATCCCAGGGGACGAACAGCACAATGGAGCAGATGGCAATCCCCAGCAACACCCAGAGCGCCTGCCGGTCGTCGATGCCGGCAAAACAGGGCGCCAGCGTTCCATCGCGCTGCTGACACCTGATGGAGAGCAGGTCGGGTTCGAGGCGGGCGATCAGCATCAATCCCAGCCCGGTGAGCAATGCTACCAGAGGGAGCACGATCTGATCCGCATCGGGCAGTCGCCAGCTCAGACCGAGCGACATCGCCAGAAAGAGGAGGAAGGGCAAGACTGAGGGCCACAGCATGCGCGCGACTCCCCGGAGCGTGGTCGATGAACCTGGCTCGCCAGCGTCGACCGCCAGCGCTACCAGGGTGTAACCAACCGCGAAGAAGATCAGCGCAATCAGCAAAAGCCGCAGTTCGGCGCTGCGCAGGCGCCACGGACGTCGGAACATGGTCAGATGTTGAACAGAAAATGGCACACATCGCCATCCTGCACAATGTACTGCTTCCCTTCCATCCGCACGTGGCCATGCTTGCGGGCTTCAGCCATACTGCCGGCGCGCGCCAGGTCGTCGAACGCGACGACTTCGGCACGGATAAAGCCGCGTTGAATATCGGAGTGGATCACGCCGGCAGCCTCGACGGCGGGGGTGCCGCGGCGGATCGTCCAGGCGCGCACCTCATCGGGACCGGCAGTGAGAAAACTGATAAGCCCAAGCAGTTCATAGGAAAGCGCGATCACCCGGTTGCGCGCCGGTTTGGCAATTCCGAGATCATCCATGAAGGCGCGCGCCTCCTCTTCATCGAGTTGGGCAAGTTCGGCTTCGATCTTGCCGCAGAGCGTCGCCACGCCACTCCGCCGATGCTCGTAGCGGATCGCTGGCGGATGCTGGAGTTGATCCTCGCCAATATTGATCGCGAGCAGCAACGGTTTAGCGGTGAGGAACTGATACCCGCGGAGCAGGCGCTCTTCTTCGGCGGTCAGGTCGAGGTCGCGAATGGGTGTGCCGTTCTCCAGCGCCCCCTGAATGCGCACCAGCGCATCACGTTCAACAATCCGCGTCTCGCGCTCCTTCGCCGGCATCTTGCCGATCTCGGCGTTCAGACGCGCCAGACGGCGTTCGATAATCGCAAGGTCAGAAAAGGCGAGTTCCAGATCGACCGCCTCGATGTCGCGTGATGCATCGATGCTGCCGTCTGGATGCGGCACGGTCTCGTCCTCGAATGAGCGCACAACATGGAGCAGCGCATCGGCGCCGCTGATATAATTGAGCACAACGGGCGGCAAACCGCCGCTTTCGCGCGCGCCGCTACTCAACCCGCCAATATCGATATACTGCACATCGGCACAGGTGACTTTTTTGGGGTTGAACATCTGCGCCAACACGTCGAGGCGCGGATCGGGCACCCTGACCGTTGCCAGATTGGGAGTCAACTGCCCGGAACTATAGGCGGTCGTTTCTGCCGTACCGCCGGTCAGTGCGTTGAAGACCGTGGTTTTGCCGCTGTTGGCAAGCCCAATGATTGCAATTTTCATAGAAGTATCACACTCATGCTGCGTGTTTTTCTCGGGTATGCGCCTCAGTATAGTATACCTGTCCGGTTGCGGCAAGCGTCGTAGGAGGCAGCATAGTAAGATATGCCGCATACCACCACGCTTTTGACCAAAGCTTAACTCCACGCCACTTTCACCGCGCCTGCGGTTCGGCTATAATGGTCAAGGAGCGGCGACAGGCGGCAGGGAAGTACTACATTGGTGAAGTTTCTGTTAGGTTCTGGCGCGCATGGCGCGTAACTTCAAATAGCCTCGTCGCGTTGGTATTGAATAGGCAACCTGTTCTTGCCAGCGATGGCAGAAGCGTCAGCGTCTACCGGGTGGTCGAAGAATATGGTTGCTGATGCAAACGTCGAACTTTCATCGATCATTGCTCGCGCTCAGGCGGGCGATGAGTCGGCGTTCGGCGAGTTGTACGCCAGGTATGCCAGGTATATCTTGCGCTACATGTATGTGCGCACGCGCGAACCGGAATCGGCGCAGGATCTGACGCAGGAAGTGTTCATTCGCGTGATCAAAGGCATTGGCGGGATGCAATACCGTGGCGAAAAAATGTTTCTCGGCTGGTTGTACACTATTGCAGGGAATGTTTTGATTGGTCAGGCGCGGCGGCGGCAGATATCCACCTCCTCGCTCGACGATACGGTGGATGTGACCGACCCGCGTGGCCAGGAGGCGGTGTCATCGCTGTTCGAACGTCTGTCGTTGCAACACGCGATTGCACAACTCACCGCCGAGCAGCAGCACGTGTTGATGTTGAAGTTTTTTGGTGATATGACCAACCAGGAGATCGCCGCAACAATTGGCAAAACCGAGGGCGCAGTCAAGGCATTGCAGCACCGTGCTATTCAGGCGCTGCAGCAGATTCTCAATCAGGAATCGGCATCCGCAGAGGCGTTGATGGCGCGCGCCATCGGTAGCGCGGTGCATCCTGATGACTATCTGAATGCGTTGTAGTTGTGGTGAATGATGATCCGTCGTAGCCAACAGCTGGCGGTTCCAGATGCGTTCGATGACGCGCTCAATCGTATGTTGAGCGGCGCACCTATCGATGAGTGCCTGGCGCGCTATCCGCAACTGGCCACAGAACTCGAACCATTGCTCCAGATTGCGGGCATGGTGCGCAGCGAGACGGCGCTGCCCCTGCCACCGGAACTGGAACGCTGGTTGCCAACCGGCGCTCAGGAGTTTGCTGCACTTGCCGGTCAGATGCTCGCACAGCGGCATAGAACCCGCCGTCTCCTGCGTCCTCTCCGCAAAGCTGCCGTCCAGCGCGTACTGGCAGGCGCTCTGGTCATAACGGTGTTGCTGGCGTCGGTCGATACGGCATCTGCACAGAGTCTGCCTGGCGATCCACTGTATGCCTGGAAAGTTGCACGTGAGGATCTGACGCTCTCCATCACCGCCGATCCGGCGCAGCGCAGCAGATTGCACATCGACTATGCCCGCCGTCGTATGCTGGAAATCGAGATGCTGATCGCCGGCAACGATACGATCGATCCGCAGGTGCTCGAAGAACCTCTTGCCATCCTGTCCGTGCATGTTCGTGGTGCGATAGTGGAAAGCCGTCAGATCGGCGTGGCAGATGTGTCAGATGATGTGAACGTGCTGATCGATGAGGTGCAGGCGACGCTGTCACAACTTGCGTCAAAAGCGCCAGACACCAACCCGCTGATTGGTGCCGTGCAGGGGCAGATCGACGCTGTGATCGAACCAACTGCGGCGCCGCCTGCAACCACGATCCCGTTGTCATCGCCAGCGCCAGTGTCTGCAACGTCAACTCCAGAATCCGCCGCCACGCCGACTCCGGCATCTGCTGATGCGCCAGCGGTGGATCCGACGGGGCAAGATCCCGCTATTGAGGCATATCCCGCACCCGACGGGGACGCTACTCAGTCTGTGGCGACCCCGCCGCCAACTGCTCGCCCGCCGCGACCGTCGCCAACCCCCGTCCCGGCTGCGCCGACTGCAACCAATGCGCCGTTGCCGACTCGCACGCCTCTGCCTGCGTCTCCGACATCTACACCGTCGCCGTCTCCAACCGCAACGTATACGACAGAGCCGACAGAGGTTCCGCCTACGAATACGCCGTTGCCCACGCCTACCCCATCGCTGACGCCGCCGCCAACCGCGACTCGCATCCCGCCGACCGAGACGCCGCTGGCAAGTGTGACGCCGCAACCGCCGCCAACTGCTCGTCCACCACGACCAACGTTGACGCCGCGCCCAACGCTGACGCCGACCGCGCCGCCAACCGCGCCGCCGACCGAGACGCCAACCCCGTCGCCAACCGCGCCGCCGACCGAGACGCCAACCCCGTCGCCAACCGCGCCGCCGACCGAGACGCCATCGACCACGCCGACGGATCAACCAAACACGCCGCCCGATCTTGCCGGAGCATCCAGCACGCCAACCACAACTCCAGACGCTTCCTCCAATCCGGCGGCTCCGTAAGGCGCATATTGTCCTCGCCATCGCTCAGGTCGCGCGGAACTTTGTATAATGAAGCCTCTTTACCGTTCACGATGTTTTCTTGTACACGTTTATGACGCTGACATTCAAAATCGAGGCGCGCGATCCGCATAGTCGCGCCCGCGCCGGACGGATCACGACCGCTCATGGGGTCATCGAGACGCCGGTGTTCATGCCGGTTGGTACGCGTGGCTCGATCAAATCGCTGACCCCTGATGAGGTGCGCGACCACGGCGCGCAGATTATTCTCGGAAATACCTATCATCTTTACCTGCAACCCGGTCACGAGTTGATCGCGCACATGGGCGGGTTGCATCGTTTCATGGGGTGGGAAGGACCCATCCTGACCGATAGCGGCGGGTTTCAGGTGTTCAGCCTGGTATACGGCGGTATTGCCGATGAGATCAAAGGACGACGCCCGACCCAACAGGTGCAGCCGGGCATGGTGAAAGTCACCGATGATGCCGTGGTTTTCAAATCGTACATCGATGGTTCGACCCACGTCTTTACCCCTGAACGCAGCATCGAGATCCAGAAGGGCATCGGCGCCGATATTATGCTCTGCTTCGATGAATTGCCGCCGTTTCACGCTGGGTACGACTACACTGCTCGTTCGCTGGAACGTACCCATGCCTGGGAACGACGCTGTCTGATATTCCATCAGGAAACACACACGGGTGGGTTGTCATTTGTGCCGCCGAATCCTGATCAGGCGCTATTCGGTATCGTTCATGGCGGCGTCTTTCCCGATCTCCGGCGAGCAAGCGCTGAATATCTGCGTGAACTCTCGTTCGATGGGTTGTGTATTGGAGGTTCGCTCGGCGGCGACAAGGAACAGATGCGCGCCGTCGTGGATATGACCGTGCCGCATCTGCCCGACCATCTGCCGCGCCACCTGCTTGGCATTGGTGATGTGGATGATCTGATCGAATGTGTGGCGCGCGGCATCGATATGTTCGATTGCGTCAGCCCGACGCGTCTCGGCCGGCATGGTGCGGCGCTGGTGCGCGATACGGCCACGCCGCCGGCTGAGCGGCGCTGGAGACTGAACGTTGCTAATGCGGCGTTGCGCGATGATCAGGAACCGCTGGATCGGTGGTGTGATTGTTATGCGTGCCGACGCTATTCGCGCGCTTATATCCACCACCTGTTTCGCGCGCAGGAATTGCTCGGCATTCGGCTCGTCAGTCTGCACAATGTCGCCTTCCTGCTCAAACTGATGCGCGACATTCGTCAGAGCATTCGTGAGGGGCGCTTCGCTCAACTGCGCGCCGAATGGCTTGGCGATTGAAGATTGACCAGAACCTGTTGCCGGGTCTATAATGACACTCTGGCGTCGAGATGTCGGCGCTGCGGCGAGGTGCTCAGGCGGGTGTGGCGTTGCGGGATCGAGTGTATCGTCGTGAAGCGATTATCATTCGACGATCCGATGTTGGTGAAGCGGATCGGGTGCTGACGATTCTGACGCCATCGGGCAGGCAGCGCGTCATTGCAAAAGGCGCGCGCAAGATTCATAGTCGCCTGGCAGGGCATATCGAACTGTTTACCCATACCATCCTCATGCTGGCGATTGGGCGCAATCTGCACATCGTGGCGCAGAGCAGTCCGCTGGACCGCTTCGAGCGTTTGCGCACCGACCTCGAACGCATCGGCGCTGCATATTATGCCGCCGAATTGATGGATCGCCTGATCGACGAAGAGAGTGAGAACCGGCGCGCTTTTGAGTTGTTGCTCGGCGCCTTGCGCGCGCTCGATGCTGGCGCTGCCGTTGATCCGACGCTGCGCGCCTATGAGTTGCATCTGCTGGACGCGCTCGGCTACCGTCCGCAGTTGCACGAGTGCGCTTCGTGCGGAGTGACGCTGACCGAGGCGACCGATCGGTTCAGCCCGGCTGCGGGTGGTGCGCTCTGCCCGCAGTGCGCCAGGGCTGATCGCCGGACGCAGCCGATGAGCCTGCCAGCGTTCAAGCTGCTGCGCTACCTGCAGATACAGCCGCCGGAGATTGCTGGCGAGTTGCGTTTGTCGGCTGCCACGCGCGCCGAGGCGGAGTCGCTGCTGCGCGCCTATCTGCACCATATCCTGGAACGCGATCTGCGTTCGCTGGCATTTCTCAACGATGTTCGACGGCATTCTGAAGCATCTCTGTCCGTCGAGTCAACCAGGGCTCAAGGAGATGACGATGAACACGATTGACACCCTCCTGGGGCGCGGTGAACGTGTGCGCTATCTTGGTCGGCAGCATGTCTTTGTACTGATCAGTAACATTCTGACCGAGCTCCTGCTGATTGGCGTGTTGATTGCCGCAGGGGTCGTCTCGCAGGTGGCGTTTCCCGATAAAGTGCTTGCCGGAATGGAAGTTGGCGTGCTGGTTCTGATCGTCTGTGTGATCATCAGTCTCTTCATTCTTGGCAGCGCCTTTCTCGATTATCTACGCTGGTCGAATGAACAGTGCATCGTCACTGATCGGCGCGTCATTCTGTTGCGCGGCATTTTCAACACCGCAGCGATCGATATCCCTCTCGAGCGGATCAATGGGGTCGAGTTGCGCCAGAGTTGGTTGGGGCGGCTCTTTGGCTTCGGCGATGTCGAGATTGTCACCGTCTCTGAGACGGGCGTCAGTCAGTGTCGCAGCCTTGCTGATCCACAGGGACTCCAGCGCGCAATGAATGATGCACGCGACGATATCGAGCGAGGGTATGCCTATATCGATCAGCGCGATATCGATGCATATCTCGACGTCGAAGACACGCTGCCTGATGTGGATCGCGTGTCGCACGCCCTGCAACGCCTGGCAGATATGCGCGATCGCGGGCTGATCTCGCGCGAAGAGTTCGAGAACAAAAAACGTGAATTGCTCAACCGCATATAGTCGTGTCCTCCACGCATGCTGGATGACACAGGGACGATAACGTGAACGATGTGCTATCCCAGATCGACGACGCGCGTTCGATCATCACTGCGCGCACCAGCCTTGTCCCACGGGTTGCGCTTGTTCTTGGGTCGGGATTGAGCGAACTGGCAGACGATCTTGACGATCCTATCACTGTTCCGTACGCTGAGATCCCTGGTTTTTTGCCAACCACCATCCCCGGTCATCGTGGTGAACTGGTCATAGGGAGGATGGCAGGTCAGCCGGTCGCAGTGATGCGCGGACGGTTCCACTTTTACGAAGGACATTCAATGCAGCAGGTGACGTTTCCGGTGCGTGTGCTGCATGCGCTGGGCTGCACGACGCTGCTGGCGACGAATGCCGCTGGTGGGTTGCACGCCGACTGGCACATTGGCGATCTGATGCTCATCACCGATCATATTTTTTTGCCAGGGCTGGCAGGTCATCACCCGTTGCGCGGTCCCAATGATGAGCGCCTCGGTCCGCGGTTCCCGGCAATGGTTAACGCATATGATCGTGAATTCATGGCGCTGGCGCGCGCTGCGGCGAACAGTCTGGGCATCCCGTTGCGTGAGGGGGTCTATCTGATGCTGTCAGGTCCGGCGTTCGAGAGCGGCGCCGAGTTGCGCATGTGTCATCTGCTCGGCGCCGATGCGGTTGGGATGTCAACCGTTCCAGAAGTGGTGGTCGCGCGGCATATGGGAATGCGCTGCATGGGACTTTCGCTGATCACCAACCTGGCGTTGCCCGATGGACCTCCTGCCAATCACCAGGAAGTGCTCGAGGCTGGCGCGGCGGCGCGACCAAAAATTGCTGCGCTGATCCGCAGCATTCTTGCACACATCGATCGCACCGCTACCATCCCCACGTCCCCAGACCGCCCTTGAACGGTCCGACGATGTCTGAGGTGATCCAGCCGCCGTAGAAGTCGCCCTCCTGCGCAACCACCTGTTCATCATCGACGTAACAGGCGTCCATGCGTCCCGGATAGAACGCCACATACCCGGCAAGCGCCTCATACCCGGGCGAAGGGTGGGCATAGAACCAGGCTGCGTTCTCGGCGCGTTGTTCGCCGACCTGCACGGTGTAGTACCCGGCCATGCCCTTGAATTCGCAGAACGACCGTTTGCTGGTTGGCGTCAGATACTCCATCCGAAGATCGTTAGGCGGGATGTAGTAGGTTGGCGGGTGGCTCGTCTCCAACACCCGCAACGCGCGGCGAGTATCGGCAATTGTCACGCCGCCGAAGATTACCCGTACCCGGCGCGATGTCGGTTCCACCCGCGGTGGGCGCGGATAGTCCCAGACCGACTCCTGCCCTGGACCTGGGGGCACGCGACGCATCGGTTTCATGGTGCGCTCCTTGCCGAGGCGGCGACGCTGGCTTCCTGTTCCTCTACCGGTTGCAGGGTCATTCGGGTGGCCGCAACCTCCTCGACCCGCGAACGACTCCAGGGCATCGGATGATACTGCACATTGAGCCAGGGTTGCACAAAGTCGCTGTAATGACGGCTACCTGGATGCCCGGATTGGCCGGTTGGATGAATGCTCTGACTGCGATCCCAGTCGGAAGTGTCGCAGATCTGCCGGTATGATGGCGCGATATAGAACGGTGGACCGGCGAACTCGCGCGGCAGGTATCCCATGTTCACCGTATCGAGATCGCCGCCGGTCGGGAACGGTCCCCGGTTGAAGATCGTCGCCAGCGCGGGCAACGAACCGAGTGGGTGGCGAATCGTGAGCGAATGGATGCGCCCGTAGCGCCAGGTTGTGACGTCGTCGCCGAGTTCGGCGCGCAATTCCGCAAGCGTCGCGTTCCAGGCTGTGGCAAGGATGTCGTCCGTGGTGCGTTCGCCGCAGAAATGGTCATCCCGCTCGATCAGGCTGCGGAGCAGGCGCGGAAACGTCCGATGCGCCATATCACGCCCAGGCAGCGTTGCGAACGCCCCTAACCCGACGGTAACATCGAACGCAGCAGCGGCGTCGGCATAGATTGTGCTCAAAAGACGTTCGCGCAAACGTGAATAGATCGTACCGCCGATACTATCGGCGCTCAACTCCCCATTCCAGGTTGCGAGTGCATCACGCGCCTGCTGCGCCAGCGGTTCATCGGCGGAGAGGCGCCCGGCAAGTGCTGCCAGTTCCAGACCGGGCAGGCTGCGGACGTCGGCATGGATGCGCGCAAACGACTCGGCGTCGTGGCGGGGTGTTTGTTCAATCAACTGCCGAATGCGTTCGGCGCGATAGCCATTGAGCCATTCTGCTGGAAACGGATAGGGATAGGAGTCGCCGACGATCCGGTTGTTGGCAGTGATTACGAACCCCTCCGGCGGGTTCAGAACGTGCGGTAATTCGGCGTGGGGAATAATCCCCACCCACTCGTACTCGCCCGTCCATCCCGGAACCGGCAGACGTCCGTCCCCTTTGGCGCGCAGCGGTATGTCGCCGCCGAGCGCGTAGCCGATATTTCCCTCGACATCGGCGTAGGTGAAGTTTTGCGGCGGGACGGTCCAGTCGGTCAGCGCTTCACGGAAACTCTCCCAGTCGTGTGCGCGATTCAGTCGGAACACCGACCGCATCAGGCGGGATGGTTTCAGCGCCGTCCAGCGCAGCGCCAGCGGTTGCTCAGCGCGCAGCGCCTCACCATTCGATCCGCTCTGAGCGTGTTCGGGGGTCAGCGCATTAATGACCGGACCGTGGCGGGTGATGCGCACTTCTTCGATCACCACTTCGCGCTGGCCGCGCACGACGATCTCTTCGCGCACCAGTTCAGCGGTCTCCCACTGACCCTGGTACTCATATCGCAGCCCGGTCGGATCGGCGGGGTCGAACTTCTCCAGGTAGAGGTCCTGAACGTCATTGCCGCTGTTGGTCACCCCCCAGGCAATATGTTCATTGTGCCCGATCACAACGCCAGGTGTGCCGGGGATACTGGCGCCGGTCACGTGGAAATCGCCGCCGCTCAGATGATTTTCATACCAGAGCGAGGGCATGGTAATCGCCAGGTGCGGATCGCTGGCGAGCAGCGGACTTCCGCCAGCGGTGCGATGTGCGGCAACCGTCCACGAATTGCTGCCCTGCCCTCCGCCATCGGGGAAGAAACGGGCAATGGCGTCTGCCCGTTCCGTGGCGGATTGCCCGATGGTTGGCGTGTAATGGACGCCAGGAGGCACTATGAGGGGATGGTCATCGAGGTAGCGTGGTTCGAGCGTTGTCGCACGCTCGGCGCCAACGGTTGCCATCAGGCGCGCGCGCACCAGTTCTTCGCGCCAGTTGCGCGACAGTTGCAGCGCCATCATCCGGCCCCATACCAGCACATCGGCGATGGTCCAGGGGCGAGGGCGCAGGCGCAGCACGGTAAACTCGATCGGCAGATTGCCGGCGTGCTGTTCGATAAAGGCATTCACCCCCCGAACATACGCTTCGACCAGCCGGCGCGTTTCATTGTCCAGAGAATCTACTTCGTGTTCCGCCACCCGCCTGAAGCCCAGCACGCGCACGAACCGGTCGGAGTCGAGCGCGACGGCGCCAAACAATTCAGCGAGTTGACCAGATGCGGCGCGGCGTTGAAACTCCATCTGCCAGAGCCGATCCTGAGCATGCACATACCCCTGCGCCATAAACAGGTCTTCGCTGGTGGAAGCGTAGATATGCGGCACACCCCAGCGATCCCGAATAACCTTCACCGGCGCCTGCAACCCCGGAAGGGGCAGCGTGCCGGATGTGCGTGGGAGCGGCCGGCGCAGCGCTGCAATCGCTCCGACGCCAGCAAGCCCCGCTGCCGTTCCAATGATGATGCCAGCGGTTTTCCCCAATTGACCAAGCGAAATCATGCCAACACCCGTTTCTCATTATTCCAGAAGCGCTCAACTCATGCTACTGCTGTTCCCTGGGCAACGATGTAGCAATGTCGTACACCAACACCTGCACATCCAGACCGTCTTCGGTGAGTAGTTTGAGCGTTATTTCCTGTGTTGCCGATCGGATCGCCTCCTCGTGGTCGGCTGGCGCATACGCGCGTATTGCAGCCTCTTCAGCCGAGCGACGCTGCACCTTGAGCACGACATCGGGGCTGACGTTTTTGATCCGCTGCGACAGATCGGCAATGGCTTCATCCAGAGTCATGGTCCGCTCCTTCTGTCTCAGGATGCTTCTGCATTATACGCGATTCTGGCGATTCGCATCCGGGCTGTGAGTTCGCTGAGAATGAGCGCGGTGGCGCCCCACACTTTGTAGCCGGCAATTGCAAAGTATGGCACAAGAACCTCGTGGCCGTGCAATGTCCGGCGTTCGACAACGACGATAGCAGGATCGAGCAATTCTCGCAGGGTAATGGTTATGACCCGATCAACTTCGCGATGGTTGATCGTAAGGTGCGGCAAGATGCGTAACAATCCCACGACCGGTGTAATGCGAAAGTTGCTCGGCGGAATGTAGATCGGCGTCAGCGTTCCGAGCACGGTTACCGTTTCAGCCGCAATCCCCAGTTCTTCGGCGCATTCGCGCAGTGCCGTCGCCGCCGGTCCATCGTCGTCCGGGTCGGTAGCGCCGCCCGGCAGCGATACCTCTCCCCGATGGCTGGCGACGTGGTTGCTGCGTACCGTCAACAGCAGACGCAAATCGGCGCCGTCGGGATACAGGGCGATCAACACGGCGCCGATGCGCGGAACTATTCCTGGCGCCGGTTCGCGCGGACGGAAGGAGCGACCTTGCAGGTCTCGTATCAGCAGCAACTGATCGTCCGGAGGCGAAACGGTGACAACGAGCGCCCTTCGCAAAAGGTGTTCCCATCCCGCCCAGGGTGCGTCGTTGTATGCGATGTCCACCGCCTGCACTGCTCCTCCTGCATTTGCTGTACGATAGAACATAGCACGAACCATGTCAAGATGCAAATGAATATGCGACTCGGACGCCGCTACTACCTATCATACATGGTTACCGTAACCGGCGTAGCACTGGTGTTGGGGTGGTTGGCGGCACCTGGCATGTCAGTGAGCGAACGATCTGGCCCGCGCCCCGCACCCGTACCGTCACCTGATACTCACCTGCTCGCTCCATTCCCATAATCAGCGGCATTGCAAAGTTGCCGGATGCGTTCGCGCTGCCTCCGCTGACAATCCGTGTCCCGAAGTAGAGGAGCAGCGGTGCATGCGGCGGCGCGACTCCGCTGATCGTGATCGTTTGACCAGGGATGCATGCCACAGCGCCTGGAGGTGTCGGGGTGATTTCGGCAATCTGACCGAACTGCGGTGCTGTTGGTGGAATGCGCGTAGGCGTAGGGGCCACGGTCAGCGTTGGCCGGATGGCTGGCGTAGGTGTCGTGGTCACTGGCGCTCCGGTTGCCGTGGCAGGAACCGTTGGACTGGCAGGCGTTGCCAGGGCGGTTGTGGCAGGGGGACGGGTCGCAGTCGACTCTGCTGGTGGCGGGTAGGCAGGGGTTGTTGCAGGTGCGGGGTATCCCGATTGAGCGGTTGTGTCTGGTGGCGCACCGGTCAGGATCAGCACTGCCATCACTGCACCCAGAGCCATAATCGTCGCTCTTATCAAAAATGATAACGCTGATGGCTGATTCGCTTGATTATTCATACTATCGCTCAGTTCATAACAGTGATATAATGTTCGATCAAGGATATATCTTACACCATTTCCCCACGGAATGCCGTAAGCCGCCAACTGCCAGCGGCGTCCTTGAGGAAACTGGTCTCAGACAGGAGGATATGGCTATGTCGTGGGCTAAGAACGTACTCAAAGATCTGATTGCGCACGGACATCGAGTGACCGCCCCGCGTCGCGCTATCCTCGAACGGATCATGCAGTACTCCCAACCGTTCAGCGCCGAGCAGTTGTTCCGTGATCTTGGCGGCGAGGCCGGCCCGATCGGGCGCGCAACCATCTATCGCACGGTTGATTTGCTGGTCGAGGATGGCTGGCTCTCGCGGGTTCACTGGAGCGCCTCAAAGGAAACGCACGTGGCAAGCGAACATGCATATGTGCCGGTCGAACAGGGCCACCAGCACCACATGGTTTGCCGCAAGTGCGGAACGGTCATTTCATTCGAGGGATGCGACATCGAAACGCTTCTGGGGGGGCTGGCGCGCCGGTTGAATTTCAAGGTCGAAGGGCACTGGCTCGAAGTCTACGGGTTGTGTCAGATCTGCCAGCGATCTGAATAATGCCAAATGCAGGGGCGGGTTTCGATCCGCCCCTGTTCTATGCAGGCATCGTTCTACTGCCGCTCGATAATCTCCTGAAACTCCGCGAATGGTCGTGCGCCAACCAGCCGTGTGCCAGCAATATCAAACACCGGGCGCGAACGTATGCCAGCTTCCTGAGCGGCGCGAAAATCGGCTTCGACGCGCGCGCGGTGTGTGCGCGACTGCACACAGACATTATACTCATCGAGGTCAAGATCGATCGTTTGTGCCAGGTATGTCAGTGCTGCGCCAACATCGCTGGTGGTGTAGAGTGAGACCTGGTTCCGATAGATGGCGTCGCGCATTTCCCAGAATTTGCCCTGGTCGCCAGCGCATTCCGCTGCCTCCGCTGCGCGCAGCGACTCCTCGCCGAGTTGCAGGAGGTGCCGGTAGACGATGCGCGCCTTTCCGGTTGCGACGTATGCCTCGATGATCGCTGGTTCGACCTCTTCCACGTGAAACGCACAGGCGGTGCAGAAAAAATCCGAGAACTCCAGAATGGTCACCGGCGCATCGGCTTGCCCCAAATAGTGGTATCCTTCGGGGGTGCGCCCGCGCTCTAGCGTCGCCGTCCCGCTCGTTGCTGCTGGCAGGCTGAGCGCTGGCGTCGCTATGGCGCTTGCCTGCGGCGCATCTGGAGCAGTGGGAATGCTCCTCGCCGGTTGTTCTGGCGCGGGCGCCGCAGATGGCGTTCCGCTGCACGCGGCGATCACTGCCGGTATAATCAGGAGCAGGATACAATGTCGCTTGATCATGGGTGGGTTTCCTTCTGCCTGGTAGGTGCTTCGGGCTTATGGTTTTGGAATGAACATTCCGCTATCCGCCTACCCTCCCGGCGATTGAAGCCGCAGACTACGAAATGCGCAGCCTGCCTTCGCAGGGTCATGCCGGTGAGACCGGATCGATACGCTACATTCTGGCGGCGTCGCCTGTTCTATCCCTTTAGATAAACGGAGTTTTCTCTGGCATGGATGCTCTTCGTATCTCCCTCGTCTGCACCGTCCGTGATGAAGCGGACAACATCGCTGAACTGATCGATTCCATGCTGGCGCAATCTCTACCGCCAGATGAGATCGTGATTAACGATTGCCAGAGCCGGGACGCAACGCCACAGATCATTGCCCGCTACATTGCGGCAGGGGCGTCTATTCGCCTGGTGCAGGGCGGGCATAATATTCCCTCAGGGCGCAACCATGCCATTCGTTACGCACGCGGCGCGATTATCGCCTGCACCGACGCCGGGTTGCGTCTCGATCCGCACTGGCTGGAACGCATCACGGCGCCCATCCGGCAGGGCGTCGCCGATGTGGTTGGGGGGTTCTTTCGTCCTGCACCGCACAGTCTCTTCGAACTCACACTTGGCGCCACCAACTACCGCGAGGTGGAAGAGATCGATCCGGTGCGCTTTTTGCCGTTCGGGAAATCGTGCGCTTTCCGTCGTGAGGCGTGGGAACGGGCAGGCGGCTATCCAGAGTGGGCGAATCACTGCGAGGATGTGCTGTTCGCACTGGCGCTCAAACGCCTCGGATATCGCTTCGCCTTCGCCCCCGATGCGCTGGTCTTCTTTCGCCCGCGTTCGTCGCTTACCGCCTTTGCGCGACAGTACTACTTCTACGCGCGCGGCGACGGCGTCGCCGGTCTCTGGACGTTGCGCCATGTCATTCGCTACGCGACCTACAGCGCCACCGTCATGGTCCTGCTGGCGAGCCGGCGGCATCCCTGGGCGCTGGCGCTGATCGTGGCGGGGGTGATTGCATATGTGCGTGATCCGTTGTGGCGTCTACGCCGGCGCGCGCCGGCACTGGATGCCATCAGTGCGTTGCGTGCTGTGCTGCTGATACCAGTGATCCGTCTGGTCGGCGATGTTGCCAAGATGACTGGCTACCCAATCGGTGTCGTGCAACGCCTGCGCTCGGCGTCGTTGCGCAGGGAAATCGCGCAATACCGGAAGAGCGCTGCGCTACAGCAGCACGACCTGACCGATGAGCGACACACCGGCGCGTAGCCGCGCACCGGGCGCTGGCTGCCATTCGATCAGGTCACGCGGCGCCAGCAGTTCGACGCGGCTGCCAAAGCGCACGCGGGTCAACCGCTGACCGGCGCGCACCCGATCGCCCAGGCGAACCAGCGGCGTGATATGTTGCCCGGGGAGGCGTGCGCTAATCACGAGCAGCAACGGTCCCCACGCTGTCGAAATGCCAAGAAAGAGTCGTTCGGCGTGCCGGACGGCGTCGTGTGGCGCGCGGAGGGAGATCAGGTCCGCAGGGTGATGTTCCAGATAGTCGATCATGCCAGACGCCGGGCTGCGCTGCACCGCCACATCGAACGGCGAGACGTTGATCGCCAGTTGAACGGCGTCGGTGTGCAGGAAGCGATGTTCGTAGAGTTCGTTCGTGCCGTGTGCGACGCCATCGGCAGGCGCGAAGAGCGCATCGGCATCGTCGGGCGTTGCGCGTTCCGGATCGCGGCAGAGAAGCGCCGCAACCGCAGTGAGCGCCAGCGGCAAGGGCGCGAGGCGCGGGCGGACGCGCAGCAGGATTCCTACGAGTCCAAGCCCCAGGCTGACAATCGGCGTCGCTGCCGGTTCAAAACCGGGAATGCGCAGCATGGCGTCTGGAGCACGGTCATTATCGCCCATAGCGAGTGGACCCTTCGGGTCGGCTAGATGGAACTGGCAAGGGGTCAACCTTCATCATCGATCAAGCCCGGCAACAGACGCACCACAATCTGCCCGGCAGCCACATCGAGGCGTTCGACCACCTCGCGGGTCATTGGCAGCAGCGTATCAGAGCGCCCGCGTCGTTCAACGACGATCACATCGTTGGCGCCGGTTTGCACCACCTCGCGCACGATGCCGATCTCTGCGCCGCTGCTCTCGACAACTCGCAAACCATACAGTTGATGAATGAAGTACTCATCGGCATCGAGCGGCGCGGCATCGCTTTCGCGGATCGTCACTTCTGCGCCGCGCAGCGCCTCGGCAGCCGTCCGCTCGGTCACGCCGCTGAGCGTCAGAATCAGCACGCCCGCCTTCGGCTCGTGAACGCGCTGCAAGGTAAAAGGACGGCGCTCTTCGCCGACGAAAACGGTCCGCACATGACGGCGGAGGTGATCGACGCGATCCGTCACCGATCGAACCTTGATCTCGCCGTGCAGCCCAAACGCATCGACCACGGTGCCGATCAGCAACACTTCATCAGCGGACGGACGATCTTCCATTGCCCTATTCGATATCGACGTGGACCCGCTTATTCCGCCGCGCCGCCGCAACGCTCATCAGGTCGCGGATGGCTTTGGCGACCCGCCCGCTGCGCCCGATGACCTTGCCGGTTTCGTCGGGCGCGACGGTCAGTTGATAGGTCACGGTGTAGCGACCGGTGCGTTCCTTAATCGTCACCGCTTCCGGGTGATCGACGAGACTGGTCGCCAGATATTCCAGCAACGCCTTCATACGGATTTACCCCTCAACCGGCGTGACCGGCGCAGGCTTGCCGTCGGCATCGAGGACGCCGACCTGTTTCAGCAGGCGCACGACCGTTTCCGACGGCTGAGCGCCGACTCCGAGCCAATACCGCACGCGATCCGCCTTCACGTTCAATTCTTTCGGCTGGCGCACCGGATTGTAGTGCCCGACAATTTCGATGAACCTGCCGTCGCGCGGCGCGCGCGAGTCGGCGACAACCAGACGATAGCTGGGCTTCTTGGTTTTGCCCATGCGACGAAGACGAATGGTAACCATTGCGCTGATAATTCCTCCACTCCTGTTGACTAACGCAGCCGGCGCATCAACTCGCGCGGGTCGATACCGCCTTTGCCGCCCATACGTTTCATCATCCGTTGCATCTGGCGGAACTGGTTGACCAGTTGTGTGACTTCCTGCACCTGCGTACCGCTGCCACGCGCGATGCGCTCTTTGCGCCGCCCCTTGATCAGATCCGGGTTGCGGCGTTCTTCCTTCGTCATCGAGAAGATAATCGCCTCGATCTTCTTCAAGTCCTTTTCGGTGACGATCTCCTCACGCGCCAGTTTATCGAGCCCTGGGATCATGCCGAGAATCTGCTGGAGCGGACCGAGTTTGCGCATCTGCTGCATCGAAACCAGGAAGTCCTCGAAATCGAACGACCCCTTGACCAGTTTCTTCTGCATCTTGCGCGCCTGCTCTTCATCGTAGACCGCCTCGGCGCGTTCGATCAGCGACAGCACATCGCCCATTCCCAGGATGCGCGACGCCAGTCGATCCGGATGGAATGGTTCAATCGTACTGGCTTCGACTTTCTCGCCCGACCCCAGGAACTTGATCGGCACGCCGGCGACCGCACGCACCGACAGGGCTGCGCCGCCGCGCGCATCACCGTCGATCTTGGTGAAGATAATGCCGGTCAGCCCGACGCGCCGGTTGAACTCTTCGGCAACACGCACCGCTTCCTGCCCGATCATTGCATCGACGACCAGCAGACGCTCCACCGGTTCGACCGCGGCGTTGATCTGCTCGAGTTCGACCATGAGCGGCTCATCGATCTGGAGCCGGCCAGCCGTGTCGATGATGACGTGCGTGATGCTCTCGTCGCGCGCGCGGCGCATGGCATTGCGCGCAATTTCCGGCGGGCGAACCTGGGTTCCCTCCGCGTGCACCGGAATGCCAAGTTGCCGCCCCAGCGACTCGAGTTGGGTGATGGCTGCCGGGCGATAGATGTCGGCAGCGACCAGTAACGGGCGTTTGCCCTTCTTGCGCAGCCAGAGCGCCAGTTTGGCGGCGGTCGTCGTTTTGCCGGAACCCTGCAAGCCGATCAGCATGATCGTTGTTGGTCCCGGGCGCGCCTCGACGAGCGGCACATTCGCCTGACCGAGCAGGTCGATCAGTTCCTGGTGCACGATTTTGATCACCTGCTGTGCCGGCGTCAGGCTCTTGGTGACTTCTTCGCCGACCGCCTTCTCGGTAACGCGCGCGACAAATTCGCGCACCACCTTGAGGTTGACGTCGGCTTCGAGCAGCGCGATGCGCACCTGCTTCATCGCTTCGCGCACGTCGTCTTCAGTCAGTTTGCCTTTGCCGCCGAGTTTCTGGAAGACCGCCTGCAACCGGTCGGAGAGACTCTCAAACATGGCGCCACTCGCACTTCACGCAAAAAAGCGGCGCTCCACCGCTCTAACCTGCACATTGTAGTCAGAATCCGCCGCTGCGTCAAATCATCCGTACAGCGCCGCCAGGAGACGTGTCGTGATCAGTTGCTGGACGATCCCTGCCAGCAGAAACATCGGCAGGATGACGAAGAGCCACACTTTACCGAACTGCGCCAGCGACCAGAGGATATTCTGTCCGATAGTGAATCCTTTTGGCGGCGCCATCACGGCTGCGCCGATGCGGATGCCAAGCGCCGCGCCGAGGATGGCGGCAGGCAGTTCGATAATGCCATGCGGCAGCACATAGCCGATCACAAACTGGAGCGGGCTATCGGGTCCCAGCGTCAGCCAATCGCCGCCGCCTGCCATCAGCGCCCCGGCGACGTACCCGATGCCGCCGAAGGCGAAGAACGGCACCATCAGCGAGAACACGCCAAACGTGAAGGTTGCCAGCAGCGCCGTGATCAGCAGGCGCGCGCTATTGGCGATGCCGGTGAAGATGCCGAGCGCCAAGTTCGGTTCGGGCGTGATGCCGACGCGCCCCGGCGACTGCCCGATTCGATCGAAGAAGCCGCCAAGAAACGGACCGCACAGCGCGCCACCAATCGCCGCCAGCAATGCCACCAGCAACGGCAACCGATAGTCGCGCAGCAGTGCAGGCAGGTCGTGCAGGTAAAACCGGCGCAGCGAGAACGGCGCTCCGGCGTATGCCTCCGGCGGCGCGCCCGCCGGGTGATACTCGCGCGCAAAGGTGATGAACGTTCGGACGATATGGCGCAGGTTCAATTGTTCGTGCTCGCGCGACAGGATTTCCTCGCGGTTGAACGCCCCCATCCCGGTGCGTGTCAGCACTGCGGCGATCACGAGCAGGAGCACGACCGCCAGCCACAGCACATCCCAGCGGCGCGCGATGATCAGGAGCGCCTCGAGTTGAATGGCTGCCGCTGTCGGCAGCAGCACGAAGCTCGCCAGCAGGTTGGCGGCGCGAATGCTTGTCGTGTGGCTGGAGATGATCACAGCCCCGGCGACCATCACTACCGACTTCACCAGGATCAGGAGCAGCACGACCACCAGATACTCGAAGGTAAGCCCCTGAAAAAAGAGGTCTGGTTCGCGAATGCGTAAGGAGATGCCAAAGATCGTCATCGCCAGCAGCGACGACATCAGCGGCGGAATGAGCGCCGAAAGGAGTTTCCCCAGGTAGAGCGCATTATCGGAGAGGGGCATCGCCAGGAGCGCTTCCAGGCTGTTGCGCTCTCGCTCGCCAACGAACGACTCCAGCGCCGTGATCAGCGAAAATGATGCGGGAATGAAGCCAACCAGCAGCATGGCGAAAGGAATGAGACGAATGACCGACCCGCGATCGCCAACGAAGTCGATCGCCACGCTCGATGCGGCGATCAACAACTGCGGCAGCACAAACGTAAGAATGAAGATCGGCACGAGAATGCGCCAGTCGGTCAACGTATCGTTGACCTCACGACGAACGATAATGCGAATTGCATGCGCACCCGACATAGGCGGACCCCCTGGCGTTTGCTTTTCCCTCTGGCTGCAACAAATGATCGAACGCCGCCGGGCGCGGCAACGCCATCGGCGCGGCAACGCCGTGCACCTACCGCCCCAC
>ERZ1685332.8-NODE-8-length-83254-cov-17.395558_pt1 | contig 83254 bp, 64 predicted proteins | sample MGYA00580193_ERZ1685332 | MGnify/ENA primary metagenome ERZ1685332 (study PRJEB41501, sample SAMN08275520) | hot springs metagenome | biome: alkaline hot spring; material: microbial mat | place: Russia: Ush-Beldyr | collected 2015-07 | depth 0.5 m m ...
TCAGCAAGGAGAGGGCGAACGCGGGCAAAATACTCATCTTTATTGCTCTGCAAGTCCATGGTAATGTATCGGACGCGGTATGCCGCAAGCGCCCGCCGGGCCGATTCGGGCCAGCCAGGCGCTACCACATCCTGCCGTTCCACTTCGCCAAACTGAATCTCTCGTACTCCAGGAGTGTAGCGCGCAAACGGGTAAGCGGGCGGGCGGGCGACATACCCGCCGATGATCGGCCATCTATGCCCCATTTGTGCAGTCAGGTTTTCGCTACGATTAATGTTGATGTAGAGCGGCAACGGCATGATGGCGCCGTCAGGAGGAGGGAGCGTCGCATAGAATGGGTGAATGTGACGCTTGACAATGGCATGGGGTCCGGCATATCCATCGATACCGGCGCTCAGCGCGATCAGGAACGCAGAAATAGCCCATATGCGCAAGCCGGCGATGTGCCGCTGAAATGCCTGTTGCACTGCAACAACGCCGTATGCCGCCAGAACCGCCAGGCTCAGACTGACCATCACTGCCATATGGTTGGGCCGCTGCCCCGAGCGAATGCCGGGCAGGTCCTGGAGCAGGGCATACGGCAGCGGAAGACCGGTCTGCCAGCCCGCGATCTTCAACTCTGGTCCCAGCGCAAAGATGAGACACGCCAGCGCCAGCAGCGACCAGCGCCAGGAGACATGGCGTGCAACGACAGCGCCGAGCAACCCCAGGCTCACTGCCACCCATCCCAGCGCCACATTCCAGATCACTGCGTTGGGGTAGATCTGGTTGCGCCAGGCGCGCACCGCCGGACCCCACCACGGACTGATCGGATTGGGGAGAAACACGTCGATCAGGTCGGCAGCGCGTTCACGCTGCACCAGACGCATGTCCCAGATCGGCTCGCTTACGTCGGTCGTCAGACCATACAGCGCTGGAGTAAGCATCAGCACCCAGATGATCAGTGGTGCGATACCCCACGCGACCTGCTGGAGGCTGTGGCGCAGCCGCTGTTCGTCTTCGGGATTGCGGATGACGCCATATGCCCAGATACCGGCGGCGCATACGGTGTAGAGCGCGGCGAACAGCCCGTAATACCAGCTGCCCAGGCTGACGCAGAGGAGCAGGGCGCTGGCTGCCAGCGCTCGCCGCCACGATGGGCTGTCGAGCAGCAAAAAGAGCGTATAGGCATAGCACGGAAGCCAGTGGATGGCGGCGACCTCCAGGTTGCCATCGATGATCTTTTCCATGTGATACGGCGAACAGACGAAGGTCGCACCTGCTGTCAGCGCAGCCGCGACATTGCCGGTCGCACGCCGCGCCAGCAGAAAGGTCGCATATCCGCCGACGGTAAAACTGGTGAGCACAATCCAGTTGACCGCAGCGACCGGTCCCAGGGTGAGCGTCACCGGCAGTGCCAGCACGCCCTGGCTGAAACCAAGGGGTTGCCAGAACAGATCAACGCCATCGGGGTAGAAGAGGAGCGGGGAGAAGAAGGGGTTGTGCAACGATGTAAGCGCCCGCGCCGTCCACCACAGATGCCAGGCATTCTGATAGGCATCGACACCGCCGACCGCGCCAATCACGCCGTTCGTCAGATTCAGCGTCAGGGGCCAGGTCAGCAGAACGCCAAGCAGCGTGTAGATTGTCAGGGCGATCAGATGCGTGGCAGCGACCGCTGTCACTATGCGTCGCGCAGCGGAGGACATGGCTCTCACCGTTCACAGTTGGGGTCAACAAGAACCGTCATGATCTATCACGACGTTTCCGCAGCGCCAGCATGACGTAGAGCGGGTCGGAGCGATCAAACCGCTCTTCAAGCGGATGGATCAGCCATGCCAGTAGCAGGTCTTTGAGCACAAAACGCCGCCAGAACCTGGTCAGGCGCGTCTCGTGGTACCGCCGGTTGAGGATGCTGCGTCCGAATGCGCGACGTTCGACAACCTCGGCATTGGCTGGCTCGATGTAGGTCCGGTGAAGGTCGTCGTCGGTGTAGAAACGGAAGAATGACCCGGGTTTTCCTTCTTGCACGAACGTGTTGGGCGCCACCTGCTTGAACGGACGGATCCCGGCGAAGAACGAGGTTCGCTCACTACCGGTAAACGGCAGCGTCAGCGCCGCAACCCCGTCAGGCGCCAGCACCCGCCCGATCTCACGTCCGACAGCGGCATCGTCGGGGATGTGCTCGAGCGACGAGACGGCGCTGATGTACTGCACGGCCTCATCGCGGAATGGCAGATGGGTGGCGTCGGCAACAATCGGCAGCAACTCGCCGTCGCCGGGGCGCGCCGTCGCGCGGCGTTTGTCGTGCTGCCAGCGCACACGGCGCTGCTCGATCTCGACAACCACGACATTCACGCCCTCTTTTGCCAGCATATGCGGAAATGAAGAGGTGCCGGACCCGATATCAACCACCGTGTCGCCCCGCGCCACGCCAAGCGCGCGGGTGGCCCAGGGGTATTCGATCAGCCGCCAGAGGCTGAAATCGTTGACCGTTTCCCATAGAATGCGCAGACCATTCAGCGCGACTTCGTACAGCACACAGCGCCACGCCGGGAGCGAGACCGGCCGGCGCCGCGCTGGCGCCTGTTCGACCGCAGGTTCGGCAGTGACCATACCAGCCTTCCTTTCAGAGAGCGCCCAAGTATAGCATATCTGGATAGGGTCAGGAGTCAGGAGAGCCAGGAACCAGGCCCCCTGGAGTGACAGTTGCCGCTCGCGTTCTATGGAGTCGCCTTCTGCATTCTCACCCTTCACCTGGAACCGTCCTGCGGTGGACGCCCTTATGCCGCCTTTCGCGTTCGATCTTTCGATGTGTCACTTTCCACTCTTGAAATATGTGCCGTTCAACGCTCCAGGCTCCTTGACAACCCGACGATCATCGGGTACGATCGCTCGCAATGATTTGAACTATCACTTAATCGACAGGAGATATCTGGCGTGGCTGAAAAAAAGTCCAAAACCGACGTTACTGCCCGTGACAAGACCGGGCGTGTCACCAATCGGTATTGCAACCACTGCGGGCAGCGCATCATGAACGACCGCGAGATGGTTGTGATCACAGACGGACGGCGGCGCAACAAGTCCTACTATCGCCGCGATTGTTTCAACCGCCTGGTGGGCGCTGATCGGGAATTGGGACTGGACGGATCACAGCCCTGCCCGCTGCGCTAGAGCAGTTCTCACCGCGCGTGTCCACAAGGCCGTCTTGCGTCAGGTAGTGGCTTCGACAGGCTCAGCCAGCACCAAAGAGAAGAGGAGCAGATGATGGCGAAGTGCGATCTTACTGGCAAGAAAGTCGCCTTTGGGCGCAACATCCGGCACAGGGCGTCGGGGGGATGGGCGCGTCGCGCGCCAAAGACGAACCGCGCTTTCCGTCCTAATGTCCATCGCCATACGATCTATGTGCCGGATCTCGGGCGCAGCGTCACCCTCAATCTTTCGGCGAAGGCGCTCAGGATCCTTAACAAGAAAGGGTTGCTGGCTGCGGTGCGCGACCAGGGGCTGTCAGTTACGGCATTTCTCAAGGAGCACGAACGATGACATCGCAGGATGGCGGACGGCGCGCGCGCGGACGTGGCGGGCGCAAAAAAGTCTGTAATTTTTCGCGTCTCGGAATGTGGCCCGACTACAAAGACCCGGAGCGGCTCAGGCGATTTCTGGGACCGACAGGGAAAATCCTGCCGCGCCGTCGCACCGGTCTGACGGCGAAGATGCAACGGCGGCTGACGATTGCGATCAAACGCGCCCGCCATATGGCGCTCCTGCCATTTGTGGAGCGTTCCATAACCGACCGACGCCGCTGAGATAATATCTCTGCTACGTCTTCTCAACCCTCTTGAATGACCAGCAAAGCCTCATATAATCAGAGTATCAGGCGCATCTGGAACGCCTGTCTGATGAAAGGAGGCTTTCCGTGACTCATGCCATCCACGACCCGCATCCCCACATTCACAACGAGCATTGCGGGCATCTGCGCATTCTTCACGATGGGCATGTAGACTATCTCCACGACGGACATCTGCACCACCCACATGAGGGACACTACGACGAGCATGTGATTGCCGTGAGCGTCGAGAATCCCGATGCGTGCGCGCCTGTCGCGTGCGAGTGCGGACACGCTGGGTGTGGGCATCCGCTGGTTCCGCACGGTGATCACGTCGATTACCTGGTCAATGGACGGCTGCACCATCGTCACGGCGATCACTGCGATGACCATGGTCCGGTGACGGTGCTGTGAGCCGCTGGCGCGACTTTATGCTCCGGCTGCGCGCCCTTCTTCCGCAGCCCGACAGCCCTGACAGCGACCGGTCAATTCGAGAATATGGCTCTGCACTACAAACCCCTGTGTTTCGAGAAGGGCGTACAGCGTGTCGAGCGCGGCGCATCCCTCAAAGATGAGGGTTGCACCGCATCTCGTGCAGATCGCGTGATGGTGATGCCCGGGGAGGGTGCGCGCGTAGGCGTATGAGCCACGTTCTGTTCGTATTTGCGAGAGCCAGCCGGTCTCTCGCAGTTGCTCGACCATTCGATACGCGGTTGCTCGACCTATACGGTGTGGCAAAGCTGCAACAGCAGAAGCCAGCGCTTCTGTGCTGAAGAGTGTGTGCTGTTCAGCAATCCACGCGATAATAGCGTGCCGTGGTCTGGTCAGTCGGATGTGGTCGTTGCGGAACGCCTCAACGACCAGGCGTTCCCAGTCAGTTGCACTGATGGTGACAATGCTGCTGTCTGAATGACGTGCGTCGATCATGCCACGATGCTTCCATCTGGTTTCTGGCGGTCCTGTTCTCGTAGAGCGATCAACCTGAACCCAGACAATCAAGGGCGCGGCTAGCGTCGGCTGAGCCTGACGAAGCCAACGCCAGCCGCGCGATGGTCAATATGGGCAATAGTATGCAATGTCTGGTTGATCGCTCGCTCAGATGAGATCAAACGTCCGCGCACGAGGGCCACGATCGCTCGCCTCGATCGTCACCGAGATCTGATCGCCCTCCCGGAGCGACCGGCGCACCTGGCTGAACAACGACCCGTGGACGTACACATCGAACTGCGGATCATCGACACGCGCAAAGAGAAAGCGCCTGGCAGGATCGATCCGCACAATCGTGGCGCTGACCGGACCTGACGGCAGCGGACCGCTGTACGGTTCACGGTCGCGCCGAGAGCGGTCGCCCGACCAGCCACGTGACTCGCCGCGTGGACGATCATATGAGCGCGACCAGTCATCTGAACGACGCGAACGCGCCCCGCTGCTGGATTCGTTCGCTTCGTCGGTGATACGTCCCTGACCGGAGACATCGTTTGGGCAGAGACGTCCGCCCGCGATATCGATCAGGCTCCTGCCTTCCTTCCGCGCCCTGCGCCCGGTTGGGCAACGGGTCGGATCGTTGGCGAACCCTTTCTGTGCGTAGAACTCCTGCTCACCTGCCGTAAAGATGAACTCGCCGCCGCAATCCTTGCACGGAATGCGCCTGTCCTTGAAACTCATAGCCGATGTCCTCACTGTCTCCTTGTGGTACTGATGCGCCCGGATGCGGTCGTTCCCGTGTGTGACGAGCGAGGAGAGGAATGATACGCCTGTCGTCAACCTGTCCACAACCTGTAGAGAACCGATGCCGGGATGTAAATGATCTTGTCTATCACTTACAATGGATATGATACCATAACGGGTAAGGACGTGTCAAGGACTCTGGCGGGGCAGAACAACAAGGTTCCCTTGCCTGGGCGCTGCGAGATGCTATCAATCAGCGTTGCGCTCGTGTTACAATGAAACTGGACATGCTGCCTGCACTGAAGGAGCAATCTGATGAGCCGTTTTCTCGATGAGCGCAGACATATGCTGCCGCCAGTGGTGACGACTCTCGCCGAGCAACTGGCAGCCGCCGGATACAAAGTGACCCACCCGCGCCTGGCGGTGCTCAAGGCGATCACTGCGCTGCCAGGCGCGTTCAGTGTTCAAGAAATCGAGCAGTGGCTAATCGAACGCAATGAGTCGCCGGGGATTGCCAGCATCTTCCGCACCATCAGGCTCCTCTGCGATCTTGGCATGCTCCAGCGTCTCCACGGTCTCGACGATTGCCACCGCTACTGCCTGGGCAGCGGGCATACCCATCATCTGGTATGCACCCAATGCGGCGTGATCGAACGGTTCGACAACTGCGGCATGCAGGGGGTGATTTCCACGCTCGAACAATCGACCGGCTACCGCATCACCAACCACGTGGTCGAACTCTTCGGTTTGTGCCCGCAGTGTCGGGCTATGGCGTTGTAGCGTGCAACGTCATGCGTCCCTCGCTGCTGTGCTGCGTCCGCCGGACGCGCAGCGCGGCGGATCACAATGACCCGAACACCCGAGATTGCTTCGCGGCGCTTGCAATGACGCTGGCAACCGTATCGTCAGCAGCGTGCGGTTCAGGCAAACAGCCAGTTGAGCAGCAACCCCAGCAGTGCCACATAGGCGGCATACCAGAGGACGACCTTCATCGCTCCTGACGTACCGATCAGGCGACTGAGCATAGCCCACTCCGGGATCGACGAGACAGTCGTCGCCATCATTGCCGCAATCAACGTTCCGATTGGCACGATCTGGTGCAATGCCACCAGAATCGGCGCGGTTGACGCCGCATTGATGTCGAGCGGCAGACCAAGCGCCGTGGCGGCGAGCGGTCCCCACCACGCGGCGCCTGCCTGCTGCAGGCGCGCGACAAGCGTCAGGTTGAAGTTGACCAGAATGCCCGCCAGGAATCCACTGAACAGGACAACGCCAAACAAGCGCCTGAACAATGCCCATGCCTCGCGGTGCGCGCGAACCAGAATGCTCTCGTGCGTCGCCGACTTGCAGGCGTGCTGTGGAACGACCGACTGCACAAAACGAGCCGGGTCCAACCCCAGAATCGGCGCGAGATACGCTGTCGCCAGCGCGGCGGTGAAACCCGCCGCCACATAGACCAGCCCGCCGAACGGTCCGACGATCACAAACATGAAAAGAATGGCGAACTCGTTCAGCGCCGGGCTGGCAAACAGAAACGCCGATGAGGCGCGCTGACTCGCGCCGCCGGCAACGATGCCAGCGTAGATGTTGGTGACGGTGCAGGAGCAGACCGGCGTGAACATGCCGAGCACGGCGCCGCCAGTCGCTCCAGCCAGGTCATTCCGCCCGATTGAGCGCTCGATCCATCTGGTGCTGACGCGCAGACGTAGCAGCGTCATGCCGTAGGTTGTCAGGAAAAGAATGATCGGCAATTTGAACCATTCGTAGATTGTGTACGATGCTGTGTATTTTGCATCGAGCGGACCAAACGGGGTAGGAATGCTCCAGGCGGGCATCCAGGAGGTGAGCGCGGCGCCGAGCGCTCTGCCTGCACTGGCGATTGGCGCCTCGAAGATCGGCACAACATGCCTCATTTCTGCGCCCGATACCCAGGCGCTCACGCTCTGTAAGAGCGCCTGAACCACGATCAGCGCCAGAACGATCAGTGACATGACCGGCATGACGCGCTCGAATGATGTGCGCGCGACAGGCAGAACAGCACGGCTGGACATACACCCTCCGTAAGTGATAGTAACTATCATATAAGAAGAATATACGTCACATTTTCCGCTCTGTCAATAGCAGAGAGCGCCCCGCTGCGCCAATAGTTGCCATTCCTCAACCAGGCGTTCCACCGGAATGCGAAAGGAGCACTTCGTTGACTCTGCGATGCACTGCCGTCGGTAGTCGAGACCGCAGGCATCGCGCACCCATATCTCGTACTGTGCAATCCATTCGAGCAATGCAATGAACTGCCGATGCATCCGTTGCTGGGCGTCTGTTGCGGCAGGGAGAACTGTGGGGCGTAGCTGATCGGGCGACCACGGCAACCGTTGAGCATTGAGTTGAGCCACAAACACCGGGGAGAACTCATATCGCTTGAGGTAAACGCCGCCCTTCGTGAGATCGCCGCAAAACGCACCGAACCCCCAGAGCACAATGACGGTATCCGGCGCGAGCGATGCCAGATAGGCGCTGCTCCCTGCTGTTCCTGCCGGAGGGCGCTGGCGACTGAACCCGTATTCCAGCAAGAGATTCCCTTCGGGACGGCGAATGTCACACCCCCAGAGCCAGCACTGGAGATGGAGCAGTTCTGCGCCACGCTGCTGCACGTGCGCCGGAAGCGGGAGCCATGAGCGAGTGGTCATCAAGGCGCTCTCCTGTACATGCTGCAAATGATAGTTTCTCCCACTTATGAAGATGATAGTGACTCTTGATGTTTTCGTCAAATACCGTACAGGGTGACAGGGTCTCGCGTGCTTTCGCGCGAACTTCAACCTGAGCGCTGCCAGTTGATCGGGATCAGAGTGCACCCGCGGTGTGTTTCAGACTCCCTCTGCTTCCTTCCCCTGGTGTGATGCATACGCTGCAATCAGCCGGTCATAGAGCATTTCGAGGTGCAGAGCGAGCCGGTCGGCGCGATATCGGGCGAAGACCTCGGCGCGTCCGGCGACTGCCAGGCGTTCACCCAGCGCACGGTCATTCAGCAAGCGCGTCAGCGCGCCTGCCAGCGTTGCTACATCGCTATAGGGAACCAGCAGACCGGTGCGTTCGTGGTCAACAACCTCATTGCCAGCGACAACATCGGTGGTGACGACTGGCGCTCCGGCAGCCATGGCTTCGATCAGCGGTATGCCAAAGCCTTCGTATCTGCTCGGCGCTGCCACGACGGCTGCCTGGTGCAGCAGACGGATCTTCTCCGACTCGCTTACCCGCTCCATGATCTCAAGTCGATCCGCCACTCCACCAGCGGCAGCAATCCGTCGCAACTCAGCCTCGCCGCTACGGTTGTGACTGACAAAGACAAAGCGCGTCTCCGGCGCCGCATTCAGCACGGCAGGCATCGCGCGCGCGAGCAGGTCGTAGCCCTTGCGTGGCACCAATTGCCCGATGAAGAGCACCAGAGGAGGGCGAGCAGCCACGGGTGGAGGCGTATGGCTGTACGCCTGCAAATCTACAGCGTTCGGCAGAACGCTCACCCGCTGTGGATCAACACCGAGATGGATGAGGAACTCACGTTCGGCGTGCGATAGCGCCAGAACGTGATCCACTCCGTGGAGGGGAGCGTGAATGAGATAATTGCGCACCGCGCGGCGCGGATGCGCGCCGCGCGCCAGCCGCGCCGCCAGTTGCTCTGGCGTGGTCAGAATATTGTCGTAGCGCAGCGGCGCCTCCAGGGGACGTTCCCGGTCGACCACCAGATCGCCGTCGTGCAACAGACCGTGGACGGTCAGCACAATCGGTATGCCCAGTCGTCGCGCCGCCAGCGCCGTCTGAAAGCCGAGCAGATTGCGCAGATGGTGGAGATGGATGATATCAGGGCGATCCAGCGCGAAAAGGCGCAGCAACGACTCGGGCGCGAAAAAGCCGAGAGTCGCCGTCCGGTGCACCGGTATCGTGCCGGACATCCACTCGTGACGACAGGATTGACCAGGGTAGCGACGATCCAGGTATTCGTGGGCGATAACTGTGTGACCGCGATCAACCAGCGCCCGCGCCTGTAGTTGCTCGGGCCGACTCGGAAATGCAGGGTCGAAGCCATAGGTCGTGACGATCAAAATACGCATATGTGAGAATTGTGGTACACAGCCTCAATCCGATCAACCACCGCGCTCCAACTGAACTGCGCAGCCCATTCCGGCGCAGCGGCAGCCATTGCCCGCCGACGGGCGGGATCGTCGAGCAGGGAGCAAACGGCAGCCGCCAGCGCCGCCGGGTCGCGCGGCGGCACGAGTAGACCGGTGCGCCCTTCGTCGACCACTTCGGGGAAGCCGCCAAAACGCGAAGCGACCACGGGCAAGCCGCACGCCTGCGCTTCGACCAGACCAATGCCAAAGGTTTCGCTGGCAAAACTGGTGGCAAGCAACAGATCGGCGGCGGTGTAGATCGCTGGAAGACGCTCGCGCGGCAGCGCTCCCAGAAAGCGCACCCGGTCCGCCAGTCCCAACTCCTGCGCCAGTCGTTCCAGATCGGCGCGGGTTTCGCCGTCTCCGGCGATGACCAGTTGCGCGTGCGGTATCTGCCGCAGTGCGCGAATGGCGACATCGACCCCTTTCCACGGTTGCAGGCGACCAACCCACAGGAGCAGGGGCGCGCCATTGGATCGGGCAAGTGTCGGATCAGGCGTCACCGGGCGAAACAATGTTGTGTCGATACCATTGAACACGACCGTCGGCTCGAACCCGTAGCGCGCCGCCACCGTGCGCGCGTTGAAGCGGCTGCACGACACGGCGGCATCGACGCGCGGCGCCAGCAAGGTATCACCAGGGTAGAAGTCTTCACCGTGACACCCGAGCACCACTCGCGCTCCGCCGAGACGCCGCGCCAGCAACGCCGGACCCAGGTCATATGGTTTCTGGATGTGAATGATGTTGTAGCCGCCGCGGATCAATTCCGGCAGCGCCGCTACTGCCAGCGAGAGGCGCTCGAGCAATTTGGCTTCGGCGTAGGCGCGGCGCAGGGGTGGCAGCGCCTGAAACCAGTACCGGTCAACGAACGGAAACGTCAATACCTGCACCTCCGGCGCCGGCTCACGACGCTTCCCCACCCCGCCGATGATCGTCACGGCATGACCACGACGCGCCAGCTCGCGCCCCAGGTCCCACACAAAACTCTCGACGCCGCCGTATTTCGTGGTGGTGGTCAGGTTGTAGAGTGCGATTCGCATGATGTGGCCATTGCTGGAGTATCTTTTGTGCGCGTTAGTGCCTGCAACTTGAAGGCAATCGCTGCGTTGCTGCACTCGGTGGTTCGGCGCCGGTGGGCGCTGCGCTGCGGCACGCCGCCGGTTTCTTCCCGGAAGATGTGCCGCCTCCGCCCCTCCCTGCGCCGCCCGCACTCCCGCAAGCGCGGACAGCGTGCCAGCATAAGAAACACCTGTCAGGGGTCCTTCCCCAGACGACCACGTCGCCACTTGGTGTTTTCCAGAGGAAGCGCCGCCTCCGCCCTCCCTGCACTGTCCTTGCTGCCTCGAGACTCACAATACGCGCAATAACCATCGGCTCCCCGGCAGGCGCATCTTCGCCAGTTGCTCGCGGTCCTGCGGTTCCAGCCCGCCGGTTGCCCGGAGCGCGCCAATGAAGACGCTGGCGCCGAGGAGCGCGACACCCGCCAGCAGCGCTGCTTCGCGCAGCCGTAGCACGATGGTGGCATTCGGCGGCAGTTCGGGCAACAGCATTGCCATTCCGGCAACGATCAGCGCCATGATGCCGCTCGCCAGCAGCACACGGAGCGTGAAGCGCCAGGGCCAGCGCAACCCCAGCAACCGGTACCCGCTCACCGTTGCCCACGCGCCAGCCAGCACCCGTGCCAGTCCAAACGCCAGCGCCACACCGACGACACCGAGCAGCGGCGCGAACAGGATCAGCAGCGGAACGACCGAGAGGGTCAGCAGGCGCGAAATGACAATCACCCGCAAGTGTTCGTAAACGATCAGCGCGTTGTGCGCCGTCGTCAGCATACTTTCCAGAAAGAGGCACGGCACAAGCACCCACACAAGCGGCGCTGCGTCGACGTATTGCGGCGTCAACACTGCCAGCACCGGGTGCGCCAGCAAGAGCAACCCTACCGCGCCAGGGATCAGCAACAATGCCTGGAGACGCGCCAGCGACTGATAGGCGCCCAGCAGCGTTCCGCCCTCGCCGGCGCGCACGCGGGTAAACAATGGCACCTGCACCCCCACCATCGGCGTGTACAGATACCCCAATACCATCCCGACCACCGATGCTCCTGCCCAGAGCAACGCAACATCACTGATGTCGTTCGTCAGAAACACGGCAAACGACTTGCTTGCCAGAAAGTCGGTCAGCGTCATCAGAAACGAAACTGCACAATAGCGCACAAAACCTGCCGGGATTGCCTGCCACAGCGACGGAGCAGGCGCATCTGATATCCAGTAGCGCGCGTCCGATAGCCACAACCGGTAGACGTTCCATCCCGCCAGAGCGACCGCCAGCGCCGGCGCGACGAACATAGCGATCAACACGCCGATGATCGCGGTGCGATCAGGGTCGGGCGCCAGGCGACTGAGCAGAATGGCGGCGGCGCTCAACAGGGGCGGCAGCAGACCGGCGGCAAGCGCCACGCTGTTCCAGGCGCGCTGCTTGAAGAAGCTGTTCAGATACGCCATCAGCATATCGTAACAGATGCCCAGGAACAGCATAATGAGAATGGTCAGGATGATCAGCCAGCCGAACTCGGCGATGAACCGAACCAGCGTGATCTGTTCAACGAGCGGAATGCGCCCATCGGCAAGCACCTTGCCCTGCAATTCGCCAATATAGCGCTCATATCCGATGATCAACCCGGCAAGCGCCAATGCCAGTACCGCAATCTGCGCCAAAAGGACCACCGTGAGCAACCGCAGGACCGCGCGCGGTCCTGCGGTGCGGTTGGTCTCTGGAATGTACTTTGGCAGTGCGCGGGTCGTTCCCAGGTCGATCCAGGTGCCCAGACCGTTGCTGGCGCCGCTGACCAGCGCCAGCAGCCCATAACTGGCCAGCGGCAGCACCGTCAGCTTGAGAAGCGTCGCCACAACCTCGGCGACCATGCGCAGCGGTACAAAGACCGTATTCCACACCACGGCGCGCGAGACCTGTGCAGCCAGGGAAGGAGCGCGGCTGGTTGTCGGTTCAGTCGCCATCTACTGCCTGATCAACCCCAGTTCGAACATACCGGCATACCAGTCGCGTTGCAGGCGATACGCGGCGCGTTCCAACCCCAGGCGACGCAACACGGCTCGCGCGATGCGCCGCGCCGGTTTGGGGCTGTAGAGCGCGCCGCGCAGCACATCTTCTTCGCGGAGATCGCGCATGCTGAAACCGTGGCGCGCCGCGAGCGCAACGAAGGCATGGTACTCGAAATAGTGCATATCGCTCAAGCGTTGCATATCGCGGAATGCAGCGCCCTGCTTGGCGCGCCCGCGGCGCGCAATCAGCCATTCTGCCCAGGGACGCGGCAGCCAGTTGATGCCGCGCATGTGGTAATGCGGATCAACCCAGGCGCGCCGGTTGATGACTGTCACCAGCGCAACGCCGCCGGGGCGCAGCACTCGCGCGATTTCGTGCAACACCCGATCCGGTGACTGCACGTGCTCGATAACATCCCAGCATACCACAGCATCGAAGGCTGCGTCGGGCAATGGCAGCGCCTCGCCAGCAGCGTTGATCACCGGCAGACTCAGGAGATGACGTTCGGCGCGCAATGTGGTGATGCGGCAATATGCCGGGTTGTACTCACTGGCGACAACGCGCGCGCCACGGAGCGCCGCAGCCACCGCGAACCCGCCCATGCCTGCGCCCAGGTCGAGCACCCTGAGCCCTTCGAGACGTCCGGCGATCTGCTCCAGTCGCGCAAGCCGCTCGCTCTGATACGCTTCCTGATGGATGCGTCGCTCACGCCAGCGCGCAAAGTCGCGCCGCCAGCGCATATGGATCAGCCAGGGATCAATGGCGCGTTCGAGTTCGGATGCAGCGGCAGCCGTCGGCATTATCGCTTTTCCTCTGTCAGCGCAGGATGCGCGAAGCTCATACGAAAGACCATGATACTGATCATCCGGTTACTCTGCGGATCGGGCGCGGCTGGCGCGCGCAACGTGAACGGATTGCTCATCGCCTCTGTCGACGGAAGCAGCCTGTAGGCGCGAGGCGTTGGCGACACGTCCCAGGACCCAAGACGGCGACCATCGCGCCAGACCTCGATGCGTCGTGTTGTCTGGTATGCTGCAAGCCTGAACGATACCGGTGCGGAAAACGATGTCGTGTACGGGTTGGCGACAATAACCTGGCGTTCCGCATCTGCCCGGCTGGGAAACCGAATTGCAAGCAGACGCACAGACCGAAACATCGAATCACCTGCGTTCCACGGCGACATAATCAGCAATTCGCGCTCGCAACGCCACAATGCTCACCTCGCGTCGGGACTGCGGGTCATAATCGACCGGCGCGCGCAGGTGCAGGCGGGTGTGCCCTGGCGCAATCACCATCCCAATACGATAGGTGCGAACCGGACGCTGCACCTCCCAGCGCGCCAGCAGGCGCTGACCGTCCCATAACGCTGCCGGTCGCGCCGTACCATACGACGCCAGTGTCAATGCCAGGGTGACGTGGATGGGCGTATCATACGGATTGACCAGCCAGATAGTATTATCTGCACTGCCCCAACGATGAATGCTGAGACCAGAGATTTCGCTCTCATACCAACCGCTTCCGAGATAGGTCAGGGGCTGGCACGACCCTGAAAACAACGGCAATTCATACCAGCGATACTGCGCATCTGCATATGCTGGCGTAACCGGACTCCCGACGAGACGGGTGAGCGTCTGCTCCGGATTGGTCTGCTCACGTTGCGTCGTCAGGTCGGTGCGCACCACGACGTGACGCACCGGCGCAAAGCAAAGCACTGCATCGCCATCAGGTCGGACTGACGGAGCGGAACAACGTCGTCGTCCGGCAGCTCTCGCATTGTACCAATCGCTCGAATAAGGGGAATGTCAAACGATGGATATGCTGGTCGGCGGGCGATGAAACCGCCGACGATCGGCTGACCGTGGACCATCTGGTTGCGAAGCGTGCGACTGGTTTCGAGCACATCGAGCGGCAGATCGGCGACTGCGCCGGGTCGCGCCGCAATCTGTTCGTACACTGCCGGGCGTTCCAGCGGCAGAAACACGCGCCCAGGCGGCAACCAGAGTTCGAAGGTTCCCAGCAGCGCTGCGACGACGACCGGCGCCACCCGCCAGGCGGACGGCAGGCGCTGACGGAGCGCCTCCAGCCCCAGCGCCGCCAGCACACTCAGGATGACCAGCACCGGCGCGGCGAACAGCGCCGGTTTGCGCGCTGCGCCGAACAACGGAAGCCGGTCGAGCAAAGCATAGGGCATCGGGATGCCGCTATCTCGCCCGAATATCCACAGCGTCGGTCCCAACGCCAGCACCCATAGACAGACGCCGACAAAGAGGAGATGAAATGCGCGCCGCCAGGACAACCAGACGCCAATCAGCGCCAGCGCCGTCAGCGTCCATCCGGCAGCCACATACCAGACGCTTGGCGCGAAAGGTTCGGCAATCGGGCGTAGCATCCGCTCGACTTGCACTCCCCACAGCGGATGATAGACGTTCGGGAAGAAGAGACCAAACAGGTCCGCCGATGAGTAGCGTACATATGCTTCCCAAATCACATCACGGGCGCCATGTCCCACGGACAAAAATGTCCGGCTGGCGATCATTCCAGCCCAAAAAGGCGAAAGCGCAAGTGATGCACTCGCTGCAAAGAGCGCATAGCGCCGCGCCAGCGCCCAGCGCTCACGCACCAGCGCGAGCCGCGCGATCACCCACACGATGGTGAGCACGCCGCATACTGATGCCCAGTACCAGTCGGAGAGCACGACCAGGGTCGCCATCCCCGCCGCATACCCGATTCGCCAGCGTCCACCCCGCTCATCCAGCAGTGTCAGGGCGTGGATGTACAGCGGTATCCACTGCATGCTGAACAGATTGTTGTGACTGTTCTGCAACTGCCCGAGGTGAAACGGTCCCAGCGTCACCAGCGCGCCGCAGAGCAGCGAACCCCACCATCCGCGCGCATACTGCCGCGCCAGCAGATAGACGCCAAAGCCGGTCAGGGCAAACCCAAGCAGGACGACCGTGTTGAAGGCGGCGACCGGTCCCGCCAGGAGATAGACCGGCAGGGCGATGACCGCGTTCGGCGCGCTCAGCGTCTGCACGTACAACTGCACGCCGTCGGGGTAGAACAGCAGGTCGGTCCAGAACGGATTGCGCCCGTGCAAGAGCGCCTCGCTCACCCACCAGAGGTGCCACAGATGCAACCCGGCTTCCTCATCGCCAGCAAAGCGGAACCGACCAGACGCGCCGGTGATGCCGCCGAACATTTCGACGTTGAAGCGCAGCGCCAGGGGCCAGGTGACGAGCAGCGCCAGCGCCAGATAGCACGCCAGTGTGAGCAGATCAATGGCAACGGCGCGAACTCGAGAAACGATGGTGGTGTATGTAGAAAAAAGGTCTTGTGTTCGGATCATGGCTCTCCCACTTTCGGTCTCCAACGACATAGATCCCGTTCGACATGTGCAGTTCTGTCGATGCCCTTATCAACCGAACACCCGTTTATCGTTCGACATGCACCTCGTACACCGCCACGCCCGCGTACCACGGCGCATGCGCCAGATCGATCAGCCCTGTTGCGCTGATGATACGCACCGTCAGATCGGGTCCGAATTCACATCCACGAATACCGGCGAGTGCAAGACGCGCCTCCTGCGCCTCACCCGTCATTGTGAGTCGTTCCCGAATGTCCCAACCGTCAATGCTGATGTCCACCGATCGTCCGACAGGTCCGCGCAACTGCACGATCAATGCGCCGCACCCGCCGCGCACGCGCACCCGTCCTTCTCCCAGCGTCCAGCGCCCGACCGCCAGATCAGGCGTGGCGGGGGCAAACCCGGCGTACAGCCCCAGCGCCATCGGGTCGCCGGGAACGACGCGATCTGGCGCGGCGCCGCGCCGCACATTCCACGCCCATTCCAGCAGATCGTTGCCTGAGCGCCAGTAATCGTCAATGGCTGCCAGTCCTGCCGTCGCCTCGTCCGTCATCCGCAGCGAGGCGCCGGTCAGAGCGCGCATCGCCTGCGCATACAGGCTGCGAGGCTCCATCTCCGCTGCGCGGCGGTACAGATCGAGCGCTTCCTGATCATTACCCTGCGCCAGCCGCAGATCGGCAAGATCGATCACGCGCAGTGGATTGTCCGGGGTGGCGTCGCGCGCCAGCGCCAGCAGCGTTTCAGCCTGTTGCAGATCACCCGTCTCGAGCGCGGCTCGCCCCGGCGCAGCATACCACATACCTGCACTCCACAGAATATACCGCGTGCTGACGATCAGCGCCAGGAACGCCGTCACTCCACCCAGCGCCGCATAACTGCGCCGGTCGCGCAGCAACTGACGGATGTGCCGCCATACCGCCGGCAATCTGACCAGCGCATAGGCGGCGAAGGGCAGCACTGCTGCAACAATCGGAAGGCGCAGTCGCGGATGTCCAATGGTCAATGCCGCCAGCAGGGTCGCCAGCCCAACCCAGAGTAATATCGGAACCGCGCGGGCAGGGTGTGGCGCGAAACAGACCCCGCCGATCGCCAGGATCATGAGCGCCACGTACTGCACGTCCGCCAGCAGCGTCATGGTCAGGGAATATTCGCCCGCGTTTTGAACCATCGGCGCACCGCGCGGATCGATGGAAATAACGTCTCCAACCGCATAACTGCGCGTCTGCAGGGCGTAGAGCGACCCGATCTTAAAGCGCATGCGCGTCAGGAACCACAACGGATCGTCACGGATGTTCTCCCAGGCCATCTGGAGCGCCAGCGATTGCCGGTCGGCGAGGTTAGGAACAGACGCCAGCCGCGCCTCGCCTGCCGTCTGTTCGGCATCATCGCGCACCGTGCCGTACCACATGCTGATGCCGCCATTCGTATCGCTGAGGATGATGCGCCCATGTGCCAGGCAATTCCGCGCTGCCCACGGTCCAACAACCAGTACTGTCCCCAGGACGAGGAAGATTGCCAGTTGATAGCGGCGCACTTCCAGACCGCCGCGCTCTGGGGATGAACGTGTCGCAATACGATGGTGCTGTTTGCTGTCCGGGGCATTTTTCCGTGCATCCCTCCGCCCTCCTTCTCCTACAAGGGAAGAAGGAAGAGGCGGAGCGTCGTGATCTTCGAAGCGGGCAATGCGATGCAGGGGCGTGCCAGAAAAGTTCATCCCCGCAAACCGCCTCCCGCTGCGCCAACCGTGCCAGACAATCCACACGGCTGCCAGCGGGATCAGGTAGAAGCCGACGGCGCGGGTCAGCGCCGCCAGCGCCAGCGCCGCGCCAGCGCCAAATGCCGCCCGTTTGCTGCCGTGAACCGACGCGCGGTCGAGCAGCGCCAGACCGGCAACCAGGAGTGTAACAAACAACGCTTCGGCATAGAGCGAGCTGGCATACGATGCCAGCGGCACGAACAACGTCGCCAGCAGCGCCGTCACCAGCCCTGTTGCGCGTCCAAAGAGTTGCGCGCCAAACGCATAGAACGCCAGCGTTCCAAGGCTCAACATGCACGCCTGAAGCAGCAGCGCCCCGGCGACATTCATTCCCGCCAGCGGCAACAACAACGCCAGGAATGCCGGGTAGACCGGCGGGCGCAGCCATTTGCCGGTATCGTGGTATCCGCCGTGCAGAATATGGACGGCGGCGCGATAGTACTCTTCCGGGTCGCCAGGCGGCACGGCGCCGGATTGCGCCTGCACCTGCCAGAACCAGAGGCGCAGCGCGAGCGCCAGCGCCACAATGACAGCCAGCAGGATCAGATCAAGGGTCGTCACGGACCGTGCGCTACGCGACGTGTGTTGAGACGGCATGGATGTACGATCTACGGCGCCTGCTGCGTCTGACGCAATACCAGCAGGTCCTGTTCCTCGGCGATGACTTGCCAGCCCCCGGACTCGCGCAGTTGCTGAACAAAGTCGTGGTGGCGTTCGGTGCGCAGTGCTGCGGCGCGCGTGTCGATAAACAGATACTCAGCGCGTTCGAGCGGCGGGAACGACTCATCCGGCGGCACGTAGTAGATGAAGCGACGCGGCATCATGCGCGGCGCCAGGAACGATGTCACACCTAATGGAGCATCAGGCGGGATCAGCGCCGCCAGCCGCTCTATTGCCGCCAGCCGCTCCGGCGACTCGCGATAGATCACCGTAGTCGCAACGGGATTGCGATATGCCAGATTGGTGACCGCTGCGATGCCAACTGCGCCGATCATGAGCATCGCCGCCTGGCGCGAGAGAGGTGTTCGGCGTTCCTGAACGCCAGAAACGTCAGCGCCGTGCGCTTGCTCGCTGCGCGCCTGCCACCACGACCATAACCGCGCTGCGCCGATAATGGCTGCCAGTATCAGACCAGGGATCACGAGCGCCTGGTACTGCTCACGCACCGTGATCTGAAACGGACGCAGCGAGAGCAGGTTCATCGCCAGCGGCGGCGCCGCCAGGATCGCGACATCAGGCGCGAGCAGTGGGAGCAACGCCAGCGGGAGCAGCATCAGCGCCAGATAGACAACTTTATCTGGTGTGAACATCAGACGCAGCACATCGAGCGGTCGGCTGACGACCGTCCAGAGAATGGCGCCGGCGCTATCGCCAAGATGCGCATAGTATGCCAGTTGCGGGCTTTTGCCGGGCCAGACTTCGGTGTAATCGCCCTCCGTCACTGCGCCAATCTCTCCTTCACGCGTCTGATAGTCAGGAAGGTAGAATGACGGCACGATCACGCTCGTCGAAAGATAGAACCACGCCAGCCCTGCGACGAGCGGCGGCAGCGCCCAGCGCCAGCCGACGCGCCACAGCGCCGCGAGCATGCCAAACGCCGTCACCACCAGCGACACGTCGGTGCGCGTGGTCAACGCCAGCGCCAGCAATCCCAGGTATGCGCTCCAATCGCGGATGCCTGCGTGCCGGAACGCAGCGCGTTGCAGGAAAAAGAAGGCGCCGAGCAGCGCAGGAATCGCCAGCGTGCGCGGTTGCCACGGCGCGCTCATCGTCACGAACCAGAGCGACGGATAGAGCACATAGACCAGCGCCCATCCAAGACCCGCAAGACGCGAGTCGCCGAAGCGGTCGCGCGCAATGCCATAGACCGGCAGCGCACCGAGCGCCATGAAGAGCGCCTGGAAGAAATTGAGGGTCAACGCCGACGGAAACAGCGCATAAAACGGAACGATCAGCAGAATTGCCGGAATAAAATCCATGCCCCACAGATGATTGGTGTGACGGTAGTGCGAAATCTCGAGAAAACGTCCCTGGGTCGTATTCCAGATCGACTGCTGGTAATCGATCTGATCATACCCCTGCGCCCAGTTGAGATACTTGAACGTCAAACCAAAGAAAAGGATTGCGACATACAGCACAATAAGCGCCGCCAGCGCCAGACCCGCCCGCTGCTCGATTGCGGTGAGCATGTGTGCGATCCACGTGTTGGAACGTTCGCGTTGTGATGCAAGCGCTTGTGTCATAATGCCAGATCCATCGTCTCCTGATCCGTGCGCCTGTTATAAACTCACACAAAGGCGCAAAGGTGCAAAGGTGTGAAGGTTGAAGGCGCCGATCGGTTCTCAGTTCTCGGTTCTTGGTTCTTCTAACCCTCACACCACCGGCGACCGTGCAATCCGAATGACCCACAGATCAAGCGCCGTCGCCAGTGTAAACGCATAGATGGTAATCACCAGCACTCTGCCCCACCATCCACGCTGCCAGAAGCGTGCGGCGTAGACCCCCCAGCAGAGACAGATAGCCGGCACAATGTAGAACAACTGCTTGTCCACCATCGAGACACGGTACCCGACAAACATGAAGAGCGTTCCCACTGAGAACCACGCCGCAAGCATCACCCACAGGAGCGGTTGCCTTCGCAACGCAACAAAGCCCGGAATAACGAACATCAGCGGAATGAGCAATCCATAGTAGAGAAAACCATCCGGCCGCATATCGTACCGCAGATGTCGCCAGAACGAGAGCATGTACTCGCTGAACGGCGGACGCTCCACCCCAACGCTCTGCGGACCAGCCGTCGCCAGGTTGAGCACATAGGGAACCGTGCGCTCAAGAATCGGCGGAATATACTGTCCATAGTAGATAAGCGTCGATGCAGTCAGCGCTCCCCCCAGCGACAGCGCAACCGGGCGCAGCGGCCTGCGGTCGATCCCCATCGGCGCGACAAGCGCCAACAGGATAAAGGAGACGACAAAAACGACATGGAAAACCGCCATGACCGTATAGAACAGCAGCGTGATGGTTGTCAGCGCCGTGAGCAGCACAAATGGTCCACGTTCATGGAGGCGCGGATAGAGCGCAACCATGACTATCGACGTCAGGAGCGTCCACCACATGCCTGATGTCGTCGGGATATTCCCCCACGAGTGAAGCAGAAAGGTCACCGGCGTGACTGCATACATCAGTGCGGCGAAGAAGGTCACGCGGTTGCTCAACCCTGCCCTGCGCGCCAGGAGCGCAATTAGAAACACGCGACTGTTGTCGAGCAGGGCGCTGAAGAGGTTGGCGCTGGTTTCGAGCGGCCAGGGGAACAGCGCAAAGAGAGTCGAAAACAGATGGAAGAACGGTGAATACGGAATTACTGGGCGGTTCGGACCCCACTCGTTGATCGGCATCACCGACTCTGAGAATGCGCCGGGGAGATACATCTCCGTCCAGTGCCCATCGAGAATCCAGCGCACCCGATCCATGTGCCAGCCAACATCGATAGCTCGCATATATGGAAAAAGCAACCCGCCACCCTTTATCCAGAGACCGACAAGAAAGATGACGAGAAGCAAGGAGCGCAAACCAGGATCGAGCGGCGCATCGAGTTTGCGGAAGATCCAGGCCGTGCCGCGATCAACCAGCGGCGTCAACGCCAGGGTGAAGAGCACGAACCATGCCAGCGGTTCCAGAAACAACCCTGTCGGATAGCGATACGCCATCAGCGCCCATGCCCCTAGAAGCGCAACTGCCACGGCAGCGCCACACGCGCCCCACGCCGGAACGCGCGAGAAACGGAGCGCGCCGTATACACTCAACACGACCGTGAGAGTGGGCACAAGGGCGCTCCATGGCGGCATTGCAACCGGTAGCGCATTGCTGAGCGGCGTTACCGTCACACGCCCTAGCGATACCCCCAGTGGGCGCGGATCGCGGTACGGATTGGCCGTCATTTCCAGAGTCAGGTCGCCGTTATCGAGGGCGCGCGACGGCGCCATCAACTGATACCGGCGCATACCGGGCATTTCCGGCAGGCTGGCAATCAACTCGCCATTGGCGAAGACACGCGCATTGACAGGACTGCCATCCGGGTGAGCGACGAGCGCCTGCAACTCTACTCGCCAGTCGCCATTTCCCAATGCTGGAAATGTTATCGTGGCGCGCTCGCTTGTCCAGCGGTATGTCTGCGCTCTGGCGACTTCGGCGCTGACCAGGCTCACCGGGGGAGTCTCAAGGGACCGGTCCGGGATCGACTCGATGCGCAGACGCACGCCGCCGGACAGATCGATGTCTTCCGGAATCAGCACGCGGAAACGACGATTGCCGCCGCGATCATCGAGCGTGTTGATCCGTCGATCATTCGCATACACGGCAATCAACCGGCGGGGATGCAGCACATTGGGCTGCCAGTCGTCCAGGGTGAGCGTTGCCATGTATCCATCATTGTCGAACGACTGTTCAATGACCGCTTCTTGTGCGCCAGGCAACGCCTGTACCTCGGCAACCTCCGTCTGCGCAGTGAATTCGCGCGCATGCATGCCGCGAATGTACGGATAATCGAAAGGCGCGCCAACGTCAACGGCGACGAACGGCTGAACGGAATATGCGGCCATCAACGCCACAAGAACGCTGAGCGCCGCAAGGATCAGCGGCAGACCAGGCTGCCAGCGACGTAGATTGATCAACGCGCCAGACCAGGCAATCGGAGCGCGTGTTGCTTTCGGAGCAGCCAAACCCACTACCCTCGTATGGCGTGATAAATCCGCTGCATTATAGCACACGCAAAACCGGGGTATACTTTGATCTGGTTCTCGGTTCATAGTTCTCGGTTCATAGTTCTCGGTTCATAGTTCTCGGCTCTCACATGGAACTTGTCTGGCACTCCTCATTTGCATCACTCACCGGCTACAGCGGCTCTTCCCTGGCATTCGTCCTGGGGCTCGATGCGCGCGGCGTGGCGATTCGCCCGCTCTACCTGTACGGCGCCGACCGCGATGAGCAGGTGATGATGGGGAGCATCCACCCGCGCATTGCCGAGTTGCAGCGCGCGCCGGTGCGTCTGGATGCGCCACAGGTCGTGTATGCGCCGGGAGATCGCTTCTCGAAAAACAGTGGGCGCTACCGCATCGGCTTTACCATGCTCGAATTTGATCGTCTGCCGCAGGAATGGGTGCAGCAGGCCAATCAGATGGACGAAATCTGGACTCCAACCGCCTGGAGCGTCGACGTTTTTGCGGCAAGCGGCGTCACCCGTCCGATCTATGTCGTGCCGCTCGGTGTGGACCCGGAGCGCTTTGCGCCAGGAAAGCCACGCACTCATCTGACCGACCGCGCGGTGTTGCTCTCGGTCTTCGAGTGGGGACCACGCAAAGGATGGGATATTCTGCTGCGCGCCTATCGCCGGGCTTTTCGTGCGGAAGATCCGGTTGTGCTGGTGTTGAAGATCGACTGTCGCGCTCCGGGCGAGAATCCGGCGCGTGAACTGGCGGCGCTGCTGCCATCACCATCGCCGCCGGTCGTGCTCCTCTACAACCGCTCGCTCGATGCGCGGCGCATGGCGGAACTCTATCGCAGCGCCGACTGCTTCGTGTTGCCAACGCGCGGCGAGGGTTGGGGCATGCCGATCCTCGAAGCGATGGCGTGCGGCATTCCTGCGATTGCTACCGCCTGGAGCGGACCGACGACGTTCCTCACCCACGACAACGGGTATCCGCTCCCCATTTGCGATCTCACACCCGCCGATGCTGGCGGCGCTTACGGTATTGGTGCGCGATGGGCGGAGCCAGACGCCGATGCGCTGGTGGACCTCCTGCGTCACGTTGTGCAGCATCCTGAAGAGCGCCGTCGTAAAGGGCTTCGCGCCGCCACCGACGCCCGCCGGTGGACGTGGGAACACGCAGTCGATGCTGCCTATCGCCGGTTACAGGCGTTGCCGGTCGAAGGTTGAAGGTAGGAAGGTTGCAGGTGACACGTCGCGCAGAGGTGCGAATCCGGACGCCCGCCGGGTAGGGGCGCCCCTGGTAGGCGCCCGCCGGGTAGGGGCGGTAGTGGTGGACGCCCGCCAGGTAGGGGCGCCCCTGGTAGGCGCCCGCCGGGTAGGGGCGCTGGTGTGCGCCTTTGGGTAGGGGCGGTAGTGGTGGACGCCCGCCAGGTAGGGGCGGTAGTGGTGGACGCCCCCGAGAGGTTAGCGGCGATTGAACTGGCTGGCGCATGGTCAAATTATGGTAAGATTTGAATAACAGGCATTGCGCCACAAGCAACAATCCTGTCATTCACGAAGTTGACCGACCTGATGCAGTAGATCGACTGCTTTGTGTTCCATACTATGCCCGGCGCTGCGCTCCGCTCTGGAAAGCGCCGTTTTTTAGTCGGCAATAAACGCCAGGCATCCCTGCTTTGTTCATCCCAATCTGGCAGTGAGCGACAGTATGGAGATTGTGCTTACCTCCTGGGCTCTGGTGATCAGCGGCAGTGCGGCAACTGTAGTAGCGCTTGTCATGATGCAGCACCGCGAGGTCAGCGGCAATGTCGCGTTTGCGCTGGTCATGCTTGCCGGCGCTATCTGGTCGTGGGGATATTTCTTCCAGATCAATGCCCTGTCTCCCGACCTTGCTATGGTTGCATTGCGGATTAAGTACCTGGGTATTGTCAGCGTGCCAGCGTGCTGGCTCTGGTTTGCGCTGATCTACACCGATCGCGTTGCTCATCTGACGAAGCGCCAGGCGGTTGCGCTGGCGATATTTCCACTTTTGACCCTGATAGTCAATGTGACCAACGACTGGCATGGACTGTTCTATCGGCGCATCAGCGTAAAGCCGTCGGAGGTGTTGCCCCGCCTGATCTTTGAGTACGGTCCGTGGTACTGGCTGAACGTGTTCTACTCATACGCGCTCGTCCTCGCTGGCGTCTGGCTGCTGATACGCTTCTGGAGAAGCGTGCTGCAACTGCACCGCACACAGATTGTGCTGCTGATCGGCTCCCTGCTCTGCATGACCGTCATCAGCCTGGCGTTTTATGTGAGTGAGCAATTCAAAGGTGTCTTCGACATCACCCCTGTTCTCCTTACGATAAACGGAACCTTCTTTTATCTGGCGATCTTACGTCCCAGGCGTCTCGAAACGCGCCCGATCGCCTATTCTCAACTGTTTGAACAATCGAGCGACGGGGTGCTGGTCTTCGATGCACAGGGAACAATTATCGACTGCAACCCGGCGGCGCGTCGTCTGCTCGATCTTTTGAACCCCGTCGGGCAACCGGTGCAGACCGCGCTCCAGCAGTGGCCCGCACTCGTGTCCTATTGCACCAGCACTCGAAAGAATGAATCAATCCGTGTAGAACGCGGCTCGCAGATGCTCGATGCTCGCTGCACTCTCCTGTATGACCGTCGCGGGTGGCAGAGAGGATGTATGCTGGCGGTGCGTGATGTGACCGACCAGTGGCGCGTACAACAGGCGCTTGCCGCAAGCGAAGCGGCGCTGCGTGATGAACGTCGCCTGTTCATGAACGGACCGACCGTCGTCTTTCGCTGGGAAGCGCGCGAAGATTGTCCTGTGTCCTATGTGTCGCCGAATGTACAGGAACAATTCGGGTATGCTCCCGAAGCATTCACCAGGGACGGGTTAATCTATCTGTCGCTGATTCATCCCGATGACCGTCAGCGCGTCCACAACGAAGTCGTCACCTATCTTCGCCAGAAGGAGAACTGCTATCGCCAGAAGTACCGCTTGCGACGCGCTGATGGTGAGTATCGCGTGGTTCATGATTACACAACTGTTGTTTATAACGATCAGAGTAAACCGGTCTGTTTTCTTGGTTATATTCTCGATGTCACCGAGCAGAAACGCGCTGAAGCCTAGCGACTCGACATCGAACGCCGGCTGCAACAAACCCAAAAACTGGAAAGTCTGGGATTGCTGGCAGGCGGAGTCGCCCACGATTTCAACAATGTATTAATGGCGATTATGGGCAACCTCGACCTGGCTTCGATGATGCTCGCCAGAGCATCTGCGGCCTACCAGTACGTGCGCAACGCTATGCTGGCGACCCGCCACGCCGCCGGATTGACGCAACAACTGCTGGCGTATGCCGGAAGGGGAAGCCATCAGCGCACCGAGATCAATCTCACCGGGATCGTCGAGGAAATGGCGGATATGCTGCGCGTATCGGTTAGCGGGCAGACGCGCCTCGAATTGCATCTCGACCCGCGTCTCCCGACGTTCCAGGCGAATCTTTCGCAGATTCAGCAGATCGTGCTCAATCTGATCCTCAATGCGGTTGAAGCGCTTCCGCCAGATGGCGGAACCGTCCGCCTGAGCGCCAGCACGCGCTGTTGTGATGAGGTATTGCTGGCGAGGAACCTCATCGACAGCCGGTTGCCGCCGGGCGATTACGTTGTGCTGGAAGTTGCCGACACGGGATGCGGCATGGATGAGGAGACTCAGCGCCGCATGTTCGACCCTTTCTTCACCACCAAGACAACGGGGCGCGGTCTGGGCATGTCGGCAGTGCTGGGCATTGTGCGCGACCATCACGGAGGAATCATCGTCGACAGCGCACCCGGTCGCGGCACAACGATTAGCGTCCTCTTCCCGCCATCACCAATCGAGGAGAAGCACGCCCCTTCCCCCGATCAGGAGTCGCCGGCGACTCCTGATCGCGCAACGATTCTTGTCGTGGACGACGAAGCCGATGTGCGCGATGTTACGGCGCGTCTGCTCATTCACCTCGGTTTTCGCGCCATCGCGGTTGCTGATGGTGAAGCGGCAGTGCAGACGTTGAAAGAACACGCGATGGAAATCGTATGCATCCTGCTCGATGCCAATCTCGGCAGCCCGGATGGACCGGCCACGCTGCGCGCGCTGCGCGCGCTTGCTCCTCAGGTGGCGGTCGTGGTTGTGAGCGGGTATAGCCAGCGTGATATTCTAGATCGACTTGCAGATATGACGATCGAAGGCTTCCTGCAAAAACCGTACCAGATGACTGAACTGTATGGCGCGATCCAGCGTGCCCTGCTGCGACACACGATCAGGGCGACTGTTCCTGCGCCGCTTTCAGACGTTGATGCAACCCCTGAAGCGCAATGAACGCTGGACGCGGACTCCAGTCGGGATTCAGCAGCCCAAACGATGCCTGCTCGTGGTTCGGATTGCCCTGTGCGCCCCACAGGACTGCGAAGTTCATATTCCACAAAAACATCGCCCCGACCCACGGACGTCCTTCCGCATCACGATACTGCTCATACACCCGTGTGATCGCCCGGACAATGTAGTTCGCCTGATCCTCGAACGTCATCAGGTTGCCAAACTCGAACCCCGGTGTAGTGTTTGGCGTCGCCCATCCGTACTCGGTGATCCAGATCTGACGGTCGCTAAGACCGTGCTCAACCATCAACGCACGCACGTTCTCGACGTGGCGGAAGTAATGGGTCGGATGGTCGTTCCAACCCGGACGATTGCCGGGAGTCTCGGGGTAGAGCCAGTCGGGAGAATTTGCCGCGCCGCCGGGATGCACCGCCTGCGCATCGAAGTAGTCGCGGATCATGCCGTCTTTGTAGGTGTACATTGCCCGCAGATACTCAATGTCGGGAATGGCGCGCTCTGGATCGAACACGCCGGTCGATGCTGGCGCCGCCGCCAGGACGTAGATATTGGGGTTGATCGCCTTGATGCGGCGATAGCACTCCGCCAGGATTTCGACGTACCGTCCGGGATCCTCGGGTGTGACGCGCCCCCCATTCTCGACTGCCAGGTTTGGCTCGTTCCAGATCTCGATAGCAGCAATGCGGTCGCCATATCGTTCCACCATTGCCGCCACAAAATTCCCCATGACCCTCGGATCGCGTGGCTTGCCGCCATTCCCCGGCGGATAGAACGACGGCGATTGGACGACGTTCACCAGCAGTTTCAGGTCGCTGGCGGATACGTCGGCGACGATATTGTCCAATTCATCCCAGTAATAGACGCCTGGCGCCGCCTCGATATCTTTCCAGTGCACCTGCTGCCGCACCCAGTCGAAGCCGGCGATCTTCGTCAGCATCAGCACCCGGCTGCGATCGGTGTAGTACAGGTGCGCTACCACGCCGAATTGCAGCGCAGATGTGTGGAGAAAGCGTGGTTGTGGCATGGCAGGGTCTGGCATATCCGTCGGCGCCTGTGATGCTGGCGTAGTGTTCAACGGCGGCTGGACTGCCGTTTTGGGGCGCGCCTCACCCAGACCGGGCTGGGACAGTGGATTGGTTGCCGCCGATGCGCATGCGGTGAGCAGGACGACGATGACTCCAAACCAGACGAACCAGCACGACACACGAATATCGGTACGACGCATAGTGACGACGTTTTCCTCACCCAATCCTTATCTCGGCGATGCATCACAACGGTTGAAGCGCACGTATTATAAGCAATGTGATAGTTCTGGCAAAACAGGCAAAAAGACGAGCGGTTGGGAAAGAGTTGAGGCTTTCAGAGGAGTCAAATCGGCATCGAATGTCGACATCAACTTCCAGAGTATAATTCATAAAGAAAGAGCATACCATGCAGGCGACCGGGGAACTCATGACCAAATCGACCGCCACTGAAGTGCAGCAACTGATAACTGAAGGGCGCGCCGCCGCACTGGCAGGCGATACTTTTACTGCACGCGCGCGATTTCGTCGCGCTACCGAACTCGACGGCGAGAATGTCGATGCCTGGATCGGTCTGAGCAGTGTGGTTCCGATCCTCGCCGAGAAACGCGATTATCTCCAGCGTGCGCTGGCGCTCGATCCGGCCAATGCCGAAGCCGCCGCCAGCCTGGCGTATGTCGAGAAGTTGCTGGCTGAGGGGTTGCAGATTGCGCCATCGCATCGCCGCCAGGAACGGCAGGCGAGCGGCGATGCCTCACCATTGCTCTCTGCTCCGGAACCGCCAAAGCCAGTGGTCGAGATCACCCACTGCTATGCCCACCCCGACCGCGAGACCGGATTACGCTGCGTTCAGTGCAATCGCCCGATCTGCGGTTCGTGCGCGCAGATGACCCCCGTCGGGCAACTGTGCCCGGAGTGCCGCAAAGCGCGCCGTCCGCCGCACTATCAGGCAGACCTGTCGCATATGCTGATCGGCGGCGTCACTGGTTTCTTTGCGGCACTGATCGGTTCGGTGCTGGTCGTTGTGCTTGGCGGTGTGCCGTTTCTGGGATTGTTCCTGGCAATGATGGCAGGACCGCTCACCGGCGCGCTGACGACGCGGATTGTTGAACAGTTGACGCGCAAACGCGGCAGAGCAATGCAGGCATCGGTCGGTATTGGTCTGGGCCTCGGCGCGCTGCCACTCCTCGGGTTTGGTGTGATTGCCCTGTTGAACGGCGCCTTTCTACAACTGTTGCTGATCGGGTTGTGGGTGACGCTGCTGATCGTCACAGCGGTTGCCCGGTTGCGATAGCGTTGGAGCCAGGACACGGATCGGCACGGGTGCGACGGATATTTACGGATATTTTATCTCAATCCGTGCTGATCCGTTGCCCCCATGTATATCCGTGTCCTATTCACATCATGCCCTGCCGTACACCGGGATGGCCGCCCCACTGATAATGCGCGCGTCGGGACCGACGAGGAACAGGACGACGCGCGCAATCGCTTCTGGCGCGACCCAGCGGCTGTGATCGGCCTTCGGGTCAGCGGCGCGATTGGCTGGCGTGTCGATCACGCTGGGCAGAATGGCATTGGCGGTAATGTTGGAGTCGCGCAGTTCGGCGGCAAGCGCCTCGGTCAGTTGCAGCACCGCGCGTTTGGCGGCGCCATATGCTGCCACATTTCTGGCGTTTTGAGTTGCGGTGCGGCTGCTGACGTTGACAATCGCGCCGCCGCGCGTCAGCATGTGCGGCACGGCTGCTGCGCAGGAAATGACCGCAGTCTTGAGATTGATGTCCAGTTGCTGCTGCCAGAGCGACCAGGGGGTGCGATGCACCGGTTCGCCGCCTGCGAATCCTCCGGCGATATTGACCAGAATGTCGATGCCGCCATACGTGCTGGCGACCTGACCATACGCCTGATGCACCGCCGCTTCATCGGTCAGATCGAGCGGCGCGCCGTCCAGCGGGGCGCCGTCTGGCAGGGTAAGTCGCTGCCGCAGGCGGTCGAGGTCGTCTGCGGCAACATATGGAACCCATACCGTCGCACCAGCGTCGAGCAACGCCTGAACGACGGCGCCACCAAGCGCACCAGCGCCGCCGGTGACGACAGCGTTCTTTCCTTCGAGCATCATCCTCTACCCATTTCTAGAGCGTTTCTCACGCTACGCGAACTCCCTGGCGCCCGTTGTGCGTTCGGCGTTGGCTGAGCCTGCCGAAGCCAACGCCATGCGCTGGCATTCAGCATGCCGCAACCGCCTGTCCTGGCGAACAGTTGGCTGAGCCTGTCGAAGCCAGCGCCGGACGTCAGGTCAGGCGTCGTGAGAATGCCTGTACATGCTGCAATCACACAACCGGCGGTGTGATTACGACATTGGCACCTGCGGGACGATCATCCCATCGATGCGCTCGAAGATCTCCGGGATCGAATGGCCAGTGATGGTCAATCCGTGGTTCTTCAAACCAATGACTGCGCGCGACGGATCGGGCGCCCGGCGCACCAGTTCCGCCACCTCAGCCGCCAGTTCGTAGGTGCCGCACGGGTAGTTCACCTGCGTTGACGGAATAGGGTCGCGCCACCAGGCATGGATGTGGATGATCGCCTGAACCTGCGGATGCTCGCGATAGATCATGTAGTGCTCGATGGCGTCGACCGACACGCGGCGCGGCTCGATATGCGGCGGAACGCTCAGATTGATCTGCAGGTTCTCCGGGTCGTACCCTGTCACCAGGAGAATATCGCGCCCGACGATGTCGAGGCGGCTCTTATCCACTCCCGACGCCGACATCCAGAAATACTCCGGGTTGTGCAGCGCGCGGGCGCTCAGGTTGCCATAACTGAGACCGCCGATGCCATATAGCCGCTTGACGTGGCGCAGTTCACGCTCCGACAGATACTCCTGAATCGGGATGGCCGCCGGGAGCAACCCCATGCCGTCGAGTTTCCTGCCCGCCCAACTGATCTGACGGGTGGCGTCATCACCGTTCCAGAGATGATCCGGCAGATCGGGTGTGAACTTATTGTTGATCACCAGATGGCTGCATGCCAGCGGTTGAATGCGCCGGTAGATCTGATCGAAGAATACGTGCTCGTCGCCATCAAGTCGCACGGTATAGTGCCCTTGTTCGATAGTGACGAAATGGCTCTCGAGCACGCCATCAACGCGCGTATTGTAGATGACCATGTTTGCCAGCGAGCGCAAGATGAGCGGATAAGCCGCCTTCATGACATCCTGCTGATCCGCTTCGCCCTCGACAATCGTCACAACGAACGTTCCCTGCCCACGACGATGGATCGGGCGTGGCCGGTCGATGTCGCACAGGTTCAGCACCAGGCGCGCTGGCGGCGACTCGATCGTTTCGTCGCCACCCGACGCATCGGCGGCGATGAACGCATGGCCGTGGCGTTCCAATGCCGCGCACAATCCTTGAGCAAACCAGAGCACAAAAGCGTTGTGCGTGTTCCCGGCGGTCGTAAAGGTCAGATGTTCATCTGGGGCGAGCCGCGGCCCCATCAATGGCGTCCAGGCATCCTGATGCATGGCAGTTCCTCGAAGATGTTGCAACGTGTCGAGCAGGTTGCTCGTCTGCACAAAATCTTACGCAAGGATAGCCGCACCGGGCGTACCTGTCAAATTGATAGGGTTTCTGCAACATCTTCTTCGGCGCGCTCGCGGGCGGAGCCGATCGAGAAGTATTTCGCCTCCGGATGATGGATGACGATGGCTGCCGTGCTCTGCTCCGGCACCAGTTGCCAGGCGTTGGTCAGCGAGACGCCGATCTGATCGGCTGGCAGCACACGGAACAACTTCTCGTGCTCTTCGAGATCCGGGCAGGCGGGGTAGCCCCACGAGTAGCGTTTGCCCTGCGTTCCTTTCAGCCCCAGGTGCTGGCGGATGAGACGGTTCGTGTACTCGGCGAGCGCCTCTGCCAGCGACACACCCAACCCATGAATGAAGTAAGCGCGCGAGTAGTCGCCAGCGTGTTGCAGCGCCTCGGTCAGGTCATCGACCTTGCGCCCCATTGTGACGATCTGCAGCGCCACCACATCGTACTCACCGCTCTCGCGCGAGCGGAAGTAGTCGGCAAGGCAGAGACGCTCGCGCTCCGGCTGGCGCGGGAAGACGAAGCGCGTCAATTCGCGCGGCTGCGCACCGTGCAATATCGAAGACGGGTCGTAGACGATTACGTCGTGTCCCTCGCTCTGGCAGGGGTAGTAGCCGTACACCACCTGCGGTTCAAGCCAGCCGTCGCGTTCCGCCTCGCGCACCAGGTCGCGCACTTTTGCATCGAACTCGGCTTTCAGGCGCTCCCATTCCTCGCCTTTGGCGTTCTTCGCGCCCCATTGCAGGCGGTACAGCGCGTTGCGGTCCAGGCATTCGATCACATCCGCCAGTTTGATGCGGCGAACGACTTTTGCGCCCCAGAACGGCGGCGTGGGGATTGGAACACCGGTGCGTACCGCCGAGCGCACCTTCGCGGTGTCGCTCAACGTCGCGCGTCCGAGTTCCGCCAGCGCCACGCGACCGCGCTGCTTCTTGCCGAGCGCTTCGGCGGCTTCCGCCTTCGTGCGCTCAATGAACGCCTCGCGTGTTGCCGGATCTGCCAGGGCATCGACCGTCTCAAGACCCTCGAATGCGTCCTTGCAATAGAAAACGCCTGGCTCGTAGGGGGTATGGTCATCGACGAACAGGATGCGCTGTCCATACTGCTTATTAATCGCTGCACCGCCGACCAGCACCGGGAACTTGAGACCGCGCCGGTAAAGTTCCTGCACGCAGAGCGGCATCTGCTTCGAGGTGCTCACCAGCAGCGCCGATAGCCCGATCGCGTCGGCGTTGACCTCGACCGCCTTCTCGATAATCGTGTTGATCGGCACCTGCTTGCCGAGATCGTAGACGGTGTACCCATTGTTAGCGAGAATGGTATGCACCAGGTTCTTGCCAATGTCGTGGACATCGCCGTAGACCGTCGCCAGCACGATTCTGCCTTTGGTGACGCCTTCGAGTTTTTCCAGGTACTGTTCCAGGTGCGCGACGGCGCGTTTCATCACTTCAGCGCTCTGCAACACGAAGGGCAGGATCAGTTGCCCGGCGCCGAACAGGTCGCCGACTTCTTTCATTGCTGGCAGCAGGACGGTGTTCAGCACATCGACGGCAGCAGCGTTGCAGAAGGGTGACGCACAGAGCGACTCCCGCGAACGCAGATCGGGATTGCTCACTCGATTGTCTGCACGCGCCTCCATGTCGTAGATTCGCTCAGCGATCACCCGATCGATATCCGCTTCGATGCCCTCCTTCTTGCGGTGCACAATCTTCCAGTGGATGCGTTGCGCTGTGGTCATGCCTTCGGTCGGGTCGGCGCGTTCGGCTTTTGCGTCTGCCGCGTGCTCCTCGAAGAATTGGATGAAGCGCGCCAGCGCCTGATCGTCGCGGTCGAAGATTAAGTCCTCGCAGACCTTGATGTGCTCTGGTGGGATCTCTGCGTATGGCGTCACATGCGCCGGGTTGATGATCGCCGTATCGAGACCGGCATCGACGGCGTGCTTGAGAAACACCGAGTTGAGCGTAGCGCGTGCGTGGGGTGCGACGCCGAAACTCAGGTTGCTGACGCCGAGAGTCGTGAAGCAGCCAGGGATATGCCGTTTCACCAGGCGAATGCCCTCGATCGTTTCGATGGCGGCGCGGCGCAGTTCTGACTGACCGGTGGTGATTGGGAAGGTGAGCACATCGAAGATCAGCGCTTCGGCTGGCACGCCATACTCCTCCTGCGCGATCTGCGCAATCCGCTGTGCAATTGCCAGTTTGCGTTCGGCGGTGTGCGCCATGCCCTCTTCGTCGATCGTCATAGCGACGGTTGCCGCGCCATAGCGCGCCACCAGCGGCATGGTACGGTCGATCTTATCGCCGCGTCCGCCTTCGAGCGACACCGAGTTGACCACGGCGCGACCGGGGTAGATCGCCAGCGCCGCTTCGAGCGCATCGGCTTCGGTCGTGTCGATCACCAGCGGCAATTCGACGTTCATCGTCAGTTTCTTGACCAGTTTGACCATCATCTCGCGCTCGTCGGAGCGCTCGGTCATCGCCACGCACACATCGAGCAGATGCGCGCCTGAGTCGACCTGTTCGCGCGCCACTTCGAGCACGCCGTCGTAGTCGTCGTTCAACAGCAGGCGCTTGACCTTGCGCGAACCGAGGGTGTTGACCCGTTCGCCGATGATCGTCAGCGTGCCTTCCTGCCGCAGCGCCGCAGCGCGCACTCCTGACGAAACGCTCGGAATGTACTCGATCTCGCGGACTCTCGGCGGCGTTGCATCGCCGACCACCTCGCGCAGGCGGCGAATGTGCGCCGGGCGCGTGCCACAGCACCCACCGACGACTGCAACGCCATATTCGTGGACATACTCCCCCAGAATGCGCGCAAACGGTTCTGGCTCCATCGGGTAGACGGTCTCGCCGTTGACCTCGATCGGCAGACCGGCGTTGGGGATGCATGAGATCGGTTTGCGCGAGTGGCGGGTCATGTACCGGATCGCCTCGCGCATATGCTCAGGACCGGTCGAGCAGTTCAGCCCGATCACATCGACCGGCATGGCCTCAAGGGTGGCGATGATTGCAGGCACTTCGGTGCCGAGGAGCATCTTGCCGGAGAGATCGAGGAACACCTGCGCCTGCACTGCAACATCCAGGCGATTGAGGGCGGCTTTGGCGCGTCGAATGCCGTCGAGCGCCGCTTTCACTTCGAGAATATCAACGCTCGTTTCGACCAGCAACACGTCGACCCCGCCTTCGATCAGCGCCACCGCCTGTTCATAGAAAATATCGGACAACTGATCGAACGTTATATCGGAAAGCGCCGGATCGTCGGACGAGGGGAGTTTGCCGGTGGGACCCATCGAACCTGCCACATAGCGCGGCCTGCCGTCGCGCGCCTCGAACGCATCGGCGACGCGCCGCGCCAGGCGTGCAGCCGCGACATTGATGGCGTGCGTCTGATCGGCGAGCCCCCATTCCTCCAGGCGCGGGCGGGTCGACTGGAAGGTGCAGGTTTCGAGCACATCTGCACCCGCTTCCATGAACGACGTATGGATCTGTTCGATCACATCAGGGCGAGTGATGACCAGGTAATCGCGCGCGCCGAAGGTGCGCTCACCGCCATAATCAGCGGGTGTCAGATGAAAAGTGTCGATGCTGGTGCCCATCGCGCCGTCGTAGATCAGAACGCGCTCACGCAGGGCTTCGAGGTAAGTGGGCTGCTTCGTCAAGGAAACACCTCGCAATTTCAGTCGATGACAGACCTGTCTCGGTCAGGGATTGCGTCTGGCCAGCAGGGACGGATTTCTAACAAAAAACCTCACGCCCGGGCGCGAGGTTTCCGGAAGCCTCATCACCACTCATCTTCCAGCCTGCGCTGCCGGAATTGCCACCCTATAATTCGGAGATCGTCAGATCGTTCGACCTGCTCGATCCGGCGGTTACGGGTTGGCGGAGCTTCATCGGGCCGGTCCCTCCACTCCTCTGGATGAGCATCTTTTCCCGGTAGTATAGCATGGTCAGGAAAAGTGCGTCAATGTCAATCGATTCATCTCGTGTGCATCCTGCTTGACATCCCTCGCCTGGAGTGCTACCATATATCTCGCAGGAGGGCGGTTAGCTCAGTTGGTTAGAGCGCCACGTTGACATCGTGGAGGTCACTGGTTCGAGTCCAGTATCGCCCACCAGTGTGCGGCACGAGAATTGTGAATTGAGCATTTTGTCTCAGTTCCAATTCTCTTTTTTGTTTGCGGGTCAGGGCAATGAACTCAATGATCTTAACCCCTGCCTTTTCACATGATCCTTCACGGTTATGGCACGAGTAGTGCGCGTCTTGTTTTTCAGTCTTCTGCTGATTTGCCCGGCATGCCAGCGTGGGCGCATGTTTCGTTCACGCTTCACCATGAATGTGCGCTGCCCGGTGTGTGGCATCGTATTCGAGCGCGGCGCTGGTGAGTTCAGTGGCGGGATGGCGATCAATACGGTCGCTACTTCGTCGGTTGCGGTCAGTGGCGCAGCGCTCGCGTTTTTTACCGATATGCCGGTCTGGCCCCTGATCGCGGCGCTCACGCTTGTTTCGGTCGCATTCGCTATCTGGTTCTACCGTTACGCGCGCGCGTTGTGGGCAGGCATTCTGTATCTGACCGGCTCGATACGGGAAGATTGATCCATGCCTCTCTACGACAGCCTGCGCGATGTGATCGTGCGTCTGGTAGTGGAACGCCCGGCAACGCGGCGCTCTACTGCCGCCTGGGCTGAGGCGCTTGCCGCTTCGGGCGCGGAACTCAAGGCGCGTATGGCAGCCAGCGCCGATACTCCTGCCAATTGCCGGCAACTCCGGCACATCATTGGTCTTGAACGTTGGGGGCAGCGCCGCATGCGCGTGGCGCTCGGCGAGCCGTTCATCAATGATGAGATGGATGAGTATCAACCACCGGTGGATTTGAGCCTCACCGAACTGATCGATGTGTTCCTCAACACGCGCAACGAAACGGTGCAACTGGCAAGGCGCTGCGCCGCCAATCCACGCGCTGAGTCCGCGATAGTGCAACACAATCAACTGGGTCCGCTCAGCATTCGCGGTTGGTTGCGGTATCTTGATCTGCACGCCCGTCTTGAAGCGCGCCGGTTGCGTTGACCGACGCCACAAACGCTTCGAGCCAGCGCCAGACCGCTGCCAGCGCCTCGACATCAGCCGTCAGATAGACGACTGCTGGCGTCAGCATGTCGCAAGCATCGGCTGGCGATGGTTGTGCCTGCCACTGCCGGTATGCCTCCCATGCCAGCGTCCAGTGATCGGCGCCGGGGGGCCACGTCCACCCCAGCCAGCGCGCGACGGCTTTCAACCCGCCGCCGCGCTGGTCACTCAGACGGGGTGTCGGCAGCACGACGCGCTTGTGAAGTTCACGTTGCGCATCGATCATGAAGGGTGCGAGTTCCCGGAGCGTTTGCGGATCAGCGCTCTGTTCCAGCATCAGGCGTTCGGCTTCTCCCCAGTGTGCCAGCGCACCCCCTGTTGCATGCACGGCGCCAAGTATGCGCTGCCACCCCTCCTGAGCACTACGCACCCCTATAACGGGGACGCCGTCAAGCCGCACGTCACTGGCAGCAAACAAGGGTTCCACCACGATCACGAGGCGATCTCCAGGCGCGCCGGCCAGTCCGAATGCCCAGGGTTCGCGCGTCTGCGGATCGCTCTCGATATCGAGAAAGAGCCTGACGCGCGGAAGAGACGGAATGGCGGCGCTGACCAGCAATGGTTGATCGGTGAGCAATGCCCGCGCCTGGCGCGGGAGACGCGAACCTGTCGCGGGCGAGCGTTCCGGCAGCGACGCCAGGATCGCGGGATCGAGCGTTACGACCTGGTCAATGCGATGGATGCCACGCCGCCGCAGGGCATTTCCCTGCCGCCGGCTCAGTCCGGGAAGGAGGGCAATATCGTGGGTTTCACGCGCTGCGGCGTCACACGTGGTGCGCCATGGACAAAACGGACAATGGTCGCTATCGAACCAGATCGCCGGGGCTTCTCCACCGGCAATCACAGCGGCGCGCCGCACCTGTGCAGTGAATGCAGCGAGCGATGCAGTCTGGCGTTTGATGAACGCCGGTCTGCGGCCGTTCGCGCCGAGCCACAGTTCACCCGGCGGGTCGCACTCCACTCCCTGCGTTCGCTGGACGAGCCAGCGCCACGAGTCGAGCAGGAGTCGGTCCCAGCGGGCGGGACGGGTGTGCAGCACAATGGCGACTGGCTCGTATGTCCGCTCCCCTGATGAGACGGGTGGATGCCGCTGTAGAAGGTCGGGAGCGCCACACAACAGGCGACCGCCAATCGGCGCTTCGAGCGCGGCGCCGACAATTGCTGCCGTGCCGCGTTGCATCGCGTGGCGTGTCTGAGTCACCCGTTCGTCCCACGTGAGAGCCGAGAAATCCTCGACGCCTTCAATTGCGGTGAGCATGTGGCGTTTGTGGCTGGCGCGCAGCACCAGGCGCGACCGGGCATCGGCGGTGGGCGCGGTCGGCGGCGGTTGGTCGCCGTGCCAGTCGAGCCAGATACGTCGCTCACACCGCATCAACCATGCCAGGTCGGCGGCGTCGAGCCGTGGAAGGTTGGTGAACCGTGGGCGACCGTCCGTATGTCATCTCCTGCCAGGGGCTGCAATTTCAGACTCGTTGGCGGCGCTATCGATTGGGCACGGAGGGGCCTCACCGCGCACACACGACCAGAAAGCGCTACACCGTCGCCATGCGGCGTGCCGTGCCGTGTGCGTCGCTGATCCAGCGGCGAGGGTGATGTGGCTGGCGAGAGAAGACGCCAGCGCCACCTGGTGATCGTCCACCTGAAGCAACACAGCGCCATCGACGCCGACTGCCAGCACTCCGGCATCAGTGCCGGGCACAACCCCCTGCTGCGCCAGAAACGCCGCCGCTGCCGGTTCAGCGTCGACAGTGGCGATGACGCCGCGCATTCCGGCGGTGCAGGCAGTGAGCGGTTGCGCTGTCCGGTTGATCGATGTGCGCGTTTCAGGAGCGCGTTCCAGAAAAGCCTTGAGCGCTGCAACCAGACGCTCCGAGGTGATGTGCTCAAGCTGGCACGCCAGCGTATCGGCTTCCTCTGGGTCAATGCCCAGGTTTTCGACCAGGAAGATGACCCAGAGACGGCGGCGCGAGAGGATGCGCTGCGCCCACTCTTCGCCATCCGGCGTGAGGGTGACGCCCTTGTACGGCTGGTATGCGAGCAGTCCCCGCTCTTCCAGCCGATGACACATTTCATTGGCAGAGACCTGCGAAACTCCAAGTTTGTTCGCCAGCAACAACAGCGGCACCGGCTGATCTGGCGCACCGCGCAGGAGTGCGGTCATCACCAGGTACATTTCGACGCTTTCGCTCACGCGCCCCTCCCGCCATGTCTGGGCATGCCATAACTCTACGGGTAGCATACGATGGCGAGCGCAGGCTGTCAACTGCACCCGATGCCCAACGGCGCTCCATGCTCCTGATGATGATCGCAGGTTGCCAGAAGGACCAACGCCAGCGGTCGTCCGTCGAGCCAGGAGTATCGTGAGGGGTCAAGCAGACCCCGTTCGTCAATCTGTTCACTGATGTCGAGCAGATGAAGGTATCCTTCGCGCCACTGCCGATACGCCAGCGACCGATGAGATCGTGGTGAGTTTCAGCGATCCAGGCGTTGATCCGACTGCGCTGCCCTCGGCGTCGGGATCGAGATCCACAGACCATTGGGGAAAGGACGGCTCACGGTCGGCAAGCGCGGCTTCCATGCGGGCAATCGTGCGTTGCTGCCAGGCCCAGAGGTGAATGACGACAATCCCTGATTGTCCAGGATGACGAAGGAAGAGGCGTGGTTGCCGCTTCATCGCTCAGGCGCGCCAGCAGGCGCTCTCTCGCTGCTCTGCGCTGCTCGTCATCGAAATCCTGGGGGGAACTGGTCGCATACCTGAGCAGGAATTGCATCACCTATTCTTCGGCGCCGCGTCCATACTTCTGCGCCTTGTGCACGCACGTTGCATCCACTTCATCAGGAACCTGCAACGTGATAGTTTTCACGAGTCTTTTCCTTCTCCCTGGAGCGCACTCTCGAACGCCTGGATCAGCGTCTGCACTGCCGTCGTCACCGGCAGCGTCCCCTCGACGACCGCCTGTTCGATAGCGGGCAGTCGCTCCTGCACGACGGGATGCCCAAAGAAGCGGGAACGCAGGTGGTCTTCGATCAGGGTGTAGACCCAATCACGCGCCTGATCGCGGCGCCGCGCGGCAAACACACCCGATGCCGTCGTTTCGTCGCGGAAGCGTTCGATCTCGCGCCAGATCTCCGCGATCCCCTCGCCAGTCTGCGCCGAGCAGATGTAGGCGCGCGGACGCCACCCTTCCGTAGCAGGCGTCAGGTAGCGCAGCGCGTGGGTGTACTCCGCCTGCGCCGCCAGCGCGCGCGTGCGGTTGTCGCCGTCGGCTTTAGTGATCAGCAGAGCATCCGCCAGTTCGATGATCCCCTTCTTGATCCCCTGCAATTCGTCGCCGGCGCCTGCCAGCATAAGGAGCAGAAAGAAATCGACCATCCCGCGCACCGCGATCTCGCTCTGACCGACGCCGACCGTTTCGACCAGCACGATGTCGAACCCGGCGGCTTCGCAGAGGAGGAGCGTTTCTCGGCTCTTGCGCGCCACGCCGCCAAGACTGCCGCCCGTCGGCGATGGACGGATGTAGGCGTTGGGGTGGCGCGACAGACGCTCCATGCGCGTTTTGTCGCCGAGGATGCTGCCGCGCGAGATGCTGCTGGATGGATCGACCGCCAGCACTGCCGTGCGATGCCCGCGTTCACAGAGCATCGTGCCGAGCGCCTCGATGAACGTGCTCTTGCCGACGCCAGGCACGCCGGTGATGCCGACACGCAGCGAGCCGCCGGTGTGCGGCAGCAGCGCGCGCAGCACCTCCTGCGCCAGCGCCATGTGTGCTGGCGCATTGCTCTCGATCAGCGTAATGGCGCGCGCCAGGATCGACCGGTCGCCGCGGCGCACGCCAGCCACATACTCATCGACCGTCAGCAGGCGGCGGCGGGGGGATGGCGGCGCTGCCGGCGCACGCACCTGCTGACCCGGCAGACCGTCGTGCCCGCCGGTCACCCCCTCCACCACTGACAGACCAAACGGCATGTCTTCAGAGGAAGTGGAGTGTTGACCGTTGCTCATGCTGCGTCTCGCGTCTGAACTGTCGGACCGGTCTCGACGCCATCGCCGTGGAGCCGCCGCTGCAATTCGAGGAGCAATTTCTCCGCCGCCACCGGGATGATCGTGCCGGGACCGAAGATCATGGCGGCGCCATGCTCGCGCAGGAACTCATAATCCTGCGCCGGGATGACGCCGCCGATCACCACCAGAATGTCGTCGCGCCCGAGTTTGCGCAGTTCCTCAACCAGTTGTGGCAGGAGCGTCTTATGCCCGGCTGCCAGCGAACTGATGCCGACCACGTGCACATCATTCTCGACCGCCTGGCGCGCCACCTCTTCTGGCGTCTGGAACAGCGACCCGATATCCACATCGAACCCAAGGTCGGCGAACGCCGTCGCCACCACCTTTGCCCCGCGGTCGTGCCCATCCTGCCCGATCTTGGCGACCAGAATGCGCGGACGGCGCCCTTCACGCGCAGCGAAGGCGTCTGCCAGCGCGCGCACGTGATGGATCTGCTCGACATCGCTGAACTCGCTGCCATAGACGCCCGACACCGAGCGGATAGTCGCCTTATAGCGCCCGAAAACCTTTTCCATCGCCATCGAAATCTCTCCCAGCGATGCGCGCGCCCGCGCCGCTTCGACTGCGGCTTCCAGCAGGTTGCCTTCACCGGTGGCAGCCACGCGGGTCAGCGCATCGAGCGCCGCCTGCGTGCGCGCCTCATCGCGCTCGGCGCGCAGTTTCTTCAACCGTTCGATCTGCGCCAGGCGCACCGCCGTGTTGTCCACTTCCAGGATTTCAATCGGCGCCTCGTAGGGCAGACGATACTTGTTGACTCCGACGATCGTCTCGCGCCCGGAGTCGATATGCGCCTGACGGCGCGCCGCTGCTTCTTCGATGCGCAATTTCGGCACCCCGGCTTCGATGGCTTTTGCCATGCCGCCCAACTCCTCGACTTCCTGGATGTGCGCCCAGGCGCGCCGCGCCAGCGCATCGGTCAGCCACTCGAGGTAATATGCGCCACCCCACGGATCGACCATCTTGCAGATGCCGGTTTCCTCCTGGAGATACAACTGCGTATTGCGCGCAATCCGCGCCGAGAAATCGGTCGGCAGCGCAATCGCCTCGTCGAGCGAATTCGTGTGGAGCGACTGCGTGTGCCCCAGCGCGGCAGCCATCGCCTCGATACAGGTGCGCGCCACATTGTTGAACGGGTCCTGCTCGGTCAGGCTCCAGCCCGATGTCTGGCAGTGCGTGCGCAGCGCCAGCGAGCGCGCGTCTTTGGGGTTGAACTGCTTGATGATTTTCGCCCACAGCAGACGTCCTGCGCGCATCTTGGCAATCTCCATGAAATAGTTCATGCCAATCGCCCAGAAGAACGAAATGCGCGGCGCAAAATCATCAATTGCCAGACCTGCTTTCAACCCGGCGCGCACATACTCCAGCCCATCCGCCAGGGTGTACCCCAGTTCCAGGTCGGCGGTTGCGCCCGCCTCCTGCATATGGTAGCCGGAAATGCTGATGCTGTTGAACTTCGGCATGTGCTTCGCCGTATAGGCGAAAATATCGGCAATAATGCGCATCGACGGCTCAGGCGGGTAGATGTACGTGTTGCGCACCATGTATTCCTTGAGAATATCGTTCTGAATGGTGCCGGTCAGTTGCTCCTGGCGCACTCCCTGCTCCTCGGCGGCGACGATGTAGAACGCCATTACCGGAATGACCGCGCCGTTCATCGTCATCGACACCGACATCTGATCGAGCGGGATGCCATCGAACAGGATTTTCATGTCGAGCACCGAGTCGATCGCCACCCCCGCCTTGCCAACATCGCCGACCACACGTGGGTGATCGGAGTCGTAGCCACGGTGGGTCGCCAGGTCGAAGGCGACCGACAATCCCTTCTGCCCGGCTGCCAGGTTGCGCCGGTAGAATGCATTGCTCGCCTCGGCGGTCGAGAACCCGGCGTACTGGCGGATCGTCCACGGCTGCGTCACATACATGGTCGGGTAGGGACCGCGCAGGTGCGGCGGGATTCCGGCGGTGAAGCGCAGGTGCTCCAAACCGGCAATATCGTCAGCGGTGTACAGGGGACGCACATCGATCTGCTCCATGGTGCGCCAGACCAGTGCATCGAGCGGTTTACCCGCCTCGCGTTCGGCGTGCTCGCGCCACTGCGCCAGTGTGGGGGCAGCGGCGCCGTCACGATAGGGAAGCGTCGTAAAATCCGGGGTTTTCACGCGACAACTCCTTTCAACTGCTGCAACCGCGCCAGGGTCTCGTAACAGTTCGCTCGAAGATGAATAAACTCATCGACCCCAGCCGCCCGATGGGTTTCGACCTGATCGGCGGGATACCCTGCCAGCGCCACCGTCACATCTGGACGACTCGATTTTATCAGATTCGTCAGCGGCGGCACAATCTCCGGATAGGTATCATCGGTGGAACAGATCGTGACGATGCCCGCTCCCGACGCCAGCGCCGCCTGCGCCGCTTCTTCGACCGTGGCGAAGCCGTCGTTGCCAATCACCTCGAAGCCGCCCGCCTCGAAGAAGCCGGTCGAGAAATCGGCGCGCGCCTTATGTTGCGGAATTGGTCCCATATTGGCGAGGAAGACCTTCGGGCGCGCGCCAGTGCGCGCGGCATACGCCTCTGCTGCCAGGCGCAGCGCTTCGAACTGTTCCGCAGCACGGTGCGTCGGGATCGGCTCGACCGTCGGAGCAGCAGCGGCGCCGAAAGCCAGCGCCGCCGAGAGGTCGCCAAGGGTTGCACCGGCGCGCGCTGCCGCCAGCGCCAGTTCCACCAGGCGATCCGGCGTTGCAGACGCCAGCGCGTCGAGCGCATGCTGGCGCGCCTGCGAGTCGCGCGTCCGACGCACGCGCTGCACATCGGCGGAACGTTCCGCCTGCACAGCGGCATGGTCTACCGGATGCACCGTCAGTGGTTTTTCCTTGAGGTTCGGATACATGTTCACGCCGATGATCACCTCACGGCGGTGAGCGATGGCGGAGAAGCGCTCAGCACGAATCGCTGCTATCCCGGTTTGTGGAAAGCCAGCGGTCAACGCGGCTGCCATACCACCCCGGCGCTCGATCTCCTGGAAGAGCGCCCATGCCTTCTGCGCCACCTGATCGGTCAGCGTCTCGATCGTCCATGAACCGCCGGGCGGGTCGATCGGGCGAATGAAATGGCACTCCTCCTGGAGAATGATCTGCACATTGCGCGCAATCCGGCGCGAAAACTCGTCGGGCAACCCCAGCGCCTCATCGACATGGCTAACGTGGAGACTATCGACGCCGCCCATCACGCCGGCCATCGCTTCGCCGGTGGCGCGCAGCATATTGTTGTAGGCATCGAAGCGCGCTTTCGTCCAGGCGGACGTGCGCCCGTGGAGGCGCATCTTCTGCGCCGCCTCGCCGCCGCCGAACGCCTCGACGATGCGCGCCCACAGCATACGCGCCGCGCGCAATCGCGCAATTTCCATAAAGAATTGCGACCCGATCGAGAAGGCGAACAGCATGCGTGGGGCAACCACATCGACATCGAGTCCACGTTCCTGCATCGCGCGCAGGTACGCCACCCCGGTCGCCAGGGCGCACGCCAGGTCCTGCACAACATGCGCGCCGCTATTGTGATACCCGTGGGTCGCAACCGCAATTGTTCGCAGGCGTGGCGCGTGGGTCTGCGCCCATGCCGTCCAGCGCGCCATCAAGTCGTAGCTGCGCTCCAGCGAGAGCGGCAAAGTCCCGGAAGTTGCCAGCGCGCCGAGTGGATCGGCGCCGATACACCCCTGAATCTGATCATGCGCGATGCCATACCGTTCTGCGGCAGTCAGGATCAGCGCCGCGACCGACAGCGCATTGGCGCCAGCGATGACGAGCAGTGGCGTGCGGTCGAGCGCCACACCGTCGAACAGCGTCGCCGCATCCTCCATGCTGGCAAGCGATACGCCGCCAGCGCCGACCAGGTCCACAGGCGCGGCATCCGGGTCGAGTCCCCGGAGCGTCGCCCGGTCGAGCGGCAGGTTGAGCGCCGTCAACCCGCGCGGCAGATCGTCGCGTGCCGCCTGATTGACCTCGCGCGGCGTCGGATACGGGAGTTCCTGACACACATCCCAGCGCCCGACGACGTAGCCCAGCGTCCGCGCGCTGCGCACAAACGGCGCAAAACCAGGGAGCGAGTTGACATGCGGCAGGGATGCAATGTCTGCGGCGTTGTAGATCGGCTGAAGGCTGATCTGCTCATAGGTTTTGGTGATCAGTCGCTTCTCGAACGGCGCGCCTTTGAGCGTCTTTTCTGCCGCTGCGCGCCATTCCTCGTAGGTGGCGGGAGGGAACATATCGAACAGCGGTTGTACTGCTGCATCGCCAGCCATGGTGGTCTGCGCCTCATCGCTCATAGCAGTGCTCCTCGCCGGCATTCTTATGATGAACGCACACAGGATAAGAGTAGTATATCAGTAAAAATGCGCGTTTAGTTACTCTAGATGCGGAACGCATGACGGTTTTGTGATGCTTTTATCTTCTCAACGCCATGAACGCGGAGTATGTGTAAAAATCTCGGTTCCTCCACGTATGTTACAGTCTGACAACCGGGAGAACCAGTCTCCCGCGCATAGGAATTGCTATCTCCGTTCTCACGGGTGATACAACAGAGAGGCGTTGAAAAGTATCATGCCCGGCGTCTGCTCGAGGGCCATGATTACTGCAACAAATGCGCCCGGAGGTCGGAACGTCCGGTCGATCTGCGCCTGCGCCCCGGCAGGCGCTAGCGTTACAAAGCGGGAGCGGGAATTGACACAGACCATAGTGTAGCATACACTGCGATTGTAGTGGCGCTCAACGCATTATCCGGTTGTTATGCGGTATCCCGCGATTAGCCGCGCATACTATGCAGCATATCGTAGTGCATTGGCGGTTGTTCGACAGGAGATCAACCCGACCGGTCGGCGAGCGATCATAGCCTGGTTATCAATAATGCAAACGATCAAAAGCGCAAGAAGATAGGCGCTGACCTGAGCCGCCTGCGCAACAATCGGAACAGGGCGGATTACGACGATGTACTGAGTGGTCGACCGGTAGACCTGGCGCGGTCCTCTGTGGCTCTCGCCCGTAATATCCTCAATGCTCTTCGCCTGGTCTGAGCCCCCGTTCCGCTGGTTCTGCCTGACCCATTTGCAATTCCCCATTGAATATGCTATAATCATCGTCGCTGATGCGGGAGTGGCTCAGTCGGTAGAGCGATACCTTGCCAAGGTATAGGTCGCGGGTTCGAATCCCGTCTCCCGCTCCAGAGTGCCGCTCATTCGAGCGGCTTTTCCATTTTTTTTGCACACTGAACGATGAGCGATCTAACCCACCTCGACGAAGCTGGCAGAGCGCGCATGGTCGATGTCGGCGCGAAGGATGCGACGCTGCGCGAGGCAGTGGCGCGCGGCGAGGTGTGTATGCGTCCCGAAACGTTGCAGCGCCTCGCGGCTGGCGATGTGCCCAAAGGCGATGCGCTCGCCGCAGCACGAATCGCTGGCATCATGGCCGCCAAGCGCACGCCGGATCTGATCCCGCTCTGCCATCCGCTGCTGCTGACGCACGTCGCCGTGGATGTGCGCCTCGACGCAGTAACCTCAACAGTGCAGATCGAAGCGACCGTGCGCACCCTCGGCAAAACCGGCGTCGAGATGGAAGCGCTCACCGCCGTGAGCGTGGCGGCGTTGACGATCTACGATATGTGCAAAGCCATCGACCGCGAGATGCAGATCGGCGCCATCCGGCTGGTACGCAAGAGCGGCGGACGCAGCGGCGAGATCGTCAATGAAGAGATCAGTGCAGAAGGTGCCCCCCGTCCACCGGCAGCGTGATGCCGGTCACGTACCCGGCCTGCGCCAGGTAGAGCACGGCGCCTGCAATGTCGTCCGGGCTGCCGACGCGCCGAAGCAACGTCGTGCGTGCCACCTGTGCGGTCTGTTCGGCGCTCCAGTCGTCGGGGAGAAGCACCGGACCCGGCGCCACCGCGTTGACGCGCACCTCGGGCGCCAGGTCTTTCGCCAGCGCTCTGGTCAGCGTGACGACCCCGCCTTTGCTGACCAGATAGGGCGTATGGTTTCGCCAGGGTCGCTCGACGCCGACATCGGCAATGTTGACGATTGAGCCGCGTGAGGCGCGCAGGGCATCGGCGGCGCGCTGCGCGACAAAAAACATGCTGCGCAGGTTGGTGTTCAGCAACTCGTCCCAGCGCTCTTCCGTCACGTTTCCAACCGGCGTCGGTCCCCAGATGCCCGCGTTGTTGACCAGCAGATCGAGCCCGCCCCACTGCGCCAGCGCTTCGTCTACCACGCGCTCGCAATCGGCAGTGCGGCTCAGGTCGCCGGCGATGGCGATACAGGCGGCGTCTGCTGCACGCAACTCCGCCAGCACTTCCTCAGCCGCCGTTGCTGACGCATGGTAATGAATGGCCACGCGCATGCCGGCGCGACCGAGCGCCAGTGCGATTGCCCGCCCCAACCGCCGCGCTCCGCCGGTGACCAGTGCAGCCTTGCCATGAAGACTCATGCCTCGCGCCTCTCTGCCGCAGTAACGAATGATGTCTGCAAATCAGCCAATGACCTTCCGTGTTCTCCGTGCCTCTGTAGTTGTATTGGCGGGCGCACCGACGCGCCCGCGAATAAACGTGCGCTTCTCCGCCGTGCATAACGAATGGCGTCAGCGAATAGGCGAATGGTCTTCCGTGTTCTCCGCGCCTCTGTGATTGTACTGGCAGGTAAACAAATGCGACGTGGAAGAAAATGCCACTGCCTGACGTTCAGCGCTCAACCCTGGTGTTCTCTGTGCCTCCGTGGTTTTTTCCGTAAAGAAACAACTGGAAGTCACATACGTGAACGCGCCGCTGCGACAAAGCGCCGCACCCGTTCGACATCCACCGGGTTTTCGATCCGGCCCTCCTGTTTGATGCTCGACCCGACGATCACGCCGTCCGCCACCTCCATGAAGGCGGCAATGTTCCGTTCATCGGCGCCGCTGCCGATCAGGAGCGGCCGGTCACCGGACAACGTCTTTGCCTGTCGCACCTTCTCCAGATCGGGCGCATCGCCGGTCATGCGCCCGGAGACGATCAGCGCGTCCGCGCCGAAGAAGCGCGTCCATTCGATATGGGTCGCCAGGTCGATGCCGGGGAAGCGCACCGAATGTTTCTTATCGACGTCGGCGAAGATTTTGATATGTTCGGCGTGCAGGTCCTTGCGCCGGCGCATCAGATCGGCGGCGCATCCCTCGTCCCAGGCGCCCGCGTCCCACACCCCTGCGCCGGTGAACATGCAGACCCGAATGAAGCTGGCGCCTGCCGCCAGTGCGATCCCCAACAATGCGACCCCGCCGTTATGCACCAGGTTGACTCCGAGCGGCAGGTCAATCTCCCGGCGAACGGCGTGCGCTGCGACGGCGTGGGCTGCAATGCTCTCCGGTTGCACATGCGGACCGGAGCGAAACGGGATGTCCCACATGTTCTCGACGATCAGCCCATCGACGCCGCCTTCAGCGAGCGCGTGGGCATCGGAGAGCGCCTGGTCAATGATCGTCTGTATCCCGTACCCGGCATACCCTGGCGCACCCGGCAGGGGCCAGAGATGCACCATACCGATGACCGGCTTCGGAGTGCGAAAAATGGCGCTGAGATCACCAATCCGTAGCGCGTCGAGCCGCTGTTTCCAGGGAGGTGTCATCAGGTATGCCGCGTATCGGTAACGGACTTTTTACGAGTGCTGAAATGATAGCAGGCAGGGGGAGGGATGTCAACCAACGGTGCGGACGCAGGTTCAGTCACGAATTGACAGGACTCACAGCATGCCCGGCGGTCTCACTTGCGCAGACATACATGCTCGCGCTGAGTGCACAAAGCCCCGCAACCGCAGGGCTGGCGCACCTTATCAAGGCTTGCGCAAGCCGCAAAACCGCAAAGCCCCGCAACCGCAGGGCTGGCGCAGGGCATCCACGCGCCTGCCAGCAGCCAGGCATACACTGAGCCAGGGCGCGGCAGCGCCATCTGTGCGTTCAGATTGATGATCAGATCTTCGACGCTCAGGGCGCCAGATCGGGCTGCCGCGCGAACACGTCGTGCCTGGATGCGGCTGGCTGCGCCTGGGGCGACACCGCGGCTGCCGCGCGAACGCGTCGTGCCTGGATGCGGCTGGCTGCGCCTGGGGCGCGGGTCGGGCTGCCGCGCGAACACGTCGTGCCCGGATGCGGCTGGCTGCGTCTGGGGCGCGGGTCGGGCTGCCGCGCGAACACGTCGTGCCTGGATGCGGCTGGTTGCGCCTGGGGCGACACCGCGCCTGCCGCGCGAACACGTCGTGCCTGGATGCGGCTGGCTGCGCCTGGGGCGACGCCGCGCCTGCCGCGCGAGCACGTCGTGCCTGGATGCGGCTGGTTGCGCCTGGGGCGACGCCGCGCCTGCCGCGCGAACACGTCGTGCCTAGATGCGGCTGGCGCCGCCAATGATCCTGGCAGCGCGCCGCCGTCTCGTGTGACCGTCACCTTTGCTGCCGGGCAGGTCTTATGCTGCCTCGCGGAAGTATTCGCCGCTGATCAGTTCGAAGATCAACTGGTCAAGGGTGACTTCCGCCTCGTGATATGTGCGCGCAAAACCGACCAGCTCGCCATCGAGGTACATGGCATAGTCGTGTGTTTCACGGTCGTAGATGATTTCTTTCTGGTACATGCTCTTCCCCTGATGAATAACGGCTTGTCACTGCACTGAGTATAGCACATACGTTCTAAAATGTCAATCACGATTTGCAGCGCGTTTCACCCTCGGGTATGATGTCGCGTCGCTGCGATAAGTGGTTGTTGTGGAACCTGGAACGTGCGCTGGTCTGGCTTACAATCTCCGCGTATCGCCTCGCCTGTTGAGCTCGGCGTTCTTCTGCTGTTGCTGGCGATTCTGCCGTTGCTCCTCGGTATGCGCCTGGCGCGGCTGGATCAGCGTTCGTCGGTCGAAGACCCGCACGCGCGTCGCGCGCTGGTCGGGTTCTACGATGTCGAGCGCAATCCGACCGATGTCTTCCGCTGGTCGCGCCCTGAGGCGGCGCTGTTCCTCTTTGGTTTCGATGGACGACCGGCGCAGGTGATGATACGCCTGGCGGCGCCGCGCGACACTGCCGATCCGTCGGTTTTGTCCGTCAGTATGCGTAGCCGTGCGGTTGGCGCCTTTGCGGTTGCGCCTGGTTGGCGGCGCTATTACCTGCTCACTCCGACCGACCCGGCAGGCGATACGCCGCTGTTGCTGCGCACTGCCGCCTACCGTCCGCCTGGCGATGAGCGTGATTTGGGCATGGCGCTGTCGGAATTTGCGGCGTGGCCGATCGCCGGTTCCCCCTGGTTGCCGCCGGTGCGCGCCCTCTTTCTCGCGTCATTCCCGCTTCTCGGCTGGATGCTCCTCGTCTGGCGCGCGCCTGCTGGAACGCTACTGCGTTGGAGCGCCGTCGTGGCGCTGGCGCTGCTGACCGGCGTTGCAGCGGCGCTTCCGGCAACAGCCGGGTATGTTCTTCCAACGCTTGGCTGGCCCTGGTGGCCTGCGCTGCCACTGGCGCTGGTGATTGCCTGGCGACCGGCGCGCCCACTGCTGGAACGCATGGCGCGTCGTCTGCAAGCAACCGGTTTTCTGGCGGTGTGGGTGGGCGCTGCGCTGGCGCTGATCGTCGCGCTGCGCCTGGGATTGCCGCCGGTGGTCGGGATGACCGGACTGGTCGCAGCGGTGGCGCTGACGGTTCTTGCGCTGCAACGGGATGATGGGTTGACGGTCGATGCCTCTGAGCAGCCGATTCGACGCAACGAAGCGCTGGCGCTGGCAGCCATCACCATTGTGGCGATTGTGCTACGCCTCTACCGCCTCGACGATCTGCCCTCCGGCATGTGGCGTGATGAGGCGCGCCATGGTCTGCTGGCGTTGCGGATCTGGAACGATCCCGGGTATCGACCAGTCTACGTGGTGGCTGGCGCGGATCTACCGGCGCTGCTGTTCTATCTGATGGCGCCGGTGCTGGCGATCACCGGACCGGGTGTCGGCGCGGTGCGTCTGGTTAGCGCCCTGGCAGGCGCATTGATGCCGCTGGCGCTCTGGTGGGCGGCTCGACCGATCCTGGGAGTGCGGGCTGCGGTGTATGGCGCGGCGTTCCTTGCCTGGGCATCCTGGGGGCTGAGCATGAGTCGCTGGGCATTCCCCGCAACGCTCGACCATCTACTCGAATTGACCGCCATTGGGATCATGTGGCGGGCGCTGGGGCAACCCGTGCGCTGGCGCGCTCTGGCTGGAATGGCGCTGGCGGGCGCACTGGCGGCGCTGGCGGCATATGCCTATCACACCGGACGCCTCGCGCCGCTGGTGTTTGCGGCGCTGACTGTGCTGCGTCTCGGGCGCGATGCCGGCATGTGGCGACGGGCGCTTCCTGCGCTTGGCGCCGCAGCGATTGCCGGGGTAATCGTGCTGCTGCCGCTCTTTGCGTTCATCGCCAGCGATTTTGCGGGATATAACCGCCGTACCGGAGCAGTTGCCATCGGCAACGCGCAGCGCCTCGAGAAACGCACTGCCGCGCTGGTGCTGGACAACATCGCACATTACCTGGGTATGTGGCACATCGCGGGCGATCCAAACGGCCGCCATCACGCTCCGGGCGCGCCGATGCTCGATCCGCTTATCGGCACATGCTTCGCTATCGGTGTTGGGCTGGCAGTTGCGGGCTGGCGATCAAAAGCGTTTGTGCCGCTGCTCTGGATGGCGCTGGCGCTCATTCCTGGCATCTTCAGCACCAACGCGCCTCATGCCATGCGCTCGCTTGGCGCACTCGCGCCATCCTGTATGCTGGCGGGTATGGCGCTCGATGCACTGGTTCGATCGGCGAGGAGCGCCGGAGTGCAGCAGCGTTTCATTGCACCAGTAGTTGTTGCAGGAACACTGGTCGCCAGCCTTGTGTTCAATGTCTGGCTGTACTTCGGCGTCATGCCACGCAATCCGGCGGTCTATAACGAGTTCGATCAGACGGAGACGGCAGCCGGACGGGTTGTGCGCGCCGCAGCAACCGCTGACGACCCTCGTTTGCGCGCTGTTCAGGTCTTTCTAGATCGGCGATTGATTGGACGGGATACGGTGCGCTTCCTGACCAGCGATCTCACTGTTGGCGTTTTCGATGGCGTTCGCCTGTCGGAGACAGTCACCGGCGACGTGCTGCTGATCCTGCCGCCGGATGCGTCTGATGAAGAGCGCAAGGCGGCGCTGGCGGCGCTTGGTCCTTCAGCGCGTGAATTGCCGCCGCCGCTGCTGCCCGACGGCGAAACGCCGCTGTTCCTGGCGTATGGTGTAGGAGATGGGGCGCAGCAGTTATTGAACGAGACCTTTTCGCTCGACTCCCTCCCGGCGGCAAATGAACGTTGACCCCTCGGCGCTGCGGGCTGAACCTGGCCAGGATCGTGAAATCCCCTCCGGGGGCTGCGATGTCCTGAGCGAAGGCTTTAGCCCGCAGCTCAGAGAACGCGCGACCTGACGGTGTAGGTCGACCGGATGTATTTCTGAATGTTCATAAGCCGCAGGCTATGGAAAGCGAAGCCTGCCTGCGCGGGCTCAACCGGGCGATGCCGGATTTGATCACTCAAACTCCATATGACGACTTCGACAACGCTGCAAGCTTCTTTGCCGCTTCCTGCTCCAGCCGTTCGATTGCGGCGCGCGCTTCCTGCTCGCGAGCGAGCAGGTCATTCAGGCGATCTTCGAGTTGATTGAGCAGCGCGACATACCGTTCGCGCAGCGCCAATTCACTCCCTTCGCGCCCCAGCGGTCCCAGGTTTGCCTGGATCTGCTGCTGGCGCGCCAGGACTTTCTTCTGCTCCTGGGCAATCTCTTGCAGCGTTTCATGAAGCTCTGCAATCTGCGCGTAGAGCGACAGAATGCGCTCGAGCGCCTTATAAGCCGCCTGATCGAGGTATCTATCGCTCAGGAACGACTGCAACCGGTGCATATCGAGTTTGCGCACCTCCTCGTGGCGTGAGGTCTTGCGACGTTCGTTGACAGTAAACACGGTCTCGACGTCCGGCGGACAGCGCACAGACCAGCGCGCGACCGTGTGCGCCTCTTCGTCTGGCGCCGGCGTGTCGAACAGGTCGTAGCCCGCCAGTCGTTCCTGTTCAATAACAATATCCACGGCGTCGGGCAGGGTGCTGGTGATGCGGTAGCGCGTCTGCCGCACGTCCCATTCCTCGAAGACTGCATACTCTTTCTGGATGCTCAACCCGGCCATTCTGCGTTGATTCTGGCGCTCCTCGGTGATCGTCACACCAAGCTCGACCGCATACGCGACAATAATCTCAGCCCCGGCGCGGGTGAAGGGCAACACCGCTTCCCCGGCGTAATCGCCGTGCTCAATGACGGTCACCGGTCCGCGTTCGAGCGTCAGCCCGGTTTCGTTCGATACGCGCAGGCTTGCAACGGGATGGCGGGGCAGTTTGCGCGCGTTGTAGAGCAATTCTTTGCGCCCATCAAGGCGCCGGCTGACAATTGGAACCATGGCGGAGCGGCCGCGCGCCACGCTGACCGGGTGCGCTACGCGGTACTGGAACAGTGCGCCGCGCTCTTCGCCGGCGCTCGCCGCTTCGGTCGAACGTTCGAGTCTCTCAATGTTGAATTCTGACGCTGCTGACGCCAGCGACTCTAGTTCAGACTCCGGCAGGTCCAATTCTGCGAGCATAAAGGGGGTGTCTACGTCGTCCGGCGGCAGCATCGCCCGTTTCGCCTGAAACTCAACCGGCGCCGCTACGGTGCGCACATCGTCCTGTACCAGAGGGCGCTCTGGAATGTGCGGTTCGTACAGGCGATAGCGGAACGACACCGGCATCCCGGCGACCAGGGTTAATTCGACATCTTCGAGGTCCTCGTCGAGCTGATTATCGAACAGCCCCCACCCCTGAAGCAGAACCGCCACCTGCGCACCCATATCGCGCCCTCCGCCGTTGGCGGAGTCGCCGTCATTGGGTTTCGGCTCCGCCAGCAGGCGATAACTGACGCGCCAGGAGGGGGCGGGGGCGATGTATCCCACCAGGATCTCGTGGTCGCCTTCCGACAGGCGCACAATGGCTGAGCGCCAGTCTTCCTCACTTTGCGCGGCGCGCAGGAAATAAGTCATATCGGCTGCGGCGCGATCATCGAGGATCGCCAGGCGCGCAATGCGCCGCACCGGCACAGGGCGCACCTCGCGCTGGTCCGTCAGGTAGAGTGAGAGCAGCGGCTTGTCAAGCGGTTCCTTCTCGTCCAGATCGACGCCAACCACTGCGCCTTCGAGCGTTTCCTCGCCAGTTTCGCCATGACGACGTTCGCTCTCGACCGACAGGCGCACCCTGCGCCCGCGCAGATCGCGCAGGAGATCGAGCAAACTGCGGGTATTGGAAAGATGAATAGAGCCGCGCTCGATCTGCTTCGCGCGATCCTCCGGCGTTTCGACATCGATCCCCAGAACCTGACCCTCACCCAGGTCGAGGACGATCAGGCTTTTCAGAATATCGTCCATGGCGTCGCGCGGGAACATCAGGCGCAATTCGGCGCCAGCGACCGAACCGCGGCGCTCGAAGTAGCCAACGCCATGTCGGTACATCAGCATACGGCGAATAGGAAGATCGGGCACAGGCTTCCTCCTTTTCCCTGCAATCAGTGCGCTGGTGCGCTTCACCTGGCACAGTAAGTATAGCAGCGAAAAAGCGCCGCGTCTGCGGCAGAGCCGCTCCTCCGACGCACAAGCGAGATGAATAGCAGAAGCGTTACGCGGTATAATGACGCCGGGTCGCTCCGTGGCTGAGCGCCCACGCACCGGCGTATCACGTTCCTGCTCGCTTCGTGTGAAATGGAGGTCGGACATGACGAAGCAACCGGCCGGACATCTCTGGTGGCAGCGCGGTGTCATCTACCAGATCTACCCTCGTTCATTCCAGGACAGTAATGGAGATGGCGTTGGCGACCTGCGCGGCATTCGCTCGCGCCTCGATTATCTGGTCGATCTGGGGATCGACGCTCTCTGGCTTTCGCCGATCTTCCCGTCGCCCATGGCGGATTTTGGCTACGATGTCGCCGATTACTGCGATATTCACCCGCTCTTCGGCACGCTCGCCGACTTCGACGCGCTGGTTGCCGATGCGCACCGGCGCAACCTGAAAGTCATCCTTGACTTTGTGCCCAACCACACATCGGATCAGCACCCCTGGTTCATCGAGTCGCGCAGTTCGCGCGACAGCCCCAGGCGCGACTGGTACATCTGGCGCGATCCGGCGCCGGATGGTGGCCCGCCGAACAACTGGCTGTCTTATTTTGGCGGATCCGCCTGGGAATACGATGTAACCACCGGTCAGTATTACCTGCACCTCTTCCTCAAAGAACAGCCCGATCTGAACTGGCGCAACCCGCAGGTGCAGGCGGCGATGCTCGACGCCATGCGCTTCTGGCTGGATCGCGGCGTTGATGGATTCCGCGTCGATGTGATGTGGTTGATGATCAAGGACGAACAGTTCCGCGACAATCCGCCCAATCCTGCCTGGAAACCCGGCATGATGCCGCACATGCGCCTGCTCGAAACCTGGTCCGCCGATCGACCGGAAGTCCATCAGATCGTCGCCATGATGCGCCGGGTGCTCGACTCCTACGATGAGCGGATGATGGTCGGCGAGATCTATCTGCCGTATGATCGCTTGATGCACTACTATGGAACGCCGGAAGCGCCCGAAGCGCACCTGCCGTTCAATTTTGCGCTGGTGCTGTTGCCGTGGGACGCACATACGATCGCGCAGACGATTGCCGCTTATGAAGCACTGCTTCCACCTCACAGCTGGCCCAACTGGGTGTTGGGAAACCACGATCAGCCGCGGATCGCTAGCCGGGTTGGTGAGGCGCAGGCGCGGGTCGCTGCCATGCTGCTCCTGACGCTGCGCGGTACGCCGACAATGTACTACGGCGATGAAATCGGTATGCACAATGTGCCCATCCCGCCCGATCGCGTCCAGGACCCGTTCGAGAAGAATGTGCCTGGCGAGGGGCATGGGCGCGATCCGCAGCGCACGCCAATGCAGTGGGACGCCGGCGAGTACGCCGGGTTCGGCAGGGTTCAGCCGTGGCTGCCCCTTGCCGACGATTACCGGCAGCGCAATGTGGCAACGCAGCGCAACGCGCCACATTCGATGCTGTCGCTCTACCGTCGCCTGCTGGCGCTGCGCCGTTCCGAACCGGCGCTCTCGATCGGTTCATACCAGGCGGTCACGGTCGAAGGCAATGACACTGCCCGTCAGTCGGTGCTGGCATATGTGCGTGAGGCGGACGGCTGCCGTTTTCTGGTTGCGCTCAACTTCGCATCGTGTCCTGCCCGCATGAGCCTTGCTGGCATTGGCGAAGGAACTATCGCCCTGTCGACCCATCTTGATCGCGGCGGCAGCGCCGTTCGAGGCGAACTTGAACTACGCGCCGATGAGGGCGTGATCGTCGCGCTTGCCAAATGATCACAACAGGTTCACATCCGCTTATTGCATCCAACAGCAACATGCGCGATAATAGAACAAGGAAGGTTTGGTCCCTGTTCATGCCCGATCCCGCCCCGATCTCGCGGTCTGCGGACGAATGACACCACTTCCCTTGATACAACACGCAATGAGGCATCACGCGCGTGGCGCCGCTGGCCACGCGCTTTCAGGCGCTAGAGGAGACCCTGAATGGCCGTTCAGGTCTGGATCGGAGAAAAACCAGAGCACGCCAACGAACGCCGCGCGATTATGGCGCTGGCGCGCGGGCTTGATCGCCTTGATGGGCTGTATCTGATCCTGGCCGATTTCACCGTTGGCGGGCGCACGATCGACCTGGTCATCATCAAGCAGGACGGGGTCTTCATTATCGAACTGAAACACTGCGACGGCAAGGTCTTCGGCGATGTCAATGGTCCCTGGTTCGTCGAGGGCTCCAACGGCGAGCGGAAACGGCTGAATCCAGGGCGCAAGAATCCCTACAACCAGGTTATCTCCTACTACTACAATCTGGTCAATTTCCTCAACGACCATCGCGCTGAATTACTCTCGCCCCAAAAGGCGAAGACGGTTGATTTTCGCACCTGCCGTCGCCTGGTGGTGATTGCGCCAACGCTTCAGGAAGGCTCACGCGTCGAAACCGACTGGAAGGTCGACCTGAAGGGGCTTGATGAACTGCCCGCCTACCTGGTGACCGAGCGTTCGAGCGAGATCAATCTGAGCGATGAGGAGATGCTCCGCATCCCGGAACTCCTCCATCTGACCCGCTGGACCGAGATCAACACGCTGCTGGCTGGCGTCCTTCCGCGCCTCGACGAGTCGCCGATCAGCATGGACCGCGCCGTCCCCCAGGAGCAGCCTGTGATCGCGGTGTCTTCAGGATCGGTTACAGCGTCAGCCGCCGGCGAGTCTTCGGCGGCGACCGGCGCTGCTCCAACGCCGCAAGCGGTTTCCCCTCCCATTCCGTTCTCCCAGAAACTCCCACGCCTGTGGCAATCCTGGACGGGACGCATCGCACTGGCGTCGAGCCTGATCATCGTTGTGCTGCTTGGCATCCTGTTCAGCCAATGGCGCCCTTTGCCTCGTCCAGATCAACCGGCGCAGAGCATGGTGGTTTCGACCAGCCTGCCGGCTGGCGGCGCCGACGCTGGATCGATCTCGCCGGTCAGTTCCTGCGTCTGGAGCGGCTTTCAACCGGTAGGGCGTCGCATGATGAACGGCGCCTGGGAAAATGTCGGCGTCGGCGGCAATGCGCCAGGGCTGACGCCCGATGTCGTGGTGACGCTGGAGGAAGTTGAGTTCTGTAATGGCAGAATCACGCTCAAATGGAGCCTGCGCAATAATCTGAGCGACCAGAGTATCGAAATGCCGCTGACCGCCGAGAATATCGAAGTGCGCGACTCGGTCGGAACGCGCTATCTGGTAATGGATGACCTTTCACAACCGCGTGAACTGCGCGCGCTCCCCGGCGAACGGGTGCGCGGCAGCGCCATTATTGATCGCCCCGTCAATTTGAATGCCTCTACCCTGGTGGTGGTGCTGAATAAGCTGCCCTTCGGCGAGACGATCTGGCTGGTTCCTACACCCGATGCAGGGTAGATCCCATCGTTCGATGTCATGGCGAGCGAAGCGGCTCAATCGTCCTGTGGCTGGCGCCCTCTGCGGTCCTTGCATAGCGGCGCCGTGCGAGACACCAGACGCACCCGGCGACGGAGATTGAATCCATATTCCGCTATCCGCCTACCCGCCTGGCGACTAAAATCGTGGGCGATGGAAAGCGAAGCCCGCCTGCGCAGGCTCGACCGGGAGGCGCCGGATTAATCGCTCAACGACCGTGGCCGTCGAGCGCGGGAGAGGTGGAGCAGACATATTGCGCACCAGAAAGCCATCCCACAGGACAAAAATCTCTGCGCCTTTGTGCGCATTCCACGGTAGCAGAAGCGGCGCCTCAACGATGTCCGCTGTTGCTGGACAGTGCGCGCCCGGATCCGCAGTACAGGCGCGTCTCACAATCACCGCTGCGCTACACCCGCGGCGATTTCCCGGTGAGCCGGGTAAACGCCTGATACCCCAGCCAGCGGAACGGCTCCGGGGGTATTGGCGGGTAGCGACTCTGATAGAACGGCAACCATCGCCAGCGGCTGTCATCCCCGCCGTACAGATCGGCAATAAACTCGCCCGCCAGATTGGCGAGGGTAATGCCGTGACCAGAGTACCCCAATGCGTAGTAGATGTTCCGGTATTCGCCACACCGTCCCCACAGTGGTTGACGGTTCAGCGTGATGTCCAGCACGCCGCTCCAGCGATAAGCGATTGGCAACGTTGAGGCAGACGGGAAGTACCCTGCCAGCGTCTGTGCAATTGCCGCCTGAGCACGGCGAGCAACGGCGCTCTCTGGAGGCAGGCGGGTGCGATTGTTGAACAGATAGGCATACGCCTGATTGCTGCCGCCGCCGAACACCAGATGTCCCGTGCGTGTCAGCGATCCATACGCAATGCGATCCAGGTCATCGGCGAACCCGGCAAACGCTCGCCAGCCCAGGTTCTGCTGTTGCTCCGGGGACAGCGGCGCTGTGGCGAGAACGCTCGAATGGAGCGGAAACAGCGCATCGCGGAACAACCCCAGTTTACCGGTGTAGCCATTGGTTGCCAGCACGACTGCAGGCGCGCACACCGCTCCCTGTGGCGTCGTCAGGCGAATGATGCGACCGGTCCGAATACGGAGCACCGGCGTCTGCTCATAGATCGCAACGCCGCGCTCTTCCAGAGTTGGGCGCAAACCGCGCACGAACTGTGCACCATTGATCTGCCCCGTTCCCGGTTCAAGCGTCGCCCCAGAAACGCCACGCGCATCGAAGTGCGACGCCAGTTCACTGCGGTGCAGGAAGCGCACCGGGATGCCCAATCTGCACAGATATTCCGCTTCGGCGTGCGCCGCCTCAGCGCGCTCCGGGCTGGTGTGCAGCGTCAATGTGCCATCGAAGCGGTGATCCACCAACAGGCGCTCGTGCTCGATCAGCGTCTGGATGGCGATCAGACCGGCGCTCGTCAGGTCATAGACCTTCCGCGTCAGATCAGGATCGTCCGTGCCAATGCCATTGATCCAGTTGAGCGCCAGACCGCCGTTGCGCCCGCTGGCGCCGTTCGCCAGCGACGTGGCTTCGAGCAGCACAACGCGCCGCTGTGGAAAACGCCGCGCAACATGGTACGCCGTGCTGACGCCGGTGAAGCCGCCGCCGATGATCGCCAGATCGGCGGTGATGACGCTTCTGAGTGGCGGGCGCGGCTGATAGTCCGGCGTTCCAGCATGCCAGATCGACAGAGTATCATCAAACTCAAGGCGTTCGTGGCACAGCCGCGCTGCCAGGGGCCAGGCGCTGGCGGCAAGCGCAGCGGCGCCTTCCAGAAAACGGGTGGTGAGTGAGCGTTGGGTTGGAGCCATAGCGAATATGCCGTTGCAGGTGAGCAACTCATAGCGTAGGACGAAAGTTTCTTGCTGTCAAACAACCATGCTTCCTCATGTGTCTGCACGAATTGACAGGAAACGCTGCATCGTTGAGGGCTGGTGGGCTTGACCGGGTGATACTGAATTATTTTCTCAAAAACCATAGCCCTCGCTGAGAACACGAAAGCTCCAGAGCGGCTTACCTGACCTGAGCCCGCAATGTGACAGGCAGGGCGGCACTCGTCACTCATCACTCGTTGCTGCCCGGTGCGCCGCCCGCGCTCCCAGGAGCAGCAGGTCTACCTGAATGATTGGTAATACCCTGGTGCTATCCGCTTTATATACTCACCACACGTCACGTGTATGCAACCTTCACGTGCGAGCCCAACCCTCCTGCGGCGCCGTCGAGTCGCAGGCGTGTTTCCACCAATCAGCCATGTACGCTCCCGGGAGGAAACAAAAGTGTCGTGGAATCTGAGGCGCAAAACCGCCGCGCTGACAGCAGGGTATCTCACCATTCTGGGTGTGCTGGCAATCGGTCACGAGCAATGATGAAATCGGGCTGCTGCAGCAGACGTTCAACCGTATGGCGGCGATCATCCGCCGACAAACCCGCGATCTTGAAACCCATTACCAGGAGATGAAAGAGGCGCGCGATGCACTCGAAGCGGTGCACCAGCAGGCGGTCGAGCAACTGGCGATGATTCAGCGCCAACAGGAAGCCATTCGTGAATTGAGCGTTCCGGTGCTGCCGGTCAGCCGCGATACGCTGGTGATGCCGCTGGTTGGCGCGCTTGACAGCGCCCGGTTGCTCCAGGTGCAGGAGCAGGCGCTGGAACGGCTTGCGGCAACCCGCGCCCGCCGCCTGCTGCTGGACATCACCGGCGTGCCGATTGTCGACAGTCATGTGGCGCAGGGATTGATCCGCGTCGTGCAGGCGGCGCGTCTCCTTGGCGCAGAGGTGACCCTGATCGGCATTCGCCCCGAGGTGGCGCAGTCCATCGTCGGGCTGGGCATTGATTTGAATGGCATTCGCACCTGCAGCGATTTGCAGAGCGCATTGAACCAAAACGGAGGACGCTTGTGATCCGCCTGACACAACGACAGATCAATCACGGGACATTTGGATTGCTCAATGGTATGGTTGCTATCGGCCTTCTGATCGCTTTCCTGTCCTTTTCCGAGGGCGGATGGAGTACAATTATCCCGGTAGCCACAGGTATGGTTATCAGCGGCAGTCTATGGTTCGCCTACTGGCGCGGCTGGGAGTCTGCCCGTCTGCTTCTGATTGTCTTTCTCACTCTGGTTGTCGCGCTGGGCATGGGTGACCAGTTCCTTGCATCACACTTCAACCATGTCATCTATGTGGTTCCGGCGCTGGCACTGGCGCTGGCCGGCCCGGTCTGGGTTGCAGGCAGCGCCTTGACGCTCCTTGCGGTTTTTGCTGTGCGCGCAGGCGGTGGTCCGTATCTCAATCCCTTTGAAGTGACAACCTTCCTGTTGATCATCGGCGGGATGATCTTCAGCCGTCTGGCAATCGACAATGCGCAGCGTCTCGAAGCAGCGAAGCGTGAAGCGGAGGAGGCGCGGGCGCGCGCCGAGCAGCGCGAACACGACCTTGCAGCGCAGGCGGAAGAATTGAAGCAGCGCAACGCCGAGCAGCAGCGTCTGCTGGAACTGGTGAGCGCGCTGGAAACGCCGACGATTGCGCTGGCGGAAGGGGTGCTGCTGGCGCCGATCGTCGGCGCGATCGACACGCGCCGCGCACAGGCGCTGACCGCGCGCCTGCTCAACGACGCCAGCGCCCAACGCGCACAACGGGTCATCCTCGACATCAGCGGCGTTACGGCGGTTGATACGCAGGTGGCGCAGGCGCTCGTTCAAACCGCACGGGCGCTGAGTCTGCTCGGCTGCCAGGTGACGCTTACCGGCATCTCAGCAGCAGTGGCCATGACCCTGACCCATCTGGGAGTGGCGCTGGAGAGCATTCACACCGTTCGCTCGCCGCAGGAGGCGTTGATGGAGCGTGCCGGATAATCAGCGCGTAATGTTCAGGTTATCAAGAAGGCGCTGAATCTATGTCTCTGTTGTACAGGTTATCATATTTCATAGCAGCATTCTCGCCCTGATCCAGACAAATCAATGCTCTCTTATGCTCATCTTCACAATAGTCTGGCTGTACAACATCGGCAACCAGGACGGGCCGACTCTGTTATAATTTGCTCTCGTACACGAATGGGCGGATGCTCAAGAATATCTCTGTATCAGGGTGATCGCTTAGACGAGAAACACCAATGATGGATGATTCCCTTCACCGATTTCCGCTCGAGGATATTCTCAATCTGACAACCGATGCGATTATCATCATCGACGAATCCCGACGCATTGCTGTATTCAACCAGGGCGCCTCCCGTATGTTCGGCTATACTTCGCACGAGGCGCTTGGGCAACCGCTTGATCTGCTCATTCCCAATCTTCCGGTCGATAGTCGCGGGCATCATATCGTAGACTTTGCCGCAGAAATGTCGACTCGACCGTCTATCGCAGGGCAGTATTGCGAAGTTCTGGGGCGCCGAAAAGATGGTAGCGAATTTCCCGCCGAGGCTGCGATTGTCAAACTCGCCAGCAAGGGACAGACATGCTTCACCGTGCTCCTCCACGACATCAGTGAGCGGAAACATGTCGAAACCAGGCTGCGCCAGGCTGAGGAACGGTATCGCCTGTTGATCGATGGCATCCAGGATTATGCCATCTACATGCTCGACCCAGGCGGACACATCGTGAGCTGGAATGTTGGCGCCGAGCGCATGACTGGCTACCACGCTCACGAGATTATCGGGCGACACTTCGCCTGCTTCTTTACGGACGAGGATACATCTGCCAGAAAGCCAGATCATGCGCTCCGCACTGCGATCGCGAACGGCCGTTATGAAGATGAGGGGTGGCGGGTACGAAAGGATGGCTCGAATTTTTGGGCCAATGTCATTATCACAGCTGTGCGTGACGAACAGGATCAGTTGCGCGGTTTCGCCGAAGTTATCCACGATAGTACTGAGCGGCGTCGGGCAGATGAGGCGCTGCGTCGGTATGCGCATCAATTGCACGTGCTTTACGAGATCAGTCAAGCGATCCTGGTCGCGCAGTCGCCCCGGGCGATTGCGCAGGCGACTCTTCACCAGACTCGTCGGCTTGTGCCCTGTCGTTACGCCCATGTGATCAGCGTTTCTGAGACGGATGCCGCTGCATCGCTGGCGATCTGCGACATGGACGATACGCTCAAAGACTCTCTCGATCTCTGCACCGACAATGTCACGAGTTTATCACTGGTTGATCCGCTTCAGGAAGGAAGGGTGACCGTCATCAGTCTAGACGACCAGGATACAATGGCATCGGTATTCCTGCCGTTTCGTGCAGCCGGTCTGCGCTGGCTTATTATCGCTCCGCTGGTGGCGCATGATGTCCTGATTGGCGAATTGGCGCTGGCAAGCGATGACTCACGCGCGCGAGAAAATGGGTATCTCGACATCGTTCGCCAGATCGCCGATCAACTGGCAGTCGCCCTCCAGCACGCCAGGCTCTTCGAAGAAGTGCAACGCAGTCGCAATCAGTTGCAGGGCCTTTCGCATCGACTCATCGAGGTGCAGGAAACCGAGCGACGCACGATAGCCCGTGAACTGCACGATGAGATTGGCCAGGCGCTCACGCTGGTGAAGATGAACCTGCAGGCAGCCAGGCGGTATGCCAGCGGCGCTGAGGTCGAGATGCACCTGAGCGAGTGCATCTCAACCGCCGAACGAGCGTTGGAGCAGGTGCGCAACCTCTCGCTCGACCTGCGTCCATCGTTGCTCGACGATTTAGGGCTTGTCGCCGCCCTCCGCTGGTACGTGGCGCGTCAGGCGCGCATTGCTGGCTTTGTGTTGCATTTTAGTGTTGAGGAGCTGGACGAACGCCTGACGCCAACGCTCGAGACGAGCTGCTTTCGCGTCGCTCAGGAGGCGCTGACGAATGTCGTGCGGCACGCACGTGCGCGCGAGGTCTGGTTCGAGTTACGAGTCGTCGATGAACATGAGCTTTCGTTGACAATTCGGGATGATGGGGTTGGATTCGATGTTTCTCAGGCTCAGTCCCGTGCATCGCTCGGGGGCAGTTTCGGCATTCTGGGAATGTACGAGCGCGTGAGAATTGTCGGTGGACACCTGACGATGGTATCGTCTCCTGGCCAGGGGACGCACCTGTGTGCACGCTTTCCGTTGCAGATGCTGCCGATGACGCGGTGATCGGAAAGGAGCAAGCTCAGATGACGCCTGTTCGTATTTTGATTGCCGACGATCACGCACTGGTTCGCGCAGGTTTTCGTTCGCTCCTTGAGAAGATCGACGACTGCGAAGTGGTGGCCGATGTCGGCGATGGTCGCGAGGCTGTGCGCCTGATCGGGCAACTCCAGCCAGACGTGGTGTTGATGGATGTGAAAATGCCGGGGTTGAACGGTCTTGAAGCAACCGCGCGCGTTACGCGCGATTTTCCTAACGTCCGCGTGGTTATCCTCTCGATGTACGCGAATGAAGAGTACGTCGTTCAGGCATTACGCGCCGGCGCCGTCGGCTATCTATTGAAAGACGCCGCAACCGCCGAGTTGCAGCTCGCCATCCAGGCGGCGGTACGGGGTGAGACGTATCTCAGCCCGCTGATCTCGAAGCAAGTCCTCCGGGACTACATCCAGCTGGTCGGGCAGAGCGGCAGCATGCTGGATGCCTTGACGGCGCGCCAGCGGGAAGTGTTGCAGCTGATCGCTGAGGGGCGCACGATCAAAGAAATTGCGCAGTTGTTGAACATCAGCGTGAAGACCGCTGAAGCCCACCGCACGCAGTTGATGGAGCGCCTGGACATCCACGATGTCACTGGATTGGTGCGCTTCGCTATCCGGGTCGGATTGGTGACCCCTGAGTAAACCACTGCGCGTCTCGTCATCTACGTACCGCCGGTAAGGGTATTGCGCCACATACATGAGGTCTTTCCAGTACCGAATCTCAGGTTTTTCCCTATTCCTGTTCCAGCGTGCGTCGTATACTCTGTGGTACGAGTAGAGTCCTGGTTTCGGGAAAAGGGCGCCCTGTACGATGCGCAACGAAGCGCGCCACAGCGTTTGTGGCGGCGCTTTGTGGTGTATGCTGAATACGATGCGTCGTGACGACCATTGCCGACCCGGGAAGAGCCCTATATCAACAGGAGGTTTCCAGATGGACTGGCGACGATACAATCCTCCGCCTGATGCGGCAGAAGTACTGTCTGCCTGCCCCAGCCTAGTGATTGCCAGCACAGTGTCGGAACTGATCGATCTCGCATGTGGCGGCGCTGATAGCGACTATTTTGAAGTGGCATTCGATACGCCTGGCAAGGGGCGAGTCGTCGAGGCGACGGTGGCCCGCGTCCGCAATGGTGTTGCGGCGAACTATCTCGAGCCATACATGCGGCGCCGCGATCCGGATTGTATGGTCATTGCCGATGATCAGCCAACCAACAAACCGCGCTTCAAAGAGCGCTTTGGCTACGACTTCGCCACGCTGCGCGCAGAGACCTTCGAATGGCTCAAGACCCAGCCGCTGGCGATGTTTGGTTTCATTGCCGGTCAGCGCGGTATGGGGCAGGACGCAATCGTCATTGCGCCGGCCAATACCGGGTTTTTTGCTCTGGGGCTTGCATTGTTACAGGGAATCGCCGAATACGACGATATTCCGCCGAACTTCCATCCCACAGCAATTATTTATGTCGCGCCGCCATTCCGTCACACCCACTTCAACGGCAAGCAAATCGTGGTTCACAATCGGTGCAACGGCTTGCACGAGATGTTTTCCTACAATCTCTATCCTGGACCGAGCGCCAAGAAAGGGGTCTACGGCGTCCTTATCAATCAGGGGGTCTACGAAGGTTGGGTGACGGCCCACTGCTCCACTGTGCAGGTGGTGACGCCCTACGATAATGTGGTGACCATCATGCACGAAGGGGCAAGCGGCGGCGGCAAAAGCGAAATGCTGGAACACATTCATCGCGACCCTGATGGCCGTATCCTGTTAGGTGTGAACATTGTGACCGTCGAGCGGCGGTATCTCGAAATCCCGCGATCCTGCCGATTGCGTCCGGTGACGGATGATATGGCGCTCTGCCATCCGTCAATTCAGAGCAACCATGGCAAATTGCGCCTTGCCGACGCCGAGGATGGCTGGTTCGTGCGGATCAACCATATTACGCGCTATGGCACCGACATTCATCTCGAGCGCCTGACAGCGCAGCCAAGCGAGCCGCTGCTCTTTCTGAACATTGATGCCGTCCCTCGTAGTCGTGCGCTTATCTGGGAACATATCCAGGACGCACCTGGTGTGCCATGCCCGAACCCGCGTGTAATTCTGCCGCGCCGGATTGTGCCGGAAGTCGTCCATGGTCCAGTGACGGTTGATATCCGGAGTTTTGGGGTGCGTACACCGCCGTGCACCCGCGAACGCCCAACCTATGGCATTCTTGGGCTGTTTCATATCCTGCCGCCAGCGCTCGCCTGGTTGTGGCGATTGGTCGCACCGCGCGGTCACGACAATCCGAGCATCGTCGAAACAGAGGGGATGAGCAGTGAAGGTGTCGGCTCCTACTGGCCGTTTGCAACCGGACGGCGGGTAGACCAGGCGAACCTGCTGCTGAGTCAGTTTCGGAACAATACACAAATGCGCTATATTATTTGCCCGAACCAGCATGTCGGTGCATGGAAAGTCGGATTTATGCCGCAGTGGATCGCACGAGAGTACCTGTCCCGACGTGGCAATGCCCAGTTTACTCCGGAGCAGATTCAACCCGCTCGCTGTCCGTTGTTAGGATGGGCGCTCTTTCAGCTCTCGGTCGAAGGACGCTCTATCGCTCGCTGGTTCCTTCAGGTGGACACCCAACCGGAGGTTGGTCCGGAAGCGTATGATCAGGGTGCGGCGATCCTGTATAATTTCTTCCGTAAATGTCTCGCCGATTTTCTCGATCCAGAACTCGATCCTCTCGGTCGCCAGATTATCGAGTGCTGTCTCGACGGCGGCACGTTGAAGGATTATGTGGCGCTGATCCCGACTGATCAGGGATCGTGGGTTCAGGAGGAGGCTTTTCATGCGGTCGTTGATACAGTCGCCAGTGATTGAACACATTTTGCTGGGGGTCGATGGCTCGGCATCGTCGGCACGAGCCAGAGATTATGCTGCGTACCTGGCAATCAATCAGCAGGCCCGGGTGACGGTTGTGCATGCTTTTATGGAATCTCCTGCCGCCTCGAATGAACCGGGCCAGGAGTCGATGGACGCATTGCTCCACCACGCACACTCTCTCGTCTTCGATGTGGTTGAGAGCCTGCGCACTGCCGGGGTTGAGCACGTGGACCAGATTGTGCGCGAAGGACCGGCTGTTGATGTTGTTCTGCAGGCGGCTGAGCAGAGCAAAGTCGATATGATTGTGATCGGCGCTCGTGGCACAAGCGAGCGGGATGGCGTGATCCAGGGAAGCGTCAGCGCCGCCGTAACACAACGAGCAAAATGTCCGGTCCTGGTTGTCAAGTGATGCAGGAAACCCTGCTTCGGCCTGTGCCAGCGCTGATGGATGCCCCCCGCCATCAGCGCTGGATTTGGTTGTTCATTTGTGCGCTACCGGCGTAGGGTCGTCTTCCTGTCAGTTTCAGGTTTTTCCCGATAGATCGCTATCGCTATCTCCTGTATGCTCAAGACATGCGCCTGACAGTAGATTATTGCAGCGCGAACAATGTCCGCCCCCCGACTGTACGCTTTCGAAAGGCGTTTCGATGCCCGCTTACCGTGTGCTAATCGGAGACGACAGCCCGGCGTTTGTTGAGATAGCCAGAAGGCTCTTGAACCTCGATCCCGATATTGTGGTCGTAGGGTCCGCCCGGTCGGGCAACGATGTTATCGAGCAGATCATCGCCCTCCGCCCGAATGTGCTCTTGCTCAGCATTAATTTACCCGACTCGGGAGGTCTGTCCTTTGTTCGTCGCATCAAAGCGCTGGCAGGAGCGCCCTTCGTGATTGTCCTGGCACTCGACGATCTCGACGATTATCGGGCTGCGGCTACCAGGGTCGGCGCTGATGGCTTTGTGGCCAAGTCCGAGTTTGTCGCTCAATCGACCCCCCTGATTCGATCATTGTGTATTCCGATCGCGACGAGCCAATCGGTGCATGCCTGTGACGTGATGGCGCTCCAATCGAAGCCGGATGGCGGTCAATAGGCGACACTTTATGACTCCGTGCTCGAATTGCAAGGTCGGATTCGCGCATCGATAGCACAAGGCGCCCCTCGATGGGTGTTTCCGCCTTTGCGTAACTTGCTGCGTTTCACGTTCGCGCCGCTCTTTGGTCGAAAGGCGGTGCAGCGTCACAGCGAGCAGTATCTGCGCCGCGTGCTCGTCACCCACGCGCGCAGGCATGAAGACCTGCGCGGATCGCACGCAGCCCTGCTGGGGGTGCGGTCATGAATTGTCAGGAACTACCGCGCTTCACCTGCCGCTCTGCACTACGATCCAGACCGGCGGCACATGCGCGAGCATAAAACCCGCGCTGATCGTACGAAGCCGGCTGGCGCGGGGCTGGTTCGGAGCATCCGCTTGCACCGGGGCGAGGGAGCGGAGACGCCCCTGGTCGGACTCGGCCCGATGGCGCATCGGCAGTGGCCTCTGACTGCTGATTGGATCGCTGCAATGGTCGATGCCCGTAATGACTCAATGAGAACGATTCGCCTTTATCCCTATTGCACGCCTGACAGGATTACGCCGCGATCAGATCAGGATTGTACGCATTGAAGCGGGACGCCTGCTCGTTCCCCTGGAGCTGCCCCAGTCGACTGCACGCTGGCTGATTGACACGTATACACAGCAGGCGCGGCTGATTGAGCTGCTGGATGTTCAGGAGGTGCGCAATCTGCGGCTGCTGCCCGCGCCAGCGCTCCACCTGCAACAGCGCAACCGACGTCGCCGGGAATGGCGGAACGGTTCAAAGCGTGGCTTCAGGGCTGGCGTCCCCTCTCCCTGGCCGGCGCACCGGTCACTGTGCTGCTCATCGTTGTGCTCCTGACGACCTCACGATCTCCGGCGCCGGAGATTTCCCGGCGCACCTGTCGGCATTGTCGCAAACGTCCAGGGCGAGCTGGAACTGCGGAGCGCCGGCTGGAATGCGTTCGTCCCCGTATCAACCGGCGCTACGCTGTGGGCTGGCGACCAGGTGCGCCTGGCGCCGGGCGTGCAAGCCCGTATCATCTGCGCCGATGCGGTCGTCGTCGTGCTCCAGGGAGGGAACGGCGCCGAGTCCGTGCCGGTCCCAGAATGGGTAGCCCTTCGACATTGCCCGGACCCCTGGGCAAATGCGGTGCTCAGCGCAGACGACGGTCGTATTCTGCAGGTCATTACGCCCCGTACCACGGCGTTGCTGACCACGACGCCGACCATCCGCTGGTCGGCGGTCGAAGGCACTGAGATCTACACCGTAATCCTGCGTCGGGGGGAGGAGGTCTGGCGCACAAAGGTGCGCGGCACAACGATGCTGAACTACCCTCCCGATCAACCGCCGCTGGAACGCAGACCGATGTATCGCTTTTTCGCGTCCCGTATGCCAGGGTTATACTCCAGTAATGGCTGCTCCATATACTTATGACACGTCGCCTGTGTGTGATCCTGACACGCCGTGAGCGCACAACCCTCGTGCGGCGGAACGGTGTGCAGTGGCCCGCGCCCATCCGTTCCGCCGCACGAGGAGCTGGCGTAGCGCCAGTGATAGCATCAAGAGGTCAAGACATGTCCACGTTTCATTTTGCAGACTGCCTCCGCAATCTTTTCGCTGTCCAGACGACGCCGCCAGGCAGCCGGCACTGGCATACTGCCCTGTGGGGTGGAGTGGGTTTGTTCGTCAGCCTCATCTATGTCATATTCCCATTACCGGCATTGCTGGCGCGACTGCCAGAAGGCAGCGTAGCCATAAGCGCAATGCTGCTGCGCGTTGTGCAGGTCGCACTGTTGGGCGCCTGGATCGTCTGGCGACAGCCCTGGCGCGCCACCTCACCGCAGCAACAGCGGTTGGGACGCCTGGTGATGGTGATGGTTGCAGTCCTGCTCTTTCCAGCAGTCGCCACGCTGTTGTTGCATTCGGATTGGATCGACGTACTGCCATACTATCTGGTCACGACCGTATGTCTGTTGCAGATCTTCTGGTTGAGCCGTCGCGGTCTGGTGCGCCTCGCTGCGCTCCTTCTGACGCTCACGCTGATTGTCCAGCAGATCGGGATCAGCGCCCTGAGCAGCAGCAACGACGTAGGTCCGGCAAGTGCACCGCTGATCTACGGTCTGATCATTCTGATCGGCGGTTTTTCGGTGGGATGGTGGTTCGGATTGCTTGTGGCGCTGGCTCTCCCTTCCACGATCACCATCCTCGCCGGTCTGGAACTGATCGCAATGACGCCTGACTGGAGCACGACTGCGCTGTATGTTATCCTGCTCAGCGCGTATGCCGGTCTCACGGCGCTCTATACGCGCAGCCTGGATACCGCGCTGCAGGAGGCGGCACGCCGCACAGACGATCTTGCTGCTGCCCGGCAGGCGTTGGAGGAAACCAATAGTCAGCTGGAGCAGCGCATTGCCGAACGCACCGCTGCGCTCGAGCAGTCGCTCGCCGCCCAGGCGGCGCAGGCGCAGGCGCTCGCCACTAGTCTGGCGGAACAACAGCGGCTCAACCAGACCATCAATGATCTCTCGTTTCCGATCATTCCCGTGCGCAATGACACCCTGATCCTCCCGCTGATCGGCGTGCTGTCAACGCCACGGGCGAGCGCACTGATCGAAACCGCGCTCAAACGCATCGAGCAGACGCGAGCGCGGCGGCTCTTCATCGATGTGACCGGCGTCGCCGTCATCGATACGCTGGTGGCGCAGGCGCTGCTGCGGCTGGCGGCAGCCGTGCGCCTGCTCGGCGCCACCGTGACGCTGGTCGGCATTCGCCCGGAAGTCGCTCAGACGCTCGTATCGCTCGGCGCCGATTTCAAAGAGGTGCGGACGGCCGCAACCCTGCAAGAAGGTCTGGCTGGCATCGACAAGAGCGGTGCGTCATAGTATTCCGGTTGGTTAAGCGCCGGGATCACAAACGAAAAGCGCAGGGGACATGGGCGCGCGGGCGTAGGGTGCTGATGGACATGTGTCCCGAGCATCCGGCGGAGCGGCCAGCCATGTCTGCGGGGGTTGCGAGATGGCGCGCGCCTGTTCCCCGGTGTGGTTTCAGTCAACGCACACCGATGCTGTTGCCATACATGGCAATCTGGTGATCAGCCAGGCCTCTTCCGGATTGCGCATGGCTTTCAGGTTACGCCAATCCTAACAACGCCAGGCTGTCGCGGTGGATGATGGCTTCGATCTGATCATCCGGCACTTTCGGCAGTCGTGTCCCATCGACGATCTGATTGACATTGCGTAGCGCTGTGATGTTTTCGTCCGGGGTGGAAATGGGAAAATCGGATGCAAACAGCACCTTGTGCATCGCGCCCCACTCTGAACATTTCAACAGACATTCATAGAACGAAAAGGGCCGATAGAAGAGCCCTGAAATGTCAGCATAGACATGGGGATGCTTACGAATGACGGCAATCGTGTCCAACTGCCAGGGATGCCCCATATGCGCCATGATGATCCGTAATTCGGGATACCGAATCGCAATCTGGTCCATGATCAGCGGATGAGCCAGCCGTATGGGCGCCATGCGCACCGGTGACGTACCCTGATGAAACAGGATGGGCAGGCTCAGCGACTGTGCGCGTTCATAGATCGCCAGCGCGCGATCCTCGAGCGGATCGAAGTTCTGATAATTCGCCGCCAGCTTGATGCCGCGCAGTCCAAGCCTGCGCACGCCGTCATCGATTCTGGTGAGCGCCTTTGGATCATATGGATGAATTGACATAAACCCGATCAGCTTTTCGGGATAAGCGCGGACGAATTCTGCCGTCGCTTCGTTCGGGTCAATTGGAACCGGCGAGTCAAGGGCAAGCGGAGTGCCGGTGACGCCGCCATCATTTGAGCCGGGTGACCAGGCGATGGGAAACACAATCGCGCAATCCACCGGCGTCATCGCTGCCAGGTGATCATCCCAGCCGTACATAGCCCGCACGGGCCGGTCGGGGCGCCATTTATCATACGTTTCCTCGCGCTCCGGCGGCACAGGACCGCGGTACTGCGGGGTGTGGGTATGAACGTCGATAACCATCGGAACTCCTTTGCCAGCGGAGGCGCCCCTGCCAGCAGACTTACGCCACGCGGTAGCGCGCAATCACCTCTTCGTCGAGCGTGATTCCCAACCCTGGTTCTTGCGGCACGCTCACCCATCCATCCACCACTGGAAACGTCTCGCGGGTCAGTGTCTGCCGCAACGGACTCTGCTCGACGCAGTACTCCAGCAGTGAAGCGTTCGGCAGCGCGGCAAGGAAATGCAACGAGGCGGCGATGCTGATGCCGGTCTTGTACGAGTGGTTGACGCACAGCCGATGACGCTGCGCTGCCATCCGCCCGATCTGCAGCGCCTGGGACAATCCGCCGACCCGCGCCACGTCCGGCTGCACCACTGCCAGACCGGCGTCCAGCAACGCCTGAAATCCGGACAGGGTGGTCTCCTGCTCCCCGGCGGCGATGCGGACGGGTGAGACGGCAGCCAGGCGCGCGTACCCTTCGAGATTGTCGGGGTGCAGCGGCTCTTCGAGCCAGAACGGGTTGTATTCTGCAAACTGATGCGCGCGCCGGATCGCCGTCGCCGTATCGTAGCAGATCCCCGCGTCGATCATCAGGTCAACATCGTCCCCAAGCCCGCGCCGCGCCATGCGCACCAGGGCAAGATCCGTCGCCTCGCTCGTCCCTATCGGTCCCCAGCCAAACTTGACCGCAGTGAACCCCTCGTCGGCAAGACGACGGGCCAGGTCATAGGTCGCTTCGGGCGTTTCCTGGAACAAGATCGACGCATAGGCGCGCAGGCGGTTGCGGAAGCCGCCGCCGAGCAACCGGTAGACTGGCTGCCTCAGCACCTTGCCGGCAATGTCCCACAGGGCGATGTCGATGCCGCTGACCGCCTGCTGCGCCGCGCCGCCGCGCCCGCAGAAGATCGATCCCTCGTACATGGCATGCCACAAGCGGGCGATATCGAGCGGATTCTCGCCGAGCACGCAGAGCCGCAAACCGCGCGCGATCCGGTGGGACATTGGCGCCTCGATGATGGCCTTCGCCGCCATTGGCGACGAATCGACCTCACCGACGCCGACGATCCCTTCGTCGGTGTAGACTTTGACCACCAGCGTATCCTGGGTGCCGTCGGCGCGATCATCCACGGTTGGGAGCTGCAACCAGATGGCTTCGACATCGGTGATTTTCACAATCATCTCCTTATGCTATGGCAGGCGAAACGGGCGTGCCAGCGTTGCAAGGCAGTCGCCCTGGCGAACGAGGGGAAACGCGCGCCGGCTGATCAGCACGCCATCGGTTCTGGCGTACACCAGGATTGGCGAGTCGAAGGGTTGCTCAATAGAATGGATCTGCCCGATCGCCTGGCCCGTGACCAGCCACGCGCCCATTTCGACGAACGGTTCGAAGATGCCGCTCACCGGCGCCATAATGTAATCATCGTACTGGTCGGCAGCCATAATCTGCGCAGGCGTCGGCGGGTCGGGCGCCCGATCGGTAAGAATGCCAGCGTGACGTAACACATTGCACACGCCTCGTTCCGTCAGGCTGAGCATATCGACGCCAAACTGCGCGGCGCTGCCCATTTCTGTGCCGAGGGTCAGTTTTCCCAGGCGTTCGGCTTCGCCGGGCAGGAGACCCGTACCGCCCACATCACGATAGAGCAGGACGTAGGGTGCGCCCCATGCCAGCGCCAGATCGATCATGGCGCGCAGTTGTTCGACATCAGGAACGTGATGCATACTGACCAGCGGCAGAAAATGCGCTGACCGTCCGCCGGAATGGATATCGATCACCAGGTCTGCCAGCGGAAAGAGCACCGTCGTCACGTAATGAGCAATCATCTCGGTGATCGTTCCGTCGGCGCGCCCCGGGAACACCCGAATTCATGTTCTTGCCGTCGAGCGGTGACAATCGGGCGCCAGCAGCGAGCGCCGGACGGTTCAACATGGGGAGCATGATGATACGTCCACGAATACGGTCTGGTTCGAGGGTGTGCGCCAGGTTCAGCAGCGTCACCGGTCCTTCATACTCATCGCCGTGGTTGCCGCCGAACAGCAGCGCCGTCGGTCCGGGCGCGCCATTGATCACGGCAATTGGCAGATATTCCGTCGTCCACCCTGATGTATTGGTCGATTGGGGCGCAGCCAGTCGCCCGAGCTGCTTGCCAGGCTGTTCAAAATCAACCAGAGTCACGATCTGTGTTGCGCTCATAGACGCTCCAATCCGCCAATGGCGGCTGTAATGGTTTGCTCCAGACAACCAGGAAGGAACGGAGATTGTTGTTCCTGATACAGACCACTGCCATAGGCATCGCGAGGCGGAAGGTAGCCGAGCGTGCCATTGGTGCATCCCAGTGCCAGCACGGGTTGGCGATGGAACCGGGTGCGGAGTTCGACTTGCATCTGAGCATACGCTTCGTTCGGGCAGGCAACGAGGAGCGCATCACCCAACCGCCAGAGCCAGAGCGTCATCGGATAGACCGGTTCATCACCGAGGGAAGCCTGAAGCATGCGGCGCCGCAACGCTTTCTCCGTCTCGGCGATCGCATCGCTGCGGTGATCGCCTGGCGGATCGATGGGCGCGAGGTCGGGCTTGCGTTGCAACGGCACGATCGTCCTGTGATGCCGCAAGGTTGCACAGCGACTCCGGGCAGGATCATCGAGCGGCTGATACTCCCAGGTCGCCAGGTTGGCGCCTGAAGCCACAACTCCGGTATAGACGAAATGTGAGGCGGGCGGCGGCAGGGCCTCGAGCGCCGCCGCAGCGGCATACGCCAACTGGCGTCCATTCCGGCCGGCAACGGCTGGATTGCCCACAAATCCTTGACGCGGACCGAGATCGCCCGCAGCGCCGTAGAGGAACATGCAGGGCGCGCCATAGATCGACTCGAGCGTTTCGCGCATGGCGCCGACATAATCCGGCGAGAGCAGCCGATTCTGCCAGGCAAGGGTCGTCGGGTGGCAGGCATAGTTGACCAGCGTGGCAATCATCGCGCCGTCTTCTCCGGTCACGCGGGCGACGAGTACCGTGTCATCGGCAGGCGCAGCAGGGTTGTAGCCGCAGGCATATCTGCCGATATCCGGCGCCCAAAAATCACGATTCGCCGCCAGTGCGCAGCGTCCGTACCCATAGGTGATCCGTGCCGGGCGCAAGGCGCTTCTGGCTTCAACGATCGCCTCGATGAGCGCGCCGGTCAGATCGTTGAGGTGCGGTTCAATCAAATGCGCGCCCGGTTTATCGGTTATCTGGCTATTGAGATTTGCTCCCGCGTGGGTATGCGAGAAATTGATCAGCAACGTATCTTCGTTCAGACCGGTGGAACGCAGGATGGCGTCTCGGATACGGCGTTCATCGGGAAGATATGGAAACCAGCCCACATCAAGGGCCACAAGCGCCAGCACCGGATTATCCGCGTGAATATGGCGTATCACCAGCGCCGTCGCCGTCAGCGGTCGATGCACTCCTTCGGCGACATCGTGATACGCAGCCGCCCAGGAACGCGCATAGATGCCGATGGGCGGCGTCACATCCCGTCGCGCGACGCCAACCGCACAACAGGTAAAACCATGAGTTCGCGTCAGGTCCATGCATGTCCTCGCTTCTGATAAGAGCCGCTCTGAACAACCATATACTGCCGTCATTGCGAGGCGCGCCAGCGCCGCATGCCCGCAAGCGCAGCAGTAGCGACAGCGGCTGAGTCCATCCCCTGTCGGGCAGCAAGATTGCCTCGTGGAACCTGTCGTGAGCGAAGCGGCTCGCAATGACCATGGCGCTCTCGTTTTTGCGGATAGGCGCTCACCACTGTATGGCGTTTCCCCGGCGATAGCGTGTGTGGTCCAGGAGCCCCCATAGTTGCTTTGTCTCCTCTACGTCCGCGCCTGCAGGGCGTTGATCCGTGTTGTTTCCTCCAGGCGCTGGCGCAAGAAATCGATCGACTGCTGATCGATAGTGAAGACCACCGTGATCATGGGAAGAACAGGGTTCAATGCAAGCAGGCGCTCACGGCACGAACGGGTGACCACCAGCGCGTCCACCTGCTCGATCATCTCGTGGAGACGGGTCCGATCATCGATCAGGGTCGGGACAACGGCTGAGGTTGGGTGGTAGGTGCGAATGATATGGGACAGACTCTCGATCGTTCCCGGCGAGTCGCACACGAGACCGAATGTAGACACGTGCAGGCGCGCAAGCGCAAGCAACGATTCGTGGGACGGCGTCGCCAGCACGCCAACCACGCGTTGGCGCGCCGCCGCCGGCACAGCCTGGCGAATCTGTCCGAGGTGCTGAAAGGTGGTCACGATCAGATCGTAGCGGTGCATCGGCGTGATCGGATCGCGCAGGACATCATCGAGCAGCGCCCGATCCATGGGCACATCAGCAATGCTTTCAAGCTCGTCTCCGAGCGTTTCAACATCACGTCGGTTGCACTCGACGAACAACACGCGCGGCGCCTCAGAGCCATACGACTGATGCACCGCATTGTTGATCAGGTCAAGCAGCTGACTGCGACTCAACCCCGTCTGTCGGGCTGCTTGAACAAAGCGTTCGATTTGCTGCTGCAGCGTCGGTTGCTCAGACCCCGCTACCGCACACACAAATGCACCACGACCACGTGAAACCTCGATCAACCCGCGTTGTTCCAGTATCTGGTAGGCGCGCGCGGCGGTATTCTTGTTCACGTGGTACTGTTCAGCAAGTTCACGAACAGTCGGCAGACGCATGCCGGATCGGTACACGCCGGATCGGATTTGCTGCTCCAGAACATGCACGATCTCATTCGCTCGCAGCGAGCGCTGTGCAGTTCCGTCATGCGGGACAGAATCGGTCATAATACTGGCATCTCGCATGTCTCAGGCGCTTCGCCAGCAGCGACGAAAGGCACCGGACATGATAAAGACAGTTAGGAGACAGACTGCATACAATATGGCTACTCTGTCTGCAAACATAGCAGAAACCTTGCAAAAAGTCAAGCATGTTCAGACAGCCGGAGACGAGCAGGGTTTGTCAGGAACTGCCGTATCGCTGCGGGCTGATGAAAAATACGTCCAACGCATCGTGGTGCAGGGGCACGGCGCGCCGTGCCCCTGCAGGCGTGCACGTCTTCCGGCAATCAACAGGGACTGGTGGTAGACGCTGGCGCGCTGCAGGATGAGGGTGCAGCAACGCCCTCGTGTCATTCGCTCGACGGTTCAGCGTCGGGCGGAGATGCCAATTGTTGACGGGTCGTCAGCAAGAGCAGCTTGGGTGAAAGTTGCAGAAATGGTCTCCATAGCTGTCTAACCCAGAAAGCGACGGATTACATTTGAAGTAACACGTGATATGTGCGGATCAACAAGCAGCGCGAGCGGCCAGGTGATCGACCCAGCCGAGAACACGGCGCCGCCGCTCTTTGTTGCGTAATACACCATCTCAGCGCCGCCATTGTCTGGATTCAGCCCTTTCGCAAGCAGCACCGTTCCGTCTGGCGACGATCGGCTGATCTTATCGGTTTCGTGTCCAGAGGCGCCTCCAGGACAACGCTCGTGCAGACTCGGCACACCGAAAATATCGCCGTTCTGCAACCCTGTGCCTTCAAAAACCCAATGATCGGCCTGCACCACCCGGTAGGGAGCAGCGGTCATAATTCCGGTTTCGGTCGTCACGACGCCGAGCAGGCTGGCTTCCGGCGCAACAGTGGCGTGGAACCTGCTCTCGAAGTAGAGGTCCGGGTTCTGCGGGTCGCGCATGCCCAGGCTGCCGTCATTGATCGTCCGCCATTTCCTGCCGAACATCGCTGCACCGCTGATTGTGCAGACATCGCTGCTCCTCTCCACTGCCATTCTGGCAGAAGCGGCGCTCAGTTTCCTGGGGCTTGGGGCGCAACCGCCCGCCCCGTCGTGGGGGGCGATGCTTGGCAGCGGGCGTCGCTTCATGGAGCTGACGCCCTGGGTCGCAATCGCTCCCGGCATTGCGATTGCGATCACTGTGCTGGGGTTCAATCTGCTGGGCGATGGATTGCGCGACGCCCTCGATCCGCGGTTGCGCGGCAGCACATAAGGTGAGCGCAGCAGCGTATCCGGGGTCTGGTCAAGAATGTCAGGCGGCAATCTGTCATTCGCCGGGCTCATGGCGGCGTCGCCTCGCCGGATGCGGACCTGCGCTTCGACGGGCGGGACGCTGAACCCATCGAAGCGCAGCATCCGCTGGTCAAAGGGATGAACCGTCGGGCTGATCGCACGAAGGGCGCTCACGTGCGTCCTGGGGGAGCAGTGTCTGGTGTTCCCTGACCGAGTCCGGCAGAGGACTGTTCAGGGTTTCACTGCTGCATTCGTCGTCGCCGGGGTCACCCACCGTGTGATGATGAACGAGGCGTGCCAGCAGCTCCAGCATTCAGCGTGCGAGACGGTGGGGTATCTCCAGCAGAACCCTGCTCGCGCGCCGCCATCTCCCGCCTCTGCCCCCACCCCGGTGCAAGACGCTCACTTGCAACCCTGTGCGCCGTGCGCCGCCTGCTCGACAAACTTCGCGCCGCGCTGTGACTCTGGTACTCCCCGGCACTCCTCCTCGTTGTCCATCGAAAGCGGGACGCAAAGCCCTCTTCAATTAAGGAAAAGTTAATCCTATACTACCTGCCGTAGTGTGTGCGCCTGAAGGTCACACCATCGCCGACGCACAGGGATGCCAGGATCGCCTCAGCGTTGCGGCGCCCGCCCGTCAGACCCGAGGCATCATTGGGCGCTCTGTGTGGAACAAAAGGAGAATGTTCAGCATGAATCCGCACTCCGCTCACGCTGTCTCCGCTGTTGCTCCGATCGGTCATCCGGCGAGTTCCGGCGTCCCCCCCGTTCCCGATGAGAAAATCGTGGTCTCGCGGCAGCATCTCGAACAACTACAGCGTCACATTCGCCTGGGCTACGAGCGCTTCCCGACCCGCCATCTGCGCCAGTCGCTTCTGATCCTTGAGCATATGCTCGCGCGCCGGTAAACGAGCGTAGTCTTCTCGCGGTAGGCGCGCGCTGGCCGTCGAGACCGGCGGCGGAGACCAGGAGGGTTTCCAGCCGGTCTCTGGCGCATCGGGTCTCAGCGCAGGAGGTTGTGCGTGAAGCGCCAGGCGAATGCTTGTTCTATCATACGCCCGATACGCCCGCTTCTCGGGTGGAAAGGCGCTGCGCATGCGGATCGACCACGACGCACTGTTCAAGCAACTTCTGGAGGAGTTCTTTGTCGAGTTCCTCGACCTCTTCGCACCGGATGCGTTGCAGTTGCTCGATGTGAGCACGCTCGCCTTCCTCGACAAAGAGGTATTTCGCGATCTGCTCGACCCGGATCGGCGCGAGGCGGACCTCGTCGTGCAGGCGCGCTCGCGCGACCAGCCGACAACCTTCATCATTCACCTGGAACACCAGGCGCAGGAGGACAAGGTGCTGCACCAGCGCATGTTCCGCTATTTCGCCCGGTTTCACGACCGCTACGATGCGCCAGTCTACCCGATTGCGCTCTGCTCATACCGCACGCCGCAGCAACCGGCGCCGGACCGCTACGCCGTCGGCTTCCCGGACTTCGCCGTGCTTGATTTCCGATTCCGCGTGGTACAATTGAACCAGTTTCGCTGGCGCGATTACCTGCAACATCCCAACCCGCTGGCGACGGCGCTGCTCACGCGGATGCAGGTCGCGTTCCACGAGCGGCGCGCGGTGAAGGCGGCGTGCCTGGTGCACCTCGTCGGGTTGCCGATCAGCGCCAAACGGCGGCGCATCATCAGCCAGTTTCTCGATGTGTATCTGCCGCTCGCGCCGGCTGATGAGGCGGAGATGTACGCCGCACATCCGGAGCTTGCCCCCAATGAACAGGAGGTTCCGATGGAGATTGTGACGAGTTGGGAACGCATGGCAGCGGTCAAGATGGCGACGAAGCTGCTGAATGCACGCTTTGGGCCGCTCAGCGACGCGATCACTGCCCAGATTGCCAATTATCCTTATGAACTGCTGGAAGCCCTGATCCTGGCGCAGGTCCAATTTACGACCCTGACCGATCTCGAAGCGTGGCTGGCGTCCAACCCGGCGCTGCCGTGGGTCGACCCGCTTGGCGAGTGGGATGATGAGGCAAGCGCCTAGCACTCGCTCCCACCCTGCACCGTCCTGCCTGCAGTCGCCTGGCGTTGCACAGCCATCTCGCGGCGCTGGCGCTGAGGATCTCGTGTGGCGTAACGAATTCGGATCAACTGGCTGTGTCGTCCGCTTATCATACCAGTTCAGGTTGTCGGGATCTGAACGAGTTTTGCGAGCACCTCCTGCATCTTCGATGGGCTCATCGTTCCAGCACGATGAAGAAACGTGATACTACTTCCGGGATGGCGTCTGGCGATTTCGTATGGCGTGCGCCAGGACGATAACGGCTGTTGGGTGCTGATCGCGCCGCTCTGTTCGGTCAACGACGCGCTGGCGACGCAAGCCAGCAGACGTTCTACGCCACACTGCTCCGTCCGGAGCGTCCGGCGACGCTCGCCGAGGCCGTCTGGCGCGCCCGTACGGCCATCCGCCAACCCAACGATCCCACCTGGCTGGCGTACAGTCTATTTGCGCGCCCCAACGCGACGGTGGCGCTGTGAATGGAACATGGATTCGCACGGGTGCGACGGATGGGCGCTGTGAATGGAACATGGACTCGCGCGGGTGCGACGGATGGGCGCGGATCGGCGGGGGAAGGAGGCCGACAATCCGTGGCGATCCGTCTCGATCTGTGGTCATCCGTGTGCTCCCGTTCATCGATCTGGAATGGAACACGGATTCGCGCGGGTGCAACGGATTGGCGCGGATCCGCTGGCGACGGCGCTGCGCATCCGGATGCAGGTCGCGACCCACGAGCAGCGCGTCGTCAGAGCAGCGTGCATGGCGTATCTCGCAGGGTTGTCCATCGATGCGAAACGGCAGCGCATCATCAGCCAGTTTCTTGATGTCTATCTGCCACTCCAGCCGACAGACGCCTGCTCCAACGCAACGGCGTCAGCCTCCCGCTTGCTCCCGGCCTCCTGGGCGACGGCAGTCGCCGGGTCGCCGTTGATGGTGATGGCGCCGATGCCCCAGCGCACCAGGATTGAGCGTCTCAGCGGTCGAGCAGATGCGGCAGGGTTGGAGCGCTGTAGCGCCGATGCTCACGGTCACGCCTGGGTTCCGCCGCCGCGCACGCAGATATACCGCGAGTCCCAGGTCCTGGCGATCTGTCGCCCGTTGCGCGACTCCGACACGACCATGAAGCGCCAGGCGCTGAGGGGTGCGGGGCGCCTCACAAGGGTAGGTTTTTCGGGCAGACCCATACGTTGCGTTGCTGGTTTTGGGCATCAGAATGCCCCAAATCCCCTCCGTCTCCCGCTTGCGGGGGGATGGGGGGCAGCGTCGTTGGAGAGAGGACGAGGGTGAGGGTCAGGAGACGCCGTCCCGCCTTCCACCTCCTGGCGGCGCACCGGCAACCCTGTGCGCCGTGCGCCGCCTGCTCGACAAACTTCGCGCCGCGCTGTGACTCTGGTACTCCCCGGCACTCCTCCTCGTTGTCCATCGAAAGCGGGACGCAAAGCCCTCTTCAATTAAGGAAAAGTTAATCCTATACTACCTGCCGTAGTGTGTGCGCCTGAAGGTCACACCATCGCCGACGCACAGGGATGCCAGGATCGCCTCAGCGTTGCGGCGCCCGCCCGTCAGACCCGAGGCATCATTGGGCGCTCTGTGTGGAACAAAAGGAGAATGTTCAGCATGAATCCGCACTCCGCTCACGCTGTCTCCGCTGTTGCTCCGATCGGTCATCCGGCGAGTTCCGGCGTCCCCCCCGTTCCCGATGAGAAAATCGTGGTCTCGCGGCAGCATCTCGAACAACTACAGCGTCACATTCGCCTGGGCTACGAGCGCTTCCCGACCCGCCATCTGCGCCAGTCGCTTCTGATCCTTGAGCATATGCTCGCGCGCCGGTAGGGGTCCGTCCTCGATTTTGCGGACCTGTATGCCCATCGTGGCCGCCTGACCGAGGCGCCGGCCCGCCTGGCCCTGGCGCTCGTGTTTCAACACACCGAGCAGTTGGGCGATGCCGAGGCAGCCGAGGCGGTACGCGCCCGCCTCGGCTGGAAACAGGTCCTCGCCCTGGAGCGCGACGCCCCCGGCTTGATGCCGCTATCCTGGGCGATTTTCGCACCTTGTTGCTGGCGGCTGGCGCCGAAGAACGGCTGTTGATGCTGATGCCTGATACCCTGATCGAGGCCGGCTTTTGAAGGCTCGTGGGCGCCAGCGTAGTGACTCCACCCGTGTGCTGGCCAACATCCGCACCCTCACGCGCCTGATCCTGGTGATCAAAACGCTGCGCCACGCCTTGAATGACCTCGCTGAAGCCGCGCCCGACTGGTTAGCCGCCCGCCTCGACCCGGTCTGGGGCGACCGCTCTGCCGTGCGTGTCGAGGAGGATCGCTTACCCAAAGACGCCACGCTGTGCCGACTCCTCGTGGAGACCGTCAGCCAGGATGGTCATGCACGGTTAACGCCCCCGGTGAGCGCGACGCACCAGCGGAACTGCTGCTGCGCCATGCCATCCAGCCTCTGCGTATGGTCTGGCTTCGGCAGGACCATGGTCCGCACGACGTGCGCTAGCGCAACGCCGCAGACCTGCCGCCCCATGCCCGACTACTCACCTCGCCGTATGATGTCGAGGCATGCTTTGCCGCCAGGCGTCAGACCTCGTGAACCGGCTACAAGGCGCCTTCGACTGAAACCTGTGACAAGGACAGCCCGCGTCTGAATCACCAACGCTGCGACGACCAACGATGGGGAAGGGACCGACACCCTCATCGCTCGTATCCGGTCCCGGCGCAACCCGGCCTGCTATCTGGCGGGCGAGAGCGGCAGCAGAACCTCCAGCCTGCTGATCGACCACGCCATTACGGTCAGAACCGGCGCACCGCGACGGACGCGGCGACTCTGGCTCCATCAACGACCAGACGCGAGATCGCGCGATCTCGCGTCTGGTTTTCTGAAGCCCTGAAACCTGGCGCCCCCGAGCCGACTCGAACGGCTGACACGCGGTTTAGGAAACCGCTGCTCTATCCACTGAGCTACGGGGGCATCCTCCGGCTTCGATTATACCGGATCGACGGGTTCATCGCAAACTACGAGCAGCAGTCGTAGTGTAACAATATTGATCACGTTTCGCAATCAGAGCGACTCGCGCGCTGCGGGTAGTGTGTGGTACAACTATTTTGCCACTGCGTGTCTGCCGTTGTACAAGTACGTCGCACCAGAGGGAAGATACGCGATGTCACACTATCTCAATATGCTCCGGCAACAGCGTCGCCGCGCTGCCAGTCTCGAATTTACCGCTCGCACGCTCCTGGCAATTCTGGCATTTGTCGCCATGGGCGGGTCCGCCGTCTACTGGTGGGGGGTGCAGTCGCAACTGACCGATAACCGCATCGTCGCCATCGCC
>ERZ1685332.11-NODE-11-length-81896-cov-15.735756_pt1 | contig 81896 bp, 86 predicted proteins | sample MGYA00580193_ERZ1685332 | MGnify/ENA primary metagenome ERZ1685332 (study PRJEB41501, sample SAMN08275520) | hot springs metagenome | biome: alkaline hot spring; material: microbial mat | place: Russia: Ush-Beldyr | collected 2015-07 | depth 0.5 m m ...
CCCCCAAAGCCTTCTTCCGGAATGTTGGCGGGAAAAACATCTATCCCGGAATGGCTTTGGATCGATTCACCCCGGCCCCCCATGCCGTGCCCTCGAACTCCGCCCCCCCCCTTTCCCAACCAGTTCCCGAGGCGCCCCCCCCCCTTCTTTCCCCCCCCATCCCCACCCCCCAACCCCCGACCCCCCCGCCCCACCCGCCGCTGGTTTTGGCCGATCACATTCGAGCCGTGGTGTTCCTGGTGACCGACGGGGTTCTTCCCGACAGCAAGGAGAGCCGCGGCTCGGTTTTGCGCAAGGTCTTCCTGCGCATGTTCCGGCACGCCGACCGTTTGGGCATTCCTGGGCCGGAGCTCCGGCGCCTGGTGGAGCCGGTGGTGGCCACCTTGGGCGGGGTCTATCCGGAAATCGCCGAGCGTCGGGCTCTTGTCGAGCGCGTGATCCTCACGGAGGCCCAGGTCTACCGGCGGCGGAAGGAGGCCTTGGACCGGCTCATGTCCCGGCTTCCCCCGGGCACGAGGGCGATCCCCGGGGAGGTGGCCTTTGCCTGGTACGACGCCCACGGCATCCCCCGGGAGTTCATCGAGGCCGAGGCCGAGGAGCAGGGGCTTTCCGTGGATTGGGACAGCTTCGAACGGGAGCTTGAGGCCCAGCGCGTCCGCTCGCGCCAGGTCGTCTCCTACGACGTGGTGGGGGTAACGGTGGAGGAGGCCAGAGTCGGCCGCACCACCAAGTTTGTGGGCTACGCGACCTTGGCGGCGGAAAGCGGGCTGGAGGTCATCTTCGATGCCGCCGGCCAACCTCAACCCATCCTGGCCGCGGGCGGGGAGGGACACTTTGTGTTTCCGGAGACCCCATTCTACGCGGAGGCCGGGGGCCAGATCGCCGATACCGGCCTCATTGAGAACTTATCCCGGCCGGGTCGGGCCGAGGTCCTCGATGTCCAAAAAAGCCCGGAAGGGACGCGCCATAAGGTCCATGTTCTGGAAGGGGGGTTCCGAACAGGCGATCGCTGTCGTCTTTTGGTAGATGAACAGCGAAGGATGGCCATCCAGCGGGCACATACCGCCACCCATCTCCTCCATGCCGCGCTCCGCAAGGTTTTGGGCGAGCATGTGATCCAGGCGGGCTCTTGGGTCGGACCCGAGGAGCTCCGCTTCGACTTCACCCATTTCGCTCCCCTTTCCCCGCAGGAGCTGGAGCATGTGGAAAAGCTGGCGTTCGGCGCGGTGCTCCAAGACATCGCCCTTGTGATCGAGGAGCTCCCCTTGGACGAGGCAAAAAAGCGCGGGGCCCTTGCCCACTTCGAGGAGGAGTACCGCGGCAAAGAGAGGGTGCGAGTGGTGCAGGTGCCGACGGTCTCCATGGAGCTTTGCGGGGGAACCCATGTTTCGCGGACGGGGAAGATCGGCCCCATCGTGATCCTTTCCGAGGAGAGCGTGGCTGCCGGCACCCGGCGCATTCGGGCGGTGGTGGGCGAAAAAGCGCGGCGCTACCTCGCGGAGCTCCGCGAGGAGCGGCGCAGGCTTGCGGCCCTTTTGGAGGCTCCCGAGGGCGAAATCCTTGGGAAAACCGAGAAGGTTCTGGCTGAGCTCTCTTCCCTGCGGCGGGAGGGCGAACGCTTGCGGGAGGAACTGGCTCTTCTGCGGGCGAAAGAGCTCGCCTCCCGCGCGGAAGAGGTGAACGGGACCAAGGTCCTCGGGCTGGTGGTGGAGGGCGACCCCGAGGCCGTGAAGGCCTTGGCCGATCGCCTGGGCGAGCTTTTGGGACGGAGCGTGGTGGTGCTGGGCACCTCCCATTCCGGACGGGGGTTCCTTGTGGCCAAGGTTTTGGGTGTGGAGGACGTCTCGGCAGGGGACCTGGTCAAGGAAGGGGCGAAAGTCCTCGGCGGAAGCGGAGGAGGAAAGCCCACCTTTGCCCAAGGCGGCGGCCCAAGAGCGGAAAACCTCGGCCTTGCCGTGCAGAACGCCCTGGAACTCGCGCGCTCCCGCCTTTCCCGCGCGTGACCAGGTTCTTTTTTGGGGAGAACTTCCGTCCAGGTGGGGAGCGCGTCGGTGATCGCCGCGTCTTTCGCTGATGGCCTCGGCCCCAAAGCTGGTCTTCTCCCCCGGAAAAGGCCGCGCGGCCGGGCATCATCCGCGGTGAGCCCCATGGGCGCGCCGGGTTGGGGGGTGGGACGATCCCGCGCCCGCTTTTTCTGGTGCCTTCGGAGCGATGCGGCCGCGTTTAGTGGGGCTTATTCGGCCTCCAGCCCAAGGAGGACCAGTGAAAAGCCTCGGGATTCACCGGCTCGGCCATTTGCCCACCGGTTTCTTGACGGTCGGCTCGTCCGAGCCGGAACATCCTGGTGGCCGGGAGGCTGACAATGACCAAGGAGACGAACGCGTTTGGGATAGCTGCGGTTCACCTGCGCCGGACCTTTCAGGAGGAGGGCTGCCCCCTCTGCCGGAGGGTGCGGGAAAGCGAGGAGCGCTGGATTTGGCAGGTCCTTTACGAGATGACCGGTGATCCCGCCACCCATGAGCGGTTTTCCCGGGCCCTTGGCCTTTGCCAGGGGCACGCGGCCCTCCTGGTCCAAGTAGTGGAGAGCCGGGAGCTCGTCACCCCAAGTTCCGTGGCCCGGCTCTATGAAACCGTCGTCCATTCCCTTCTTCAGGATCTCCCCCGGCCGAGCCGCGGGGTTTGCCCTCTTTGCGAGACGGCCGAGGAAGTAACGGACCGGGAGAGCTGGTTTTTGGGCAGGCTCCTTTTGGATCCGGAGTTTTGGGGAGCTTTTCAGCGTTCAGACGGCCTTTGTCTTCCCCATTTTCTTCGCGTTTATGCCCTGGCCCCGGAGAAAATCCGACCCTCTCTCCTTTCGGACTTTCAGGAGCGACTCTCCTCCCTCCTCCGTCATCTCCGGGAGCTCCAAAGGAAAGAGCGGTTCGATGTGGAGGAGAGACCTACAGAGGAGGAGGCGCGCTCTTGGCGAGAGGCCTTATGGCGGCTAGCGGGGATGAGTTTTCCCGCAACGCTCATCAAGTGCGGTTACTAAAGGAGTCGCACGGGCATGCATACGTAAATGAACCCTTCGTCGGCGGGAGAGATGTGGCCTGCGGGTTCCAGAAGGCCAGCGCGTTCGGGGGCGGAAAGCCAAAGGGCCACTTGATCGGACTCCATGCGGCGGAGGGCGTCAATGAGGTACTCCGCCTTGAAGGCGACCTCGATCCCGCGGGAGGGCGGCCGCAGGAGCTCCACCCCCTCCAAGCTCTTGCCGCGCTCGCGGGAGGCCGCGGAGACCTCCAACGCCGTGCTTTGGGCTACGGCTCGCAGGGTCACCGCCCCGGATTCCTCGGCGGCGAAAAGCTCGGTGCGCCGAAGCGTCTCCAAAAACTCCTCCCGGGGCAGGAAAAGACCGATTTGATTGTCTTTCGGGATGACGCGCTCAAAGTCGGGGAATTGCTCCTGAATCAACCGGCAGGAGAACGTGACCGGTCCCGCTTGCACATGGAGTTGCCCGCTCTCCCCATAGAGCACGGTGTTCTCCACCCCCAGCCCGGAGAGGACTCGCTGGAGGTCGCTCATGATCCCCGCGTCCACGAGGAACGCGCCCTCGAACCGCTCGGGGAGGCCCAACACGGGCACGCGTTTTATGGCCAGCCGATACCCATTGGTGGCGGCGAATTTGGCTCCCCCCTCCTTGAGGACGATGTCCACCCCGGTCAAGGCCAGGCGTGTGGTTTCCGAGGCTTTCAGGGCGGCAAAGGCCGTCTGGGCGATGGCCTGAAGAAGCGGGGCCGTGGGGATTTGTCCGATGGGATCGCCCAAGGGCTCGGGAAGCTGGGGATAGTCCTCCGCGGGAAGCAGGGGGAGCTCAAAGGTGGCGGAGCCGCACACCAGCCGGACCTGGGCGTCCAGGGATTCCAGCCGCACCTCCTCCACCTCCGGCAGGCGGCCCACGAGTTGGCTTAGGACGTGGCCGGGCAAGACCGCCGTTCCTCGCGCCGCCACCGGTGCGGGAACCCGGCAGCGAATGGCGCGCTCCAGGTCAGTGGCGGCGAACTCCACCTCCTGGCCCAACGCGGAAACCTTTATGCCGCTCAAAATGGGCATGGCGGTGCGACCGGCCAGGGCGTGGCTCACGGTGCGCACCCCAAACTCCAGATCTTCCCGCCGCAGGGTGACGATCATTTGTCCTCCTTGTCCCCGGAATCATATTCAGAGAACGGAAGCCGAGCGAGGATTTCCGCGGTCACCCGGGAGGGAGGAAAGGTCCCATCGATCACATACCCCCGGGGAACCGTGCGGAGGAATTCCAAGTAGGCCAAGCGCACTTGGGTGAAGAAGCTCAGGCCCTCGCCCTCGAACCGGTCCCGAAAGCGTGACCTTTCCAGGGCCACCTGCGGGGGGAGGTCCAAAAGGAAGACGTAGTCGGGTTCAAGCCCGCTGGTGGCGAGGTCGTTCAGCTTCCGGATGAGCTCCAAGGGGAGGCCGCGGCCCCGGCCCTGATAGGCCAGGCTCGACAGGGTGTAGCGCGAACACAGGACCCATTGGCCCCGGGCCAACGCGGGTTTGATCACTTCCTCCACGTGCTGGTGCCGGTCGGCGACCATGAGGAGGAGCTCGGTGAGAGGGGCCATGGGAATTTTGGGATCGAGGAGGATCTCCCGCAGCCTCTGCCCCAGGGGCGTGCCGCCCGGCTCCCGGGTGGTGACCACCGGGATTCCCCGGGCCGTCAGGGCTTGGGACAGAAGCTCAAGCTGGGTGGATTTTCCCGCGGCGTCCGGACCTTCCAGCACGATGAAAAGGGGCCTCATCGCGGCCTCCGCCAAAGCCCCAGGGCGAAAAGTCCCGCGCCCAAAACCAGCGCGGCATCCGCCACGTTGAACACCGGGAACCTCCCCACCGAGAACAGGTCCACGACATACCCCAACCTCGCCCGGTCCAAGAGGTTGCCCAGGGCCCCGCCCAGGAGGAACACCCCTCCCCAGGCCCGCAGCCCCTGGGGCCGACCGAGAAGAAGGTAGAGGAAAAGCCCGCCGACCACGACCAGGGAGGTCACCAGGAACGCCGTTTTCCCCTCGGGGAAGAGCCCGAACGCCGCTCCGGGGTTGTGCACCCGCGTCAGGCGGAGGAAGTTCCCGAGAAGGGGTTGACTCTGGCCTGGAGCAAGGATCGCGGCGACCCAGGCCTTGGCCCCCTGATCCAGGGCCACCACCACCAGGCTCACCGCCCACCCAGGCCAGCGTGCCATCTCGTCCAGTCTATCCCAGGCCCTCCGGCCCGCCAATCGCGGGGACCCTTGCCCCCCACCTTCCCGTCCGTTAGGCTTCCCTTGCCGTGGCGTCGTTGTACATCGCCCTTCTTCACTTTCCCATGCGCAACCGCGAGGGCCGGGTGGTGGCTACGGCCCTTACCTCCCTCGATGTCCCGGATATGGGGCGCACGGCGCGGACCTACAACGTGAAGCGCTTCTATGTGGTGCACCCGGTGGAGAGCCAGCGGCGGATCGCCGCGCGGCTTTTGGACTTTTGGCTTTCCGAGGAGGAGTTGCCCACCCGGCGGGAGGCCCTGGAGCTCGTGGCGGTCCGCGCGGATCTGGAGGAGGTGTACCAGGAGATCGCCGCGGAGGAAGGACAAGCCCCTTTGGTTTTGGGCACCACGGCCCGCGCCCATCGTGTCCCATATCCCAAGCTCCCCTGGGAGGAAGCGCGGCGGGTTCTTCGGGAACGGCCCGTCTTGGTCCTGTTCGGAACCGGCCACGGCATGACCGATGAGCTTTTGGCCGCCTGCGACGCTCTTCTGCCCGCGGTGCGGGCGGGCGGGTACAATCACCTTTCGGTACGGGCCGCGGCGGCCATCATCCTCGATCGGCTGAAAGGAGAGGAACCATGACCGGCATGGACGATCTCATCAGGACCGTTCAGACGAAATTCATCCGCGATGAAGTCCCGGAGTTTCGCCCGGGCGACATCATCCGCCTTTACGAGCGGCACTCGGAGGGCGCCCACGAGCGGCTTCTCCCTTTTGAGGGCGTGGTGTTGAAGATCTCCGGCACCGGAGCGAACAGGATGGTGACCGTGCGCCGCGTGGCCGCGGGGGTGGGGGTCGAGCGCACCGTTCCCCTTTACTCCCCAAAGATCGCCCGCATCGAGGTGGTGAAGCGAAACACGGTGCGTCAGAGCCGTCCCTATTGGCTGCGCCGGGTCACCCGAATCCACAAGATCCAATGAGTGGGAGGAAGAGGGTCCGGCCCACCGCGCGGAAGCCAAGTCTGCCCGTGCGGGTTTGGCGGTGGTACTGGGAGCGGCGGCGCCGGCGGGTGAAAAAACCCCCGTGGGCGGTGCGCCTTTTGCGCCGCCGCTATGCCCTTTCTGCCCGGACCGAGCGCATCCTCGGCTGGGCCGAGATGATCGTCGAGTTGGGGGTGCTTTTCTGGCTCATCATCACCTTCGTCACGGTGCGCATGATCGTGCCCACTGGGTCCATGATCCCCGCCATCATCCCCGGCGACTCCTTTTTCGTGGACATCCTCTCCTACCACTTCCGCCGGCCCACCCCAGGGAGCATCGTGGTGTTTTGGTTTTTGGAGGAGCTACGCATCACCGGGGTGCGGCCGGGAACCCCGGCGGCCGAGGCCGGCCTTCAGGCGGGTGATTACGTCGTGGCCCCTGGCCGCTGGGACATCGGGGTGGCCGGCGAGCCCGTGCCCTCCCTCCGCACCCTCTCCCGCCGCATCCGGGCCGCGCAGGGCGGCTCCTTGGAGTTCACGGTCCTCCGGAACCTCACGGACCGCGAGGCCCAGATCGTCACCCTTTGGGTCAACGTTCCTGCGGGCGCCGAGGACTTGGGCGACCTGGGCGCAAGCTACGAGGCCCGGAGCTCCCGGTACGTGAAGCGCCTGGTGGCCGTGGGCGGCCAGACCGTCCAGATCGGACCCGGCGGAAAGATCCTCATCGATGGGGAACCCTCCCCCATTTTTGCCCGGATGACCTACGCTCGCACCGGGCCGGGCATGCGCTACGGCGTGGAGCCCACCCGCGTCCCCCAAGGCCACTTCTTCGTCCTCGGCGACAACACCTTGAACTCCTACGATTCCCGCTACTGGGGGTTCGCTCCGGAGGAGGACTTCATCGGCTGCCCATTTATCCGGGTTTGGCCCTTCTCCCGCTTCGGCCCGATGAACGGGTACTTCCGAAGCAGCCTCTTTTAGCCTAGCTCGGTTTTTCCCGTCACCTTCCCGGTCCTCACCTCTCCCAGGGCCTGGGGGCCTGGGAGAGGCTGGGCGGGGGCGCGAGGACCTCGGCCAGGACGATGGCCACTTCCGGGTTTTCCTTGAGGATCCTTGGGAGCATCTTTTGCAGGCTCATGCCAGCGCTCCCGGCCCCGGCTCACCGCGCTCCTCCGGGGCGGGGCCTTCCTCCCGGGCCAGGCGCTCCCGCATTTGGGTGTCGGCTTGGATGTTGCGAAGCCGGTGATAATCCATGATCCCCAGCTGTCCCCTCTTGAAGGCCTCGGCGATGGCCCGGGGGATCTCGGCCTCGGCCTCCACCACCGCCGCCCGGCGCTCTTGCGTCAACGCCCGCATCTCCTGCTCGCGGGCGACGGCCTGGGCGCGGCGGACCTCCGCCTGGGCCCGCGCCACCTTCAAATCCGCCTCCGCTTGGGCAGTCTGGAGCTCCGCCCCGATGTTGCGGCCCACGTCGATGTCGGCGATGTCGATGGAGAGGATCTCGAAGGCCGTCCCGGCGTCCAAGCCCTTGGAAAGGACCAGCTTCGAGATGGAATCAGGGTTCTCCAGGACCTCCTTGTAGGAGTTGGCCGAGCCGATGGCGGAGACAATCCCCTCGCCCACCCGGGCGATCACCGTCTCCTCCGTGGCTCCGCCCACCAGCCGATCGATGTTGGCCCGCACCGTGACCCGGGCGATGGCCATGAGCTCGATCCCGTCCTTGGCCACCGCCGAGACCTTGGGGGTCTGGATGACCCTGGGGTTCACGGACATGGCCACGGCGTCGTACACGTCCCTTCCCGCCAGGTCAATGGCCGCGGCCCGCTTGAAGTTGAGGGGGATCCCGGCCTTGTCCGCGGAGATGAGGGCCCGCACCACCCGCTCCACGTTCCCGCCCGCCAGGTAATGGGCCTCCAGGTCGGAGGTGGAAAGCTTTATCCCCGCCTTCCAGGCGGCGATCATGGGGTTGATCACCTTGTGGGGATTGACCTTGCGCAGGCGCATGCCGATGAAGGTGAGCGGCCCCACCGGGACGCCCGCGGCCAGCGCAGAAATCCAAAGCCCAACCGGTACGAAGTAGAAGAAGATCTGCAGGGCCACGAAGGCCAAAAATCCGATCACGATCCAGAAGATCCACATCTCATCCCTCCTTCACCCGCCGCACCACTTTCCGGTACCCCTCGTCCCGCACGATCTCCACGGTGCTTCCCTTGGGCACGAAGCCCTCCTCCGCCACCACATCCAGCGGTTCGCCCCCGAACTCCGCCCTCCCCACCGGGTGGAGGTCGGTGAGGGCTGTTCCCCGTTGGCCCACATAGGGACTGGAGCGGGTGGCCAGTCGCCCCACGGCCCTCTCCTCGATGGCCGTCCTCAACACCACCCCGCCCAGGCGCAGGCGGGATCTGGGAAGCCACGTGAGGAGGAGGGCAAACCCGATGAGGCTGGCGGTCAAGGCTAAAGCCACCGCGCCCACGGCCGTCAGGGCCTCCCCCGGCTGGGTGAACGGCCCGGTCATGGCCGTGTAAAACCCAAGCCCAATGAGGACGAGGCCGAGGATGCCGGCGAGGCCGAAGTCCGTGGCGGTGAAGACAAAGATCTCCAGGAGAATGGCGATGATCCCGGCCAGGAAAAAGATGAGGGATTCCCAACCGGCCAGGCCTGCCAGGTAATGGGCCCAAAAGAAGAGGGCTAACGAGCCCAGCCCCACGGTGCCGGCCACCCCAAACCCGGGGGTGAGGGCCTCGCTGAGCAACCCCAGGACGCCGACGGCGATGAGGAGGGCGGCCACCCACGGGTTGGTCAGGGCATTCACGAGCCCGTCGCTCCAGCGGTACTCAAACGTGCGCAGGATGGAGCCGGAAAGGCCAGCGAGTTCCAACACCGCCGCCAAACTCGCCGCTTCCCCGTCGGAGTAGCCCCATTCCGCCGCGGTTTTGGCGGTGAGGGTCAGGAGTTTTCCCCGTTCCACCAGGTTGGGAACGGCCACGGCGCGGTCGACCATGGCCTCGGCCACCAGGGGATTGCGGCCGCGGGCTTCCGCGGTGGCGCGGAAGAGGGCCCGCACGGCGGAGATGATCTTCTCCGGGGCCTCTTCCAGGCGGCCGGTGGGGTCGAAGTACACCGGCGTCGCGGCGCCCAGCACCCCGCCCGGGGCGAAATAGATCCTCTCGCAAGCGATGGCCAAAAGGGCCCCGGCGGAATAGGCCTCGCGGTTCACGTAGGCGATGGTGGGGACCCTGGTCCCGAGGAGGAGGTTCCGGCAAGCCTGGGCGGCGTCGAGGTACCCCCCGGGGGTGGAGAACTCCAGGATCACCGCGGCGGCCCCCGCTTGCTCCGCGGCGGCCAGGCCCTTCTGGAGGTAGGAGACCAGGCCCCGGCCGATCTCCCCTTCCACGGGCAAAAGCCAAACCTCCGCGGCCCCTCCCCAAAGGGAAAAGGCCAGAAGGAGAACGAACAAAACCCCAAACGTCATCGCCCCATTATACAGTTTTCCGTGTCCGCGGAGGCGCGGGCGGGTAGACTTCGCCCACCGCGGAAAGGGAGGCGGTGTGTTGAACTGGGCCCAGGGACTGAGCCTGTGGAGTTTGGGTCTTTTGGGCGGGCTGGCCATTGCCCTCCTCAACGCCGTGGGCGCCCTGTTGGTTTTCCTTTGGCCAAGGCCTTCGTCGCGCGCGTTGGATGGGATGTTGGGGTTCGCCGCCGGGGTCATGCTCAGCGCGAGCTTCACGAGCCTCATCCTTCCGGGCCTGGAGGCGGGCGGGCTTTTTCCCGTGCTTTTGGGGATCGCTTTGGGCGCCCTTTTCCTCACCCTGGCGGACCGACTCGTGCCCCATCGGCACCTTGAGGGAGCTCGTGAGGGAGTCTCAGGGGAGCGCCTGCGGGCCGTCTGGCTTTTCATCCTGGCCATCACCCTTCACAACCTGCCCGAGGGCCTGGCCGTAGGGGTGGGGCTGGGTTCCGGCGAGATCCGCCGTGGCCTTCTGCTCGTCGTGGCCATTGGCCTTCAGAACATCCCCGAGGGCCTGGCCGTAGCGGCCAGCGCCCTCTCCGCCGGGATGGGAGGCACCTTCTATGCGGGGATCGTGGGGATCCGGGCGGGGCTTGTGGAGATCCCCATGGCCTTAGTGGGTGCTGTGGCGGTGGGGGCGGCCCGGCCGCTTCTGCCCTACGCCATGGGCTTTGCCGCCGGGGCCATGCTCTACGTGATCTCCGATGAGATCATCCCGGAGACCCACCGCCGGGGACACGAGAGGATGGCCACCTTGGGGTTCCTCTTGGGGGCTGTAGTGATGCTTGCTTTGGACGTGGCTCTCGCTTAGCGGCCGTAGGTCGAGGCTCCCTCCGGGAGGTGCCGCGGGATCAGCATCCCTGGGATCTCGTCGATGTTCTGGAAGTAGTCGGAGGCGCGGATGAGCTCCACCGAGGTGGAACCACGGCCCGGCCCAAGGACGCTCACCCGCTTTCCCCGGCGGCTCAGGTAATCCACGAGGGGGACGAAATCGGAGTCGCCGGTCACGAGGATGAATTCTTCCACATAGGGCGTGAGCTCCATCGCCTCCAGGACCATCTCCGTGTCCATGTTGGCCTTGATCCCGCCGTCCGGGTGTTCCCGCACCGCTTTGCCAATGGCCCGGAACCCCATGAAGGAGAGGGCGTCGATGAGGCGAATGCGGCGTTCGTCCTCGCGCCGGTACGGGACAAACGCGAGGAACTTCACCTCCCGTTCGTCCAAACCGAATTGGGTGAGGATGTAGTCCTTGAGGGCGTCGTAGCGCACCTCAAACCCTTGGCGCTCGAACGTCTCTTGAACGTTCTGCACGTCCACAAACACAGCCACACGCACTTTCATGGGCGATCACCGGAAAAAGCTCAGATGAACTCCGAAGAAAGCCCTACTTCATCACTGAGCTACTTCCAACCTTAAATGGTATCGCCGGCCCAATCCCGCGCAAGCTGGTGGGTCTTGGCCAAGGGGGGTAAGATCTTATGCGGAAGGAGGATGTATGATCGCGAGGATCCCCATCCGCACGAGAAAACAAGAGGAAGCCGTGGACATCACCGAGGCGGTGCAGCGGGCGATCTGCGAGGCCGGGGTGCGGGAAGGCTTCGTGATCATTTACGTCCCCCACGACGCCGCAGCGGTGAGCATCCACCGCACTCTTTCCGAGGCGGAGGCGCCCAAACTGGAGGCGATGTTGGAGGCGGTGAACCCCGATCGGATCGCGCCCGAGTACACGAAGGCCGCGCTCGTTGCGCCCACGGAGGTCGGCGTGGTGGTCGAGGGGAAGATGGTCCTGGGCGAGGATCAGCGGATCTACTTCTATGAGTTCGATGGGCCGAAGGACCGGATGGTCTACGTGTACGTGGGAGGTGGAAGGTGATGCGGAGGTGGGCGGTTCTCCTTTTCCTTGGCCTGTTCTTTCTCTTCGCCGCAGGGGAAGTGCAAACGATCGTGGTGGTGGAGGAGCCCTCGGCGGCGAAGGCGGTGGACATGATCCGCACCGGAGCGTTGGACCTCTTCGCCGCCGGGGTCGCCGAGCCCACCCTCATTAGGAAAATCCGGACGGAGCCAACTTTGGCCTGCTCCCTCACGTACAACGCTGTCTGGCATCTGAGCTTTAACCCCTTTGGTCCTCTTTTTTCCGATGGCCGCCTCAACCCCTTCGCCGATCCCCGGGTCCGGGAGGCCATGAACTGGCTGGTGAACCGGGATCATGTGGTTCAGGAGATCCTGGGCGGGGCGGGTCTTCCCCAGGTGCTCCCCCTTCGGCCGATCTTTCCGGACTACGCGCGCCTGGCCCAATACGCGCGACCTTTAGAGCTTCGCTATTCCTGGGACCCTGGGCGCGGCCGCGAGGCCCTTGCGGAGGCCATGCGGGCCTTGGGCGCCGAACTGGCGGGGGGCCGCTGGCTTTACCGCGGTCATCCCGTGGAGATCCGGCTTCTCATCCGGACCGATGCGCGGCGCCCTCTTGGGGACTATGTGGCCGGGCTCCTTGAGGATCTGGGCTTTTCCGTGACCCCCCTTTATGTCACCCACGCGGAGGCCCTGCGGATCCTCTCCGCCCCTCCGGAGGAGGGACGCTGGCATCTCTTCACCAATAGCCTTGTGGTCTCCCTCATCGAGCGCGACGAGGCCGCGACCTTCGAGCTCAACTACACCCCCGTCTTTCCCTATCCCCCCTGGCAGTACCTCCGGCCCGAGCCGGCCCTGGCGGCGTTGGCCAGAAGGCTCGCGCGCGGGGATTACCGGTCTTTCTCCGAGCGGGAAGCCCTGATGGCGCAGGCCCTGGAGCTGGCCATGCGCGACTCCTCGCAGGTTTGGCTTGCGGTGCGCGCCGCCTGTTACCCCCACGCCGCGGACCTCGAACTGACCGTGGATCTTGGGGCCGGGCTGGCCACAGGCCTTTGGGCCCGAACGTTGCGCGCGCCCCGGGAGGTGATCCGGATGGCTATGCCCGCCCTTTTCACCGCCCCCCTCAATCCCGTAGCCGGTTCCTTCACGGTTCACGACCAAACGCTCATCCGGGCCATCGCGGACGCCGCTCTCCTTCCCCACCCCTATAGCGGCCTCTATCTCCCCGTGGATCTCCGGCGCGCCCAGGTGGCGGTGCGGGAGGACTGGGTGCTCCAAAAGAGCACGGATTGGGTGGAGCTCGAGTACGTGCCGGAGATCCCCGTGCCCGAGGAGGCCTGGCTCTCTTGGGACACAAAAGATCAGCGCTTCCTCACGGTGGGCGAGCTCTTCCCCCAGGGGCTTTTCGCGGGAGCGCGGGTGACCCTCGCCTTTCGTCCGGATCTTTGGGAGAGAACCTGGCACGATGGCTCCCCGTTCTCCTTGGGGGACTTCCTTTTGCGCTTGATCCTTCTTTTTGATCGGGCTCAACCCGGAAGCCCCTTCTACGACGAGAGCGCCGTGCCCGCGCACGAAGCGTTTCGGGGCCACTTCCGGGGGATCCTCATGCGCAGCGTGGATCCTCTTGTGGTGGAGGTCTATACGGATCTGCGCTTTTTGGATGCGGAGTGGCTCGTGGCCAAAGCGGCGGAGCTTTTTTATCCGAGCTATGAACGGGGCCCTGGGCCCTGGCATGTTTTGGCTCTCCTTCTTTGGGCCGAGGAGAAGGGGAAGCTCGCCCTCTCCCAAAGCAAGGCCCGGGCGCTTGGGGTGGAGTGGGCCAACCTGGTGGCCGGACCGAGCCTTGCCGTTCTGGGCGAAGCCCTGCGCGATGCGGAAGAGAACAGTTTTGTGCCGTACGCGGGCTTTTTGCGCCGCTATCTTTCTGCTCAGGAAGTGGACGCCCGCTATGCGGCCCTCCGGAAGTTCTACGAGGAGCACGGACATTTCTTGGTCGGGAACGGGCCGTTCTCCTTGAAATTGGTGAAGCCGGTGGAGAAGGTGGCGGTGCTTGGCCGCTGGCCGCCCTATTCGGTCCCGAGCGGGGCGGAGCTCCCGCGTCCTGCGATCCCCTGGGTGCAGATCCAGGGCCCCTCCGTGGTGCCCCTGTCCGCGGGCGCGCGGTTCCTCATCAGCCTGGGGCACGGTGACGAGGCCCTCACGCCCGAGGACGTGCTTTTCGTGAAATACCTCGTCTTTGACGCCCAAAACGAACTGGTGGCCTGGGGCCTGGTCGAGCCGCCGTTTGCGGTGGAGTTAGGGCCGGAGGTCCTTGGGGAAATGGGCGTGGGCCCGGCCCGGCTGGAGGTGGTGGTGCTGGCGCGCGGCACGGCCTTTTCCGCCTGGACCGCCATGCCCTTTGTGGTGGTTGAGGCTGGCGGTTGACGGGGAACGGCGTCTCCCGCTACGATTGAATGGATTCCCCGGTAGCTCAGTTGGCAGAGCGGCCGGCTGTTAACCGGCGGGTCGGAGGTTCGAGTCCTCCCCGGGGAGCTTGGGTCCGTAGCTCAGGTGGTTAGAGCGCACGCCTGATAAGCGTGAGGTCCCTGGTTCGACTCCAGGCGGGCCCAGTGTTTCTCAACCGGCCGGCGCCGCGCCCAGCTTCTTGGGGTTAAGCGGGCAGCGTTATGAACTCCAGGCTGGGCACGAGGACATCCGCATGCGGGGAGAGCTCGCGCGCTGTTCCCAATCCCGTGAGGACTCCAATGGTGATCAAGCAACCGGCGGCCCGACCAGCCTGCAGGTCCGCCGGGGTGTCCCCCGCCATCACCCCCTCCCCAGGGGGGAGGCCAAGGGAAGCGCAGGCGGTGAGAACCGGCTCCGGCGCAGGTTTTTTCACGGAACAGAGGTCCAGCCCCACCACCACGTCCACGAGCTCCGCCCAACCCAACGCCCGCAGGTGGCGATGGGCGGCGGAAGCCAAATCGTGGGTGACCACCCCGACCTTCCCTCCCCCCCGCTTGATCCCCTCCAGGGTCTCCTCCGCTCCGGGCGCGGGCTGAAGGTGCCTTTCAAAGGGGAAGTCCTCGTCCACCTCGGCGAAGATCCGGCGCACAAAAGGAAGCGTTTCCCAAACGGGAAGGCCCAGGTTTTCGGCCAAAAATCGCGCCGTTTCCTCCTCGGCCTCCGGCCGGGGAAGGGGAACGATCCCCCAACCCGCCTCCCGCGCGACCCCCATGAAGCGCCGCAACGCCGTGGCCTGAGCCGAGGAAAGGCCAAAGACCTGGGCCAGACGTCGCGCGCGCTCGGCCATCACCCAAAACCAATGGTCGAAGGTGATGAGGGTTCCGTCCTTGTCGAAGAGAAACGCAAGCGCCTGGAATTCCCGACCGTTAGCGCGAAATTTCACGGCCACAAAGCCAAATCCTACCGCGGCGGCCGCTTGGCACAAGGGTTCCGAAGGTGGAAAGGGCTACGGACACGCAAGCCATAGAGGGAAGCACCGCGCCCCCGCAGCCCAGCTTCGCGCGGCCGAGGCCCCAGGCGCGGATGGTTACGAGTACACCGCCCTTTGGCAAGCCCGGGCCATTTTGGCCGGCCGCGAAGAAGGGGCGTAAAATGGATCGAAAAGGGGGCAGGAGGAATGCGGGTCTTATTCTTCGCCTTAAGCGCGTCCATTGCCTTTTGGGGATGGAGTACGGAGCTTTCCCCGGCTGCCTTCCGCTGCACCGGTCAGATGAAGGGGGAGATCTGCTGGCTTCGGGATTCCCGGTGGTATGCCGTGGCCTCTTGGCATTTTCCCGGGGTGAGTCCTGGCCCATGGACGTTGGTCCTGGAGGCCGTGAGCCACGACCCGTGTGCGGATTGCCCAGCCGGCCGCGCCGTGACCGTCCAGGTTTTTTGGCGGGAGAGCCCGGCCGAGCCCTGGAACTGGCAATTCGTGGTGATGCGGCCTGAGGAAGGCACGGCCTGCGTGGTGCGCGCGGAATTGCCCTTGCGTCTGGGCGGCCCCGAACTTTGGCTTTTGGTGCGCCGGGCATTGCTCTGCGAGCCCCATTTGGGTTTCTCCCGGTTTTCCGCCCGCCTCCATCCCCAAGCTTTGGTGGAACTGCCATCCCCGCCGCCCAAGCCCGTTCCGCCCACGCCTCCACCCCCGCCGGTCACCCCGCCTCCCCCGGCCTGCCCCCTGGGCCCCCTCTTCGCCTGCGTGCCCGGCGCACCCCCCGCGGAGTGCGTTCCGGCCACCATCGATTTGGCCACCGTGGTCCGGCTCCCGCTCCCCGAGACCTACGGTCCCGGCGACGCCCACCCCCTGGACCTTGGGCACTACGTGGGGGAGATGGGACCGGGGGACTGGCAGGACTGGTATAAGTTTTCCGTGGTGAAAGGCGAAGCCCGCCTCGTGTATTTCCGCGCCCTTGGGGATCTCGCCGTGGACCTCTACCTCGTTCACGACCCGTGCGGAACGGATTTAGGCGTCTGCCTCAACGTGCCGGATGAGGCCGCCCTCCACGCCCCCTGCCAAGCCGGGGTCGAGTGCCTCACCATCCCGGACGGGCCCACGGAATGTTTCCCCGGTCCTCGCTGTGGCTTCTTTGTGCGCGTCGTTTGGCGCTCCGGCTCCGGAAAGTACTTTCTTTCCGTCCTGCCTGTGGAGATCTCGCCCTAGTTGGTCTTCGTTGGCATCGACCTTGCCTGGTCGGAGGCCAATCCCTCAGGGGCGGTGGCTCTGGGTTGGGATGGTCTTAGGGCTCGCCCTCTCCGTTGGGAGAGCGGCCTTGGGGAGGACCTGGAGCTTTTGGCATTCGTTGAAGGGACGGTGGGGACAGGCCCTGGTCTCATTGCGGTGGACGCACCGCTTTTGGTGCCCAACGAGACGGGAACGCGGCCATGCGACCGGGAGCTTTCCCGGGAATACCGGTGGGCGCAGGCCCAGGCCTATCCCGCCAATCGCCGGCGCCTCGGTCCCCAGGTCCGGGGCGAGGCGCTGGCGCGGGCCTTGGAGAAGAAGTGTTTTATCCACAGCCCCCATGTACAAAGAAAGCGGCCGGTGCGTCAGGTGGTTGAGGTTTTTCCGCACCCCGCCATGATCGAGCTCTTTGGGCTTCCCAAGATCCTCCGGTACAAGGCCCGGCCCGGCCGCTCCCAGGCGCTCCGCTGGCGGGAATTGCGGCGCTTCCGCGAGCTCCTTTTCCGTTTAGCTTGCGCGGAGCCGGCCATGGAGGGGGAGGCCATCCTCAGGGCGGCGGAACCTTGGGGGAAAAGGGGAAAGGAGCTCAAAGCCCTCGAGGATCTCCTCGACGCCCTCTTTTGCGCCTACATCGGTCTTCACCTCTGGTACTGGGGACCCGCGGGCTACCGCCTCTTTGGCGACGAAAAAACGGGTTACATCCTGGTCCCCGTGAGGCCAAACGCCCGCTGAAGGATGCGCAAGATCCCCAACGCGGAGAAGGTGCAACGCTGGCGGGCTCTTCGGCCTCCGCAGCGTTTCCCTATCGCCGCCGTGTTGGACAACCTCCGCAGCGCCTATAACGTGGGCGCCATCTTCCGTACCGCAGAGTGCGCGTATCTTTCGGAGGTGGTCCTCTGTGGGATCACCGCCCGTCCGCCCCACAAGGAGGTGGAAAAAACGGCGTTGGGGGCGACGGGCCTGATCCCCTGGCGGTATTTTGCCGACACCCTGGCGGCCGTGCGGGCCTTGCGCGGCGAGGGCTGGAAAATCGCGGCGTTGGAGATCACCGCGGCGAGCATCCCCATCCAGGCCGTGGGGGCCGAGCACTTCCCGTTGGCCCTGGTGGTGGGCAACGAGGTCACCGGGGTGGACGAGCGGGTCCTCGCCGAGGTCGATCTCGCGGTGGAGATCCCCCAATACGGGGAGAAGGAGTCCTTGAACGTGGCCGTGGCCTTCGGCGTGGCCGCCTTCCTCCTTGTGGAGCGATGGCGTGCTAGGCGAGGCCCAAGTACTCCCGCTGGGCCTGGGTGAGGCAATCGATGCGCACCCCGCGGCTCTCCAGGAAGGCCCTGGCCACGTACTCATCGATCTCCGGGGGCACCGGATACACCCGTGGGGGGAGCGTTTTCCCCTCCTTCGCCAACCAAAGCAGGGAGAGAAGCTGGAGGGAGAAGGAGAGGTCCATGATCTCCGCAGGATGGCCATCCCCGGCCACCAAGTTGACGAGCCTCCCCTTGGCCAGGAGATACACGCGTTTCCCGTTGGGAAGCAAACACTCCTCCACGTGCTCCCGCACCCTCCTTACGCGGGCCTGGGCGTAGAGGCCCCGCACGTCGATCTCCACGTCGAAATGACCGGCGTTGGCCAGGAGGCAGCCTTCTTTGGCCTGGCGGATGTCCTCATAGGTCACGGCGTCGCGGCAGCCGGTGGCGGTGATGACGAGATCCGCTTCCTTTATGGCCTCGCGCACGGGGGCCACGCGGAACCCTTCCAGAAGGGCCTCTGCGGCCTTGACAGGGTCCACCTCAGCCACCACCACTTCCGCCCCCAGGCCCCGCGCCCGTTGCGCGATGCCCCGGCCGCACCACCCGTACCCCACCACGAGGACGGTCTTCCCCGCCACAAGGAGGTTGGTGGCCCGCATGATCGCGTCCCACACGGACTGGCCTGTCCCATAGCGGTTGTCAAAAAGGGACTTCATGCGGGCATCGTTCACCGCCACCGCGGGGAACCGCAATCTCCCCTCGTTCTCCCACTGGCGCAGGCGGATCACCCCGGTGGTGGTCTCCTCGCACACGCCCAGGGCCTCCTCGCCCAGGGCCCAGGCCTCGGTGTGGAGGAGGTGGGCCAGATCCCCGCCGTCGTCGAGGACCAGATGGGGGCGGATGGAGAGGACCTTAAGCAGGAACTCGCGGTACTGCTCTTCGGTGGCCTCGCCCCTGGCGTGGACGGTCATCTCCTCGGCGAGCGCCGAGGCCACGTCGTCCTTGGCGGAAAGAGGATTGGAACTGGTGACCGCCACCTCGGCGCCCAGGTTTTTCAGGGCCAGGGCGAGCCGCGCGGTCTTGGCCTCCAAGTGGATGGCCATGGCCACCCGCTTTCCCAAAAGAGGCTTTTCGGGTTCGTGGCGGGCCTCCAGGAGGGCCAAAACCGGCATGTGGTCCTGCGCCCACCGGATTTTCTCCCAACCTTGCTTTTTCCGTTCGTCCATGGGAAGGGATCTTAGCCTAGCGTCTTAGGGAGCGCAGGCCCCAGAGGATCCCAAGGAAGACAAGAAGCATCCCCAATCCCTGAAGAGGGCGCAGGGCCTCGCGGAAAAGGAGGTAAGCCCAAAGGGCGGCGCCCGCCGGTTCGCCCAGAACCACCACGGCCACCGCCCAGGCCGGAAACCTCCGGAGAGCCCGGTTCACCGTGGTGTGCCCCAGAACCTGGGAGACGAGGGCGATGAGCACAAGCCAGGGCCAATCGCTCCGCGGGGGGAGAAGGGTTTTCTTGGTCCAGGCCAAAAAAGCCAAGATCAGCGCGGCCCCGGCATAGGTGAGGGAGACGTAGGGGAAGAGGGACATGCCGCGTTGGGCCCGCCGGCCAAGGAGGAGATAGCCCGCGAACCCCAAGGCTCCCAAGAGGGCAAGGAGATCGCCCAAAAGAGCGGTGCGGCTCAGGGAAAAGTCACCTAAACCGATGAGGACGGTGCCAAAAAGAGCGAGGAAAACCCCCGACCAAAAGGCCCTTTCAATACGTTCGCCCAAGAGCCAGGAGATAAGGCCCACGAAAAGGGGGGTGGTGTTCACCAGGACCACGGCGCTCGCCACCGAGGTCAGGCGCAGCGCCTGGATCCAAAAGGCCAAGTGTGCGGCGAGAAAGGCCCCGGCGAGGCCGGCGAGGACCGCCTCTTTCCTCCGCCACCCGCGAACACCCAGGGGGAGGAGGATCAGGGCCGCGAGGGCCATGCGCCAGGCAGCCACGGTGAGGGCCGGGGCCGAGGTAAGTCGGATGAGCGGTCCTCCCCAGGAGATGGCCGCCACGCCGAAACCGAGAATGATCCAATCCCCAAGTTTCTCGAGCTTCATCACCAAAAAGCTTCGGCCGTGGGGGCCGAAGCTTTCCGGACGGGCGGGGAGGAAAACTAGCGGCTGATGGCCCCCACCGGGCACTGGTCGATGGCTTCCTCCACACAGGGCAGGGTCTCAGCGGCACCTTTGATCACGTGGGAATAACCGTCGTCCCCCATCTCGAACACCTCCGGACAAATTTGCGCACAAAGCCCGCAACCCGTGCAGAGATCCGTATCCACCTTTAGGGCCATGACACCTCCTTTTTGTGGTGGCGTGACTATAGCACGGGATCCCCAGGCGGTCCACGCTGGCCCAGGGCTTGAAGAAAGGCTATAGTTTTGCCCAATTGGGGGTGAAGCAGATGAGAGCGCTGGGAACGATGATTTTCCTCTTGGCTTTTGGTCTCTTTGGGGTCGCGCAGGTGGCGGAGCTTGTGGCCCAGGCCGATGCCCTCTTTCAAGAGGTCTGGCTTTCGCCCTACACCCCGGCCACGGCCGGCGCGCTCCGCGCGAAGCTCGAGACGGCCATCGAACTCTACCTGAGGGCCCTGAACCTCGACCCGCAGAACCCTCACATCCTCAATATGCTCGCCCGCTCTTATTACACGCTCGCCGATATCTTCCTTCCCGAACGGGAAAAGCCGGAATGCCACGAGAAAGGTCAGCTCTACGGGGAGCGTTCCCTCCGGACGAGTCCGGTGTTCGTGCGGGTGGAGAGGGAACGGGGGTTCGTGGAGGCGGTGGGGACCTCCTCCGATGTGGCCGCCCTGTATTGGACCTATGCGAACTGGGCAAGGAAAGTGGAGCTGGGTGGGGCGTTTGGGCTCATCGTCGCGGCCCTGCGGGGCGATGACAAGAAGCTGAACGCCCTCATGAGCCGTTGTTTGGAGCTGGAGCGGGGATACCTGGCGGGCGGCCCCCTGCGGGCCTTGGCCGGCTACCACGCCAAACACCCCTTCGCCAGGGACTACGAGAAGGCCCGGGAACTCCTCACGGAGGCCATGGAGCAGCACGGGGATTACCTGGAGAACGCGTACTTCTACGTCCAGTACTACCTCATTCCCAAGGAGCTTTGGGGTGAGGCGCGGATCACGTTGGAGAGAATCCTGAACTCCCCTGTGGCACCCTATCCCCTCATGAACAGTTTCTGCCAGTTCAGGGCGGCCCAGCTTCTTGCGGAGGTTCAAAAGAGGCTCTGAGGAGGGGGCGGTGGGCGCGGTTCTCGTCATCCTCGATGGTTTGGGCGGCCGGCCCACGGATTTTGGGGGCGCCACCTGTTTGGAGCGCGCCGCTCATCCCCACCTGGATGAGCTTGCGGCCCAAGGTGCTTTGGGCCTCATGGACCCCATTGGGCCGGGGATCCGGCCGGGCTCGGACACCGCCCACCTTTCCATCTTCGGCTACGACCCGTTTCAGGTTTACACCGGACGCGGGGCGTTCGAGGTCCTGGGGATCGGGATGGACGTGCGGGGTGGGGACATCTGCTTCCGGGCCAACTTCGCCACCGTGGAGGAACGCCACGGGAAGCTGGTGGTGGTGGACCGCCGCGCTGGGCGCCTGGAGGAAGGAAAGCTTTTTGAGGAGGCAGTGAACGCCGTGTCCCTTCGGGATTTCGGGGTGGAGCTTTTCTTTCGCGCCTCCACCGAGCACCGGGGGGCCTTGGTCCTGCGGGGGGAGAACCTGTCCGCGGCTGTCTCCGATACGGATCCCCACGAGGTGGGGGTGCCGGTGGCCGAGGCCCGGCCCCTTGAGGAAACGGAGGCGGCGCGCCGCCTCGCTCAGATCCTCAACGCCTTCACGTGGCGGGCTTATGAGGCCCTCCGGGAGCACCCCCTCAACAAAAAGCGCGTGGCCGAGGGCAAACTCCCGGGGAACGCCATCCTCTTGCGGGGCGCGGCGGTGATGCCGCACCTCGTGCCCCTCACCGAGACTTACGGGATTCGCGCCGCGTGTATCGCCGGTGGGGCCCTCTATAAAGGGGTGGCCAGGCTCGCGGGGATGGGGGTCCTTTCCGTGCCCGGGGCCACAGGCGACCTCAAGACGGACCTGCGGGCTAAGGCCCGCGCCGTGCTCGAAGCTCTGCGTTCCGTGGACCTTGTGTTCGTGCACATAAAGGGCACGGATAACGCCGGCCACGATGGCGATGCCGAGGCGAAAAGGGCGTTCATCGAACGGGTGGACCGCGAGTTCTTCGGGACCCTGGTGGAGCGCCTCCCCAAGGGACTTCACCTCTGCGTCTCCGGGGACCACACCACACCGCCGGCGGTGCGGGAGCACACGGCCGATCCTGTGCCCGCCCTGTTTTGGGGCCCGGCGGTGCGGCCGGATCGGGTCCGTGTCTTCACCGAAAGGGCCGCGGGCGAAGGCGGGCTTGGCCGCTTTTCCGGACGGCTCCTCCCTCAACTTCTTGGCTACTGCGATTTCGGGGGCAAGTTCGGCGCGTAGGCGATGAAGCTCAGGGAAGTGCCCGCCCTGGTGGGCGCCCGTTTTCTGGCGGCGGAGCATGCTTGGTAAATCCCACGGCCCCGGATTGGCCAAGAGAGCTCGGCTTCGGCTCGGGGATGGGCATTCCCAACATGGAGGCGAACGCCGATCCTTTGGAGATCCGCGCGCGTCCCGGGGAAGGAACGGTCATCCGTGCGGTGATCCGTCGCGGAGAACCTCGGGCTTGAGTTCCTCGTGGCTGCCTCTCCCGAGGCGGAGGGGGTGAACGGTTACGTGTCCGCTCTTCTCTCCGACGTTTTGGCCCATGCCGAGCGTGGGGGAGCTTTGGCTCACCCACCAGCGGCACCTGAACGTGGTGGCGGTGGCGAAACGGCGGGAGCTGAGCGGCGTGGTGTTCGTGCGGGGGCCCGCCCCGGGCCGACGCCTTCCACACCGCGGGCGCCCTCCATCGCCTTCTCTTCCCATGAGGTGGTTCCGCGCCGATCTCCACATCCACTCCACCCTTTCCCCCTGTGGGTCCCTGCGCCTGTCCCCGCGGCCCATCCCCAACGACCCGGACCTCTTCGGGGATCAGGTGGTGGACGAGAACGAGGAAATGAGTTCCGCGGCCTTTGGCGGAGGTGGTGGAGCGGGTGGAAGCCCGGGGGGTTGGTGATCCCGGCCCACGTGGATTCCTGGGGGTGTTCCCCCCGGGCGCGTGGCCGGCGGTGGAGATCTCGCCCTGGGTGGAACGTGGGGAGGCGGAAGGGCGCTGGCCGGAACTGCGGAGCCGCGTTATCTTTCGCTCCTCGGAGGCGCACTATCCTGAGGAAATTGGGCCGGCCGGCGGGAACGCACACGATCCGGGTTTGCCTGGGCACCGCTTGTCCCGTGCGCGGGGCCGAGCGGGTCCTGGCCGAGCTGTGGGAGGAGCTCGGCGTGGAGGCGGGCGAAACCACGCCCAACGCCCTCCGGGCCGGGGCTGGTGGAGATCGAGCTTGAGCGGCGGGGTCAGGATTTTTTCCTGCGCGTGGTGGACGACGGGGCAGGGATGGAGGAGGCCCGCCGCTGCGCCGGCGACCCCTTCTTCACCACCAAGCCCGGCCGGCGCATCGGCCTTGGCCTTGCTCTCCTCCGCCAGACCGCGGAGGAGCTGGGCGGCACCTTTTGGTTCTCTTCAAGCCGGCGAAAGGGACGAGGGTGGAAGCGTGCTTCCCCTGAGCCCATCCGGACCGACCCCCCCCCTCGGTGACCTTCCCGGCACCCTCCTGCCCCTCCTTGCCACCTCGCCCGTTGATTTTCGCTTGGCTTTTGGCGATGATCGAACCAGGTGGATCCCAGATACGCGGGAGCTGAACAAGGCCTTAGGGGATGTGCCACGGAGCTACCCTGAGGTTCTTTCTTTTTTGGAAAGATGCGCCAGGCGCTGATGGATCTTGGCTGGAAGGAGGCGGAATGAGGCTGGAGGAGCTCCGGAAGATCCGGGAGCGGGCGGAGGCGGAGATGCGCCTTAGGGTGGGGCAGGCCCGGGTGAAGATCGTGGTGGGCATGGGCACCTCGAGCATCGCCGCGGGCGCCCGCCAGGTCCTTCGGACGATCCTCAACGAGGTGGCCCAGCGGAACCTCAAGGACGTCCTCGTCACCCAAACGGGGGAGCAGGGCCTTTCCGCAAAAGAGCCGCTTTTGGAGGTGCACGAGCCGGGCCGGATCACGATCTACGGGGACGTGGATGAGGCCACGGCCCGGCGGATCGTGGTGGAGCACGTGATCCACGGCCGGATCGTGGAGGATCACCTCTTGGAGCTGCGGGAAGTGCCGGCATGATCACCCTCACCATCGATGGGGTGGTAGTGCAGGCGGAGCCGGGCGAGACGATCCTCCGGGCGGCCAAGCGCGCGGGGATTCGCATCCCCACCTTGTGTTATCTTGAGGGCCTCTCCCCACGGGGATCCTGCCGCCTCTGCCTTGTGGAGGTGAAAAACTGGGGCGGAAGGCTCGTGCCCTCTTGCGCCACCCCCGTGCAGGAGGGGATGGACATCGTGGCCAACTCCTCGCGGCTTGGGGAGCTGCGGCGCACCATCCTCGAGATGATCTTCGCCGAACGCAACCACGTCTGCGCCTTCTGTGTCTCCAACGGCCACTGCGAGCTTCAGGACCTGGCCGCGGAGCTGGGGATGGACCACGTGCGGCTTCCCTACCGCTGGCCCCTTTTGCCCTTGGACCTCAGCCATGGGAAGTACGGGATCGACCACAACCGCTGTGTTCTCTGTGGCCGGTGTGTGCGGGCCTGCGCGGAGGTGGAGGGCGCCATGACCTGGGGGTTTTCCGGCCGGGGGATCTTCACCCTGGTGGAGGCGGATTTAGGCGATCCCTGGGGGAAGTCCAAGACCTGCACAGGCTGCGGGAAATGCGTGCAGGCTTGCCCTACCGGCGCCCTCTTTGAGAAAGGGAAGGCCACCAGCGAGCAGGTGAAGCGACCGGAGATCCTCGTGGAGGTCCAGGAAAGGAGGCCCCGTGCCTAAGCTTCGGGTGGCCACGGTGTGGTTTTCGGGGTGCTCCGGTTGTCATATGTCCTTTTTGGACTTGGACGAGAGACTTCTGGAATTCGCGGAGCGCGCGGAGCTCGTGTTCTCCCCCATCGTCGACATCAAGGAGTTCCCGGAAAACGTGGACGTGGTGCTCATCGAGGGCGCGGTGGGCAACACCGAGCATCTCCATGCGCTTTTGGAGATCCGTAGGAAAGCCAAGCTCCTCGTGGCCTTTGGGGATTGCGCGGTGACCGGAAACGTTCCGAGCCTCCGTAATCCCATTCCGCGCGAGGAGGTCCTGCGGGTGGTGTACGCCGCGGACGACCCGCCGGGGCTTGAGGAGGGCGAGGTGCCGAAGTTTCTTTCCCAGGCCCTTCCCCTGAATGCCCTCGTCCCCGTGGATGCTTTCCTTCCGGGTTGTCCGCCCTCGGCGGATCGGATCTGGAAGTTCCTGCGGCCCATCCTCTTTGGGCAGAAGCCCGCGCTTTCCGGGCCGGATTTGAAATTCGGATGAAGGGGGGGCGGCGTGCGGGAGTATCGCATTCCGGTGACGCGCGTGGAGGGGCATGGCCTCATCACCGTGCATCTTGATGAGGCCGGCCGGGTGAAGGAGGCCCGCTTTCACGTGACCGAAGTCCGCGGGTTTGAGCGCTTCTGCGTGGGGCGGACCCTATGGGAGATGCCGGCCCTCACCGCCCGCATCTGCGGCATCTGCCCGGTCGCCCACCTCCTCTGCTCGGCCAAGGCTGGGGACGCCATCCTCGCCGTGAGGATCCCGCGTCCCGCGGAAAAGCTCCGCCGCCTCATGAACTTGGGCCAGATCGTCCAGTCCCATGCCCTCTCCGCCTTCCACCTCTCCTCCCCGGACCTCCTTTTTGGTTGGGATGCGGATCCCAAGGTGCGCAACCTTTTCGGTGTGGCTGTTTTTGACCGCAAACTCGCCCTGGATGGCATTCGCCTCCGGGCTTTTGGACAAGAGGTCATCGAGATTTTGGGCGGAAGGAGGATCCATCCGGCCTGGGCCGTTCCCGGGGGGGTGAACCAGCCCCTATCCGAGGCCGGCCGGGACCGCCTCGCCGCCAAGCTCCCCGAGGCCATGCGCATCGCCCAGGATGCCCTCGCCTTCTATGAGGAGCACATGGGGAAATGGGCCGAGGAGATCGAGCATTTTGGGAGGTTTCCAAGCCTTTTCATGGCCCTGGTGGGGGCGGACGGCTCCTGGGAGCACTACGGAGGCGCCCTCCGTTTTGTAGACGCCGAGCGCAAGATCGTGGCCGACGGTCTCGATCCCGCCCGCTACCCGGACTACCTCGGCGAGGCCGTGGAGACCTGGTCCTACCTGAAATTCCCCTACTACAAGCCTTCCGGCTACCCGGCGGGGATGTACCGCGTGGGCCCGCTGGCCCGGTTGAACTGCTGTGAGCGTTTCGGCGCGCCGTTGGCCGACGAGGCCCTCTCCCGCTTCCGGGCTGCTGCCCAAGGGAAGGCCGTCACCGCCTCCTTCCACTACCACTGGGCCCGCCTCATCGAGATCCTCGGCGCTTTGGAGAAGATCCGGGAGCTCCTCGCCGACCCGGAGATCCTCTCCTGCCGGGTGCGGGCGGAGGCGGGGATCAACGAGCTGGAGGGCGTGGGCGTACACGAGGCCCCGCGGGGGACCCTCTTCCACCACTACTGGGTGGACGAAACCGGCGTGCTCCAAAGGGTGAACCTGATCATCTCCACCGGCCACAACAACCTGGCCATGAACCGCACCGTGGCCCAGATCGCCGCGCGGTGGCTTTCCGGCCGGGAGATCACCGAGGGCCTCCTCAATCGCCTGGAGGGCGGCATCCGCGCCTACGATCCCTGCCTTTCCTGTTCCGTCCACGCCGTGGGCGAGATGCCCCTTCGGGTCCTCCTCATTGGGCCGCAGGGCGAGATCCTTTCGGAAAGGACGCGCGGCGCATGATCCTCGTCATCGGCCTGGGTCATCCCTTACGGCGGGACGACGGGGTTGGGCTGTGGATCGCCCAGAACCTCGAGGAACAGGAGGGCGTGAAGGTTTTGGGAGCCCAGGTCCTCACGCCAGAGCTCCTCTTTCCCATCGCCGCCGCGGATCTCGTGATCTTTGTGGACGCCCGGAAGGGGGCTGGACCGGTGCGCTGGGAACCCCTGCGGCCTGGACCTTGTCCGCCTCTCACCCACGCCCTCACCCCTCAAGGGCTCATCGCTTGGGTGGACCGGCTTTTTGGCCACGCCCCGGAGGCGTGGCTGGTGACCGTCCCCGCCCGGGATTTCTCCCTGGGGGAGGGGTTTTCCCCCCGCACCCGCCGCGCCGCCGAGGCCCTCCTCACCCGCCTCCGCGTCTACCTTGGGGGTGAAGGATGAAGCGCCAGCAAAACCTCACCCAAAAGGTCCAGCTTGTGGAGACCGGCGGCATGGGCCCCTGCGAGTTCGGCCCTCGTGCGGGACATCGTGACGGAGCGTTTTTCGAAAGGAGTAGGCATGGGAAAGAAAGCGATCCTTGAGCGATTTCCGCGCTCGCCGGATGTGCTCCTTGCCCTTCTTCATGCGCTTCAGCGGGCCAACCCCCAAAACTACTTGACCCCCGAGGACCTCGCGCTGGCCGCGGAGCATTTGGGTTTGCCCCTTTCCCGCGTGCGGGATGCCGTGACCTTCTACACCATGTTCAGCCTCACCCCCCGCGGCCGCCACATCCTCCGCGTCTGCGCCTCGCCCGCCTGCCACCTGGCCGGGGCCTGGTCGGTGGTGGAGGAGCTCCAGCGGCAGCTGGGCATCGAAGTAGGCCAAACCACGCCCGACGGCCTTTTCACCCTGGAGCTCACAAGCTGCATCGGCGCATGCGGGGTGGCCCCAGCGATGATGGTGGACGAGGAGGTGGTGGGAAACCTCACGCCCGCGCGGGTGCGCGCGGTCCTCCTCGGCCTGAGGGAGGGAAGATGAGGCCGGTTCGGACCCATGTCCTGGTGGCGGTGGACGAGGAGGCCCGGCTTGCTGGGGCGGAGCGGGTCCTCGCCGCCCTCCGGCAGGCCTTAGAGGAGCACGGGCTTTCCGAGGAAGTGCGGGTGGTGGAGACCGGGACCCTCGGACTCTCCGGCCAGGGCGTGGTCCTGGCGGTCTACCCCGAGGGGGTCTTCTACGCCCGGGTCCAGCCGGAGGACGTGCGGGAGATCGTGGAAGCCCATCTCCTGAAGGGCCGCCCGGTGGAGAGGCTTCGTCTTCCCACGGCGGCGCCGGGGAGCCGTCCCGGGGAGATCCTCGGCCGCCAGACCAGGGTGGTGCTGCGTAACGTGGGGGTGATCGATCCGGAGCGGATCGAGGAGTACATCGCCCGGGGCGGCTACGAGGCCCTGGCCAAGGCCCTTTGGGAGATGAAGCCGGAGGAGGTGATCGAGGAGATCCGCCGCGCCCATCTGCGCGGCCGGGGCGGGGCCGGATTTCCCACCGGCCTCAAGTGGCAGGCGGTGCGCAACGCGCCCGGTCCCGAAAAATACGTGATCTGCAACGCCGACGAGGGCGAGCCCGGGACCTTCAAGGACCGCCTGATCCTCGAGGGCGATCCCCATCGGGTCCTGGAGGCCATGGCCATCGCGGGCTACGCCGTGGGCGCCCGGCTGGGCATCCTCTACGTCCGCGGCGAATACACCCTCTCCCTTCGGCGACTGGAGATGGCCATCGCGCAGGCCCGGGCCCATGGCCTTCTGGGAGAAAACATTCTGGAACGGGGTTTTTCCTTCGACATCCAGGTCCGGCCGGGTGCCGGGGCCTACGTGTGCGGGGAGGAGACGGCCCTCATCGAGTCCCTGGAGGGGCAGCGCGGCTGGCCCAGGATCCGCCCACCCTACCCGGTCACCCATGGGCTTTGGGGGAAGCCCACGGTGGTGAACAACGTGGAGACCCTGGCCAACGTGCCGGACATCCTCCTCCGCGGCGCCGCCTGGTACCGCACCCTCGGCACGCCCACCTGCCCGGGGACCAAGGTGTACATGATCCTCGGGCACGTGCGGTTCCCGGGGCTCGTGGAGGTGGAGATGGGCACGCCCCTTCGCGTTCTCATTTACGAACTTGGGGGTGGAGTCCGGGATCACCGGCCCCTCAAGGCCATCCTCATCGGCGGTGCCTCCGGCGCCTTCCTCACCCCAGGGGACCTGGATGTGCGGTTGGACTTCGATTCCCTGGCCGGCCGCGCGGCCGCTTTGGGATCGGGGTCCGTCCTCGTCATGGACGACACGACCTGCGTCGTGGACATGCTCGGAAGCATCCTCCGCTTCTTCCGCCACGAGTCCTGCGGCCAATGCGCCCCTTGCCGGGCCGGAACCGATCTTCTTTTGCGCCTTTGGGACGGACTCCGCAGGGGGAACGCCCGGGAGGAGGACCTCCCGCGGATGATGGAGATCGTGGAGGCCATGAGGCTCTCCTCCCTTTGTCCTTTGGGGCAATCCTTGGCCCTTCCCGTGCGTTCCGCGGTGGAGAACTTCCGGGAAGAGTTCCTCGCCCACGCTGGGGGCCAGCCCTGTCCCCGCTGCCAAGGCGAAGGAGGAGGCGCATGAGGATCACCTTCGCCGGCGCCGCCGGAACCGTCACCGGCTCCTGCTTCTTTTTGGAGACCAAGGGCGCGAAGATCCTTGTTGATTGCGGGATGTTCCAAGGCCTTCCGGAGCTGGAAGCCCGGAACGCCGCGCCGTTCCCCTTCGACCCGGCCGAGGTGGATTGGCTCATCCTCACCCACGGGCACCTCGATCACCTGGGGCTGGTGCCACGGTTGGTGCGGGAGGGCTTTCAGGGGAAGGGGATCTGCACCGTGCCCACCCGGGACATCGCCCAGGTGATGCTTATGGACGCCGCCCGCATCCAGGAGGAGGAAGAGGACGGCGCTCTTTACACCGTGGAGGATGCCCTGGACTCCCTGGATCGCCTCACCGTCCTTGTGGAGTACGGGGACGAGGTGGAACTCGGGAAGGGGGTGAGGGTACGGCTTCACGACGCCGGGCATATCCTGGGCGCGGCGTTTGTGGAAATCCAGGTGGGGGGCAGGACCGTGGTCCTCTCGGGGGATCTGGGGAACCGCGGCAAGGCCCTGGTGGAGGATCCCTCCTATCCGCCCAAGGCCGAGGTCTTGATCCTGGAGTCCACGTATGGGGATCGCTTGCATCCGGCACTGGAGGAGTCCGGGGAGGAGCTGCGGCGGGTGATCGTGGAGACCCTCGGCCGGGGCGGGAACGTGGTCATCCCCTCCTTTGCCCTGGAACGGACGCAGGAGGTCCTGTACCTCCTCTTTCGGCTGTGGAAGGAGCGGAAGATCCCGCGGACCAAGGTCTTCCTGGACTCCCCCTTGGCCACCCAGGCCACGAGGATCTTTGAGCGTTACACCGAGCGCTTTCCGGAGCCGGCGCGGAAGCTGTTCCGCCGGAAAGAGGATCCCTTTGATTTCGCGCTGTTGGAGTACACCTTGACCAAGGCCGCCTCCAAGAAGATCGCCGAGGAGGAGGGGGTGATCATCATCGCCGGGTCGGGGATGTGTACGGGCGGCCGCATCCTTTACCACCTCAAGACCCATCTCCCCCGCCCTGAGTCCTCCGTGGTCTTTGTGGGGTATCAAGCGGAGGGGACCCTGGGCCGGGCCATCCTCGACGGCGCCCCGGAGGTGGAGGTGTTGGGAAGCGTGGTGCCGGTGCGGGCCGAGATCTCGCGCATTGAGGGGCTTTCCGCCCACGCGGACCAGGAGATCCTGGTGGATTGGGCCGTCCACGCCGATCCCTCCCAGGTCTTCCTCGTCCACGGCGAGCCCCAGGCCTTCGGGGCCCTGGCCGCGCGTCTTGCGCAACTCGGCTACTCCGTGCGCATCCCGGCTTGGCAGGAAACGGTGGAGCTGTGAGGATCGCGGTCCTTGGCAGCCTCAACATGGACCTCGTCACGCGGGTGGAGCGTCTGCCCAATCCCGGGGAGACCGTGTTGGGCCGGGGTTTTGCCCGCCATCCCGGCGGCAAGGGGCTGAATCAAGCGGTGGCCGCGGCGCGCCTGGGCGCGGAGGTCCTCATGTTCGGTCGGGTTGGCCAGGACGAATTCGGGGAGGAGCTCCTCTCCGTGGCCCGGGAAAACGGGGTGGACGTGAGCTTTGTGGAAAAAGTTCCTGCTCAAACTGGAACATCCACGATCCTCGTGGATCTTCGGGGAGAAAACATGATCGCTTATGCGCCCGGGGCCAACGCCCTGGTGGACAACGCGTATCTTGAGCGGGTCCTCCCCACCCTCAGTGGGGCGGATGCGCTCCTTTTGCAGTTGGAGATCCCCCTTCCCACGGTGGTCCAGGCCCTCACCCGCTTGCCCGCCGATCGTCCGGTGGTCCTCTTCAATCCTTCTCCGGCTCAGGATCTCCGCGATTTCCCGTGGGGGCGCGTGGATGTGCTCATTCCGAATGCTCAGGAATTCCGGGTTCTTGTGGGCTGGTCGGGCGAGCCTGAGGAGCTAGCGCGGTTGGGCAAAAGACTTTTGGCGCGGGGAGTGAAGGCCGTGGTGGTCACCGCGGGCGCGGACGGAGCCTATTTGGCGGAGGCCGAAGGGGTCACCCATTTCCCCGCGCTGCCTGTGACGGTGGTGGACGCGACCGGCGCAGGGGATGCTTTCTGCGCCGCCTTGGCCGTGAAACTGGGGAGCGGCCGCGGCCTTTACGAAGCCATCGGGTTTGCCAACGCCGCCGCCGCCCTCACCACCACGCGGAGCGGGGCTGTGCCCAGCCTTCCCACCGCAACCGAGGTCCAGGCCTTTCTCTCCCGCTTCCGCGATTAACGACCTTGACAAGCTTTGGTTTTCGTCGTATTTCAACCTCGTGCTTAAGGGACTAAGGGTTTTCCTTCGCCCCCTTGGCCCGGCCAACGCCCCGGCCGGGGCGTGATCTTTATTCTCCTTCTTTAGCGTCCCTTCGTTCGGCTTTCCTTTAGTTTTCTCCCGTTCCGCAAAGGAGGGCGAAGTGGTAGGTTCTGCGTTGGTGTTGGAGGTCACAAGCGCCCTGCTTGGGGCCGCCCGGGAGTTTTTGGCCAAGGAAGGATTCGTGGAGCTCCTCCCCGTGATCCTCGCGCCCGTCACCGATCCCCTGCGCACCACCCCCGATCGCGCCGTCATCTCCGCCTACGGCTGCGACTGGTACCTCACCCGCAGCATGATCTTCCATAAACAGGCGGCCGTGCGGGTGTACCCCAGGATCTTCTCGTTTTCGCCGAACATCCGCCTGGAGCCCCCGGAACGAAGCCAAACGGGGAAGCATCTCTTCGAGTTCGTCCAACTGGACCTGGAGGTGCGGGAGGCCAAACGGGAGCAAGTCATGGCGTTAGGGGAGGGCCTTCTCCTTCATCTCCTCGCGCGGATGCGGCGGGAATTCGGGGAGAAACTGGCGGAAATCGGTCGAGAGCTTCCGGATTATCTTCGTCCCTTCCCTCGTATCCCCTGGCACGAGGCGCGGAAGGAGTTCGGGGAGGACTTTGAGGAAAGGCTTTCGCGGGAGAGCTCCACGCCCGTTTGGGTTGTGGATTTTCCCATCGACCAACGGGAGTTCTACGACCGGGAGGATCCGGAGCGGCCGGGGATCCTTTTGGACATGGACCTCATCTATCCGGAGGGCTACGGCGAGGCCCTCTCCGGTGGCGAGAGGGAATACCTTCCCCAACGCATCCGCTCCCGGATCCTCCGCCAGGGACTTGATCCTTCGGCCTATTTCGGCCTTTTGCGCTTGGCGGAGGAGGGCCTCCCACCGTCCGCGGGCTTCGGCCTCGGGGTCGAGCGCCTCGTGCGCTTCATCCTTGGGCTTCCCCACATCGGGGAGACCCGGCTTTTCCCGCGGGTTCCCGGGGCGAAGGCGTTCCTCTAGCCTGAACAGGTGTGGTCGTAAAGGCGGGTGTCGGCCTCCCGGAGAAGCTCCTCCGGAGACCGGGGGTTTTGGGGCGCATAGCTCGCCAACCCGGTGGAGAAGTCCAGGAAGGCCAAGGTCCATGGCGCGGCTCCAGGCGGAACGCCCCGCGCCGCCTTTCCTTGTGTTTCCGCAGCCTTGATCTGGAAAGCCCGCTCCCCGGCCAGGGCCGCCAGGTCCGCAAAGAGCTCAAGGGGAGCGGGCATCTCCAGGGTGGGAAGCTTCGGGGTCACCGGCTCAGCCACGGAGATGTGCCCAACGACGCCGGCCTTTCCCCGGAGGGGGATGTAGTAGGAACGGCTGATGGGGAACTGCTCCTGGAAAGCCAGGGGCTGGTCAGCGGGGGAGGCTACCTTGGACCCGCCGCCTCTCCTCCTCCCGGGTCGGGGAGGGCCAGGAGGTCCTCCTGCCATCGGGCGGCCTCCGCCTCGCTGGACACGTCCTGCAAGATCCCTTGGACCGCAGGCCGGCCGGAAAACCGCACAAGCCAGGCCTGGATCTTCGCCCGTCCCGTATTCCGGGGCGGCGAACGCCTTGCGGAAAAGGGGCGAGGCCAAGGGCTGGTCCTCAAGCCCAGAAGGCGGCGATGGCCTCGATGAGAAGTTTTGCCGCGCACACCGCGGAAACACCGGAAGGATCCCAAAGCGGGGCCAACTCCACGAGGTCCATTCCCACCACGGGGAAACCGCGCAGGGCCCGGAAGATTTCCAGGATTTCCGGCCAGGAAAGCCCGCCGGGCTCGGGATTGGTCACGCCCGGGCAGAGGCTGGGGTCCAAGACATCGAGGTCCAGGCTGAGCCAAACGGGGATCCCCGCCTGGAGTTTCCCCACGAACTCGCGGGGCGTCGCGAAGAGAGGTTCGGATAGATCAGGTCCGAAGAAGGAGCGGGCGCCCACGATGACCAAATTCCCTACGAGCTCGCGCACCCGCCGCAGCGCCGTCGCGTGGCACAGACGGAGCCCGAGATACTCCTGGCGCAGGTCGGAGTGGGCGTCCAGGGCGAGGACCTGAAGCGGGCCGAATTTGCGGGCGGCCCGCACCGCCGGAATGGCCACGGTGTGCTCTCCGCCCAGGACCACCGGGATCTTTCCGTCCCCAAGGATCCGCGCCACCTCCGCCTCCTCCTCGGCGAGGATTTCCTCGACGGAGCGGTAAGGATCAAGGTCCCCAAGGTCCCCGATCCGCGCGTCCCGTACGTCCTTTTGGAAGACCGCGGAGAAGAACTCCACGGAGTCCGAGGCGGAGCGAATGGCATTGGGCCCTTGGGCCTGGCCGCCCCGCCAGCTCGTGGTGCGCTCCAAAGGCACGCCGAGGATGACCACCCGGGCCTCCTCGTAAGGCTGGTTTGTGCCCAAAAAGCTCAGCCGTTGGGGCATGGGGAAAGAAGCTCCTCTAGGAAAGGCGGGAGGACCGTGGCCGCCCGGAACACCGCCGGAGTGAAGTAGCGGGTGCGCAGCCCCCGCGCTTGATGCCTCCGCCAAAGCTCCCCTTCGTCGGGGATCTCCCGCTTGCTTGCCAGAACGTAGCTCCACAGGCCGGAGGGATAGAGGGGCGCGAAGCCCAAGTAGGGCAGGACGTACGGGAAAAGAGAGCGCAGGAAGCCCACCACGCTTTGGAGTTCCGCCGGCGCAAGGTGTGGGCTTCCGCTTTGGAGGGCGAGGATTCCGGAATCGTTCAGGGCCTTTTGGCAGGCCCGGAAAAAGCGGGGCTCGAAGAGGGCAGCGCCCGGCCCCACGGGATCGCTGGAATCCACAAGGATCACGTCGAACTCGCCATGATATTGGGGGAGGAACTCCTCGCCTGGGCTCACCACGACCGTCACCCGGCGATCATCAAAGGCCCCCTGATGTACGGAGGGAAGCCATTCCCGGGCCACCTCGATCACTTCCCGGTCGATCTCCGCAAGGATCACCTGGTCCACCGGGTGCCGCAGGGTCTCGCGGAGAGCTCCGCCATCCCCGCCGCCCACGATGAGGACCTTTGTCGGGAAGGGATGGGCAAGGAGCGCGGGATGCACCAGCATCTCGTGATAAAAAAACTCGTCGCGCTCGGAGAGCATCACCCTCCCGTCCAAGGTCAGGACCCGGCCATGGCTTTCCGTGTCCGCCAGGTCCAAAAGCTGGTGGGACGTCCTCCGGCGGACGAGCCACCTTTTCACGCCCAGGCACAGCCACACCCCTGGGGCCTGTTCCTCACATAACCAGTCCTCTCCCGGTCGTCTTCCGCCGGTCATGATTGCAGGCCGCGCTTGATCTCGATGAGGTGGGTGTGCTGGGGCTGAAAGAGCTCCTGAAAGACCTGGAAGGCCGCCTCCGGCACCACCTTCTCCCCGCAGGTGAACACATCCAGGGCCACGTAGCCGTGTTCGGGCCAGGTGTGCAAGGAGATGTGGGATTCAGCGAGCACGGCGACCCCGGACACCCCGTGGGGGTTGAACGTATGCACCTGCACATCGATGAGGGTGGCGCCGGCCCGGCGCACCGCCTCCCCCAGGGCCTTCCGGATCTCCTCCGGATGGTTCAGGTTTTTTCGGCAGCCCCAAAGCTCCACCACGAGATGCCTCCCGAGCTCCCGCATCGTTCACCTCCTCCCCGGGCAAGTTTTGGCCAAAAAACAACCCATTTGGGTTTTGGCCCAAACGGGTCCGACCACCCGAGCGCCCTCGGGTCACAGCTGAATTTTACAGCGGTGGGGGGAGGGGGCCAAACCCTACGCGGCCGCGCGGGCAGCCCGCTGATCCAGCCACTCCGCAAGGCGCTTCTCCGCCCGCGCCTGCCAAGCCCCCTTGTGGTACACGTAGCTCACAAGCAGCGGGAAGACCAGGGTGGCTTCCGCCCAAACCATCTCGGAAAACCCCTGGGCCACCTTGCCCCAGGAGCTCGCCTCCTTCAAGGTGGATCCGGAAAGGCCGCCGTCGCGCACGTCGGCGGTGGTGATCTGAACAGCGTATTTGTGCATGGGGACAGGGAAGCCCAGGACATCCGCGGCCACCGTCACGTCCTGGGCGAAGTTCTTGGGGACACCACCCCCCACCATCACCAACCCCGTCTCCTTAGCGGCGATCTTGAGGGAGGTGAGCTCCCGGAAATCCTTCACGGAATCGATGGCCACGTGCCGCTCAGGGCGATGCCACTGATGGAGGACAAGACCAAACCCAGCACTGCAGTCGGAGAAGGCCGGGATGAAAATGGGGATGGCTTTCTCGTAGGCGACCCGCACGATGGAATCCTCCCCAAGACCGCGTTCCACCAAGTACCGCCCCATCTCCTGCACGAACTCCCGGGAGGAGTAGACGCGGGGTGCCAGGGAGTCGGCGATCGCGGCCACGGTGTGGTCGCACACCCGAAGATCGTCCTCATCCAGGAAGGTGTCGTAAATCCGGTCGATGCGGAGTTCACGGAGCTCGTTGTCGTCCACCTCAGGGCTCCCGATGTAGTGCCGGAACCCCAGCGCCTCAAGGAAATCCTGGTCCACGATGTTCGCGCCGGTGGCCACCACCACGTCGGCCATACGGTGGCGGAGGAGCTCCACCACGCAGAGCCGAAGCCCGGCGTTGATGAGGGAGCCGGCAAGACAAAGGATGATCGTACAGTCGGGATCCTCAAGCATCCGCTCGTAGATCTGGGCGGCGCGGGCGAGGTGCCGGGCCTGGTAGGACATGTGGGCCATGGCCTCGAGGATGGGCACGGCGTTGAAGCTTTTGGGATCGATGTGCTTTACGGGCTCCCGAAGATATTCCTCTTTTGCGGGCACTTTCGCCTCCTAGAAGAGGAAAACGGCGGCGGCGATGACGGTGGTGTAGCCTTTGTTGTCCACAATGGCCGATTGGGTGATGTTCATGGTGCGCACGATCTTTCCGCTGATGCGCCAGATCTCCTTCTTTTCGTCCCACACAAGCTCGTCGTCGAACTCGATCCCCAACGTGGAGGCCAGCATGGAGGCCGCCAGGTCCTCGGCCTTATCCCCAGCCTGTTTCTCGTTTTCCCCGTAGGCATGGTATTCGGAGAGGTACCCGTAGGCGTTGGGATCGGCGGGGATGGCGCATCCGATGGAGGCGGCAATGAGGCGGTGGGGCTCGTTGGAAGCACAGCGGGAGAAGACGCAGAACGCGATTTGGCCGGGCCGGATCTCCTTGAGCCCCTCCGCGCGCGGGATGATCTTGCAGCCCGGAGGAAGAATGCTGGAGACGTGCACCAGGTTCAATTTCTCCACCCCAGCATCCCGCAGGGCGAGCTCAAAGGAGCGAAGCTCATCCCGATGCCTTCCCACCCCGCGGGTGAAGAACACCTTGCGGGGAACCGGAGGCCAGGGAATGGCCGCTGGGGCTTCCTCCACTGCCGGCACGGGTTTGCTCTTGCGAGGCATGGCGGGGCGGTTATAGCCGCGCCATTCAGGTGGTGGCGGCTTCTTCGTCGGTGAAGATGTCCCCGGGATAGCGGACGTTTTCCACCTTCGGCTCCTCCCCAAGCTCGATGCGGAGCAGGGCCGAGCGGTACCAGGGCTCATGCTTTCCGGGAACGCGCTTCACCGGGAGGTGGGGCCAGGCCCGCATGGTTTCGATGTACGGCCAGTTCACGTATTCATGGAAGTTCGGGAAAAGATCGGTGATGACCGCGCCCGCCTCAAGGAGCGCGAGCTCGATCCTCCGCCATTTCGCAAGCGAAGCCTCAAGCCGGGTGAGCCCCAAATATCCGGCGCAGCCCGGACCGCGCAGGGCGGAAATCCCCCGCTGGACGAAGGCGAGATATCCCCGGAGGCTCTCCGTCGGGTCGCAGACGAAGGTATCGAAGCGGCGAAGAAGCTCGGCCGGCAAGGGCTCCCGTAGATCGTGCTGAAGGACCTCGAGCCGAAGGCCCTCCGCCTGGGCCACCTCCCTGAGGAATCGGACGATCCGGGGGTCCACATCGAGCACCGCCACCCGTTTGGGAAGGCGGGTGAGGGAAGCAGCGAGGGAGACGAGGTCGTCATCGCCAAGCACGAGGATTTCCTTTCCCGCCAGGTCCCCGCGGGCATGGAGGAGGGCGATGCGCGCCACCGTGGTCTCCTCGGTCACATAGCCCTGGTCGAACTCTTGGGAGGCTTCCGGCCGCCCTGGGGCCAGGCGATGGAATTCTTCGGCGAGCTCGGAAAAAAGATGGAGGTCGAGGCCGCGGCCGCGGCAATGGGGGCAGCGCAGCTCCCGCACCGCCGTCAAGCCCAAAGTTTGCGCGGTCTTCCGGCCCTCCTCGGTGATGACCACGGTTTCCCGAGAAAACCTAAGCCAACCTTGTTCGGCGAGGGCCCGCAGGGCTTCACAAGCGGCGAGAACTGGAATGCCTGCGAGGTCCACGATCCGCCAAATATCCCCGGAGGTGAGGGCTGCGGAGAAAACCCGTGCGACATCGCGCGCCGTCACGGGGATCCCCTGCTTTTCCCGGATTCTTTCCGCGATCCTTGCGAGTTCCATCATCGTTTTCCTCCCACCACCCAGAGCTCCTCCTTGGGGAACGAAGAAAGGATAAGGGCTCCCTCCTCCTCCACCACCACGAGGTCCTCCAGGCGCACCCCGAACTTCCCGGGGAAGTACAGGCCAGGCTCCACGGTGACCACGTTCCCGCGGACGAGCAGATCCTCGGAGGTCTGGGAAAGCCTGGGTCCCTCATGCACTTCCAGGCCCACGCCGTGGCCTAGCCCATGCCCGAAGTGTTCGGCCAAGCCGGCCGCCTCCAAAAGGCGGCGGGCCGCGGTGTCCGCGTCCCTCCCGCTCACCCCCGCCCGCACCGCGCTGATCCCCGCCGCGTTCGCGGCGAGGACGAGCTTGTAGATCCGGCGCACCTCGGGATCGGGGTCCCCTAAAGCCACGACCCGGGTGATGTCCGCGCAATAGCCGTCCATCCGCACGCCGATATCGAAAAGGACGATTTCACCCGGACGCAGACGATGGTCCCCGGCGCGGTGATGGGGCATGGCGCTCCTGGCTCCCCCCGCCACAATGGGGTCGAAGGCCACGTCGTCCGCCCCTTCCTTCCTGTACCAAAATTCCAACGCCAATGCCACCTCGCGTTCCGTTTTGCTCGGACGGAGACGGCTCACGATCCAATGGAGCCCGGCTTCCGTGAGCTCCACGGCCTGTCGGATCCTTTGGATCTCTTCTTCCGATTTGATCCGGCGCATCTCCTCCACCGGCGCCCCCACGGGCACGAATTCCATTCCCTCCCCGGCCCTCCGCAGCTCCTCAAAGAGATGAAGGGTGGTGCGGGTGCTTCCGATCCCCACGCGTTTGACCCCGAGGTCCATCAGGCGCGCGATGACCTGGGGGATCCAGCGGCCCCGCACCTCCAGGACCGGGAGGTCCACCTGCCCTTGGGCCTGCTCGGTGTAGCGGGGGTCGGTGAGAAAAAAGCTCTCCTCGGAGAGGATGAGGATCGCAAAGGTCCCGGTGAAGCCCGTGAGGTACCGGATGTTGGGCTGTTCCGAGCCCTCCACGTTGAGGAGGAGAAAAGCATCCACCTCCTTCCCGCGCAGGTTTTCCCAAAGGCGCTTCCGACGAAGGGAGAACTCCTTTTCCCGCATGGTCCGGCATTGTAAGGGATTACCTTTGCCGATCCAAACCGGTTAGGATCCCACGGAGTTCCTAGGTCCGCGTCCCAGGACCAATGCGTTCGGCATAAGCCCATGGCTCCTCCCATCGGGTAACTCGTGAGGGCGTGCTCCAGGAGGGTAGCTCCACCGCGCCCCGCCCGTTTTAGGGCCAAGCGCTGGCCGGCCTTGAAGATCCGCGGCAGTCCCGCCTCCTAGCGGGGTTCGAAGCTTTTGCCGAGGGCTTATGCCCGGGAACGCCGAAAAATCCGGGAACCAACCGGCGGACATGGGGGCGGCATTATCCGTAACAGCTCCGGGGCCTGGGCCTCTCTCTTTGTGGACTCCTTCCTCTCCCGCGTACACTTTGGGGTTATGACCTTGGAGGAGCTGGCTAAAGCGGCGGAGGAACTGTGGTCGTGCTGGCAAAAAGAGGCGGCGGACCTGAACACCCCTGAGGAGTTAGAGGCCTTAAGGATCCGGTTTTTCGGGCGTAAAGGCGCGCTGACCCTGCTTTTTTCTCGGCTTCGGGAGATGCCGGCTGCGGGGCGCGCGGAGGCCGGGAAAATCCTGAACTCCCTCAAAGAGCAGATGGAGAAAGCTTTGGCGGAGAAGAGGGAGGGGATCCTCGCCCGGGCCCGCCTTGAAACCTTGGCCCGGGAGCACTACGACCTTTCCCTGCCCGGCAAATGGCGGCCGCTAGGCAAGCTTCATCCCCTGACCCAGGTGCGGCGGGAAATCGAGGAGATCTTCTTGCGCTTGGGGTTCGATGTGGCCAGCGGCCCGGAGATCGAGACGGAGTACTACAACTTCGAGGCCCTGAACATCGGCCCGGATCATCCGGCCCGCGATGAGTGGGATTCCTTTTACCTTGGGGAGGGCCTGCTTCTCCGCACCCACACCTCGCCCGTGCAGATCCGGGTGATGCGGGAGCGGAAGCCACCGGTGCGCATCATCTGTCCAGGCCGATGCTTCCGCCGGGATAACCCCGATGCCACCCACTCCCCCGTGTTCCACCAAGTGGAGCTCCTTTGGGTGGAAAAAGGGCTGACCTTCGCGCACCTCAAGTGGGTGATCGCCGAGTTCGTGCGGGAGTTTTTCGGGCCCGGCTATGAGATGCGCTTCTCTGGGGATTACTTCCCGTTCACCGAGCCCTCCGCCCAGGTCCACGTCCGCCAGAAAGGAACGGAAAAATGGCTGGAGATCATGGGCGCGGGCATGGTCCATCCCCGGGTCCTGGAGGAGGTGGGCTACGACCCCGAGGAGGTCACGGGTTTCGCCTTCGGGTTAGGGGTGGAGCGGATGGCCATGCTCCGCTGGGGGATCGAGGACATCCGCCTTTTTTGGACGAACGACCTCCGTTTTCTTTCCCAGTTTTAGAGGGGAACCGGCTCCCAGCGTGGGCTTCCGGAAAAAAGGTCCATCGCTTCCCGCACGGCTTGAGCGGAACTCCGTCCAAAACGCTCGGCACGGGGTTTCGCCCTTCCGCGAGGGCCTCCGGCCGCTCAAAAACGGCGTACACAGCTTCCTCCGCCAGGCTTTCCCGCGTTTTTCCTAGGGGGCGCGCAAAAGGAGCGCGGCGTTTTGGCCGCCGAAGCCGAAGGAGTTCTTCAGGGCCACCCGCACTTTGCCCGGCCGGGGTTGGCCGGGAACATAATCCAGATCGCAGTCGGGATCGGGATTGCGCCAGGTGACGGTGGCCGGGATCCATCCCTCGGAAAACGCAAAAAGGATGGCCCCGATCTCCACGGCGCCGGCCGCCCCCAAGAGGTGCCCGATCTGGGACTTGGTGGAGCTCACCGGTATTTCCTGGGCCCGCGCGCCGAAGAGCTTTTTGATGGCCAGGGTCTCCACGCGGTCGTTGAGGGGGGTGGAGGTACCGTGAGCGTTGATGTAGTCCACGTCCTCTGGGGAAAGACCGGCCTCCGCCAGGGCCATGGTCATGGCCCGATAGGCGCCTTCGCCATCCTGGGCTGGGGCGGTGATGTGGAAGGCATCGGAGCTCTGCCCGAACCCGATGATTTCCGCCAAAGCCGTCCCGCCGCGGGAGCACAGACGCCCCTCGCTTTCCAGGACGAGGACCGCCGCGCCCTCGCCCAACACGAACCCATCGCGTTCGCGGTCGAAGGGGCGGGAGGCCCAGCCCGGATCGGGGTTGCGGGAGAGGGCGCCCATGCGATCGAACGCGGCCAGCACAATGGGGAGGATCACGGCCTCCGCCCCGCCCGCCAGGGCCCAGTCCACCTGGCCGGCCCGCACCATCTCGTAAGCAAGACCGATGGCGTGGGCACTGGCCGCGCAGGCCGTCACCACCCCAAAGCTCGGCCCTTTGATCCCAAACTCGATGGAGATCTCCGCGGCTGGGGCGTTGGGCATCATGAGGGGGACCAAAAACGGGGAAACCCGGTCGGGGCCGCGGTCTAAAAACATCGCATGGTTCTCCAACAGGATCTCCAGGGCCCCGATCCCCGTGCCCACCACCACCGCCCCTTGCCCATCTGGGACCAGCTTCGCCTCCTCCAAGGCGAGCTTGGCCGCGACCACCGCCATCTGCGAGGTGCGCCCCAAGCGCTTTGCGCGCTTCGGCGGCAGAAAGGAACAGGGGTCGAACGCATCGCAAGGCGCGGCCACCTTCGCCCCGATCCCCGTGAGATCCAGATCCCCGTCCACCCGGCGGACGGCCACCCGGGCCTCCTTAAGTCCCCGGAAGAACGCGTCCTTTCCCACGCCCAAAGGGCTTACCACGCCGAGGCCGCTCACAAAAACCCTAGGCATGCCGAACCTCTTCGGCCACCAGGGTCAACTTATCGTCTTGCACATGAAGGACCCCGCGGCGCACGTGAAATTTCTTCTCCCCTTGGGAGAGCTGGACCCGAAGCGGGCTGTCCTCAAGGAGGAAGACGGCGGGCGCGTGTTTGGCGAGCACCCCAAACCACCCCACCGGGCTTTTTGCGTACACCGCCTGGACTGCCCCGGAGAAGACCACCCGCTCACCCGCGATGATCCGCAATTCCACGCGGGAAATATAGCGGGCCTTGGGTCAGCGGGAAACCTGGAAGGTTCGGAAGGAGTGGACGAGCTCATCGATGAGCTGGAGGTCCTCCGGCGGCACGCGGAGGCGGCCCAGGGCGGAAAGGGGCAGGCGGAGGAGGGCGTCCATGGTGCGCCAGACCCGGGCGGGAACCTCCCGGCCCTCGCCGCCACAGCTCCGGCAAAGAAGCCCCCCGCGCTCGGCGGACCAAGTCAGGTGGTCTTGGGCCCCGCAGGCGAGGCACCCCCGGAGGATGGGGCGGAACCCCAGAGTGGAAAGGAGGCGTAGGCGATAGGTCCGCAGGAGCAGCCCCGGGTTTCCCCCGCCCTCCAGGGCCAAAAGGAAGCTCAGGGAGAGGCGGAAGGGCCGGGGATCCGGGGCCTCGCGGGGCACCAGCTCCCACGCCCAGCGGGCCAAGTCCAGCCCCGCCTCGAGCCGTTCCAGTTCCGCCCGGACCTTAGGGAAAGAGCGGAGGAGGGAGGCCTCCCGGAGGAGGTGCAAACCCGATCGGCGCCGGTAATACACGATCTCCACGAGGTTCAAAAGGTCCAGGGCGGCGCCGCTGGTCCGTTCCCATCGCCGCGCACCCTTGACCAAGATCTCCAGCCTGCCTCGACTTTCGGAGAGGAGGGAAACGAGGCGGTCCGTTTCCGCGTGGTCCTGGGCGCGGAGGACAAGCCCGCGGTCGCGCGCCAGCTCCGGCAAGGCTAATCCGGCGCGCCGGCGAGGATGTCCAGGGAGCGGGAGGCGCCGAGGCGGCTGGCGCCAGCCTCCACCAACCGCACCGCGGTTTGGTAATCGCGGATCCCTCCGGAGGCCTTGACCCCCATCGTGGGGCCCACCACCTTGCGGAGGAGGGCCACATCCTCCGGCGTGGCTCCGCCCGGCCCAAACCCTGTGGAGGTCTTCACGAAATCCGCCCCGGCCGCTTTGGCCACGATGGCGCCCGCCACCTTCTCCTCGTCCGTCAGGAGGGCGCACTCCAGGATCACCTTGAGCACGATCGGCCGCGCCGCCTTCTGGGTGGCCTCCCGCACCGCCCGGATCTCCGAAAGGAGAGACGCGTAATCGCCGCTTTTTAAGGCGGACACGTGGATGACCATGTCCACTTCGTCCGCGCCATCCTCCACGGCCAAGCGGGCCTCGAGGGCTTTCACCTCGGGCTTATGTTGGCCGTGGGGAAAGCCCACGGCCGCGCCGACTTTGACCCCGCTATCCCGCAGGATCTGGCGGGCCAGGGCCACGAAGGGGGGCGGAACGCATACGGCGTAGAACTTGTGGTGGATGGCCTCTTGGCAGAGCCTTTCCACGCGGGTTTTGTCCACCTCGGGGCCCAACGCGGTGTGGTCGATGAGCCGCGCCAGCTCGATTTTCCGCATCTTTCCTCCTAAAGTTTCCAGGTGCGGCTCCAGGTCGCGGCGCGCAGGAGCCGGTCCCAGTTCACCTCCACCCCCAACCCCGCCCGTTTGGGCACAGGGATGAACCCGTGTTCCAGCTCAAACGGCGGATCGGCGATGTCCTCGCGGAAGTAACGCTTGGTGGCGGAGATGTCATGGGGGAGGACGAAGGCCGGGAGGGTGGCCAGATGCACATTGAGGGCCCGGCCGATCCCGGTCTCCAGCATGCCCCCGCACCACAGGGGGATCTTCCGTTCCAGGGCCAACCGGTGGATCTCCAGGGCGGCGGTGAGCCCGCCCACCCGGCCCTGCTTCACGTTGAGGATCCGACAGGCTCCCAGCTCCAACGCCTCCCACGCCCGGTGCGGCGAATCGATGGATTCGTCCAGGCAAATAGGGGTGGAAAGGGCCTGGGAGAGGTGGGCATGCTCCAGAAGATCATCGAACCCCAAGGGCTGCTCGATCATAAGGAGTCCATACCGATCGAGCTCCTTTAGGACCGGAAGCTCCTCCCACCGATAGGCCGCGTTGGCATCTACAGAAAGGAGGAGGTCGGGGAAACGCTCGCGCACGGCACGGACGGGCTCCAGGTCCCATTGGGGCTTGATCTTCAGCTTCACCCGTTGATAGCCCTCCGCAAGGAAACCCGTCACGGCCGCAAGCAGGGTGGGGATGTCGCTTTGGATGCCCACGCTGACCCCGGCGGGGATTTCCTCGCGCACCCCGCCGAGGACTTGGTAGAGGGGTTTTTTCTGGGCGCGGGCGAAGAGGTCCCAGGCCGCGGCCTCCACCGCGGCCTTGGCCATGGGGTGCCCCCGAATGGGGGAGAAGAGCCGCGCCAGCTCTGAGGGATGTTCCAAGATCTTATGGTTGCTCAACATGGGTTTTAGGTATTCAGAGATGACGTAGCGAGCGGTCTCCACGGTCTCCGCGGAGAACCACGGCCCGGACCCGGCCACACATTCGCCCCAGCCCATGACCCCGTCCGCGGTGAGGGCTACGAGAAGCGCGTGTTTTGTGCGCTCCTCCCCAAAACTGGTGGCGAAGGGGCTCACCAAAGGCAACTCCACCAAGAACAACGCCATGCGCTCCAGCTTGATCATGGCCGCTCCAGGACCTCCTCGAGTTTTGTCCGCTCCAACACAAGGAAACTGCGGTCGCCCTGACGCACAAGCCCCGTCACCAAGTAGCCCTCTTCCATGTAGGGGACCAAAAATTTTCGGCATTCCTCCCGCCACGCTCGCGCGGCCGCGAGATCCGCGCGCTTCAGCGCCTGCAGGTCGCTGGGGATTTCGAAGAACAAGAACGGGGACCGCAGACCAAGGCGTCCGCCGGCCGGGGCCCTCTGGCCGGAGGGAAGGCGCTGGGTGCGGTTGATCACGTCCACCTCGGAAAGGCGCAGATCCCGGGCACTTTCCCCCTGCGCCCGGGCCACGACCCGGGATGAGGCCAAATACCATTCGGCAAGAAAACGGTCGCTGGGGAGGCCCTGGTTCCGTTGGTCCCGCATGTCCGCCCCGAAGTAGTTGGGGATGTAGCTGCGCACCAGCACGCCCAGCTTGTTCAGGTTGAAGTGAGCGTTCCGAGATTCCAGGGGATCGAAGGTCCAGGTGATGAGATCAATCCCTTGCCGCAGCACATGTTCCCGCTGGGAAAGCTTTAGCTTCTGGCCTATGCCCTGGTCCTGGAGCCCCGGCTTCACCGCGGTCATGAGGGAGTGATGCCGGAGCTTTCCCCTTTCCCAGAGCCCGAGGACGGAGAGGGAAAAGCCCAACATTTCCCGTGCCGGGCCGATCCCGGCGAAGGCCCCCAAAAGGAGCCCCCCGGCCTGCACGATCATGTGCAGGAGGTGATCGGGGACCACGGCGATATCTTGGAAGCCCCAGACCTCCTTTTGCAGCTGCTCGCACGCCCGGTAACCCGCAAAGTCCCGGACCGGTTCGATCACCACCTCCGCGGACATCGGGAGGGAGTATATCAGTCGCCGGTGAGGCGGGCGATCTCGGCCTCGCTCTCCGTCCATTTCTGCTTCACCCGCACCTGAAGGGAAAGGAAAACTTTTTTCCCCCACATGGCCTCCAGTTCCAGGCGGGCCAGCCTCCCGATCTCCTTGAGCTTCTGGCCTCCGCTTCCGATCACGATCCCCTTTTGGGAGTCTTTGGCCACGTAGATCGAGGCGTGGACCTCAAGAACTGGTTTTTCCTCCCGTTCCCGGATCTCCTCCACCACCACCGCCGTGGAATACGGGATCTCCTGATGGGTGAGGTGGAAGATCTTCTCCCGGATGAGCTCGGCCACGAGGAATTCCAAAGGCCGGTCGGTGGGGAAGGGGAGATCCCGGGGGAAGAGGGGCTCGCCCTCCGGAAGATGGCTGAGGATCACCTGGAGCGCCCGCTCCAGGTTCGTCTGCGTTTTGGCGGAGATGGGCACGAGATCGTTGAAGATCCCCAAGCGGTCGTAGGCCAAAAGGGTTTCGGGAAGCTCGTTTCCCTTGGCCAGATCGATCTTGTTCACCAGAAGGACCTTGGGGCAGGGGAGGCTCTGGAGGCGGGGGAGGACGGTCTCGTCGTACTCGTCCACCTTGCCTTTGGGCTCCACCATGTACACGAGCTCGTCCACCCCAGCCAAAGCCCGGAACGCCTTTCTCAGGAGGTGGGAGGACAGTTTGTTCATGGGCTGGTGGAGCCCCGGGGTGTCCACGAACACGACCTGGGCGTTTTCCGTGTTGTAGATGCAGCGGATGCGGTTGCGGGTGGTCTGGGGCTTATCCGAAACGATCACGACCTTTTGGCCGATCACGGCGTTGATGAACAAGGACTTGCCCACGTTGGTTTTCCCCACCACCACTACAGTTCCGGCTTTAAATCCCATCGGATCTCGCTTCCTCTTCCCGGATGGTTTCGGCCACGCGGCCCACGACCGCACTCAAATCCTGGTCCTCGCCCGGGGCCGGGATTATCTCCGAAAGTTTCCGGTAAAGCTCCCTGGTGGCGGGCGAGAGCTTCTCCTGGCCCTGGAGGGCCACGGCCCAGCGGGCGGCCACCGCTTCCAGGGCGGCTTGGTGGATGACGTTTTCCGCGATCCGCCAGACCTTCCAGGCGGAGGTGGCGCCCATGGAGTTGTGCTCCTCTTTTCCTCCGGAGGTGGGGATGGTGTCCACCGCGGCTGGATGGGAAAGGACTTTGTTTTCGGCGCTGAGGGCCGCCGCCGTGTACTGAAGCAACATGAGGCCTGAGCTTTGCCCCGGCCGCCGGGCCAGAAACCGCGGCAGGCCGCGGTCCTCGGCGTTGAGGAGGAGATCAAGCCGGCGCTCGCAGGCATTGCCCAATACGCTCAGGCCCACGGCCAATTCCTCAGCGGCGATGGCCAAAACCTGGCCGTGAAAATTCCCGCCGCAGAGGACCTGGCCCTCCGGGAGCACCAGGGGATTGTCGGTGGCCGCGGTCATCTCCACGGCGAGCGTGGTCTCCAGCCGCGTGAGGATCTCCCACACCGGCCCGAGGATCTGCGGAAGACAACGAAGCGAGTAAGGGTCCTGGACGTCGCCGGAGAAGGTGTCCGTCAGCCTGCTTCCCGCAAGGGACCTCCGTAGGGCCTCGGCCACCCAGGTCTGCCCTGGGTGCGGCCGAAGCCGGTGGATCCGGGGGTCCAGGGGTTGGGTGTTTCCCCGCAGGGCCTGGAAGGAGAGGGCGGCCACTCCCAGCGCCCAGGAGAACGCGCGTTTCCCCAAAACCCAGGCGTAAAAGAGAAGGGAGAGCATGGCGGAGGTTCCGTTGAGGAGGGCTAAACCTTCTTTTGGGAAAAGCTCCGGCAAGGGGGAGAGGCCGGCCCGGACCAGGGCCTCCTTCCCCGGGAGTTCTTCCCCCGCGAATCGCGCCCTGCCCTCCCCGATCACGACCAGGGCCAGGTGGGCCAGGGGCGCCAGATCGCCGGAGGCGCCCACCGACCCCTGGGCAGGGATCACAGGATAAACCCCGCGGTTCAACATCTCCAAAAGGAGCGCCACGAGTTCCGGTCGCACCCCCGACGCCCCTTGCAAAAAAGAGTTCACGCGGAAAAGGAGGATGCCCCGCACGATCCGCTCCGGAAGAGGTTCGCCCACCCCCGTGGCGTGGGAGCGCACGAGGTTCAACTGCAGTCGGGACAGATCCTCTTTGGAAATGCGGACCCGCGAGAACGCCCCAAACCCGGTGTTCACCCCGTACACCGGGATTTCCCTCCTTAGGACTTGCAAAAGAGCCTGATGGGAAGCGGCCACCCGCTGTTGGGCCTGGGGGGAGAGCGCCGCTTTTGCTCCCCGAAACACGATGTCTTCGGCCACATCCGGCGTAAGGTGGCCCGTAAGCTCGATCACGGCAAACGAAGTATAGCCTCGAGGGGCCGCAACGCGCGACCGGATATAATCCTTCTTTGTGGATCTTCTCCTCTATGGGATTGGCGAGCTGGCCACCCCTTGGGGGCAGGAAGCCCAAGGGGGTGCGGGCCAGGCCGAGGTGCGGTTTTACCGGGGTGCCTATGTTCTGATCCGCTTTGGCCGCATCGTCGAGGTCGGCCAAGGTTCCCCACCCCGTTTTTTGGGTCCCAAGCTCGACTGTGAGGGGAGGTGTGTGACCCCGGGCCTGGTGGATCCTCATACCCACGCGGTCTTCGCGGGAAATCGCGTTTTGGAGTTCCTTGCCCGCGCCCGCGGTGAAAAGTACACGGGCGGCGGGATCCTCCTCACCGTCCATGCCACCCGCCAGGCCAGCGTGGCGGAGCTCGTCAGCTTGGCCAAACCCCGGCTTCTTGGGATGCTGGCCCAGGGCGTCACCACCGTGGAGATCAAATCCGGCTACGGGCTCACCTGGGCGGACGAGCGCAAGATCCTCCTGGCGATCCGGAAGCTTGCGGAGGAGCTCCCGCTCACCCTCGTCCCCACCTTCATGGGCGCCCATGCCTTCCCCCCTGAGGTTCCCCGGGGGGAGTACGTGCGTCTCCTTGTGGAGGAGATGATCCCGGCGGTGGCCGGGGCGGGTTTGGCTCGGTTCTGCGACGTTTTCTGCGACCGTGGCTTCTTCACGGTGGAGGAGGCTCGCAGGATCCTCCTTTCCGCGGGCCACCATGGCCTTGGCCTGAAGATCCACGCCGACGAGCTCGGGTATGTGGGCGCGGCGGAGCTTGCCGCAGAGCTGAAGGCTATCTCGGCCGAGCACCTTCTCCACGTGTCCCCGGCGGGGATCCGGGCGTTGGCAGAGAGCGGCACGGTGGCCGTTCTCCTTCCGGGAACGGCTTTCGTTTTGGAGGAGCCCTATCCTCCGGCGCGCCGGCTCATCGAGGCCGGGGTGCCCGTGGCCCTGGGCACGGACTTCAACCCCGGCTCCTGCCCCTTGGCCTCCCTGCCCTTCGTCGTGACCCTGGCCGTTTTGAAGCTCAAGATGACCCCTGAGGAGGCGCTCACGGCGGTGACCCTCAACGCCGCTGCGGCCCTGGGCCTGGGTGGGGAATTGGGCTCCATCGAGCCCGGAAAAAGGGCGGACCTTGTGGTTTGGGATGCCGAGACGTTTGCGGCGATCCCCTACTGGATGGGGCAGAACTTGGCCCACACCGTGATCGCCGGGGGAAGGGTCGTGTTCTTAAGCGACCGGGAACCGTGCGCACCCTCAGGGTTTTGGCCCACGCCAAGCTGAACCTGGTCCTGCGGGTGGTGGGGCGGAGGGCGGACGGTTACCACCTCATCCAAAGCCTCTTTTGCGCCGTGGATTTGGCGGACGAGATTCTCCTTGAGCCTATTCCGCGGGGGATCGCCCTTTTTGCCCCGCCGGATCTCGGTCCGCCTGAAGAGAACTTGGCGTTCCGGGCAGCGCGGGCCCTCCTCGGCCGGGATGGGCCTGGGGTGCGCATCACGCTGGAAAAGAGGATCCCTGTGGGCGCTGGTCTTGGCGGGGGGAGCGCCGATGCCGCCGCTGTTCTTGCCGGACTCAATCTCCTTTTTTCCCTGGGAAAAAGCCCAGCCGAGCTTCAGGCCATCGGAGCCACGCTTGGGGCCGACGTCCCCTTCTTTCTCCACCGGAGCCCAGCCTGGGTGGAAGGGGCGGGCGAGCGCGTGGTGCCTGTGGAGATCCCTGTGCCTTCAGCGTTCCTCCTTGTCACCCCTCCCTTCTCCTGCCCCACCGTCCAGGTCTACCGCCTCTTCGACGAGCTTGGGTGTCCTTTTTCCCAGCCCGGTCCCGTTCCCCCTGTGCCGCCGTTTGCCAACGACCTTTGGCCCGCAGCCCGACACCTCTGGCCGGAACTGGAGAAGCTGCGAACAAAGCTCAAGAGGTGGGAAAGCCTGGGGGTCGGCCTGAGCGGCTCCGGTTCCACCCTCTTTCTGGCCTTTTCCTCGGTGGAGGAGGCCGAGGAGGCGCGAAGGCAACTGGAGGGGGAAGTGGAGGCGGGGCTCCGCGTTGCGCGGCCGGTGGACCGGGGGTACAAGATCGTGGGGTGAAGATCGCCATCGACGGACCGGCGGCCGCGGGCAAAACCACGCTGGGGAAGAGGTTGGCCCAAGCGCTGGGCTTCCTTTTTGTGCCCACCGGGGCCATGTACCGCGCTGCCGCCCTGGCCCACCAACAGGGCCTGGCCCTGGAGGAGACGGAGATCACCGTGGACGAGGAGGGCCGGGTTTTTCTGAACGGAAAGGACGTGAGCCCTCTCCTTTCCAATCCCGAGTTGGACGAGCTTTCCTCCCGGCTTGCCGCGGACTCCCGGGTGCGCGCGCGTCTGGTGGAGCTGCAGCGGAGCATCGCGGAAGGACGGGATGTGGTCATGGAGGGGAGGGACATCGGCACCGTGGTTTTGCCCGAGGCCGAGCTCAAGATCTTCCTTTGGGCGAGCTTGGAGGAGCGGGCCCGGCGCCGCCAGCGCGAGCAAGGTGGATCCTTTGAGGAGGTGTTGGCGGCCATCCGCCGCCGGGACGAGCGGGACTCCAGCCGCGCTTGTGCCCCCCTTCGGCCGGCCCCCGATGCGGTGGTGGTGGATACCACGGAGAAGAGCCCCGCGGAGGTCCTGGGGCTTGTGCTGCAACTCGTGGAGGAACGCCGTGCGCGTCTGGCTCGCTGACCGTCTCCGCGACCTCCTCTATGCTTTTTTTGTGCTCCTCGCCACGCCCGTCGTGTGGGGGCTTTTCCGCCTTTCCGTGCGAGGGAAACCCCATTCCCCGGGGATCGTAGTTGCCCCCCACCGCTCGTACTGGGACATCCCCATCCTCTGCGTGGCCTTTGGACCGTTCCGGCGGATCGTGTTCTTGGCCCGGCATGGGCTCCTCCGGAACCCCGTGTTCGCCCCGTTTGTCTGGGGGTTCGCCGTGGTCATTAACCGGGAGGAATTTGGGACCCGGGACTTTCGCAAGGCCTTGGGGGCGGCCCAGCGGGCCCGCTGGCTCGGGATCTTTCCGGAGGGCACCACCCGCCCCGGCGCCAAGCCCAAGCCCGGGGCCATCCGCTTTGCGGAGATCCTGGGGCTCCCCTTCATCCCCGTGCGCCTGGTGCCCCGGGGGCCGTATCCTCCCCGGCCCCGCTGGCGCTTCCCCAGGGTGGAGGTGCGCGTTGGCCGGCCCTTCACGGTGGAGGAGCTGGCGGCCGGGCTCCCCGCGGACCTCCCTAAATCCGAGCGCTACCGCATTCTTTCCCAAAGGCTAATGGAGCGCGTGCTCCGCCTCTGATTTGAGCGCGGCGTTTTCCGTGTATAAAATTGCCCACCGTTAACCTGGGTCTTTACGTGCGGGCCCGCAAGGGGACAACAATCGGGGTGATGAAGATGGCGGAGTGGATCAGGATGGAGGAGGCCCTCGGCCAAAACGACATCCGTCTTTTCAGCCGAGGGGATACGGTGCAAGGACGGGTGGTCCACGTCGGGGAAAACGAGATCCTCGTGGACATCGGGTACAAGTCCGAGGCGGTTCTGCCCAAGGAGGAGGTCGCGCCCGGGCACGATAAGGTCGAGCCAGGGCGAACCATCGAGGTCCTCATCACCTACATCGATGAGGAGAACGGCACGGTCTACATCTCCGAGCGTCAAGCCTTCTTTGCCAAGAAGTTTGCGGAGCTGGAGCAGGCTTACCGTACGGGCGCGCCGGTGCGGGGCACGGTGGTGGCCGAGGTCGCAGGCGCCGGCTTCCATGTGGACCTTGGGGGAATCCGCGCGTTTCTTCCCGCCTCCCATTTGGGCAAGGGGATTTCCACGAAATTCGAGCGCCTGCGGGGGAAGGCGCTGGACTTCAAGATCATCGAGTTCTCCCGGCGCACCCGTAACATCGTGGTCTCCCGCAAAGAGTGGCAACATGACCAAGAGGAGCGCGCCAAGGACGAGCTTTTCGCTGCCCTCGCCCCCGGGACGATCATCGAGGGCAAGGTGAAAAGCGTGGTGGATTTCGGGATTTTCGTGGACGTGGGCGGCCACGATGGCCTTGTGCACCGCACGGAGATCTGTTGGAAGGACATCCCCGCTCCGCCTCCCGGCAAATTCCGGCCCGGCCAGAGGATCAAGGTGATGGTCCTCGAGGCCGACCGCAAGGAGGAACGCGTTTCCCTTTCCATCAAGCGGTTGCGCCCCAACCCGTGGGAAGGCATTTCCCAGCGTTACCCGGTGGGGGCGAAGGTGAAAGGAAAAGTTGTTTCCGTCACGGATTTCGGGGCGTTTGTGGAGCTCGAGGAGGACGTGGAGGGCCTGGTGCATGTGTCCGAGCTCTCCTGGACCCCGGTGAAGAACCCCAGGGAGGTGGTCCAGCCCGGACAAGAAGCGGAGGTGGTGGTGCTGGCTGTGAACGAGGCCGAGCGCCGCATCAGCCTCTCCCTGCGCCGGGCCCTGCCCGATCCCTGGGAGGATGTGGAGCACCGTTACCCCAAAGGCGCCCTCGTGGAGGGGAAGGTCACGAACGTCACGGATTTCGGGGCGTTCGTGGAGCTCGAGCCCGGGATCGAGGGCCTCATTCATGTCTCCGAGCTTTCCTGGGAGCGCATCGCCCACCCCAAAGACGTGGTGCAGCCCAACCAGAAGGTGCGGGCCATGGTGCTCCGGGTCGATGCTCAAAACCGCCGGATCAGCCTCTCCCTTAAGGCGCTGCAGCAGGACCCCTGGGAGGAGTTCCTCGAGCAGTACTCCGTGGGCTCGGTGGTGTCCGGGCCGGTGACGCAGATCAAGGAGTTCGGGGCGTTCGTGCGCCTCACCCCCGCGGTGGAAGGGCTGGTCCATGTTTCCGAGATCGCCCACGAACGCCTCGCCCATCCCTCCGAGGTCCTCCGGTTGGGCCAGGAGGTGACGGCCAAGATCATCGGGATCAACGAGGCCAAGCGTCAGGTACGGCTTTCCATCAAGAAGGTTCAGGAGGATCTGGCCCAGGCGGAGACGGAGAGGTTCATCTCCACCCAGCCCGTGCGGGAGACGATCACGCTGCGGGAGAGGCTCAGGGGGTTGGGGATGGGATGAGGACCACCGCGGCGGCCACCCGGGCCGTGTGCGTAAGGGACACGGGGAACTCTTGACCGCGCCACCGAAGCCGGGGCCCGTTCTGCCCTGAGAGGACCTCGATCTCCCGAAAGGGCACGGGCCGACCCAAGGCCTTGCAGAAAGCTTCCTTGGCAGCGAAGCGGGCGGCGAGCCGCTGCGCGCGCAGGGCGGGCCGGGCCTTTTCGGCGTAGGCCAGCTCGGTGGGCGTAAAGAGCCGCGTCAACGCGCGCTCCCCCCGCCGCACGAGGAAAGCCTGAAAGCGGGGAACCTCGACGAGATCGATCCCTACGCGCATCGCACGATCCGCATCCGCTCCGCCTGGACGATCGCGGCCACCCGCTCCACCGCCCTCTCCAGTTCATCGTTGATCACGAGGTAATCGAACTCTGGGATGTGCTGGAGCTCCGCGCGGGCGATGCGGAGGCGTTCGGCCAGGGCCTCTTCATTCTCCGTGCCGCGGCTCCGCACGCGGCGCACGAGCTCCTCCCAGCTTGGGGGGATCAGGAAGATGAGGACCACCGGGAACCCAAGCCGCGCCTCCCGCAGGGCCCGGGCTCCCCGGACCTCCACGTTGAGCACCACGTCCACCCCCTTTTCCAGCCGGTCCACCACCTCGGCCCGCGGGGTTCCGTCCCGTGCACCCTGTACTATGGTCCACTCCAGACGCGCGCCTGAGCAGAGGAGGTGTTCCAACCCCCCCCCGCTCAAAAAGTAGTCGCCGCGCCCCTCCCCCCCGGCGGCCCGGCGGGCCCTGGCCGGGCCCAAAACGGAGAAGGCCAGGCGTGGGCCCCGGGCAGGCAGGGCAGCAATCCCCGAGATTTTCCCCGCCCCCGAGGCCCCCGCCACGACGAAGGCGATCCCCCGCTTGCCCTGAGGCGCCACCCCCGGGGGAAGAAGGTCGATCATTCGATGTTCCTGGCCTGCTCGCGGAGGCGTTCCGCGGAGAGGCGCAGCTCCAAAGCCACCTGGGCGAGCTCCGGACCATACGCCTTGGCCGCCAGGGTCCCGGCCTCCCGGGCCATCTCCTGGGCCACGAACTCCAGCTCCTTTCCCACCGCGCCATCCTGGGAAAGGAGGGCGGCGAGGCGACGGACGTAAGCACCCAAGCGATCCAGCTCCTCCCGCACATCCATGCGGGCCAAGTGGAGGGCGATCTCGGCGTTCAGCCTGGCTGGATCGAGGGTTTCCAGCTCTTGGGCCCTGGTCCGCAGTCTTTCCGCGGCGTTCCTCTTGTCCTCCGCGGCCAGGGCTTCCGCCTTGGCCAAAAGCTCAAGGAGGGCGCGGTGTTCGCGGAGGAGGACCTGACGGAGGGCCTCGCCTTCCCGGGCGCGCTCCCCGTGGGCCGCGGAAATGGCCTGGTGCAAGGACTCCGCGACGGCGGGCCAAAGGAGTTCCTCCGCGGGCCGGGTTTCCTGGAAGACCCCGAGGGCCAAAAGATGCGAAAGCCCCGGTTTTTCCTCCACCCCCAGCGCGCACCGCAGAGCTCTGAGCTCGGCCAGGTACTTCTTGGCCCGCTCCACGTCCACCTTTTTCCCGTCCCCCTCCGGGAGGGGGGTGAGGCGGAAGGAGGCCTCCACCGTGCCGCGCACGAAGGACGAGCGCAGTTTTTCCTCCACCCGATGCGAAAGGAGAGGGTAGTCCCCAAGGCCCCGCACGCGGATCTCCAGGAACCGGGCGTTGAGAGTACGGAGGACCACCTCCACGCGGACCCCCTGGGCCACCGCCTGGCCCTGCCCGAAGCCTGTCATGCTACGCAACTTCGTTCACCTCGCGGAAGAGAGCGGCCGCGTAGCCCACCACCTGGTCCATCATCCCGGCGATCTCGCCGGAGGTGCGGTAGAGGAGAAGCTCTGCCGCCTTCAGGTTTAGGTGTTTGGCTGTGGCCATGAACAGGGCCAGGGCACCCACCCCGCAGATGGAGATGCGCTGAGCCCGCACGGCCCTCAAAAAACCGGGCAGGTCCAAATCGAGCACGTGACGCAGGGCCAAGAGATCCTTTTCCTTCGCGACCTCATGAGGCTCGTAGTGGGTGAAGTCCGTGGAGCAGAGGAGGACCACGGATTTTCCTTCCAGGACCTGAGCCAACGCGGCTCCAGCCTCCTCCGCTTCCTCTGCGGAAAGGGGCTGGACCACCGCGGCCACAAAGGGAAGGTCCCCGTAAAGATAGCGGAGGAAGGGGAGCTGGACCTCCACGGAGTGCTCTTCCAGGAAGGGGGCATCGGTGATCTCCGCGCCGGTGGCCTCCGCGATTTTTGCGGTCAACTGCCGGTGCACGGGAGCAGGGCCGAGGGGGGTTTCCCATTCCCCCGGCTCCGCCAAGGAAATGGGGGAGCCCAGCCCGGTGTGGTTGGTCCCCAGGATGACCGCGGTCTCCGGCCGGCCGAGGCGCCAGAGGGCGCGGTAACCCACGCTGGCCACGGGCCCGGAGTACCGATAGCCGGCGTGGGGCACAATCAACCCCACCGGCCGCACAAGGGGTGGGCCCGCAGGGCCCAGCTCCGCGCGGCTTCCGCCCAAACAGCGCTCGATCTCGCGGGTCAGGCGAACGGGCTCCCCAGGATAGAAGGTGCCCGCCGCACAAGCCCACCGGAATCCCATCACCCGCTATTGTACGTCCCGGACGCATCGGGACAGAACCTTGACCGCGGTCCGCTCCCGAGGCTAAACTTTTTGGGGTCTGGGAGATCGGCTAATGGTAGGCCGGCGGGCTCTGGACCCGCTAGTGGGGGTTCGAATCCCTCTCTCCCAGCCAAAGGGAAAGCTCCTCCTCCAGGGGCGCGAGCACAAACGCGGCTTTCTCCTCCGCCAAATCCGCCAGTTCCTGGCGGGCCCGGGCGATCTCCTGGCGGAGTTTCTTGTCCTTCAGCCCCGGAGCGTTGGCGTCCACCGTGTAGAGGGCGGCGGTGCAGGAGGCCCAGGCCAACCTGGCCGCGCCCGCCAGGTCGCTCCGCGCGCTCTTTGGGCAAAGGGCAAGGAGGCGCTCCGCCAGATCCATGAGGGCCAAGGCATTTTGGGCTGTCTCCAAGGGAATCCGGGTGGCGTGCATCAGGGCTTTTTCCAGCTCCGCGCCGCCCGTTTTTCCGGCCGTGGCCACGGCGGCGTAGGCTTCGGCATCGGCCTGGGCCAGTTCCAGAAATTTTTGAACGAAGCCCTCCGCGCGGCTTGGGGCGTCTCCCACGTCGCGGCCGCGTTTTTGTGCCAATGCCGCGATCTTCTGCACCAGGGCCGCGGCCAAGGCCCCGCTTAGGGCCGCGGCGGCTCCCCCGCCGGGCGCAGGTTCGCTGGAGCCCAAAGCCGAAAGGAAACGAGAGATTGTCGTTTCTCCTAGCTTTTCCATCTTCCTCCTCCCAGACTTCGACGCACCTCTTTTCCGCGGCTTAGGATGCCAGGGAAGCCGGGGACCGGCAAATCCATGCCTTCCCTACCCGATCGCAATCGGCGGCCAGCTAGCACCGGTTTCTCTGTTCGGCTCGCGCGAGACCTTCGCCCGGCTCGCTGCCCCAGCTTGGGGGACCACAAGCCTTCCCCGGCCCCTCCCGGGAAACCGCGCCCCGACCACCCCTAAACACGGAGGTTCCCGCTTGCGGAAAGCTTTGTGGGGTTTTCCAATGGTCATGGCTTTCAGGGTCACGGTTAAGCCGGGGCGAGGGGGCGGTGAGATCCCCCAGAACCCGGGCGATGCCGAACAGGGATCCCGCGGGAACGAAGGAAATGGGGCTCGCGAAGGAGTAGCTTCCCCCACAGCGTCCTGGTCCGCAGGCTTCGAACCTCACCGGGGCTGGGCAGCGCTCAGGATATGCGACCTCTAGTACATGGTCTGCATGTCCAAAAGGCCGCGGCGCACGGCAATCCGCTCGGCATATCGGAAGACCAAAAGAGAAAAGAGCGCCCCCAAAGCCGTAGCGGCGGCAAGGATGGAGAGCAAGAGGCCATCGGAAAGACGAGCCAGTTCCGGATGGAGCCCCGTTCCCAGGAGGGCCCGGCGCAGGGCCTCCAGCCAATAGGTGGGCGGAAACGCGTATCCCAAGGCCCTAAGGGGCCAGGGCAAAAGCTCTAGGGGATAAACCACCCCGCAAAGAAGATATAGCCCGCCGGCCACAACCTCGCCCAAAACCCCACCGTGCCGGGCGATGAGCAGGGAAATCCCGGCCAAAAGGATCCCGTAAAAGACCAGCCCCAAGATCCCCAAAAGAAATCCGAAAACAAAAAGCTTTGCCCCAAAGAGGCTCAGGCGAACTTGCAAAAAGCCCAGCCCGAAGGCGAGGGTGATGAGAACGGACGACGTGGCGATCAGGGCCTTGGCGACCCCGCGGCCCACCAGGTACCCGTAGAAATGCATGGGCGCCATGTACACGTATTTCAGGGTCCCGTAATGCTCCCGATCCTCGATGATGGTCCAGCTAATTCCGGAAAGGATGTTCACCACGTAGAGGTAAAAGGTGGTCCCAAGAAAAACCTGGGGGAAGAGGGGGTTCCCCAGCCCGCCCTGGGCCACGACGAGGTACATGAACACGAGGATGAGGACGCCGGCCACGGGTTTGATGGCGGAATAGACGGCGAAGAGGAAGGGGTCGGTCCAGTTCGATTCGATCTGCCAGCCCAGCCACGCACCGGCTTTGAACCCCCACAGGACCTTGCGAGCGAGAGCTGGGCCTTTGGCGAAGGCAGGGTTCATTGTCCGCGCAGGGTCAAGCGTCCCTCCCGTCGGGCCAGGTTCTCAAAAAACCCCAGGGCCCGGTGGGCGAGGAAGAGAAACAGGAGGGCCAACGCCGTGAGGATCCCCAGCTCCCATGCCACCGGGAGGAACCGCAGGTTCTCCATGAGCTTTGGGTAGAGGAGCTGGCGCATGGCATCCAGGCCTAGGGTGATGGGGATGACCGCGGCCGCGGCCGCGACCCAAAAGCCCAGCGCGCGCACAGGGAAGCAAAACCCGGAGAAGAGGTAAACCGGTTCCATGAGGAGGTTGGAGAGGTGCCAGGCCTCCCGGCCCCACAGGAGGAAGACCGAGCTCAAAAGCATCCCCAGCCCGTAAAGGGAAAGAAGGGTGAGGAGGAAGACCCCAAAGAAAAGGGCCCCGCTTTCCACCCGGAGGGGGACGCGGAAGAACAGGGTCCCCACCAGGATCACCCCCGCCGCCCGGAAGGTGGTGGCGGTGAGCCCGCCCAACGCCATTCCCAAAAGGATGGCCATCCGGGAGGTGGGAGCGATGAGGTAAAGTTGAAGGTTTCCCGTCTCCTTTTCCCAATAGAGTTGGCTCGCCATGCTCCAGAGCACATTCATCCAGTAGGCGAGCATCGCCCCGCCCAGGATTACGAACCCCTGGAACTCCGGCGGCGCGCCCACCGCCCGGTAGATGTAGACGTAAGCGGACACCTGGAGGAACGGGAGAAAAACGTCGAAGATGACCCAGCTTTTTTCCCGCCAAACCCCGATGAGGCGGGGATAGGCCCGCCCAAAGACCGTGCGCAGGAAAGTCCTCCAAAACCTCATCCTTCCTCGGAGAGCTTGCGCCCCACCAACGCGAGGAATACGTCCTCCAGGGTGGGTTCCTCCTTTTTCAGCTCCAAAAGCTTTCCACCCGCGGCCTGAAGGCGCGAGAGCACGGAGACCAGGGCTTCCTCCTCGGCGAGGATCAGATCGAGGCACAAGCGCCCGTTTTCTTCCCGTTGGGCCAGGGCCCGGACCCCGGCCGCGCCGTCCAAAATCCCCCGGGCGTCCGGAAGTCCCTCCAAGTACAGGCGGAACACGGCCTCCTGCTGGAGGTCCCGTTTCAGCTCCCCGGGCGGGGCGCAGGCGCGGATCCTCCCCCGGTCAATAATGGCCACGCGATGGCAAAGCTCGTCCGCTTCATGCATGTAGTGGGTGGTGAGGAGGACGGTGCGCTCCGGATGGTCCTTGATCCATTGGCGGACGAAATCCCGGATGGTGCGGGCGGTCTGCACGTCCAGCCCCAACGTGGGCTCGTCCAAAAAGAGGATGTCGGGGTCGGTGAGGAAGCCCCGCACGATGTTCATCTTCTGGCGCATCCCCGAGGAGAGGTGGTAGACCTTGGTGTTGGCGCGGTCCGCCATGTCCACCATCTCTAAAAGGGCGCGGATGCGGCGCCGGGCCGCCCGGGAGGGGATCCCATAGAACTGGGCGAACATCCAGAGGTTTTCCTCCACGGTGAGGAGGCCGTAGCCCGAGGTCTCCCCGCCGGTGACCATGTTGATGTGCCGGCGCACCTCCTTTGGGTTTCTCACCACGTCCAGGCCGGCCACCCAGGCCCGGCCGGAGGTGGGCCAAAGCAAAGTGGCAAGGATCTTGATGAGGGTCGTCTTGCCCGCGCCGTTTGGTCCCAAAAGCCCAAAGAGCTCGCCGGGAAAAACCTCGAGGTTCACCCGATCCAGGGCGAGGATTTCCCTTTTTCCCTCGCGCGCCTCCCGTTTGCGGAGGCAGAAAATCCGGGTGAGCTCCTCCGTCCTCACCGCGCACTCCTCAGGCCTCATGAGCTTTCAAGTGTACCCGAACCTTTTCCCTTCCGGAGGAAGGTGCGTAAACTTTCCGGAAGAGGTGGTGAAGATGAAGCTTCCTCGGTTTCTCTTTCGGGTGCACGACGAGGACGTGGAGGAGGAGGCGAGGCTCATCTGTCGGGTGCTGGGGATCGAGGACGTGGAGATACGGCTGGACGACACGGTGGCGGAGGCCTGGCTTGAGGACTACGAGGCCAACCGCACGATCTACGGGCTTGAGCGGATCCGGGAGTACTTGGAGAGCCTCGTGCGGGGCTGATTCGTTTGGCCCGTGACGCGTCCGCTCAGGTATACTGGGCAAGGAAAGGGGGCCCGATGAAAGGCGTGTCCGGAAAACTTCTTTTTGTGGATCTCTCTTCGGGAATCATTCGTGCGGAGGAGATTCCGCCCCGCGTGTTTCGTCTGTTTTTGGGGGGATGGGGGCTGGCGGCAAAGATCGCGTGGGATCGGATTCCCAGCGGTGCTGATCCCTTGGGGCCGGAGAACGTGGTGACCATGGCCCCGGGACTCCTCACCGGGACCGGCCTTCCCACGGCCTCGAAAACCGCTTTCTCTTTCCGTTCGCCTTTGACCGGGGCCCTCTGCCGCTCCGTGGCCGGGGCCTGGGCGGGGGTGGCCCTGCGCCGGGCCGGATTCGATGCCATCGCCATCCGCGGCCAAAGCAAAACCCCGGTGGTCCTCGTGCTGGAGGAGGGAACGGCCCGGTTGGAACCGGCCGAGGACCTCTGGGGCCTCGATACCCAGGCCACGCGGAAGGCCCTCCTTGAGCGCTATGGCAAGGAGGTTCGCACGGTGGTGATCGGCCCGGCCGGAGAGAGGCTCTCCTGGATCGCCACCATCGAGTGCGACGGCCGGCAGGCAGGCAGGGGCGGAGGCGGCGCCGTGTTGGGCGCAAAAAAGCTGAAAGCCCTCGTGGTGCGGGGAACCGCCGCGGTTCCCATGGCCGACCCCGCCGCCATCAAGGACCTCATGCGCCGCTGGAACGAGATCATTCGCAAACACCGGGTCACCGAGGAGGACATGAAATATGGCACCGGCGAGTTCCTGGATTGGATGAACCGGGTCTCCGGGACCTTCCCCTCGCGCAACTGGCAGTGGGGGTACCTGAAAAGCGCCTACGAGCAGGCCAAAGAGGGGAGAATCGAGCTCGATCCCTACTACTGGGCCCCGAAATATTCGGTGCGCAACGTGGCGTGCCCCTTCTGCACCAAGCCCTGCGGGCAGCTTTTTGTGGTGAAGGAAGGGAAGTACGGTCCCATCGAGGTGGACGGTCCGGAGTACGAGACCCTCTACTCCCTTGGGGGAGCGCCGGAGGTGGCGGAGGTCGAGGCGGTGGCCAAAGCCAATGAGATCTGCGACCTCCTTGGACTCGACACGATCTCCGCGGGCGTCACCGTGGCCTGGGCCATGGAGGCGGTGGAGCGGGATCTCCTCTCCAAAGCGGACCTCGATGGGATCGACCTGCGCTTCGGAAACGCCGAGGCCATGCTGCGGGTGCTCGAGCGGATGGGGCGCCGGGAGGGGAAGGTCGGGGAGCTCCTGGCCGACGGCGCGCGGGCCGCGGCGCGAAAGCTTGGGAAAGGGGAGGAGTTCGCCATCCACATCAAGGGCATGGAACTTCCGGCCTACGATATCCGCGGCTCCAAAGGCGTGGCCTTGGCCTTTGCCGTGGCCTTCCGGGGCGGCGACCACCTCACCGCCGGCGTCTACGGCACGGAATACGGCGGAGCCTGGTGGAAGTTCGAGGCCGTGGATCGCCGCTCCCTTTGGGGAAAGGGGTTCGAGGTGAAGCTCCACGAGGACCTCATGGCCCTCTACGATGCCCTTGGCGTTTGCAAGTTCTCCCGGCACATCTTTTTCCTTGAGGCTTTTCCGGAGATGGTGGCCGCCCAAACGGGGCTTGCGCTCACGGCGGCGGAGCTCCTCACGGTGGGCGAGCGCATCTACAACCTCGCCCGGGCCTTCAACGTGCGCGCGGGCTTCTCCCGCCAGGACGATCATTTGCCGCCGCGGGTGATGGAGGACCCCATCCCCGCGGGACCCTCAGCGGGCGACCGGGTCCCTTACGAAGAACTGCAGAAACTTCTTGACGACTACTATGCGGCGCGGGGTTGGAGCCGGGAGGGGATTCCCCTCAAGGCCCGTTTGGTCTCCCTGGATCTTGCGGAGGTGGCGGAGGTTGTGGGCGCAAAGGGCGTCTAGCTTTGGTGGAGGAAATCCCTGGGACGGCGGAGGAGTTCCCCAAGGGGAACACGGGTGGATTGGGCGGTTCTTAGGTCCTTGAGGTTCGCGGCGTTCTGCCCAAGCTCGTCCGGGCCGAGGAGGAGGGCGTAGCGGGCGCGGCGGCCGGCCACGCGCAGGGCCTTGCGCAGCGCCCGGCCCATGTAGTCCAGGTCCGCGGCCACGCCCGCCCGCCGCAGGGCCGCCAGGACCTCCACCGCCTTCCTCCTCCCCTCCGCGCCGATGGGAACCACGAAAACGTCGAGATCCCCGGCCTCCTCGGGCTGGGACCGACGCTGGGAAAGCACGAGGATCAGGCGCTCCATCCCGCCGGCGAAGCCCACCCCGGGGGTCGCCGGCCCGCCCAAAACCTCCACCAACTCGTCGTAGCGTCCCCCACCCAAAAGGGCATCCTGGGCCCCCAGCTCCCGCGAGCAAAGCTCAAACACCGTGCGGGTGTAGTAATCGAGCCCCCGCACAAGTCGCGGTTCAATCTCGTAGGAAAGCCCAAGATCCCTCAAAAGGGAAAGAAGGTCCTCGAAGTGCCCGCGACATTTTTCGCAGAGGTAATCCAGGCTTCTTGGGGCTTGGGCGATGGCCCGTTGGCACTGAGGCTCCTTGCAATCCAGGATCCGCATGGGGTTTTCCACAAGGCGCCGTTGGCAATCGGGGCAAAGCTCTTCTTTTTTGGCGGAGAAGCTGGCCCGCAGGGCCTCCCGATAGCGGGGCCGATCCTCCCGGCAGCCGATGGAGTTCAGCCGGAGAACCAGGGCGTCCCGGGCCAGTCCCACCCGCTCCATGAGGTGCCAAGCGAGGTCCAGCACCTCCGCATCCAAAGCGGGATCGAGGGAGCCGAGGGCCTCCACCCCGTACTGGTGGAACTGCCGTTGCCTTCCCTTCTGGGGCTTTTCGTAGCGGAACATGGGGCCGAAATAGTAGACCTTCAGGAGCTCTCCCTTCGCGTAGAGGCCGTGCTCGATGTAGGCCCGCGCCACTTGGGCCGTGGCCTCCGGCCTTAGGGCCATCGTTTGCCCCTTTTTGTCGGGGAAGACGTACATCTCCTTGTGCACAATGTCCGTGCTCTCGCCCACCCCGCGGGAGAAAAGCTCGGCCAATTCCACTAAAGGCGGACGGATCTCCTGGTAGCCGTAAAGGGAAAAGAGATGGCGGATCTCCTCCTCCAGGGCCTGCCAGAGGCGGACCTCCCCGGGGAGGATGTCCCGCATGCCTCGGACGCTCTCCACCCTCATCTTTTGAGCTCCCGCTCGAGGTTTAGGATCTCCACCAGGGCTTCCGCGGCCTGGGCCCCTTTGTTCCCAGCCTTCCCGCCCGCCCGCTCCAGGGCCTGGTCGAAGGCGTCGGCGGTGAGGACGCCGAAGGTCACGGGAACCGGCCCCTCCAGGGAGAGCTTGGCCAGGCCTTTGGCCACCTCGGCGGCGATGTACTCAAAATGCGGGGTCTCCCCGCGCACCACCGCCGCCAAAGCCACGATCCCATCCACCTTCCCGCTCTCGGAAAGGAGGCGCACGGCCCGCGGAAGCTCAAACGCTCCCGGAACCCAAAGGACCAGGAGGTCCTCGTCCCTCACCCCCAGGCGTCTCAGCTGATCCTCCGCGCCCAAAAGGAGTTGCCGCGTGACAAGCTCGTTGAAGCGCGCCACCACAAGGCCGATCCTCAGGCCCTTTCCATCCAACTTTCCTTCGACGACCCGCATCGTCCCTCCTTATACCTGACGGAGCTCATGCCCAAGCTTTTCCTTTTTCGTGCGCAAGTACCGGTGGTTATGGGGGTTCGGCTCCATCTCGATGGGGACCCGCTCCACGATCTCCAGGCCATGGCCGGAGAGGCCGGCGATCTTCCGGGGGTTATTGGTGAGCAGGCGGATCTTGCGCACCCCCAAATCCACAAGGATCTGGGCGCCGATCCCATAGTCCCGCAGATCGGGGGGATAGCCGAGGCGGAGGTTCGCCTCCACCGTGTCCAGGCCTTGATCCTGAAGGTGGTAGGCGCAGATCTTATGGAGGAGGCCAATCCCGCGGCCCTCGTGCTGGCGCATGTAGAGGACCACGCCCTTTCCTTCCCGCTCCACCATCTCCATGGCCCGGTGGAGCTGCTCCCCGCAGTCGCAGCGCAGAGAACCCAGGGCATCGCCGGTGAGGCACTCCGAGTGCACCCGTACCAGGACGGGCTCCTCCCCGTTGAGCTCCCCTTTCACCAGGGCCACATGCTCGGCGCCCGCCAGCTTGTCCCGGTAGGTGAGGATGCGGAAGCTCCCGTAGCGCGTGGGGAGCTCGGCCTCGCACACCCTCTCCACCAGTTTCTCCTTCTTTTTGCGCCAGGCGATGAGGGTGGCGATGGTGAGGATGAGGAGGCCGTGTTTCTCCGCGAACCTCAGGAGTTCGGGGAGGCGGGCCATGGTGCCGTCCTCGTTCAGGATCTCGCAGATCACGCCCACGGGCCGCAGGTGCGCCAGCCGGCAGAGGTCCACCGCGGCCTCGGTGTGCCCGGCCCGCCGCAGGACCCCGCCGTCCTTGGCAATAAGGGGAAACACATGGCCAGGTCTCACCAGGTCCTCCGGCCGGGAGTGGGGGTCCGCGAGGACCCGGATGGTCCGGCAGCGGTCGTGGGCGGAGATCCCCGTGGTGATGCCCTCCCGGGCGTCCACGGAGACGGTGAACGCCGTCTCGTGGCTGTCGCGAGGCGGGTTCACCATGAGGGGAAGATCCAGCCTCTTCGCCCACTCCGCGCTCATGGGCACACAGAGGAGGCCCCGGCCCTCCTTGATCATGAAGTTGATCGCCGCCGGGGTGGCCTTCTCCGCGGCCATCACCAGATCGCCCTCGTTTTCCCGGTCCTCGTCGTCCACCACGATGACCATCCGGCCCTGCCGGATGGCCTCCAGGGCTTCCTCCACGGTGGCGAGTCTCATCGTTCCCTCCAGCGCCGCACGTATTTTGCCAGGACATCGAACTCCAGGTTCACCCGGTCCCCGGGCCGGCGAACGCGAAGGTTGGTGTGGGCGAAAGTGTAGGGGATGATGGCGCAGCGGAAAGTGCCTTCGCCCACGGCGAAGGGCGTGAGGCTGATCCCGTCCACGGCCACCGCGCCTTTATCCGCCAAAAGCTCGGCAAAGCCCGGCTCGAAGGACACCTCCAGGAGAAACTCCGCACCGCGGCGGGCCAGGATCGTGATTTTTCCCACGGTGTCCACGTGTCCAAGAAGGAAATGCCCGCCCAGCTCGTCGCCCACGCGCAGGGCCGGCTCCAGGTTCACCGGATCGCCGGGCCGCAAATCCCCAAGCCCCGTACGGGCCCAGGTCTCCCAAGACAGGTCAAACCCCATCTTCTCTCCGTCCAGGGCGGCCACGGTGAGGCAAACCCCATTTACGGCCACGCTCCCCCCAAGGCGCGGCCCTAATCCCTCTTGGGAAACCCAGAGCCGGCGGGGCTCGACCTCCACGACCTTTCCCACCGCCCGCACGATCCCGGTGAACACCCATCCAGTTTAACCTTTCTCCCCACCCCGTTGCAGCGTTCCAAGACAGTCGGTAAAGTCCGTGTGCCATGGCTTTTGCCCTTTTGCTTCTTCTTTTCCTGGGGGGAGCGGGGGCCCAAGGGGTGCCGGAGGCCGTTCCCCTTCTCCTTGATGGTCAGGAGGCCTTGCAGGTCACCACCGGGCTTCTGCGCTATCAGTTCCTGAGGGCCGGTGGGGTCCTGCGCAGCGCGTACATCCACTTTTCCACCTACGGTGCGGATCCCGCGGAGGTCGTGCCCGGCTGGACCGGGGCGACCCTTGTCCCCGGGGTGAGCCTCCCTTTTGAGGTCTGGTTCGACGAAAGACCGCTTACGGAAAGCCACGCCGTGGCCGTGGAAACGGCAGGGGAAGGGGCGTTGCTTTTGGAATGGCGGTGGGAGGACGCAACGCGGCGGGTGCGCAAAACCTTCACGGTCGCGGAAAAGGCCCTCTACACCGGGGATTTTGCGGTTCAGGTGGAAGGAGGGGGGGTGGTGCGGCTGATCCTCGGCCACCTGCCGGCCGGCGCGAACGCCCCGGAGCTCGTGTACCTCTACGACGGCCGGGTGCAGAAGGCCCCCCTCGCTCCCGGAGCGTACACGCGCTTCCAGGGCCTTGGCCTTTTGGGCAGGGAGACGGTCTTCTTCTTCCGCCTGGACGAGGGCGAGGCCCAACCCTTCCTGGGGCGGAATGCCCTGGGCCAGCCGGTCTTCGGCCTGGAGGCCCAAGGCGCCCTGCGCCTGCAAGGCCGCGTCTACGCCGGCCGGAACCGCTACCTCCTCCTTGTGGATGCCGGCTTTGCTCCTCTCGCCCGGTCCGGCCCATTCACGGCGGTCCTTGTGGGCACGATGCGGTTCTTCGAGGGGCTCTATCGCCTCACCGGGAACTACGGGTGGGCCATCATCCTCTTCACCCTCATCACCCGCATCGTTTTCCATCCCCTCAACCGCAACCAGTTCCGCTCCATAGCGAGGATGCAGAAGCTTGCCCCCAAGATCAAAAAGATTCAGGAGCGCTTTAAAGACGACCGCGAGGCCTTTCAGCGCCAGCTCATGGAGCTTTTCCGTCAGGAGAAGGTGAACCCCTTAGGCGGCTGCCTCCCTCTCCTCCTCCAATTTCCCATCCTGATCCTCCTCTGGCAGGCCATCATGTACTCCGCGGAGAAGATCCATCTTTCCCCGGGTTTCCTTTGGATCCCGGACCTTTCCAAACCTGATCCCTACTACTTGCTCGTCGTTTTGGGCACCGGTGTACAGATCCTCTACACCTGGTACATCCAGCGCCGCATGCCCGAACAGGCGGGCATGGGCTCGCCGTTCTTCGGATACGTGCTCCCGTTGGTCATGGCCGTTTTCTTCCTCGGCTTTCCCGCTGGCCTTTGGCTCTACTGGACCCTGACCACCGTGGTGCAATTCGGCCAGCAGCTCCTCATCAACTGGGAGATGGCCCGGGAGGAAGCCCGCCAAGGGCTCAAACAAAAAGATGGAAGAACAGGTTCGTGAGGCGTTAGCCGGGTTTTTCTCCGGTCTTCTTGAGGTTTTAGGGGAAAACGGCAAGGCGGAGATCCGCGAGGAGGCCGGGGAGATCCTGGTGAACCTGAGGGGCCGGTTCAAAGGCCTTCCCGGGGAGGACGGGGAGGTTCGGGCGGCTCTGGCCCGCCTGGCCGGCCTCCACCTTCGGGTTCACCATAAGGTCACGGCAAGCGTGGAGGTCGACATCAACGGGCAAGAGGAGGCCCGTCGCCGAAGGCTTTTGGACCGGGTTTTATCCCTGGCGGAAAAGGTGCGGGCGGAACAACGCCGGGTCGAACTGGAGCCCATGCCTCCCAGGGACCGAAGGCTCATCCACCTGGCCCTCGCGGGCGTTCCTGGCGTGCGCACGTTTTCCGTGGGAAAAGGGGAAGACCGCCGCGTGGTGATCGCGCCGGAGGCGGAAAAGATCAGCGAGCCTTAAGCCGTTCGCTTACGCGGGCGAGGCCCCAAAGGAGAGGCCCAGCCAGGCACATGGAGGAGTACGTGCCCACCACGACCCCACAGAGCATGGCCACCATGAACTCCCGCAGCGCCGCCCCGCCGGCCACAAGGAGCACGAGGACCGGGATCATCGTGGTGCCCGAGGTGTTGATGGCCCTGGTCAGGGACTGATTGATGGCGCGGTTGAGGAGCTCCCCCAGCTCCGCCTTCTTCTGCACCTTCAGGTTCTCCCGCACTCGGTCGAACACGACGATGGTGGCGTTGATGGAGTACCCCACCACGGTGAGGAGGGCGGCGATCACGGGGAGGTTGATTTCCAGGCGAAAGACGCTGAAGACGCCCAGGGTGATGACCACGTCGTGCACCAGGGCGAGGATCGCGGCGATCCCGTAGCGCAGCCGGAAACGGATGGCGATGTAGATGAGCATGCCTGTCAAGGCCACAAGGATCCCCTGCCAGGCGCGGCTCACGATCTCCCGGGAGACCTGCGCGCCGATGGCGGTCACGCTGTACTCGAACGGCGCAGGAAGACCGGTGGCAGCCGGGGGATGAACGAAGATCTCCCGCAACCTTTCGGTCACCCGTTCCTCGGTGGTGCGGGCGGTGACGACCACCCCGTCCAGGGCCGCCCGGGCCCCGGTCTCCAGGACCCTTTCCGCGGAGATCCGCTGCAGATAAAACCCGGCCTTGGAGCCCATCTCGTTGAGCACCTGCTCCACCTGGGAGCGGACCCGCGCCAGGTCCACGCTCACCCCGGTGGGGTAGAGGAGGGTGAGTTGGATGCCGCCGGTGAAGTCGATGCCCGGCTGCAGCCCCAGGACCGCTAGGGCCAGGATGGAACCGAGAAAAAGAACGAGGGAGATGAGGCCCAAAACCTTGGCCATTCCCATGAAGTCGTAGCGGATCATGGGCTAGCCTCCGAAGACCCGGGCGGCGAGGCGTGCCTTGAGGCGCGCGGCCTTATTGGGGTGGATCGTCCCCCGGCTGGCGGCCTTGTCCACGGCCTTTTGGAACATGGCGAACGCCCGGCGGGCTTCGGCGAGGTCCCCGCCTTGGGCGAGCCGCAACACCTCCCGCCGCCAGTAACGAATGGCACTCCTTCGCAACTCGTTGCGTTCCCGATGCCTAAGGCTTTTCCGCAGTGCCCGTTCAGCCGCTCTCGTAACCGGAATGGCGCATCACCCCTTTGCTTTCCCTTGGGAATCTAAAAGCAAAGGTTACCCCAAGAAGTCCGATCCGCAAGCGGGTGGAGGTGACGAACGTCCCCTTGGCAAGGGTTCGGCATCGCGGTACCCTCACGGCCGGTCATGATCGAGCACGTCCGCAAACGGGATGGGACCCTTGTCCCCTATGACCGGGGCCGCATCGTGGCCGCGATCCTCTCCGCCCTGCGGGAGGTGGGGCGGGATGATCCCGCCTTAGCCGCGGAGCTGGCGCTGCGGGTGGAGCGGGTCCTGGCGGGCCGCTTCGGCCCCCTCTTCGGCCCACCGGATGTGGAGGACATCCAGGACGCGGTGGAGGAAGTCCTCATGACCGCGGGGATCCCCGAGGCCGCCCGGGCCTACATCGTCTACCGCGAGCAGCACAAAAGGATGCGGGAGATCCAAGAGCTGGTGGATCCCGCCCTGGTGGAGACCTACCTCAACGGCGAGGACTGGCGGGTGCGGGAGAACTCCAACATGGCCTTCTCCCTCCAGGGCCTGAACGTCTTCCTCACGGAGAAGATCATCAGCCGTTATTGGCTATCCCAAGTTTATCCGGCGCCGATCCGCCAGGCCCACGAGTCCGGGGATTTGCACATCCACGATCTTGGCACCCTCGGTCCCTATTGCGTAGGCTGGGATTTGGCGGATCTTTTGGCGGTGGGGTTCCGCGGGGTGCGGGGCAAGGTGGAATCCCGGCCGCCCCACCACTTCCGCACCGCCCTCCTTCAGGCCGTGAACTTCCTCTACACCCTGCAAGGCGAGGCTGCCGGCGCCCAGGCTTTCTCCCACGTCGATACCCTCCTTGCGCCCTTCATCGCCGTCGATGGCCTCTCCCAAAAAGAGGTGAAGCAGGCCCTTCAGGAGTTCGTGTACAACCTGAACGTTCCCACCAGGGTTGGCTTCCAGACCCCCTTCACCAACGTCACCCTGGATCTCCGTCCTCCCCAGCACCTGAGCCGCCTCCCGGCGGTGGTGGGCGGGGAGCCCTTGCGGGCTCAATACGGCGAGTTCACCCGGGAAATGGCGATGTTCAACCGGGCCTTCGCCGAGATCATGGCCGAGGGCGACGCCAAGGGGCGCGTCTTCACCTTCCCCATCCCCACCTACAACGTCACCGCCGCTTTTCCCTGGGAGGACGAGGAACTGGTGCCCCTCTGGGAGATGACCGCCCGCTATGGCATCCCTTATTTTGCCAACTTCATCAACTCCGACATGAGGCCGGAGGACATGCGCAGCATGTGCTGCCGGCTCCACCTGGATGTGCGGGAGCTGCGCTACCGTGGGGGCGGGCTCTTCGGCGCCAACCCCCTCACCGGCTCCATCGGGGTGGTCACCCTGAACCTGCCCAGGCTCGCCTTCCTTTCCCGAAACGAGCAGGAGTTCTTCGAGCGGTTGGACCGCCTGCTTCCGCTGGCGGCCAAGTCCCTCATGATCAAGCGGAAGCTCCTCGAGCGCCTGACTGAGCGGGGGCTTTATCCGTATTCCCGGTTCTACCTGCGCTCGGTGAAGGAGCGAAGCGGCGAGTATTGGGCCAACCACTTCTCCACCATCGGGGTCATCGGCCTAAACGAAGCCTGTTTGAACCTCCTTGGTTGCACCATCGCCGATCCTGAGGGGATCTCTTTCGCTATTCGGGTCCTCGACCATCTGCGGGCGAAACTCGTGGCCTTCCAGGAGGCCACGGGGCATCTTTGGAACCTGGAGGCGACCCCAGCGGAGGGCACCAGCTACCGTTTGGCCATGCTCGACAAAAAACGTTACCCAAAGATCCTGGTGGCCAACGAAAAAGCGGTGCGGGAGCGCGGGGCCGCCCCCTACTACACGAACTCCTCCCAGCTTCCCGTGAACCATACGGATGACCTCTTCTTGGCCCTCAGGTTGCAGGAGCCGCTGCAGGTGAGGTACACGGGCGGCACGGTGTTCCACATCTGGCTTGGGGAGAAAGTCCCCTCGCCCGAGGCCGCTCAAACCCTGGTGCGCCGGATCTTCGCCCGCTTCCGCATCCCCTACCTCACCCTCACCCCCACCTTCTCCGTCTGCCCAAGCCATGGATATCTCGTGGGCGCCCAGGAGCATTGCCGGGCGTGCGGGGAGCCCACCGAGATCTACTCCCGCGTGGTGGGCTATCTCCGGCCGGTGGAGCAGTGGAACGCCGGGAAACAAGAGGAATTTCGGGACCGCGCTTCCTTTGCCCCGCGCCTCCCCCTGATTCCCACAGGTCTCCCTCAACCCTAGGTTTTCCTTGGTCCATGGCCCAGGCGTTCGGGAAGATCGCTCACGTCCTTCCCCTTTCCCTTTGCGACTATCCTGGGAAGCTCGCGGCTGTGGCGTTTTTTGCGGGCTGTAACCTCCGCTGTCCCTTCTGCTATAACGCTGAGCTTGTCCTTCCCGAGCTTGTGGAAGGCCTTTCGCCTTGGGCGTTCGCGCGGGTGCGGGCGTGGCTGGCGGAGCGCACGGGTTTCCTGGACGGGGTCGTTCTCACCGGGGGCGAGCCCACCCTCTCCCCTGATCTTGTGCCCTTCGCCCGTGATCTCAAAGGGATGGGCTTCCTCGTGAAGCTCGACACGAACGGCACCCATCCCGAGGTCCTCGCGGAACTCCTGGAAAAGAGGCTCCTCGATCACGTAGCGTTGGACCTGAAGGCCCCTTTTTCCCGCTACGCGGAGTTCGTGGGCCTGAGGGAGGGGGGGATGGTGGTGGCCGCGGTCCGGGAGAGCCTTGCGCTCCTCCGGGATCACGCGCCCGACTACGAGGTCCGCACCACCGTGGCCCCCGGGCTGGGCCGGGCGGATCTCCTCGCCGTGGCCCAGGCGGTGGCCGGGGCCAAACGTTACGTGCTCCAGCCCTTTTGGGCTCCAAAGGAGAAGCGGTTGGTGGAGGAAAGCTGGCGGGATCGTCCTGCGTTGGGGGTAGGGGAGCTCCGCGCCCTTCTTCCAGAGCTTTCCAGGATCTTGCCTGTGGAGCTCCGGGCTTAATCCAACCCCACCCGGGCCCGGACCTCCCGGATCACTTCCCGCGCTATTTTTCTTGCGTTCTCTGCCCCGGCAGCGAGGATCTCCTCGACCTTCCCTTTGGCCACAAGCTCCCGGCGCCTTTCCCGAATAGGACGAAGGACGTCCATGAGGTGGCGGAAAAGCGTTTCCTTGAGGTCCCGATAGAGAAGTGTTCCCTCCGCGTGCCGGCGGCGGAACTCCTCCACCACCTCCGTGGGAGCCACAAGCTCCAGGAGGGCAAAGAGGTTGGCCACGCCAGGGCTCATCGCCTGTCCGGGGGTGAGGCCTGTGTCCGTCACGGCGGTGCGGATCTTCCGCCGGATCTCCTCCTCGGGTTCCATGAGCCCGATGTAGTGGTCCGGGCCGTAGGACTTGCTCATCTTCCGGGTGGGGTCGGCGAGGGACATGAGGCGGGGGGCCTTCCCCAGGATGGGCTCGGGCTCCGGAAAGAACTCCCCAAACCGCCCGTTGAAGCGACGGGCGATGCGCCGGGCCAGCTCAAGATGCTGCAGTTGGTCCTCGCCCACCGGCACGTGGTCCGCCAAATAAAGGAGGATGTCCGCGGCCTGGAGCACAGGATAATAGAAGAGCCCGCCGTTCACGAATTCCTGCCCGCGCGCCTTCTCCTTGAACTGGGTCATGCGGGCCAAGTCCCCAAAGGACGTGACACAACCGAGGATCCAACAGAGCTCGGTGTGTTCGGGGACATCGGACTGGACAAAGAGGATGGAGCGTTCCGGGTCGAGGCCGCAGGCCAGAAGATCCAAAGCCAGTTCCATCCGATTTTTCCTGAGCTCATCCGGGCGGGTCCCCTCGTTGGTGAGGGCATGGTAGTCCACGAGGCAGTAGATACAGAAATTTTCCGGTTGCAGCTCCACCCACTGCCTTATGGCCCCAAAATAGTTGCCCAAATGAAGAACGCCTGTGGGCTGGATTCCGGAGAAGATCCGCACTGCGCCCTCCGCTGCGCGCAGTATAGACCACGGGAAACCCCGGCACAACCGAGTCTAATTTTGCGAAGAAGCTTCAGGCGGGCTATGATTCCGCGGCTTAATGTTCCAATCGGTGGGGGCGGTGGTGTTGGCGGCGGGCAAAGGGACGCGCATGCGTTCCGCCCGCCCCAAAGTTCTCCACCCCCTTTGCGGCTGGCCCCTTTTGGCCTACGCCCTGCGCACGGCCCAGGCCCTCGCGCCCGCGGAGCTCCTGGTGGTGGTGGCCCATGGGAAAGAGGAGATCGCGGAAACTTTCTCCCATTGGCCGGTACGGTTCGTCGACCAAGGGGAGCCCCGCGGCACCGGCCACGCCGTCCTTGCCGTGCGCCCCTTCCTTTCCGCGCCCAGGTTCTTTGTGCTCCCGGGGGACGTCCCCCTTGTTCCGTTGGCGGCCCTGCAGGCGCTCCTCGAGGCCCACCTCCGCGCCCAGGCTTTGGCCTCCTTCCTCACCACGGAGCCCCCCGAGCCCAGCGCGTACGGCCGGGTGGTGCGGGACGAGTCAGGGAAACCAAAGCGGATCGTGGAGGTTGGGGATGCCACCCCCGCGGAACTGGCCATCCCTGAAGTGAACGCCGGGATTTGGTGTCTGGAAAACAGCCCAGCCCTGTGGCATGCCCTGGAGAGGCTTTCCCCGGACAACGCCAAGGGCGAGTACTACCTTACCGATCTGGTGGCCCTCCTCTACCCGCGGGCCGAGGCCCTCCGCTGGCCTAACCCCGAGGACCTCCTTGGGGTGAACGACCGGTTGGACCTGGCTCGTCTGGAGGGGATCCTGCGCCGGAGGATCCTCACCGGATGGATGAGGGAGGGCGTGACCGTGGTGGATCCGGCCGCGGTCTACCCGGGACCCCAGGTACGGGTGGGGCCGGACACCGTGATTTTTCCGGGCTCCTTCCTCCTTGGGGAGACGGAAGTGGGTCCCCGCTGTCAAATCGGTCCCCAAGCGTACCTCGTCGATTCGCGGTTGGCCGAGGCCGTCCGGGTCTGGTTTTCCGTCCTGGAGGGGGTGGAGATCGGCCCGGAGGCCCAAATCGGTCCCTACGCCCATCTCCGCGCCGGTGCCAAGGTGGGGGCGCGCGCCAGGATCGGGAATTTCGTGGAGGTCAAGGCCTCCCACATCGGAGAGGGAACCAAGGCCCTGCATTTGGCGTACATCGGCGATGCCGAGGTGGGAAGGGCGGCGAACATCGGGGCGGGCGCCATCACCTGCAACTTCCAGCCCGGGCGAACGGAGAAATTCCGCACCGAAATTGGGGCCGAGGCGTTCATCGGGAGCAACGTCTGTCTTATTGCGCCCATCCGGATCGGCGAGGGCGCCGTGATCGGCGCGGGCTCCGTGATCACCCAGGACGTTCCGCCCTACGCCCTGGCCATCGAGCGGAGCCCCCAGGTGGTGAGGCCGGGGTGGGCCCGCCGGCTCAAGGAGGGAGCATGAATCCGGATGACGTACGGATCCTCGCGGGGAATTCCAACCTCCCCCTGGCCCAGGCCATCGCCAAGGAGCTTGGGCTTACCTTGTGTGACGCGGATCTTCCGGATCCGGAGACCAAGGGTCCAAGGTACACGCCCGGCCGTTTCCCCGACGGCGAGATCCGCGTGCAAATCGGGCAAACCGTGCGGGGAAAGCACGTGTTCATCATCCAGTCCACCTCCCCGCCGGTGAACGATCATCTTATGGAGCTCCTTTTGCTTGTGGATGCGCTGCAGCGGGCCTCCGCCCGGACGATCTGCGCGGTGGTCCCCTATTTTGGCTACGCCCGGCAGGACCGAAAGAAGACGGGCAGGGTTCCAATCTCCGCCCGGCTTGTGGCCAACCTCCTGGAGACGGCAGGCGTGGACCGGGTGGTGACCCTCGAGCTCCACGCCGGCCAGATCCAGGGGTTCTTCAACGTGCCGGTGGATCACCTCCGCTCCGACGCCCTCTTCCACCAGCACATCCTCCAGCATCACCCGAACTGGGCGGAGAACCTGGTCGTGGCCTCGCCCGATTTGGGCGGGCTGTGGCGGGCCCGCCGGTTAGGCAGACTTTTCCGGTGCCCGCTGGCCGTGGTCGTCACCTACCGCAGTGCCCGCGGGGACAAGGAACGAATCCCCGAGGTGAACCATCAGGTCATCGGCGAGGTCCGGGGGAAACGCGTCCTCCTCGTGGACGATATCCTCGCCACCGGGGAGACGCTGGCCGAGGCGGCGGAGGCCGTGGTCCAGGCCGGAGCGGTCGAGGTGTACGCGGCCTGTGTGCATGGCCTTTTTGTGGGCGACGCCCTCGACCGCCTTTCCCGCTCGCCCTTGCGCAAAGTTTTGGTCACCGATAGCATCCACCTTCGCGACGAGGTGCAGCGGCATCCCCGTGTGGAAGTGGTTTCCATTGTCCCATTACTGGCGGATGCCATCCGTCGTATTTACGAGAACGCGTCGATCACGGATCTTTTGGCGTATGGCCCCTGAGGAGGAAGAGGATGATCACGGTGAAAGCCACGCGTCGGCCGCTTCAGGTACGGGCCAGGTCCTTGCGGCGGAGGGGCCTGATCCCCGCGGTCCTCTACGGTGCCCATCTCGATCCGGTCCACGTGGCCATCCCCGAGCCCGAGGTGCGCCGCCTGTTCGCCCAAATCACCCGTTCCACCATGGTGGAGCTCCAGGTGGACGGGGAGTCCTACCGGGTGTTCGTGAAGGATGTGCAGCTGGACCCGATCTCCACGGGATTTTTGCACCTGGACTTCTACGTCCCTCAGGCCGGCAGGGCCTTGGAGATCGCCATCCCCGTGAAGATCGAGGGCGAGGCCCCCGGCGTGAAGGCCGGCGGGGTCCTGGAGGTCCTGCATGCGGAGATCCCCGTGGAGGCGCCACCGGAGAAAATCCCGCCCCACATCGTGGTGGACGTGTCCCGGCTCGGCGTGGACGAGGCGATCCTCGTGCGGGATCTGCCCTGGCCGGAGGGGGTGCGGCCCCTCTTTCCGCCGGAGGACGCGGTGGTCGTGGTGGTGCCGCCCAAGGTGGAAGCGGCCGCTCCCGCGGAAGCGGCTCCCGCTCCTGCGCCGGCTCCTCCCAAGCCCGAGGCGAAGAAGCCGGAAACGAAGAGCTCTTGAGGGCTGTCGTTGGGCTTGGAAACCCCGGCCCCGCCTACGCGGCGACCCGGCACAACCTCGGCGTTTGGGTCCTGGAGAGGCTTCTTTTGGATGGGTCCTGGGAAAAATGGCGCTACCCTTGGGGCGAGGTTTACCAAAAGGGCCAGCAGTTTCTCCTTCGGCCCCTCACGTTCATGAACCTCTCTGGGCACGCTGTCCTCGCCTTTTCCCGGCATTATGGGCTTCCCCCCGCCGCGCTCCTTTTGGTCTACGACGATGTGGATCTCCCGTTGGGCGAAGTGCGGCTTCGGCCGGCCGGCGGCCCAGGCCTCCACCGGGGCATGCAGTCCGTGCTCGCCGCGTTGGGGACGGAGGAGGTCCCCCGGCTCCGGGTCGGCATTGGTCCTGCCCCGCCGGACCGGGACCTCGCGGAGTTCGTCCTCTCCCCGCCCCTTCCCCAGGAACTCCCGGTGCTGGAGGAGGCCTGTCGCCTTGCGGCGCAATTGGCCCGGGTTTTCCTCGCACAAGGCCTTCAGGCGGCCCTCGACCTCCTTTCTCGGAAACGGGCCGGGCGCTCGGTATAATGTTCAAAGGAGCGCAATTTTATGTACGAGAAGTTCTCCAAGGAGTCCTTGAAACTCCTGACCCAGGCTCAGGAGGAGGCCGCGGAATGGCGCCACCGCTATGTGGGCACGGAGCACTTGCTCCTGGCCGCCCTGCGCAGCGAGGGAAACCGCATCGGCCGCTTTCTCATCTCCAAGGGCCTCACCTATGACCGGGTGGCCCGCTATGTGGAGCGCCAAAAGGGCCGCGGCCGGATCTACGTCACGCCCGATGAGCTCGAGCCCACCCAGCGCCTCAAAAGGGTGATGAAGCTCGCCTATGAGGAGGCGCGCCGGGGCAACTCCGAGACCATCGAGCCTGAGCACCTTCTCTTTGCCGTTCTGCGGGAGGGGGAGTGCACGGCCGCCGAGATCCTCCGGGCCCATGGCGTGGACTTGCGCACGGTGCGGGAGTACTTCTCGCCCCGCCGGGGAACGCCCAAGGTGCGCCCCGCCGCGGCCCGGCTTCCGGGCGAGCTCGGGGAGTTCGGCCGGAACCTGGTGGAGGAGGCCGCCGCCGGGCTCCTGGACCCCGTGATCGGGAGGGAGCGGGAGATCGAGCGGGTCATCGAGATCCTCTGCCGTCGGAAGAAGAACAACCCCGTCCTCATCGGCGAAGCTGGGGTGGGCAAGACCGCCATCGTGGAGGGGTTGGCCCAGCGCATCGCCCGCGGCGAGGTCCCCTCGCTTCTTGCCGACAAGGAGATCATCGAGCTGGATATGCCGGCCATCGTCGCCGGGACCAAATACCGCGGGGAATTCGAGCAGCGCCTCAAGGCCATCCTGAACCAGGTCATGTCCGCGGGCAACGTCATCCTTTTCATCGACGAGCTCCACACCATCGTGGGGGCGGGCGGGGCGGAGGGCGCCATCGATGCCTCCGCCATTCTCAAACCGCCGTTGGCCTCCGGGGCCCTCCAGTGCGTCGGCACCTCCACCCCTGACGACTACCGGAAAACCATCGAAAAGGACCCCGCTCTGAAGCGCCGCTTTAAGGTGGTCTATGTGGAGGAGCCCTCGGTGGAGGAAACGTTCAAGATCCTTCAAGGGCTTCGGCCCCGCTACGAGGAGCACCACGGCGTGCGGGTCACGGACGAGGCCCTTTGGGCCGCGGCCCGGCTGGCCGACCGCTACATCACCGAGCACTTCCTCCCCGACAAGGCCGTGGACCTCATCGATGAGACCGCCGCCCGCATTCGCCTTGAGGCCACGGAGCTTCCGCCCGAGGCCCGCGAGCTGCTCGCGGAGATCTCCCGGCTGGAGGACGAGGAGGAGGCGGCGGTGGCCGAGCAAAACTATGAGCTTGCCGCGCGGCTCCGCGACGAGCGGGAGAAACTCGTGGAGGAGCTGAAGAGGTTTGAGGAGGCGCAGACCGAGCCTGCGGTCCCCGTGGTCACCGCCGATCACATCGCCGCTACGGTCTCCGCCTGGACGGGGATCCCCGTGCACCACCTGCAAGAAGAGGACACGACGAGGCTTTTGCGGATGGAGGAGAAGATCCATGAGCGGCTTGTGGGTCAGGAGGAGGCGGTGAAGGCCGTGGCCCGGGCCATCCGCCGGGCCTACGCGGGGGTCAAGGATCCCCGCCGGCCGATCGGCTGCTTCCTCTTCCTCGGCCCCACGGGCGTGGGCAAAACCGAGCTGGCCCGGACCCTGGCGGAGTTCCTCTTCGGCGACGAGGACGCCCTCATCCGCATCGACATGTCCGAGTACATGGAGCGTTTCTCCGTTTCCCGCCTGATCGGTGCCCCGCCGGGCTACGTGGGCTATGAGGAGGCCGGCGAGCTCACGGAGGCCGTGCGGCGCCGGCCTTACTCCGTGGTCCTCTTCGACGAGATCGAGAAGGCTCATCCCGATGTGTTCAATCTCCTCCTCCAGGTCATGGACGACGGGATCCTCACGGACTCCCAGGGCCGCAAAGTGGACTTCCGGAACACCGTGATCATCATGACCTCCAACATCGGGAGCAAACTCATCACCGACAAGACCTCCATGGGGTTTGCCACCGCCGACGTGGAATCCGAGGAGGCCTATCAGGACATGAAAACGCGCGTCATGAGCGAGGTCCGGAAGGTGTTCAAGCCGGAATTCCTCAACCGGCTTGATGACATCATTGTCTTCCACGCCCTCACCACGGCGCAGGTGAAGGCCATCGCCGAGCTCATGATCAACCGGTTGCGGAAGAGGTTGTGGGAGGAGCATCGCATCGAACTCCACGTGGATTCCTCCGCTTTGGAGGTGTTGATCGGCCGGGGCTACGACGAGAAGTACGGGGCGCGCCCCATGCGCCGCACCATCGAACGCCACCTTGAGGATCCCATCGCCGAGAAAATCCTGTCCCACGCGTTTCCCGACGGCTGCCGGGTGATCGCCGAGGCCAAGGATGGGGAGATCCTGGTCCGGAAAGGTGAATGAGCTTCCGGTGCCAGGAATGCGGCTATCGCTCCCCCAAATGGCTCGGCCGTTGTCCCCAGTGCGGTCAGTACGGGACCTTTGCCGAAGAGCGGGAAGCGCCGAGCTCAATCCCGCCGGAGCTCGTTTCCCACGAGCCGCCGCGCCCCCTCCCGGAGGTGCTCGCTCCTCCGCCGGAGCGGCTCTCCACGGGCATGCCCGAGGTGGACCGCGTCCTGGGGGGGCTTGTCCCCGGTGCCGTCGTGCTCTTTGGTGGGGAGCCGGGGATCGGAAAGTCCACCCTGCTCCTTCAGATCGCGGCGAATTTGGCCGAGCGGCACGGGACGGTGCTTTACGTGTCCGGGGAGGAGGCGCCGCCGCAGGTCAAGCTCCGCGCCCAACGCCTGGGCCGGGATACCCCGCACCTCTACCTCCTTTCCACCCAGGATCTTCTTTCCATCCTGAACGCCGTAAGCCGCCTCGCCCCCCGCGCCCTGGTGGTGGACTCCCTGCAGACCGTCCTGGCCCATCCCGAGGGCGGTGAGGTGGGGAGCCTGGCCCAGGTGCGGGAATCCGCGGCTCAGCTCGCGCGGGTGGCGAAAACCGCGGGAATCGTGGCGTTTCTCGTGTCCCACATCACGAAGGAGGGAGGTTTTGCCGGCCCCAAGACGGTGGAACACCTGGTGGACGTGGCCGTTTATCTTGAGGGCATCCGGGAGGGGGATCTCCGCCTCCTCCGTTGTGTGAAAAACCGGTACGGCTCCACGGCGGAGGTAGCGGTCCTGGAGATGACGGGGAAGGGCCTTGTGGAGGTGCCCAACCCCTCCCTCTTTTTCATCTCCAAGGCGGCCTTCCCCCGGCCGGGCACGGCCATCGTGCCTGTCCTGGAGGGCACGCGGACCCTCCTTGTGGAGATCCAGGCCCTGGTGACGCCGGCGGGCGGCTACGGTCCGCCCCAGCGCCGCATGGCCGGCCTCGACCTCAATCGCACCCTGGTCCTCCTCGCGGTGATCGAAAAGCACCTGGGGGTGCACACCCGGGCCCTGGACGTGTATTTGGCCGTGGCGGGCGGCCTGGAGGTGACGGAGCCCGCCGCGGATTTGGGGATTTGCGCCGCGGTCCTCTCCAGCCTCCGCGACCGGCCCATCCCCCCGGACACGGTGATCCTCGGCGAGGTGGGGCTGGCCGGCGCCCTTCGGCCTGTACGGAAAGGCCCCGAGCGCCTCCAGGAGGTGGCCAAACTCGGGTTTCGCCGGGCGGTGGTCTCCCACCAGCCCCTCCCCCGGAAACTGGACCTCGAGGTCGTTCGGGCCCAAACCATCCGCGAGGCCCTCGAGGCCCTGGAGCTCCTCTGAGCTTTCTTGTGCCGCCGCGTCCTCGGCTATACTGGTTCCGGTGAGGAGCAGGGATGGAGGAGTCCATGGATTACTTCACACGCTTGGAGGAAGCAGCCAAAGCTCTTGGGGAATTGGGTTCGCCGAGGATCGCGGTGATCCTGGGCTCCGGGCTTTCTGGGATTTTTGCCGTGGAGGGCGAGCGCAAAAAGAGCTTCGCGGCGATCCCGGGCTTCCCCCGCCCCACCGTGGAGGGGCACGTGGGCGAGGTGGCCGTGGGAAGGAGCGGTGGCCGCGATGTCCTGATCCAACGTGGCCGTATCCACTACTACGAGGGCTACGATCTTTCCGAGGTGGTCTTTCCCGTGCGGGCCTACGCCCTCGCCGGCGTGCGGGTTTTGCTCGTCACCAACGCCGCGGGCGGGATCCGCTACGGGTTCTTCCCGGGCGACCTCGTCCTGATCTCCGACCACATCAACTTCGTGGGCCTGAACCCCTTGCGCGGTCCGAATCTTGAGAGGCTTGGCCCGCGCTTTCCCGATATGTCCCGGGCCTACGATCCCGAGTTGAGGAGGATCGCGCGGGAGGTGGCCGCGGAGCTTGGCCTCTCCCTGAAGGAAGGGGTTTACCTCATGGCCCCCGGCCCCTCCTTTGAGACCCCCGCGGAGATCCGGGCCTTTCGGGCGATGGGCGCCGACCTGGTGGGCATGTCCACCGTGCCCGAGGTCATCGCTGCCCACCATGCGGGGATGCGGGTCTTGGGGATTTCCGTGGTCACGAACCTCGCCGCCGGTGTCTCCAACCAACCCCTGTCCCACGAGGAGGTCCTCCAGGTGACGAAGGAGAAAGCCATGGAGCTGGGGCGCCTCCTTTCTGCTCTCATCCCAAGGCTTCCCCACTAAGGAGGCACGGTTGATCCTTGTCACCGGCGGAGCGGGCTATATCGGAAGCCACACGGTCAAGGAACTCCTCCGCGCCGGCCACGAGGTGGTCGTGGTGGACGATCTCACCAGCGGCCATCGGGAACTCGTCCTCACCGAGCACTTCGCCCAGGTTGATATCCGCGACCGGGAGGGCTTGCGCGCCGTTTTTCGGCGCTATCCGGTGGAGGCCGTGATGCACTTTGCGGCCCTCACCTCTGTGCCCGAGTCCGTGGCCGATCCCGGCCGTTACTACGACGTGAACCTCCTGGGAAGCGTGAATCTCCTGGAGGTCATGCGGGAGTTCGGGGTGAAAACGTTCGTCTTCTCCTCCAGCGCGGCTGTATACGGTGATCCCCATGTGATCCCGATTCCCGAGGATCATCCCACCCAGCCGCAGAGCCCTTATGGGAAAAGCAAGCTCATGGTGGAGGGGGTACTTGCGGATTACGCCCGAGGTTACGGGTTTTCCTATGTTTCCCTCCGCTACTTCAACGCCGCCGGCTCCGATCCGGAGCAGGAGATCGGGGAGTGGCACGAGCCCGAGCGTCATCTCATTCCCATCGTGCTTGAGGCTGCCCTTGGGAAAAGACCGTACGCGGAGGTCTTCGGCACGGACTACGCCACGCCCGACGGGACCGGGGTGCGCGATTACCTTCACGTAGTGGATCTTGCTCAGGCGCACGTGTTGGCCCTGCGGCGCCTTTTGGCCGGCGGGGGAAGCGGTGTTTTCAACCTGGGGCTTGGTCGGGGCTACTCCGTGCGGGAGGTGATCGAGGTCTGTAGGAAAGTGACCGGGCGAGAGATTCCGGTGCGGGAGGGGCCGCGGCGGCCGGGCGATCCGGCGGTCCTGGTGGCCGACCCCACCCGCGCGCAGAGGGAGTTGGGTTGGCAGCCGCAATACAATGAACTCGAGCCCATCGTGGAGACGGCCTGGCGCTGGATCACCCGTCTCTACGGAACTTCTCGCCTGGGTTCCTAAGCGGGGGGAAAGGCTCTCTTTTATCCCTTTCGGTAGACGTTCGTTTGGCTGACCGGGAGGTCAAAGAACCCGCGGCGAGGGCGCGACCAAACCTTGAGTGGGGAACCGCCCGGATCGGGGGGAGTGGGCGGGCCACGAGGTTAGCTAGGGAAGCCCTGGTTTTTTATCTTTTCGGTGCCGTAGCCCGGGACGCGGGCATAGCGCCTTGTCTCGCGAGTCTACGGTGCGTGACGGCGTCCCGTACCGATTTCCGGCAAGCCCGCGGACCGTGCCCTTTGGCCGCGCGTGTAGATTGCTGAGCACTAGGCAAGGGAACTTTTCCGCCGCCTCCTCCCCTG
>ERZ1685332.14-NODE-14-length-73575-cov-16.581842_pt1 | contig 73575 bp, 67 predicted proteins | sample MGYA00580193_ERZ1685332 | MGnify/ENA primary metagenome ERZ1685332 (study PRJEB41501, sample SAMN08275520) | hot springs metagenome | biome: alkaline hot spring; material: microbial mat | place: Russia: Ush-Beldyr | collected 2015-07 | depth 0.5 m m ...
GTTCTCGGTTCTCAGTTCTCAGTTCTCAGTTCTCAGTTCTCGGTTCTCAGTTCTCGGTTCTCGGTTCTCGGTTCTTTTGCTCCCTACTGCCCCTTCATCCGCAGCACCACGTGCACTGTTCGCGCCAGAATGAGCAGATCGAACCAGAACGACTGATGTTTCAAGTAATAGAGATCGTACTGAAGTTTGGTCAGCGCTGCTTCGACGCTATCGCCATATCCGTAGTTGATCTGCGCCCATCCAGTCAGACCGGGCTTGACCGCCAGACGCACGCGATAAAATGGAATCTCCAGTTGCAACTGTTCAACGAACTCCGGTCGCTCGGGGCGGGGACCGACCAGGCTCATCTCGCCGCGCAGCACATTGAGCGCCTGCGGCAATTCATCAAGGCGCGTCCGACGCAACAGACGACCAACCCGCGTCACGCGCGGGTCGTCCTTCGCGGCCCATTGCGCTTCGCTGTCCTGCTCGGCATCCTGCACCATCGAGCGGAACTTGAGGACCGTAAACCGCGTGCCGCGCCAGCCGACACGCTGCTGCCGGTAAAACACGGATCCGGGCGAGTCCAGGCGAATGGCAAGCGCAATGAACGGTAACAGGATCAGCAGCGCCATCGCCAGCACAAAACCGCCGACGAGATCGAGCAGGCGCTTCACCGCCGCCTCGGCGGTGCGTGTCGGGCGCGATTGCAGCGGCAATGCCACATACCATTGGCTGCCGACGTGTTCCACGGCGATCTTCCCGGTCAATCGCTCATAGAGCAGCGGCATGGGAGTAATTGCAATGCCATTTTCGTAGCAATCCATCAAGACCTGTAGCATCTCGCCGCTCACCTCGCCGCTGGCGATGGCGATCTCGTCAACCCGCCGCTCTCCCACCACATCGCCAAGACGGTCAATGCCGCCGAGCACCGGGACGCCGCCAATCTGATCGAGGCGCGTCTGTGGCGTATCGTCGACAAATCCAACGATCTCGTAGTACGGACTATGCCCTTTGAGAATGACGTGCGACAGCGTCGCTCCCGCCTGTCCTGCTCCCAGAATGAGCAGGCGCCGGCGTGCGTGCGGCGCCCCCAACACGCGAATATATGCCAGACGCCAGACGACCATCAACGCCACAAGCGCCACAATCGCAAGCGCCGGGGCGAAACGCAGCGGCGGCGTCCCGGTTTCGATCACCGCGAGCACGCCGGTGACTGGAGCGCGTGATAGAACGAAGAACAGGACCAGGTAGACGAACAGGAGCGCCAGACCGCCAAGGAAAATGCGGCGCATGCTGGGACCGACGCGCGCAACCAGACGGAGATTGTACATATCTGCCAGCATCAGCCAGAGGGGCCAACCGATGCCGATCAGCGCCACCCAGCCGATCTGATCCCAAATCAATCCAACATCCAGCACACGATTTGCCAGGCGCGCCCACACCCACAGCGCCCCAAAGACGGCGATCATCGTCAACGCCAGATCGCCGACGCGCAACAACAACCGGCGCTCGGAGATCTCCAGGCGCAGGTGAAAGGGCATCTCGTGCAATCGTGATGCCGGATTGAACGCAATCCGTCGACTCATCGTGTTATTCTCATCCGCATAGACGCCCAGCGTTTGCCCAGCAGAGACCAGGCGCTCCAGAGAAACCCGCTGCCCCAGCTAAGATGCATCGTGACCATCGCCAACGGCAACCCCGCCGCGAGATACGGTTCGCGCCGCTTGACCGCAGTGTGCATGCCGGCTGTGCCAAGCGCTCCTGCATACAACGCAATCGCTGCCGCGAGCGCTCGCCGCGCAGGCGCCACAACCGGTGCGCTGATCGCCAGCCCCAGTAAACCGGCAACGAAAAGCGGAGGAATGGCCTGGCGCCAGCGTAGCGTCGTCGGATACTGCACGAGCATGCGCGCCTTCCAGAAGCCGTATCGCCAGTACTGCCGCGCCAGCGCGCGCAACGTCGGGCGCGCAATGTACACCGATCGAATTGCCGGGTCGAGCCAGACAATGCCGCCGTGCTGCCGGATCCGAGCATTGAATTCGTAATCCTGATTGATCGGCAGTTGTTCATTGAAAAGTCCAATGCGATCAAACAGTTCACGACGAAATGCGCCAAACGGAACAGTGTCTACGACGCGCGCCGATGCTGGCGAACGACGGTACTGCGCATCGCCGACGGCGAGCGGATGCGCGGCGGCCACGGCAATCGCGCGTGCAAGCCATCCGTTCGCGCCAGGGCGAATCTCCCATACGCCGCCGACATTATCGCCGAAACCCTGTTCAAGCGCTGCCACGCAGCGCGCCACGTAATCCGGCGCCGGGATAGAATGCGCATCGAGTCGGATGAGAATCTCACCACGCGCAGCGGCGATCGCGCAATTCAAGGCGGCTGGCGTGATACGCTGCGGATTCGGTACAACCCGAATCGTCAGATCTGGATGGCGCGACTGGAACTGTCGGATGACCTCGAGCGTAGCGTCGGTCGAACCGCCGTCAGCAATCACCACTTCCAGCGCGGCGCGCGGGTACGATTGACCATGCACGCCTTCGAGCAGCAGACCTATAGTCTTGTATTCGTTGTAGCACGGCGTAATGATCGAGACGAATGGAAATGGCTTTGATGGTTGTTGCGCGGCAGCGGTCGGCGCAGGCGTCTCCAGCCCTCTATTGCCGCCGCTTTCGATGTTTGATGGACGTGCCTCCATCCGAACCTCGCTGCATTGCTCCATCGCGTCGCACAGGCGCACCAGGTGTTCGCGGTCAGCGTTGCACGTCCAGCACTGTTACCCAGGCATACTGTCGCAGCCCAGGAAGCTGGTGAAACATCCGCTGATCGACAGCATTGAGCAGGTGCAGCGTGTGTTGAAAAAGCGAACGATCCCTCAACGGCACGAAGATGAATGCTCCGAGTGCCAGGAGATAGAATTCGCGATGGGCGCTGTGTGCAAACGGTTCTGCGAAAAAACGCAGATCCGCCAGGCTCAACGGTTTCTCGGTCGGCGTGCGACGCCATGGCGTCAGACGACGAAACAGGTTGAGGATCGGGTTGTGGTCGAGCGGCTCGAGGAAAACGGCTCGTCCGCCCGGCTTGAGCACACGATGGACTTCCTGCCGGGTCACTGCCAGATCGATATGGTGCAGAACAGAATGACCGAAGATATAGTCGAATGTGGCATCGGCAAATCCCAACGACTCGGCGCTCATCTGCTGAACTGCAACGCGGTCGGCGACCCCTGTAGCGATCGCGCGCTGTTGCGTCATGGCAACCATGCCGCCCGACAGATCGACTGCCACGACACAGGCGCCGGATTGCGCAAAGCGCACCGCGTGCGCCCCCCTGCCGCATCCTAGGTCGAGCATCAGCCTGCCAGCCGGTTGGTCGATCAGCGAGCAGGCATAAGCGTCGGCGGCGTCGAGCGCCCCCCACGCATAAAAGTCGCGTCGTTCGCGGGCAGCGATACGGTCGTGATGTGTCCGCTCGACCTGCTGGCGCGCGGTCAGTGTTGCTGGCACCGTCGGCTCCTTCTCCATCGCACAAGCAGAGCGATTATATCACAATGGTCGGTCGTACTATCGATCGGTCGTCACGAATGTGTAACAATCAACCCGAATTTCGTTCTACTGGATGCGGTATGATGGTCAGGCGTCATTGCGAGCGAAGCGATCGTTCTGCGCGTCAGCAGATTGCTTCAGTGCTGATGCGCCTCGCAGTGACGGCAATCCGAGGGTGTTTGGAGGCGCTTGACATATTGGCAACCGGTTCGTATGCGACTGATCGTTCTTGTCTTCATCATCCTGATACCCTTCACGCTCCCATCATCTCCCGTCGCCGAATCGGAGGAAACGGTGTTTGCCGCCTATCTGTCGCTGGTCAGCGTGCCCGATACGCGCGTGTTGCTGGGGTATGATCTGCGGGTGTCTCAGGGGGCGCGCGCCGAAACGCTCCTGCCGGCGCTCCCTGCAACCTGGGCGCGTGCTGGCGATCTGGTGTGGAATGCGATCGAATCGCAGCGAGGCGTTTATACATGGGAAGCGGCAGCGGCGCTGGAGGAGAATATTCGCCGCCTGCGCGCGGCTGGCGTTGAGCCGGTTGTGCTAGTGCAGATCGCGCCTGCGTGGGCGCGTCGTTTCCCGGGGCGCACATGCAGCCCGGTCGCGCCCGAAGCCTACCCGGACCTGGCGCGTTTCGCGGCAGCAGCAGCGGCGCGCTACCGCAGCGGCGACCTCGCCGTCCGGTACTGGCAGTTCTGGAATGAGCCGGATTTTACTCCCGCCATTGCCGATAGCAAAGGCTCTGGCTGCTGGAACACCGGTGTGGCGCCGTGGTATGGCGGCGACGCATATGGCGCAGCGCTGCGCGTATTTGCAAACGCGGTTCGCTCGGTCAACCCTGGATCGCAGATCATCGGGGGTAATTTCGCGCATTTCTGGCCCGACGACCGGCAGACGCTCGGTTTCTTGCGCGGCATGATCGAAGGGGGCGGGCTGGCATGCGATATTATCGGGTTCTCTGGTTACACGCGCTGGGGCAGCGCCGAGCGGATGACATTGAAAGCGCAGAGCCTGCGTCGGACCCTGGCGGCATATGGTCTCGAATGGATGCCACTCGCTGCCATGGAGGTCGCCGAAGTATGCGCTGAAGGGCAGCCCTGCCCGTCTAATTACTATCAGAGCCAGGCAAACTATGCCGCCCGAATTTACGCCCTGGCAATTGCGATGAACCTGCGCGGCATTCTCTGGTACACGCTTCTCGAACAGGGCATGGGATTTCAGTACAGCCACCTGGCGGATGTCGGCAGCAATGGCGTGACGCCGCGACCGGCGTTCTATGCGTACCGCAATGCGGCGCTTCTCCTTCAGGGCGCATCGTATGCCGGTCCGCCGCTGACTGATATACGTTTTGATCAGGAAGGCGCACCGCATATGCTGCGCTTCATTGCGCGAGACGGCGCGCCATTGTATATTTTCTGGCGTCCTACGGCTCAGGACGAAGCAGGATGGGGGCTGGTCGTGCCCCCTGGACAGCGCGCTACCTGTGTTTCCCGGCTCGAACGCCCTCTACCGCTCACCACTGATTGTTCAGATTACGGCAGAGACGGATTGATCCGCTTCAACGTCAGCGACATGCCGATCTACGTTCGCCTGGGGTCGTAAGATTCAACCGGGCTGCGATGACCGTACCGCGCCAAGCATAACCCACGAAACGGCCACCAGTCCGGCGGCAATTCCGAGCACGAGCGTTTCGGGCACGCCCGCACCGAGCAGCAGTGCGCCAAGCAGTGGCGCCAGCATGCCGCGCACACCGATCGTCGCCGCCTGCAGCGCTGTGTACTCCATTACGCGCCCGCGTCCTGCCAGGTCGATGACGCCGGTGGTAATCCCCAATTCAAAGCCGCCCTGCATCAACCCCTGGCAGATGAAGGCAGGCAGCAGCATCCAGGCGTTGCCAGCCCAGACATACGTCAGCGGCACGAAGGCAGCCAGCAGAATGCTGAGTCGCAGCACCCACAGCGGTCCATAACGATCCAGCAGCCGCCCCCACACAACGAATCCCGCCATCCAGAAGATCGATTGCACCAGGTTCAGGTAGCCAATCGTGGTGTACGAAAGTTGCAGCCGGCTCACCTGCACGATCGGGTAGAGCGGCAGCGCCATAACGGCGCCGAGACCATAGACGGTCAGAACAAGCAGATACAGCGCAAATCGTCGATCGTGGCGCACAATCGGGAGCAGCGCCCGAAGCGCTGGCTGGTTCGCGGGTTCCGCTGCGCCGTCCACGGGGCGAACACGTGAGAAGATCAGGCTCGACACCACGCCAAAAATTGCGGCCAGCGCGAAGAGCGGCTGATGTCCGACCTGATCGAGCGCCCACCCCGCAATCGGTGTTGCGACCAGCACGACGATGGCGACCCCGATGCGCACGGCGGACATCGCCCGCCCCCGGTGGCGCGGCGGGTAGATCTGCTGCATGATCCGCGCATATGCTGGTGACGGCAGCGCCTCGGCGATCCAGAACAGGGCGGCGAGCGCCAGAAGCCAGGGTGCTCCGGTGAGCAGCGCGCCGCACAGGAGCAAACCGCGGCCGAACGACCAGGCAATGATCGAAAAACGCAACGGCGGTATGCGGCGGAGGAGCGCCAGGCTCAAGGGCGACAGGGTTTGACCGATGTAACTGAAGATGACATACAGGGCGAGTTCAAAGGAAGTGGCGCCGAGGCGGCGCAAAATGACCGGAAAAAATGTCAGGCTGGCGGCAAAGAAGAGACCATACCAGAAGGAGGCGAACAATTCGATGCGAACATTGGCGCGAACAGGCTCCGGGTACGAACCGAGCAACAAACGTTCAAGGCGCCGCAGGATGCCGAGAGGAAAAGATCGCACAACGGCTCCGACAGGTTTCAGGCGAGCGGCGCTATCGTAGCGCGAGCGGCATTTCCCGTCAAACATGAAAGAAAGGCAAAAAGAAGCGAACAGAAGCAGCGCTTCTGTTCGCCAGTGCTGGCAACCATACCCCCGATTCTGTTGTTTGCCGCCATCTCTCTCCGCGCGTAGCGCGGGCCGCTCCTGGCTTAGCGGGTGTTACCCGCCCTCGCCGTCGCGGCTGCGATGTGAGCGAACGCGGTGGTGCAAATGCGGTATCTGCCGCTCCCACGCGATAAGCCCGCCCCACACACCTTGCTCCCCATCGCCGGCGCAGTCGCCTAGCCGCCGGCATTGCTGCCAGCGCCGGTGCGCTCTTACCGCACCCTTTCACCCCTTACCTGAGCCCCGGAGGGCCATCGGCGGGTCTGCTCTCTGTTGCCGTCTTGCGTCGCGTGAGCGTTACCACCCACGCGCCCCCGCTTGCTGTTTCGCGGGGCGACGTTCCGCCTTGCGGCGGGCGGGGAGTCGGGAAGTTCCTCTGGAGAATCGCTCCAGCGGCGGCGCGTTGCCAGCATATGCTCCGCGTATATTGTAACACGCCATGCAAGCGTATGCAAACAAATGAGCGTCTGGAACTGTTCATGCTCTTCCTGGGAGCGCAGGCGTTATGCGCAGCGTCCTGGGGCGGCGGGGCGCCATGCGTTGGCGCTTGCTGAGACCATTCCGCCGCCGCTTCTTCTTTTCAGGGGCTGCCACCGAGCCCCAGTTTTGGGCGACCAGTGGCATCGTTTACCCCAACCGTGAACAGTTACGAACGCCTGGCAGGCGCAGGCGTAAGAGGATACGCCTGCACCAGAGCACAGGCGCGGCAGCGCCCTGCGTGCAACTCGCCCCGACGGTTCAACCCTTCGACAGGCTCAGGTGCGCCGCGTCGGATGGCGCAGCGGGCTGCTGCCTGACCCGTCGTCCTGGACAGAAACTGTATGGGCTGGTCTCAGACCAGCCCTTGAGTGGCTTTGAGGGGTCATTTCGTGTTCGTTGCGGATCGTATCCGACGCTGCGTTGTTATGAAGCGCGCTCCACCGTCAGCAGCGCTTCGAGGTCAGCCGCGTCTTCGTATGGACCGATGACCGCCATATGCAGGTGTTGGTCGCATAAGACCCGTTGTGCGACCCGCAGCACGTCCTCGCGCGACACGGTCTCGACCTCGGCGACCACCTGTTCAATCGGGATAACGCGGCCATAGCGCAACTGGTGGGCGCCATTGCGTGATGCAATCGCCCACGTATCTTCGAGCGAAAGGAGAATGCCGCCTTTCACCTGTTCCTTGACCTGCGCGAGTTCATCGGCGGTAATTCCCTCGTTGCGCACACGCCGCAGTTCAGCCATGACAGTCGCCAGGCACGCACGCAGGTTCGGCGGCTCGACGCTGCCGAAGACGACCCACTTTCCGGTGTCGTGGTGTTCACGGCTATAACTGCCGATGTTATATGCCAGTCCTCGCTCTTCGCGGATCTCCTGGAAGAGGCGCGACGACGGACCACTGCCGACGACCGTGTCGAACGCCAGCAATGCGCGGCGATCCGGATCGTTATAGGCAATGCCACGAAAGCCAAGGCAGAAATTCCCCTGTTCGTTGTCGTCACAGCGCAACGTCAACGCCGGACCGGGCAACGGCGGCTTACTGGGCAGGCAGACGCCTGGCGCTCCTTCTGGCAGCGCATCAAAAGCGGCGGCGACTGCGTCGAGCGCCCGTTGTACGTCAACGTGGCCCGCAATCGAAATGACCATGTTCCGCTTTGTATAGTGCGTGCGCCAGAAGGTGACGATCTGTTCGGCGGTAAATGTCGCTATCGTCTCTTCGCTGCCAGCGATGTCCCGTCCAAGCGGTTGATCGCCCCACATTGCTGCGTCGAGCAACAGATGCACCAATTCCGAAGGCGTGTCTTCGGTCTGATGCAGTTCTTCGGCAATGACACGCCGCTCCTTTTCGACATCAAGCGGATCAAAGCGCGGCGCGATCAGCATATCGGAGAGCGCATCGATTGCCCGGTCGAAATAGATATCGGCGACTTTGGCGTAATAGACGGTCGACTCAAAACTGGTGTAGGCATCCAGAATCCCACCGATCCCTTCGATAGCATCGACGATCATTTTGGGCGATGGCCGGCGTTGGGTGCCTTTGAACAGCATATGCTCGATGAAATGCGCGATGCCGCTCTCGTGCCGATCCTCGTGACCGGCGCCGACGCCGACGAAACAGCCGACCGACACTGAATGGGCATATGGCAGCGGTTCGATCAAGGCGCATAGCCCGCCTGGCAACACATAGCACTGTGGAGGTGACGGATAGGTATTCATGCCACTATTATACAGCGCAACCTTCTCTTAACAAATGTTCACCTTGAGAACAAAAATTGCAAAGGGGCGATCATCCCCGGCTGGTACTATTTTGACGGCCACGCAGCGTTCTGAAACAGCAGACCTACAGGTTGACAACCATGTTCTACGCTCATAAACGTCCAGAAACTCTGAATGTCGCCTCTGAGTATAGCGATGACATCCCGCTTCTGATTGCTCATATGCGTCGTGCAGGCATTCCTCAGACGCTGGATCGTCACATCCCCACCCACGCCTACTGGGGCAACCTCAGCGCTGGCTGGACGGCTGCTATCTGGTTGGCGCACCTGCTCTCGTGCAGCGATCATAAACCCCGCACCGTTCAACAGTGGGTATCGATCCATTCAGAGACGCTGCGCTGGTGCGCTGGCAGTACGGTAACACCCGTTGATCTCGGCGTCGATCGCCTCTATGACGTTCTGATTGGTCTCAGCCACGACGACCATTGGCTGTCTATCGAAGCCGATCTCAACCGGCATATGCTTCGGGCATGGTCCTTGCCCGTCGAACAGGTGCACCTCCGTCTGTACGAAGGACGTTCGTGGCACATCTCGCCAAATGGTTCGTTTCAGATCAGCCTGGCGCATCCCTGGCGCGCCAGAACCCTGCGCCCGTCCATCTTGCTGGCAACGCTCCTTCCATCGAACGTACCGCTGGTCACGTGGTCTTTCTCTAGTGATCACAGTTCATCTGTATCATTCACCAGCATACTGGAGTCAATAGCATGCATGCTGCCACAGCAGCGGCATCGATTTGTCGGTGACGCGCTGACGTCTGTCGATCTCCGGGGCGCAGTTCACATGCGCAACGATGAATACCTTTTCCTGCTTCCTGATGCGTCGGTTGATCCCGCTTATCTGCTCGCTGGCCGTTTCCCTGGAGGCGCATCCACGCTCTTTTCGGCAAGACAGGGCAGCCACGATGATCTATTGGCTGAGGATGGCATCGAGTGGTATGTGCCGATGAGTGTTGAGATTGACGGCTTGACGATCACGTGGAACGAGCGGCGAATTGCCGCGCGCTCACCGGTTCAGGCGCATCTGCTGGAAGAGGCGCTTCGCACTCGAATGGCGCGAGCGGAAGCGGCGCTGCTGGCGCTTGTCCAGCGCAAACGCGGGAAACGCCGTCCACGCTCGCTCGACGATCTGCGTGAAGCCGCCCATGCCATCCTCGACAGTTACCAGGTGCACGGTCTGTTGCGTCTGGATTTCGCGGAGCAGATAGAGGAGCGGGTGGTGCGCCGGTACCGTGGCCGTCCGACGGGTGTGCGCGTCGAGCGCGATGTGCATCTGACCGTTTCAACCGATACCGATGCGCTTGCTCAGGCAATCCAGCGCCTGGCATGGCAGATGCTCGGTTCGAACATTCCTCACCACAATCTGCCTGCAGATCGTGCGCTCTCTATGGCCACGCTGCCGGTTTCGGGCTTCGAGCGATTGCACGGCCGGCCGCTGTCGCTGGCGCCGCACGAGGTGCACACCCCGGAATTGGAGATCGGGTTGGTGCGTCTGCTTGCACTGGGACTGCGTACCCTCGTGTTGCTGGAAACGATTGCGCGCCTCCAGTTGATCAAGGAAGGGTTGTTGCCTGCCATAGACGACGAACGCGCAGCATCACGCACAACCAGCGAACGTTTGCTCGACGCCTTCCGTGATATTATGCTCCTCCCCGGAGCACAGCGCCTTCCCCGCACTGTTACGCCGCTTTCGCCGCTCCAGCAACGTGTTCTCCATCTGCTGTCATTGTCGCCGGAGATCTATCAGGCAACCAGGTGACGCAGGTCAACTCGTCTGAACGAGTCTCTCGAAAGGCATGCCCGCAGTCAGAGCAGGGACGTTGGGAAGCAAGCCCGCCTTGATCGGAGCAGATAAGCGACTCCATCGCCTGGCTCGCCATGACGCCCGTCCTTCTCGTATGCGAGAGGAAGAAAATATGGTACCATATGTTCTGAAATAATCCTGAAACGTCCGAGGCATCGCCGATGAAGACCTTTGATCGCATCTGGACTGCGCTGGCCGTTGCGCTGGTGATCCTGCCATTTGTGGCGCTGGGGTTCGAACTTGTGAAAAGCGAGTCGCCGTTCACGATTGCCATGTTTGCAGTGATGGGCGCGCTCCTTTTCGGCACATTCATCCTCGGTATGCGCGTGAAACCGGAGTCGCCAGGCGACGCACAGGATGCTGAAGCAGAGCCAGCAGAGACGCATGCGCCGGTTGAAATGCGTCGGTAGTTGTTCTCTGCCATCGTTCATACCCACACCACGCAGCAGCATATCCGCCACACGAGGGGGTTGGCTGCGCTAGTTGCGTGTTTCATCAACACAGGGTTGACTTCTGGTGGTTGCTGGCATTGATTTGAGCGCTGTAACGCCAGCAAAGCCTGTAGTGAAAGGGGTTATGTGGCAGCCTTCAAGCACGTTCTGAGTCGCCACGCAGCGCCGGTCGTGCCGATCATGATCTTTCTTCTGGCGCTGATGGCGCGCTGGCCCGATGGCGCCTTTCTGACGGTCGATGAAGCATACCACTGGATTTCGCTTTCGAAGCGGTTTGCTACCGCTCTTTCTACCGGCAATTTTGCCGATACATTCTACTTCGGGCATCCTGCCGTCACGACTCTCTGGCTCGGTATTGCAGGGCACTGGATGTACGAAACCCTGAGCACGCCTGAGATCATCAGCGAGAGCAGGGACGCCTTCTACCCTCTCATGCGTCTGCCGGCAGTCGTGCTGACGGCGCTTGCCGTTGCGCTGTCGTATCCGCTCCTCACACGCTTATTTGGCTTCCATATCGCGCTGCTTGCTGCACTCCTCTGGACAGGCGAGCCGTTTCTGGTCGCTCACTCCCGGTTGTTCCACATGGACGCAACGCTGACGTCGCTGATGACCATCAGCCTGCTTCTTTTGCTGGTTGCACTCGAGGATGGTAAGCGCGATCTGAGCCGGTCGCCGTGGTGGATTGGCAGCGGGGTGGTCTTTGGTCTGGCTCTGCTGACGAAGTCGCCAGCGCTGCTGCTCGTGCCGGTGGCAGGACTGGCAGCGTTGCTCCGACAGCGGGAGTCGATCCACGACATCCGCTCGGGTGTGAGGGCGCTTATCCGTTGCGCTGTGCCGCTGTGCGTGTGGGGCGGGGTGGCGGCAGTCGTCTGGGTGGCGCTCTGGCCCGCCATGTGGGTCAAACCGGTGGATACAGTGCAACGGGTTGTGAACGAGATCTTCTTCGACGGCGGCGCGCCACATCCCTGGGGCAATTTTTTCCTGGGGCGCGCTGTTGATGATCCCGGACCGCTCTTCTACCTGGTGGCGATCGCGTTTCGCCTGGCCCCCTGGACCCTGATCGGCGTTCTGCTCTGGATCGGCTTTACCGCATCGGAAGGCAGACACGCCTGGAATGGATCAAATCGCTGGTTGCTGCTGCTGGCGTGCTTTGTCGTGCTCTTCGTCGCTGCAATAACGGTGATGGCAAAGAAGTTCGACCGGTATGCGTTACCGGTCTTTCCAGCGCTGACGATCCTGGCAGCAGCCGGGATATGCCGCAGCGCCGATGTCGTATGGCGCAGGCTCACGCGGGTTGTCGTCGTTCCGCCACAGCGAATCATCGAAGCTGGCTATCTGTTCGCGATGGTCGGGCTGGCAGCCAACCTGCTCTGGTATCACCCATATTACCTGGCATACTATAGCCCTCTTTTGGGAGGCGGTCCGGTAGCGGAACAGGTTCTGCCCATCGGTTGGGGCGAAGGTCTGGAGCTGGCTGCGGCATTTGTCGCTTCACAGCCAGACGGCAGGGATCGTCCCATTGCGGTGTTCTATCAGTCTGTGTTGCACCCATTTGCACCAGCCGGAGTCGCGCCGCTTCAGGCGATCCGGGATCCGCGCCGGGTTGATTATGCCGTCACATACATTGATCAGTTACAGCGCAATACCCGACCCGAACTCCACCAACCGTTCCGCCGTCTGCAACCGTTGCACACGGTGCGCATCCACGGCATCAACTATGCCTATGTCTACCAGGTTCCACCACCCGTTGCGCAACCGCTGAACGCTGATTTTGGCGAAACCATTCACCTGCTCGGCTACAATCTGGATGCCTCAGCAATCCGATCCAGCGGCGCGCTGACCATTACCCTGGAATGGCACGCGCGCGCACCGGTCGACGCCGACTATTTCCTGTTCATTCACGTATTGAATGACTGGTCTGAACGTGTGGCGCAGATTGATGTGCCGCTCGATACGGGTCGTTGGCCCTCACGGATGTGGCGCCCGGGACGATGCTTTTCGACCCTGCACCGCGTTCCGCTTCCGCCCGATCTCCCGGCTGGAACGTATCGCCTGGCGATGGGCATTTACGATCCGCACACCTTTGCCAGGCTCCCGCTGCGCGCCGATGGCGAACGCGTTGGGGAAGCTGGCGATCACGCACTATTGTTGATGCGTATCACGATTCCTTGAACGGCAGTGGCGGAGAACGCAGGTCGAGCAGACGCGGTTGATGTTCCTGAAACCGCCCAATTGCGCGATACCGCGTATAGCGGCGCTGGAGCAGTTCGTCGATTGGCAGCACAGCCAACTCGTCGATTGCGGTGTGCAGCGCCTTTCCTGTCGCCGCCGCCGTCGTTGCGGCATCGGTATGTGCGCCGCCGTCTGGCTCAGGAATAATCTCATCGACAATCCCAAGGTCGTACTGATCCTGCGCTGTGATCTTCATAGCACTCGCCGCCTCTGGCGCTTTGCTCGCATCGCGCCACAGGATCGAGGCTGCCGCTTCGGGCGCTGCAACCGAATAGATGGCGTGTTCGAGCATGAGGAGCCGATCGGCGACGCCGAGCGCCAGGGCGCCGCCGCTGCCGCCTTCGCCAATGATACATGCCACAATCGGGACCCGCAACCCGGCGAGCGCCAGGATATTTTCCGCAATCGCATTGCCCTGGCCACGCTCCTCCGACTCCATGCTCGGATCGGCGCCGGGCGTGTCGATGAAGCAGATCAGGGGAAAACCGAATTTCTCGGCGAGGCGAAAGACGCGCAACGCCTTGCGATACCCTTCCGGACGCGCCATGCCGAAGTTGCGGCGCACATTCTCTCGTGCATCGTTCCCCTTCTGATGCCCGACAATCACCACTGTGCGGTTGGCGAAACGCGCCAGCCCGGCGACAATCGCCGCATCGTCGCCATAGCGCCGGTCGCCGTGCAACTCGATGAAATCTTCACACAAGGCGCGCACATAATCCAGTGTATGCGGGCGGCGCGGATGCCGCGCCAGTTGCACTTTGTCCCACGGAGACAGAGTGGACGGTTTCATGGGATCAATCACCCTTGAGCACGCGCCAGCGCCGGCGCGTGCTGTCTGTCGATCACACGTCCAGGCGTGTCGCGGAACAACCGGAGCAGGATCGCCAGAACGCTGCGCAGTTCGCTGCGCGGCGTCACCATGTCGATCATGCCATGGCTCAGCAGGAATTCGGCGGTCTGAAAATGGGCAGGCAGCTTCTGCCGGATGGTTTGTTCGATGACCCGCCGTCCGGCGAATCCGATCCGTGCGCCGGGTTCGGCGATGATAACGTCGGCCACCGACGTGTACGATGCCAGCACGCCGCCGTAGCATGGATCGACCAGGATGGCGATGTGCGGTTGCCCGACCGCCGCAAGGCGGGTCAGCGCCATATTCACTTTCGCCATCTGAAGCAGCGCCAGGGTTCCTTCTTCCTGGCGCGCGCCGCCACTGGCGTTGATCGTCACCAACGGAACACGCATATCGACGGCGCGCTCGATGGCGCGCGCCAGCCGCTCGCCAAATGCGCTGCCCATTGACCCGCCGATGAACTCGAATTCAGTGACCGCCAGGCACAACGGCATGCCCTCAATCGCGCCGCTGCCGGTGACGAGCGCATCGTTCAGCCCGGTCTGTTCCTGGCTTTCGCTCAATTTTTGCGCGTAGACGTGTCGCGGCGAAACGAAACCAAGGGCATCAACCGGCGCCAGCGCAGCGTCGAACTCAACGAACGATCCGTCGTCGAGCAGCCCCAACCATTCACGCGCCGTCAGACGCATGTGATAGCCGCACTTGCAGACTTTCAGATTGTCGCTGAACTGTCTGGTGTAGATCAGATCGCCGCACGAAGGGCACTTGACCCACATGTTATCGGGGATCGCCTGACTCTCGATGCGCGCTGCCGTGAAGCGCTTCGGTGTGCGCCGAAACAGATCTTTCATACTGCGCTCCCTGGATTCTTTGTGGCTATCGCCACGTGATTATAGCACAGCTCCTGCGTTTTACACTTTGACAGGAAGGTATGTGGGTTTCTCAACATCGGTATCGCATTCATGGCTTGCATCTTGTGCAAAATTGTCATATGATAGCCGCAGTACGGGGAGCGTGCCTTCTGCTTCCTGCTGACGCTGACCGAAAGGATCGGACTGTTCGATGTCGCAAGAGATTCTCATCGCACTGCTGGTTGGAGCAATCCTGATCGTCGCCATAGCATTGGTGGTAGCACGGCGGCGACGCGCTGCCCGGCCGGATGAACTGCCGCTGCCCGATGTTGGCGGGATCAGCGAAGCGATTGATTACACATCACTCCCCGAAGAGGAACCGCGCACTCTGGGAGAGCGATTCCGCGCTGCGCCGTCTGCGGTCAAAGCGCTGCTCGTTCTGGCGCCCATCGTTCTCATTGGCGTTATTGCCGTTCTGGTGTTGACATTCGCGCAGGGCGACTCTGGCACGCCAGCAACACCCCTGCCCCCGCCGCCGCGTCTTGCGATCGAACGTGCCGAGGTTGTTGGCAGAGGCAAAATCGTCGTGGTCGTCCGAACTGAAAATCTGGCGTCTGGTGCAACGGTGACGGCGCTCATTCGCGAAGGTGATCAGGAGTTCCCATGGTTCAACCCCGAAACGGCGCTCGCGCAACCCGATCCGTTGAGCGGCGAGGCGCAGGTGGTGCTCGACCGCCGTTCTGACGCTCCAACGCCACGCCAGAACGCAACGTACACCGTCGTTGCCATCGCTCGTGGAGCAGGCGGCGAGATTGCGCGATCCGATCCGGCGCCGCTCGACGTTCTGCAGCCGTTCTTCAACGATTTTTACGCGCTGGCCGTCGAACCAACCCCCGCTCCGGCCGCTACAGCGACGCCAGCGGCGACGTTACCGCCTGCAACACCAGAACCGTCGCCGATGGTCGCGGCAACCCGGGAATTGACCGGCACAGCGACGATTGTCGGCAACATCCGGCAGGCGCCCAATCGTGACGCCGATGTGTTGGGACGCCTGGCGCCCGGCGAGGTCGTCACCCTCTTCGAGCGCAGTATCGACGGCGAATGGTACCGCATCGCTACGTCGGCAGGTCTCAGCGGATGGGTCAGCCGCACCCTGTTGCTTGTCGATCAGGACCTGGCGGCGCAACTGCCGGTCGCCGCGCCCGACAATCTGGCAAAAGCCGCCGTGTTCAATGGCGGGAATGTGCGCACCAGTCCGAGCCTGCGCGGTCTGGTCATCGATCAGGTCAATGCGGGTGAAAGCGTGACTCTGCTGGCGCGCAACGCCGACAGCACGTGGCTGAAGATCATCAATGAGCGCCAGATTACGGGATGGGTGAGCCGCACGTTGCTGACCGTTGCACCCGACGATCTACGCAATCTGCCGGTCTCGAACGAAACTGTGCCAACGCCATTGCCGGCAACGGTGGCGGCGCTGCCGCCGCCGCCGACCCCGAATGCCACGGCGCTGCCGGTGACCGGGTTGACCGCCATTGTGTTCAATGGCGGAAATGTGCGCGCCGCGCCCAACCTCCAGGGGCAGGTGCTCGATCAGGTCAATGCGCGCGAAACCGTGCAACTGCTGTCCAAGACGCCCGACGGCGACTGGTACCGGATCACCAACGCGCGCGGCGTGACCGGGTGGGTCAATCGCACGCTGCTGACCGTTGATCCCGATGTGGCGCGCCGCGTGCCGGTGGGTCAGTAACGTCTGAACTTACATCATTTTTCCGAGTTCGGCAGAACGCCGGTATGCCGCCCAGATCGCATCGGAGAGGACGGTGCGCAACCCGCCGCGTTCGAGTTCGTAGAGCGCGGCGGCAGTTGTGCCGCCCGGTGACGTCACCCCGTTACGCAGTTCTGCGGGATGCCGGCGGCTCTGCATGGCATAGTGCACCGAGCCGAGCATGGTTTGCAGCACGAGTTCTTCCGCCATATAGCGCGGCAATCCCAGATGGACGCCAGCATCGATCATGGCTTCCAGCACCATAAAAATATACGCCGGGCCCGTGCCATTGATTGCGGTTGCCATATCAAGATACGTCTCATCATCGACGAACATCTGGCGCCCGAAAGAGCCAAGAACGGCGCGCGCCCAACCGCGCTGCTGCTCGTTCACATCGGGCGACGCGGTCCAGACGGTCATGCCTTCGCCGATTTGCGCCGGGGTGTTCGGCATGGCGCGCACCACAGCGCTATGCGCAAGCCCCTGGACATAGGTGCGGATCGGGACGCCGGCGGCGATAGAGATGACCAGTTCCCCATCGCGCAGCGCACCACGCAGCTCGGGCATGAGTTTCGGCACGGTCTGCGGCTTGACCGCAAAGATTGCCACCTGCGCCCAATGCGCGGCTTCGACATTGTCGTCGGTGACGCGCACGCCATAGCGTTGTTCGATCTCCTCGCGTCGCTCGGCGCGTGGCTCGGTGGCGACAATCTGGTCAGCAGGCAGCAGATTCTGTTTGAGCAATCCGCTGATCATGGCTTCGCCCATGATCCCGGCGCCAATAATCGCAATCCGAATGTCACGCAGCATAGATGCTCCTGTTGTTTGATCGACTTATGACTCTGAAGACAGGCATAATGGTTTTTGAGCACATAATCCGGTATCGCCCGGTTTAGCCCGCGCAGGCGGGCTGCGCATTCCACAGCCCACGACTCCAGCCGCCGGGCGGACGAGCGGATAGCGGAATATCTCAACAAACTCTATCAGCCGCCGGGCGCAGAGCGAATGCCGGATTATGTTGTGAATGTTCATATGTCGCCCTGAGCCGGTCGAAGGGCGGGCAGCACGATGCATCCTGCGACCGACTCAGGGTGTGTGCGGCCTGGATACTCGAATAAACACCCGCTCCTCATCAGGCGGATGGTTCGAGTCCCGGCACCGGGAAGCGCGCACAGAGCGTAAACACCTCTTCACGCACCCGATTGATGACGTGATCATCATTGATATGCGTAACGACCTCATCAATCAGTGCTGCAATCTGTTCCATCTCCGGTTCCTTCATGCCGCGTGTGGTCAGGGCTGGCGTTCCCAACCGGATGCCGCTGGTCACCAGCGGCGATTTGTCATCATTGGGAACGGCATTCTTATTGGTCGTGATTGCCGCGCGGTCGAGCGCCTCCTGCGCCGCCTTGCCGCTCACCCCCTTGTTGCGCAGGTCGATCAGCATCAAATGGTTATCGGTGCCGCCGGAGAGGATATGATATCCACGCGCCATCAGGGCGCCTGCCAGCGTCTGCGCGTTGCGGATGATCTGCCGGGCATAGGTCTCGAACGCTGGCTGCAGATTCTCGCCGAACCCGACCGCTTTTGCGGCAATAACGTGCATCAACGGGCCGCCCTGCACGCCAGGGATGACCATTTTGTCAAGCAGTTCCGACATCATCAGGGTTCGACCGCTCTTCGCCGCTTTCAAACCGAATGGGTTCTCAAAGTCCTTTCCCATCAGGATAATGCCGCCGCGCGGCCCACGCAGCGTCTTGTGGGTGGTCGAGGTAACGACATGCGCGTGGGGGATCGGGCTGGGCAGCAATCCTTTGGCGATCAACCCGGCGGGGTGCGCAATATCGGCAAAGAGGAACGCGCCGACCTCATCAGCGATCTGGCGAAAGATGGCAAAATCGATGGCGCGCGAATAGGCGCTGGCGCCGACCGTGATCATTTTGGGGCGTTCGCGGCGCGCAATGTCGGCGACCTGATCATAGTCGATGCGCTCGGTCTTCGGGTCGATGCCATATGCCACAAAGTTGTACAGTTGGCCCGAAAAGTTGACCGTTGCACCATGAGTCAGGTGCCCGCCGTGCGCCAGGTTCATGCCGAGCACTTTGTCGCCGGGGCGCAGGAAGGTGAAGTAGACCGCCATATTCGCCTGCGACCCGGAGTGCGGTTGCACATTGGCATACTCTGCGCCGAACAACTCTTTGACCCGCGCACGCGCCAGATCTTCCACCTGATCGACCCATTCGCAACCGCCGTAGTAGCGCGCGCCCGGGTACCCTTCGGCGTATTTGTTCGTGAGCGCCGAACCCTGCGCTTCCATCACCGCGCGACTGGCGTAATTCTCGCTGGCGATCAGTTCCAGACCGTCGCGCTGACGGCGCATCTCGCCATCGATAATGCGCGCAACGGCGGGATCGCTGCGCCAGAGGGTCTGAAGCATGGACATGGATGGGTCTCCTTCCCAGATACGCACCGGCTGCCACGCAGCCGGCATCATGAACGGAATGTCCACCAGAAGCAGGAGTTACGCGGTCGCCTTACGGACGATCTGCATGATGGCTCTTTTTTGCCTGCGGCAGAGCGGTGCTTGTCTTCTTTTGCGGTACGGCGGCATTGCCGCTGCACCGCACTACCTTAAATTCGGAAGCGCCACGCTGCCGCAGGCTCCAGCGGAGCCAAGAAAACGCGCCACCGCGTAAGTCGTGTCAATAACTTTCACATTATACTGTATCGGCAGCGGCATGAGATGAGAGAAAAACAATGAGCGACTTTCACAACAGGACTGTCCTCATCACCGGAGCATCCTACGGTATCGGCGCGGCAACGGCGCGGGCATTCGGGCGCCGCGGCGCGCATGTGCTTCTGCTGGCGCGCACGCAGTCGGCGCTGGAAGAGGTAGCGCGCGATGTTCGCGCGTCAGGAGGCGCAGCATCGGTCTATCCGGTCGATCTGACCGACGCATGCGCCGTGGAGGACGTCGCCCGGCAGGCGCTTGCCGCCACCGGTCCGCCCGACATTCTCCTGAGCAATGCAGGTGCGGGGCGCTGGCTGTTCATCGACGAGACGACGCCGGAGGAAGCCGTCGCAATGATGGCGATGCCTTATTTTGCCGCTTTCTCCATTACCCGTGCATTTTTGCCAGCGATGCGCGCGCGAGGGAGGGGTCATCTCGCGTATGTCAACTCACCGGCGTCGCTGGTGGCATGGCCCGGTGCGGCTGCCTACACCGCTGCGCGTTGGGCGCTGCGCGGGTTCGTCGAAGCCGTGCGCGCCGAATTGCACGGCACGCGCCTACGAGTCACGACGATTATCCCGGGGCTGGTCGCAACGACGTATTTCGAGCATAACCCGGGTGTGCTGGAGCGTGTGCCAGGGTTAGCGCGCCGCCTGCTGCCTGTTCTGACGGCTGACCAGGCGGCAGCAGCGATTGTGCGCGGCATCGAACGCGGCAAGCGTGAGATCGTGCTGCCGGGAATGCTGCGCCTGCTCTATGCTGCCCATGCCGTGGCTCCGGGTCTGGTGCGATACCTGACGATCCTGACCGGCGCTCGCCGCCGCAGGTGATGGTTATCTCCTTCCACTCATCTCAACGTTCCGTTAACGAATACGATCTTCAAGGCGTGAGGTCATAACCAGGACAGACGTGAACATGATGTATACTAACGGTTGGATGTGCGCTTGACCTGCCTGCGCACCCACGAATGAGAGACAGAAAGGGGAGTAATATGGCTCGAATCGCAATTCATGGATTCGGTCGTATCGGTCGCTCACTGTTGAGAGTCGCTCTGAAGGACAATCTCTGGACTCCCGTCTCCATCTCCGACATCCGCGATGTGCCAACGTTTGCTGCACTGTTTGAAGTAGACTCGAACTATGGTCGCTGGCACGAAGAGGTTGTCGCTGGCGACAACAAGTTCATTATTGGTGGGCGCGAGATTCCGTACTTCAACTCGCTGAACGAATTGCCCGATTGGGCAGCGCTAGGGGTCGATCTCGTCGTTGACTGCACCGGTCGCGCGACGGTGCGCAATGTAGCGCAGCAACACCTGGATCGCGGCGCAAAACGTGTGCTCATCAGCGCGCCGAGCAAATCACTGCAGGACTGTGATGCAGTGCTGCTGGGCGGCATCAACCTCGACACCTTCGATCCCGAGAAGCACAAGATCGTCAGCATGGCAAGCTGCACCACCAACGCGCTGGCGCCGGTCGTCAAAGTGGTGTTGGAGAACTTTGGCATCCATCACGGTCTGTTCTCGACCGTCCATGCTTATACCAACACCCAATCGCTCACCGATCAGCCGATGAAAGATCGGCGCGACTCGTGGGCGGCGACGGAGAATATCATTCCCTCGTCGTCGGGCGCGGCGCGCGCGCTTCAGTTCATCTGGAAGGACCTGAAGATCACCGGCAAAGCGTATCGGGTTCCAACGCGCACCGGCAGTATTGCCGAACTGAACCTGGTGACCGAAAAACCAGTCACTGTCCAGTCTGTTAATGACGCCTTTCGCAAAGCCGCTGCCGAACCGCCGCTCAAGGGCATTATGGGGGTGCTCGAAGACGAGTGGGCATCGTCGCGCATCGTCGGCGACCCGCATTCGTCAATCGTCGATCTGCCGCTGACGCAGGTGATGGGTGACACCTTCCTCTCGGTCGCTGCGTGGTACGACAATGAGATGGGGTATGCAACGCGGCTCGCTGAGGTCGCCGCGCGCATCGCTGTCTAGTCTCCGCAGCCAGTCGCACATCAGCGGTCGTATGCCGGTCATCCGGTGTATGGCCGCTGTATGTGTCGGGCGTTGCACGTTGCACGTGGGCAGATGGAAGGTACGAAGGTGGAAGGTTCCCTGACCCCTAACCCCTCATTCCCATCCATCCCACGGTTCTCCCCGGTATATAATGCAGACAGGATCACGAAGCGCATCAATCGTGTGCCGGGCAAGGCGCATGCGGTCGTTCCTTGACGGCATACCTGGAAGGGGTGGCGCCGGTGTTCGACATTCGCCAGCTCGACGTTTGGCCCTGGTTGCCACTGGCGCTGTTCAGCGCACTGCTGGCTCTCTGGTACATTCAGGACCTCATCGCCACCCTTCGCACGCCGCGTCTCGACCCGCATCCCGGTCTTCCCGACAGCAGTCCTCTGGTGACGGTCATCATTCCAGCCCGCAACGAAGCTGCGCGTATCGGCGCTTGTCTCGAAGGGTTGGCGCGGCAGTCGTATCGCACCTTCGAGGTGATCGTCGTCGATGACGACTCGAGCGATGGCACGGCTGATGTCGTGCGCCGGTTCGCGGATCGTCTTCCGGCGCTGACGATCCTGTTCTCGAAAGGATTGCCGCACCACTGGGCAGGCAAGTGCTGGGCATGCTGGCAGGGCGCGAACCGGGCGCACAGTAACTGGTTGCTTTTTCTCGACGCTGATGTGACGCCGCAACCGGGGCTGCTGGCGGCGCTCGTTGAGCGCGCGACCGCCGGGCGTGACCTGATCACGCTTGTGCCGCTCATTCATCTGACCTCATTTGCTGAGCGGCTGGTGCTGCCACCATTTATCGGACTTATATCCACGATCTATCCATTCGATCGGGTGAACGATCCATCGTCGCCGCTGGCATTCGCCATTGGTCAGTGTATTATGGTGCGGCGCAACGTCTACGTCGCTGTTGACGGGCATCGTGCGGTGCGCGGGAGTGTGCTGGAGGACATGGACCTGGCGCGGCTGGTCAAGCAGTCGGGATATGTCCTCGAAGCCGCTATCGCGCCCGACCTGCTCGATGTGCGGATGTACAATGGTTGGGCAACGCTCACGGAAGGGTTGAAAAAGAATGCCGTCGCCGGTTATCGCAGCGGCGGCGTTCGTTCCGGGTTGATGGGGCTACGCCTGGGGTTGATGGCGGCAATGCCGTGGAATATGCTGATCGCCGGTCAAGCATTGCCGCTTATCGGCGGTGATCCTGCGCTGGCGCAGGCGTTGACGCTGGCGGGTGTCGTGCTATTGATGATCAGCGCATTGTGCTGGGGAGCAGTCGTTCGTTATCGCTTTCGCATCTCGCCGCTATGGGGCTTGCTCTACGGGGTGGGCACAGCAGTCTACTTTGCGCTCGCGGCGCAGGCGCTGCGTCAGATCCGCAGCGGCAAAGGAGTCGAGTGGAAAGGGCGCGTGTTCACGCGCTGAGTTGCTACGGCGCCCCTGTGAACGTGAAGTAGATATCAGCCCGCACACCGCTCAGCGTGCCGCGATAATGGTACCCGTACACCCCCGTCGGGTTGCGCGCGCCAAGTTGCACCCCGAGCGCCGGCGACACGCCGATGCGTCCGCGGTTGTCCGCCTGGACTGGCGCATTGAGCACATACAGCCCATCCGGCGACGTCACCCAGAATTCCAGCAGTTCGTTGGCACGGAAGCCGCTTGCTGTCAGGCGGAACGTGGTACGCTGTCCGCCTTCGGCAGGCGAGACCGATGCGTTGCGGCTGGTGGCGGGGCGCGGCGTTCCCAGTGGTGCGACGTAGTCGCGCGTCAATTTGAACGGCGCCGTCACGGCGCGCCCGGTGCTGGCGCCCTGCGCGGTGACCGTCCAGACTCCCTGCTGGTCGCGCTCCACCCGAAAGGCGACCCGCACGCTTCCCCCTTCACGCTGCACCAGGCGCTCATCGATTGGTTCGACACCCGCCCCTGCCGGTCGTGTCAACCAGATGCCAACCTTCTCGTTGGGATCGAAACCGCTGGCGTTGAAGACGAACCCCGATCCTGGCGGCGCGGCGAGCGGTGTAATCGAACCTGCGCCGCTGACGCGCAATTCGTTGTGGATGAGAATGCCGAGACGCGCAGGATCGCCGGGCGGCTGCGATGGCGGAGGCGGAGCAGCGCCAGCATCGACGCGGAACGTCCCGATCGCCTGACGCCCGCTGCTGCGCCCTTGCGCCGTAATGAACCATGTGCCAGCGCGGAAGGTGTTATCGATCGTGATACGGATGTTCGCGCCGCTGATCGAACCGCTGCTGTCGGCGGTTGGCGATTCGGGAATGCCACGCACCGACTGGTCTGGAGCAGTGAGCCACAGGCTGACCGGTTCGTTGGGTTGGAAGCCGCTCCCCTGGACGACCACCGCCTGACCGAACGCCGCAGCCTGTGGAGTTGTGCCGACAACGACCCCGCCGGGTTGCCCGACGGGCGGCGCCACGCCGACGAAGAACTGCGCAATACCAGCGCGATTGCTCGTCTGCCCCTGCGCCGTCAGGTACCAGCGCCCACGCGCATAATCGCGGGCATTGAAGCGCACCTGCGCATAGGAAATCGAACCATTGACGTCGGCAAGCGGTTGGGCATCGAGGGTGATCGGGCGGCACTCACACTCCGGCGAGGAGAGCAGGAAGCGCACCCGTTCACCGGGACGGTACCCTTCCCCTTCGATGCGAAATGTCTGATCCGCCTCGCCAATCACGCGCGCATTTGCAAACAACCCGGGGCGGAAGGGAGGCGGAAGCGGCGTGCCGTCCTCGTTCAGCGGCTGGTCGGGCGCGATATTAGGGGGCCAGGGAGCGCGCAGTTGAGCTGGCGCCAGTGCCTCGCCGAGCAGACCAAACTCGACGCGGCTCGGATAGAGGCGCAATTCGAAGCGATACCGCTCGAAATACTGCACCAGCGTCCACTGCCCATTGATATTTTCGGAGATTTCTTCGCTGATCGGGTAGCCAAAAATTGCCAGACCGCCGCGTCGTTCCCACGTCTCCTTGAAGAGACCGCGCAGGGTGTGGTTGGTTTCGGAAAAGTAGCGGATGCGCGAGGTGCTCGGTTGAGGCGGCGCCTGTGGAAAGATACGGTCACCGGTGAACTCGCGTCCCAGATTCCCCAGTTGCACCACCGGCGGATTCGCCTGCGCCAGTTCGAAGCGGGCGCGCTGGAACCACTGCACGATCCGCCCATCGGATCGACGATATTCCTCGGTGATCGGGAAACCAAAGATGGCCAGTCCACCGTTGCGCTCCCAGTAGACGCGGAAGGCGCCGCGCAGGAAATGCCCCGTTTCCGCAAAATAGCGTAGATCGCTCTGGGCGGACGCAGGTTGCGGCAGGGCGCCGATCCAGAATGACGCTATGATCAGAAGCGCTGCCAGAAGGCGGAACGCCTGGCGTTTCCCGACAATCGCAAACACGGCGCCTCCTTCAGCCACTCAGTAGAACTGATGGTATCTTCTCTCCGGCTGGCATCTTCTGCGAAAATACCAGCCGGGTCGAGCGCACCTGAGCGACATGACATCTACATTGACAGATTATATGCACTATCCGGCGCTCTACTGCGATCTTATCTTACGCTTTCGCATGACAATTGTCAAGCGTACATTTGCACGTTACCCGGCAATGAACTCCTCTGTCAAGCGCCGCGCCTCATTGTCGGTCATCTGCTGAGGCGGCGTCTTCATAAAATAGGCGCTCGGACCGGCGAGCGCGCCAGCGATGTTGCGGTCGAGCGCCAGTTTGATGCAGCGCACCGCGTCGATCACGACACCAGCCGAATTCGGCGAGTCCCAGACCTCCAGTTTCAGTTCGAGATTGATCGGCACATTTCCGAAGGTCGTGCCCTCCATGCGAATGTAGCACCACTTACGATCCTCCAGCCAGGGCACATAGTCGCTCGGACCAACGTGCACCGCGTCGTCTGGCAGGTCGTAATCGAGTTGGCTGGTGACAGCGTTGGTTTTACTGATCTTCTTACTCTCCAGGCGCTCACGTTCGAGCATGTTGTAAAAATCGGTATTGCCGCCGAAGTTCAACTGATAGGTGCGGTCGAGGCGCACACCGCGATCGCGGAACAGCGCCGTCAACACCCGGTGGGTGATGGTGGCGCCGACCTGACTCTTGATGTCATCGCCGATGATCGGCAACCCGCGCTCCTCGAAGCGTTTGCGCCAGTACGCCTGACTGGCGATGAACACCGGCACACAGTTGACGAAGCCGCACCCGGCTTCCAGAATCTGCTCGACATACCATTTCGTTGCCATTTCGCTGCCGACCGGCAAATACGACACGACGACATCCGTGCGGGTGGAACGCAGAATACCGACGATGTCATCGGTTGAACCCGGCGCCTTGTGCACCTTCTGGCTCAGAAATTTCCCCAGACCGTCGTGGGTCATCCCGCGATGGACCGGCACGCCAAGGTGCGGCACATGCGCGAAGCGATAGGTATTGTTCGGCGGCGCGAAGATCGCCTCCGAAAGGTCTTTGCCGACTTTCGTATCGGCGATGTCAAACGCTGCCGAAAACTCGATATCGCCGATATGGTAGCCGCCAAGGTTGACGTGCATCAGACCTGGAACGAATTCGTCAGGTCTGGCGTTGCGGTAGTACTCGACCCCCTGCACCAGCGACGAGGCGCAATTGCCGACGCCGATGATTGCGACGCGAACTTTCTTCGACATGGAATGAATGCCTTTCCATTGGTTTAAGGATTGACCGTAAGGCTGTCAGACGCGCCATGATACCACTGTTCGCGCGGGGTTTGGCGGGGGTCAGGGGTCAGGGGTCAGGGGTCAGGGGTCAGGGGTTGTCAACCCTCCATGCGTAACCGTCACCGCGCGCGGAACTCTGACGAGTTGGAACGGGAAGATCGACGCTATCGTTGATCCCTGGCTACATTCGGCGGATCCTGAAATGGCTACATAGGCTCTATACCATTATCTCCCTTACCGGAGCGGCGTTGGGCGGCGGGCGCGTCACAGTGGGCGTCGGCAGGCGGGTGGACGTCGATTCAAGGCAGCGCTTGCGCTGATCTGAATAGGGATCTGCTACTCTTGCCTCGCCTCTCCCGCTGACGCCGTGTCTCGGAGCCACGCGAGAAACGCGCCCGGCGTGAGGATGCGAATGTTCTGATAGCCCGACAATTCAAGCAAATGGCGATCGCCGGAGACAATCATCGACGCGCCAGCGACCTGAGCGCATTCGATGAAGATATCATCATCGGGATCGCTGGCGACCACGTGGAGCGTACCGGTGATCGCCACCTCCTGACCGAAGCGGCGAAACTCGTGCACCGCTGCGCGCACCTGATCGACCGAAAAGCCGAACTTGACGGAGAGCTGCTCTGAAAACTCGGCAATCATCTCCCGGCAGTACACCAGTTCGACCAGCCCCGCCCGCGCCGCCAGCCAGCATTTGTAGGCGGCGCCGCGCCACAGTACAGCAGCCAATCGAATGTTCGTATCGAAGACGACTTTCTCAGCCACGGGTGTCGTCGTGCTTCAGGTCGTCGACGAGCTGCATGCGCTCGTCTTCGGAGAGCGCATCCCAGTCCAGGCCGCGTTGAGCGGCCAGCAGGCGGATGCGCTGATTGCCATACTCTACCAGGCGGTCGAGGTCGTCGAGATCGGGAAGGAGCGTTCGCAACAGTGCACGTTTCCCCGCAGGGGTCAATTGACGCGCCAGCGTAATAACCTGGGTTTCGTCAAGGGGCAGGAAAATCGCCGGATCCATACGCGCCTCGTGATGCACAGATGCGCAGGTTATCTTGCTCATGTATAAATGTATTGTACGTCATGATTGCTTTTCCAGGCAAACCGCGCGTCGTCCGAGTCGCGGCAGGCGCCATCGCGTCGATCGTTTTGCCGGCGCCTCTGTCCATACTGTGCAGCGTTCCCCACCCTTGCCCCGTATCGCTGATCGCCTTCAGCGTTGCTGATCGCTTCGCACGCTCGGGTGAGCAGCGTACATCCGAAGAAACGTATGAAGCACGTCCGCAGAAAATCCAGCACCACATTCGTGGCAGCAACACGCGCATCACAGGTGCTTGTCCATCACGTACTGGGTATAGGCATCTGCGAGGTCCTGGTCGGCTGGCGCAGGAGCGGCGGTCTTGAGCATACCGCGCCACACCGCTGGCGCCGAGTGGGGCTGTGGTTCACTTTTCGACGCCAGCTCCGTGCGCAGGGTGTGGGTCATTTCTTCCAGCAGCAAAAGCTGTTGGTCAAGGGGCCACTGCTTGCTTTCGTCAACGACGTCCTGATAGCGCATGATCATCTCTGCGGTGCAAGACTGTACCCATATCGCGCCCTCAATTGCATCACGACGGCGATCGGGAGACAACGTTCCCTGCCGGTGCTGCGGTTCATGCACCTCATACCCGTACCGCACCGCGCGCTTTGCGTTCGTCTCGCCCGCGCCAGCGATCATGGCCGCCGCCGCGTGTCAGCGAAATCAGCGCATTCGCGCCATCGAACGGCTCACCGACTCCTGGCAGCAATCCGGCGACGGCGAGGCCGGTCTGAACGGCGGCGAGCGCGTCGTCATATCTCCAGTGTGGCGGGTCCCACCCCGCGAAGCAGCGGTCGGACGCGCGTTAGAGAACCCGGGGCTGAGAACCGAGAACCAGGAGCCAGAAACGACTCGAGGGCTTCGGCAGCGATGATTGTCAAGCGCGATGGTCGCGTTATCGCCCGCATCACATAGAGCGACAACGTTATGTGCGATCGCGGTACAACCCATACGGTCGCTTCGGATTCCTGCGCTCAGGGATGTTCATACAGTGATCAGGATGAGAATAAGGCGACCCACGATGGTCCAATGTTCCGAGGGTTCAACGTACCTTAACGGGTTATTCAACGCAGTGGCGTGCGTCAGTGTGCCAAAGATGCCAGACGCCGCCAATGCAATGATAGGGGCACGGCGGCGCCGTGCCCGCCGGGGGATGCGGTGCCCGCCGGGGGATGGTAGGGGCACGGCGGCGCCGTGCCCAGGCGCACCAGAGATGCTCACACGCGCCCACGGGCAGCGTCCAACACCCGCTCACAACCTTCCTCTTGTCTCTCACCTCGTGCCCCTCGTCTCTCTACCCAACGAGCCAGGAGTCGATTTCATCAAGTGCAGCGGCAGCGGTCAGCAGCAGTTCCGCACCGCCGATCAGCGCCAGCGCGTCGGCTGCCCAGCCAATGCACTGGAGCGTCTCCGCGCGACCAAGCGGCGCGATCGTCAGAAACGCCTGACCGAGGAGACGATGCGCGCGCTGGACATCGCGCCGTTTGACGACGCTGTGTGCCGTGGCGACCAGAGCGCGCGTGCGTTCAAACGGTCGCGGGATGAGCCGCGCCACTTCTTCGGCGTCGTCGGGCAACCCGTGAGCGGCAAGCGCCTGCGCAGCGGCGAGCAGGTAACGACTACGCTCGTCTGGAGGGAGCACATCAGCGATGCTGGCAAAGGCGCGCGCGCGCGCGCCGGTTTCGACCAGCGGCTGGGTGATCGCCGCCTGCGCGCGCGCGCGCTCAGTGGGGACAGAGATCTGCTCGGCGCGTGCGTGGGCTGCCACTGCGGCGCCGGATCGCGCCCAGGCAATCGCCAGGTCGGCTTCGAGCCGCGCCCGCGCTGTATCATCGCCAATTTGCGTCGCCAGCGCGAACGCCTCGCGGTGGCGCCCGTTCGCCGCCAGAACGCGCGCCAGTTCGTCGAGTGCCCAACTGCGTTCGTCATCGTCTGCGATGGTCAGCGCAACCGTCTCAGCCGTTACATAATTGCCCCGGCGCGCCAGGGCAATAGCAATGCGCGAATGGGCGCGGTCTCGCTCCTCGCCTTCAGGTAGCAGCGCCGCCATGCGGACGCCGACCTCGAACTGTCCACTAGCGGCTTCGGCTGCCGCCAGCGCCGCGATCACCGATGCCCGTTCCTCCCCTTCCACAGCAATTGCTGCAGTTGCGGCTTCATCGAGCGCCTGCGCTGCCACCGGCGGATGGTCGATCGCCATGTCGATCAGACAACGAGCGCGGATTTCATGGTCGTCGATCATGCGCGCGACTTCGAGGGCGGTTTCCGGCGCGACCTGAACGATCAACGCGCGCGCAACCTGTGCCAGTGCGCGGTCACGCAGCGTCGGGTTCGGCAGGAGCATCACTCGATCCGCAGCACGAGGGTTGCCGCGCCGTGCAGCGTCGCAGGCCAGTTCAACAGTGACCCATGCAACTGTTGTAGCAGCGCGCAAGGTGTCGAGCACCAGACCGGCGCGCTCATAGTCGCCGGCACGCGCGTGCGCAATTGCCACCTCCGCCATTGCCCAGTCGTGGTTCCCCGGATGCGCAATCGCATACGCCACCTCTTCGGCGCGGCTCAACCGCCTGTGCGCGATCAACCAGCGCACGACTTCGGTTTCGATCATGCCGCGCCGCTCGGTGTGCACAATGCGTGTGGTGATGCCAAGCGCCGTGTCCGGCGCACCGATGCCGATCGCGGCGCGCGCCAGCGCGACGAGGGTTTCTTCGTGCTGATCACGCCATTGCCGGGTGGGACCGGGCGCTTCAAGGTCGAGCGCTTCGGAGAGCATCCGCATCGCTGGCGCGCGCATCCGCAACGCATAGCAGACCTCGCCAAGATTGCGCAACGCCAGCGCCTTGTCGCGCCCGTCCGGTAACTGGTCGATCATTGCCCGGATGCGCTTCATCGTTGCATCGCGCGGTTGCCCGCGATCAATGGCCGCGGCGAACACTTCGGCTGGCGCGTGCGGCGGCAGGCTGCGCGCCAGAAAGGTCAGTCCGCCGGTCAGGGCTGCGGCTCGCACCAGTTGGAGCGCCGAATTATCCGCTGCTGCCGCGCGCAGCGCCCACAATCCATCAACAGCGGCATCGCTCAGATTGCCGCTGCGTCGCTCCTGCGCGCGCACCCAGGCGCGCCGGACAACACTGCTGATCGCCACCTGCGTTGCGACGCCGCCAAGTACACTGTGGCGGGCAAATTCGCGGCTCAACGCCAACTCGTCCTGCCAGCCCGGTCGCTCCGGCGCCCCGTTCGACTGTGCAAGGGTCAGTTCGACGAACTGTGCGTGCGCCGATGCCAGGCTGTCATCCGACATCGCCGCGATGAACGCGCGTGTGGCGCGATGGTACAATCGAATGCCTGCGCGGGTGCGCTCGATAAGCGGACCCCAGCGCTGCACCAGCCACCTGATCGTCTCTTCGGCGCATCCGGCCAACGTCGCCGCCAGCGATACTGGCAACGGCTCACAGGCAGCGGCGAGAATGCGCGCCAGTGCGCGCCCGTGCGCATCCAGCCCTTCCCACCAGCGTTGGTGCAGATCGGTCAATCCATCTGGAAGATGCTTCACATCGAGCGCCCGCCCCGCCAGCAACCCGATTGCCAGCCGAAGGTAGAGCAGTGATCCCTGGCTGCGTAACGCCAGGACAGTCGCCAGACGACGGTTCCCGCTCAGATGGGCAGCGATGTCTGCCAGCCACGCCTCATCGGCCCGAAGCGACGCGCGAGCGGCAAAATGTGCGCCGATCGCCGGTTGCTGCGTGTCCGGCGTCGTCAGCATAACCACGACAACGCCAGGAGGAAGACAGGCAGGCAGTGGAGGTGCTACAGGTGCGCCAGCATTGTCTGGCGCCCGCCCGATAACAACAACCAGGGGATTATCAGGCTGTCGCTTCTCTGCTGCTTCCGCAAGCAAACGTTCGAGGGTCAGCGCGTCACGTGAAGCGATGGGAGGAACCAGAGGAACCGGTAGATCGGCGAGCGCCAGAATCTGAGCGCAGAGTGCCGCCAGACCGCCGCCAGCGTCGTCTTCGGGCAGCCAGAACGCCCATCGGCGCGTTGCGGCGAGCCAGCAGATCAATGCCGTTGCTCCGCCGCCGTGGTCGCAATCCAGCGCCACGAAGCCTCCGTCACAATCGCGCACGGTCTGTTCGAGCGTCGCTGCTGCGGCAGGACGTGGCACAAACAACGCGCATCGCTCGGCGATACGCTGAGTCTGCGCCTCCAGCGCGCGCCCGGTCTGGTGATACAGATGCGGATATTCCGCCACGGCTGCGACCGCCGGCGGAAGGAAGTCAGGGGGCAGGTGAGCAATCAGTGTCATAGAACCCAAGAATCCATGCTCGTGCGCCTGCAAGGGGCGCCCCTACGACAGTGCTGATGCCGGAGCGCCGGTTGCACGCTGCGGACGCGCGCCACGCCCAAGATCGTATGCAGCGACGCCGTGGCGTCGCGCAAGCGCCAGGTCCTCGGGCAGCGCCCCGGCAATCACCAGCGCCACATTCAACCCGCGTTGCCGCAGCCCCAGCGCGCACGGCAGCATCTCGCGCGCTCGTTGTCCGCTGATCATCACGACGGTATTCCCCCACCCCAATCCGGTCGTGGATCGGACGAGCGTCTCCGCCAGATCGCCCTCCTGCGCCAGTTCGAGTCGCCCCAGCAACGCCAGGATCTGGATGAGGCGAGCGCGCCCTGAACCTGGCGGAAGAGCGCTGGCAGGGGTGTGACTGGCAGCGTCGAAACCGGTCGTACAGATGCCAACCATCTGGCGGCGCTCGATCAGGTGCGCGGCGATCGATGCAGCAGCCACCAGCGCGCGTTCCATGGTATCGTATGCGTAGACACCGCCATACTCTGCGCGCGAGAACGCCAGCGCAATCATCGTTTCGACCGCGATCGCCTGTTGATAGCGGCGAACCTGTGGTTCGCCAAGACGTGCCGTCGCTTTCCAATCGATCCGCCGCACACCATCGACCGGCTGGTAGGGGCGAGTGCCCATGGGTCGCGCCGGATCGGTGAACAGGCGGCGCGCGGCAGGCAGAACGCCAAAGGGAAGCGACGCGGGCAGCCCCAGGTCTTCCAGCGGCAGCACAGCCGGATAGATTGTCACCATTGTTGGCGGCAATTCCCCGACCGTGCGCTCGCCAATGCCCAGCACATCACCCGTCTGCAACGTCAACGGTCCCACCGGGTAATACCCGCGGCGTCGGCTGAACAACGTGTAGCGCACTTCGCAACGTTCGGCGGCGCCAGGCGAAATGACCTCGTGCACCATCGGAGGCGAATGCAGCGCCGGCGGCAGCGTCTCGCGCAACGATAGCCAGGGGACAGGCAATAGACCGGTATTCTGCACTTCGATCGTCACCGACACAGTATCGCCGGGGAATGCCGCTTCGGGAGCAGAACGTCGGACGCGCAACCGCCGTGCGCTGTGGCTCACCCACCAGCGCGCAGCAATGTGCAATCCCACAACCAGGTACAGCAGGTAGAAAAACAACTCGCTGCGCAGAACAACAGCGAGGATGAGCAGTATGATCAGGGGCCAGACAATATCGCGCAACTGGATACCCTCCCGGAAAGCATCCAACATTGGACCAGGTGTTAAGTCATGACTCTATCGAAATGCTGTCGATCCCAGCCTGTTTCAGATGCGTTCGACCCCCACATCCACCTCTGCCAGCACCGCATCGAGCGCCGAAGCGGCGGTGCGTCCGCGCAACGCGCTCTCCGGACGCACCAGCAGGCGATGACGCCAGACAGGACGCACGAGTTGCTTGACGTCGTCTGGGATGACGTACTCGCGTCCGCGCAGCGCCGCCAGCGCCTGTGACGCACGGAAAAGCGCCAGCGTCGCGCGTGGGCTGGCGCCGAGCGCAAGGTCTGGGTGGGTGCGCGTCGCATTCGCCAGGCGGATGATGTAATCGCGTACAGCATCATCGACATGCACCGACCAGACGATGCGCTGCAATGCCGGAATCTGTCGCCCGTCCGTCACGGCTTCGAGGGTTTCGATTGGATGCTCACCCGCGAGCGCCCGCAGCATTTCCGCTTCTTCTGCGGGTGATGGATACCCCAGCGCCACTTCGACAAAGAACCGGTCGAGTTGTGCTTCGGGCAACGGAAAGGTTCCCTCGAACTCGACCGGATTCTGTGTCGCCAGCACCAGGAAGGGCCGCTGGAGCACATGGGTCGTTCCATCGACGGTTACCTGCCCCTCGCCCATCGCCTCGAGCAGTGCGCTCTGCGTACGCGGCGTCGCACGGTTGATTTCGTCCGCCAGCAGAATATGGGTGAAAATCGGACCCGGCTGAAACACAAAGGTCGCATCGCGGGGATGATAGACGGACACGCCAATCACATCATTTGGCATCAGATCCGGCGTGCATTGCAGGCGGCGAAACGTGAGGCCGAGTGAGATCGCCAGCGCGCGCGCCAGCATCGTCTTGCCAACGCCGGGCACATCTTCGATCAGGGCGTGACCGCCGCAAAGCAACGCAAGCAGCAAAAGATCGACGGCAGCGGACTTGCCGACGATCACGCGCGCCACATTGGCGCGCACCATCGTTGCAAAGGTGCAGATTGACGACGTATCAGTCATCATGGTTGCTGCTGAATTGGCGGCAACGCATACGATGCGAACTCCCGCCCGATTTCGACCTCGCCGGTGAATCCGGCTGCGCGCGTTTCGGCAATCGCACGGTCGGCGCTCATCGTCCAGCGCGGGCTGTAGTGAACGAGCACCAGCCGCGCGACACCGGCGGCAGCCGCAACTTCACCCGCCTGATACGGCGACGTATGCCCGGGGAACGGCTCAGGCGTCGTCGCTTCGTGGATCAGGACAGCCGCGCCGCGCGCCAGGTTGCGTACCGCGTCACATGGTTCGGTGTCGGCAGAGTAGACCAGCGCGCGCCCATCGTCGCTGCTGAAGCGCAGTGCCAGGCAGGGGCGCGAATGGACGGTTGGCGCGGTATGAATACGGTATGGCGCGCCGTTCAGGGTGACCTCAGCGCCTGCTTCAACCGGGCTCCAATCGATATCCGGCTGATACTCCTCAAGTTCGAATGCCGCGAGAATGCGCTGTGCGGCTGCCAGGGTTGGCGCATTGCCATAGATCGGAAGGCGTTGGTCGTATCCGGCGAGTTTCAGCGAGAAGAGCAATCCCGGCAGACCATTGAGATGATCGGCGTGAGAATGCGTCAGAAGAATCGCCCTCAAGTCGCACGGATTGACGCCAGCACGCAACAACCGCTGGTACGTGCTGCCGCCGGCATCGATCAGCACCAGACCATCCGGCGTTTCCCAGACCATGTGCGTATAGTCACGGTCGGCGTCTGGCACGGCCGTTCCGACACCCAATAAAATCATGCGCATATCGAGGTGCTCCTCGCATTCGATGTTCAACCCGCGATCCATATTGTATCAGAGTCGTCACCATTGCTGCATTTTTCCAACACATCAGAAGTGCTATACTTGACCAGACGCAAGACAGGCGCTGTAGCCCTTTGTCGCCCCGGAGGCGCGCTATGAATGACGCATTCTACAAACACCTGCTCGACGAAATATACGACGGCGTCTACTTTGTCGATCGCCATCGTCGCATTCTGTACTGGAACCGTGGTGCAGAACGTCTCTCCGGGTACAGCGCCGATGAGGTGGTGGGGCATTTCTGCAACGACGATCTGTTGCGCCATATCGACGAATGCGGACGTCAGTTATGCAAAGGTTTGTGCCCGCTGGCTGCGACCATGGGTGATGGTCAACCGCGTCAGGCGGAAGTCATTATGCATCACAAAAACGGGCATCGTGTGCCGGTGCTTGTGCGCGTGTCGCCGATTCGGGATGAACACGATGCCATCATCGGCGCGATCGAGGTGTTCAGCGATAATTCGCATCAGAGGGCAGCACTGGAAGAAATCGAACGCCTGCGCGAATTGGCGCTGCTCGATCCGCTGACCGGAGTTGGCAACCGACGCTTCATCGAAAGCACGACCCATAGTCGTCTCGAAGAATTGCGCCGCTACGGCTGGCCCTTTGGGGTCATTCTGGCGGATATCGATCATTTCAAGGCGGTCAATGACACCTACGGGCATCTGGTTGGCGATGAGGTGTTGAAGATGGTGGCGCGCACGTTGATGCACAATGTGCGGGCGTTTGATGCCGTTGGGCGATGGGGCGGCGAGGAGTTCGCCATCGTTGCACAGAATGTCAGCGCTGGTATGTTGCATGTCCTCGCAGAGCGTCTGCGCATCCTGGTCGAGCAATCTGCGCTGTCGATCCATACTGATTCTGTTCGTGTGACGATCTCGCTCGGTGCAGCGATCGCGCGTTCAGACGACACGCCGCTCAGTCTGTTTGATCGCGCCGATCACATGCTCTATCAGAGCAAACAGAATGGGCGCAATTGCGTTTCGGTGGGGGTGACGCCATCGTCTGCCGTTGAAGATAAAACGCGCATGGCGCTGAAGATGCACGCTGAGTTCACGCCGCTCGATGCCTTGCTTGCGAAGTGACGTATGCCACGCGCTATCTATTTCGATTGCTTTTCCGGCGTCAGCGGCGACATGGCGCTTGGTGCGCTGCTGGACGCCGGGTTGTCGCTTGAGGCGCTCCGTGAGGCGTTGCAGCGCCTCAACATCGATGGATGGAACCTGCGCGCCGACCGTGAGGTGCGCGGGCCACTCGCTGGCATACGTGTCCAGGTCGTTGCGTCTGAAGGTCCCTTCCATCGCAGTCTCAATGACATTCGCGCGATCATCAGCGCCTCATCGTTGCCTGCGGCAGTCATCGAACGCAGTGTGCGCATCTTTACCATTCTCGCTGAAGCGGAAGCGCGGGTCCACGGCACAACCGTCGATCAGATCCATTTTCACGAAGTCGGCGCACTCGACGCGATTGTCGACATCGTCGGCGTGGTAGTCGGGCTCGATCTGCTTGGTGTTGAGCAGGTCTTTGCCTCACCGCTGCCGCTCGGCGGTGGGTGGGTCCGCAGTGCGTACGGTCCGTTGCCCATCCCCGCTCCTGCAACCCTGGCGATCCTGGCGTCGGCTGGCGTGCCGCTTACCTCTGATGAGACGCCATTCGAGCTGACAACCCCGACCGGTGCGGCGATCCTGGCGGCGCTGGCAACCTTTCGCCGTCCGCCGATGCGTCTGCGCGCAATCGGCTATGGCTTCGGCGCCCGCCAGATGGAACGCCCGAATGCCCTGCGCGTCTGGCTGGGCGATCTCGACGAAGAGGACGATAGCGTCCGGCAGCAGGGTCTGGTGCTGCTGGAAACGAACATCGACGACCAGCCCGCTGAGCAGATTGCGTATGCCGCCGACCGGCTGCGCGCAGGCGGCGCCCTCGATGTCTGGTGCACACCGATCCTGATGAAGAAGGGGCGCGCTGGTGTGCTGCTCGCCGCGCTCGTGCCCGCCGACCTCGAGAAAGCGGCGGTTGACCTGATGATGCGCGAAACGACAACGCTGGGGGTGCGACGGCGCACCGTCGAGCGCCACGTATGCGACCGTGACACCAGGGAGGTTGCCACGCCGCTGGGCGCGGTGCGGGTCAAGCGGAAGTGGTGGTGCGGCGAACTGATCGGCGCCGCGCCGGAGTACGAAGACTGCGCCCGGATCGCGCGCGAGCGCGGCGTGCCGCTGGCGACGGTGTATCAGATGGTGATGGGGCGGATGGATGACTGAGGCGCCCTACAGGCGTTCGAGTCCTCGCTCTGCAACCCGCTCCACAAACGAGTGATCGGCGGGACCTGCGGCGATCATCTGTCTGCGATGCGTCATAACCCCGGCGCCATGCTCGTCGTCCCGCGTGCATGCGAACTCGAAGCCGATGCATGCCCCGCCGTCGCGGAAGACATTGAGTATGTGCACGCACGAGAGTTCGATCAGCGAGCGGAGGTCATCCGGCTCGCTCACCCTCGACAGTTCATCCAGCAGGTTATCGTCATTGCCATAATACGCATCGCCGGACCGGCAACAATCGAAAGGAAATCAGCCCGGCATATGAACCCGGCGAAACACGTGACGATCAGGTGACATCGAATGATCGCTGATGACCTCCAAAGGACCTATGCGCTCGACTATGAATCGCACGCCTTCGCACGATCGCTGGCGATCTACGCCGATTGCTTCGCTTGGATGCAGCGGGCGCCCGCTGCGAGCATTCACGCGATAGTCACCGATCCGTCCTACGGAGTCAAAGAGTACGATCCTGGCCAGCTGGAAAAACGCTCGAATGGTCACGGCGGCATCTGGCGCATCCCGCCGTCGTTTGATGGGCACAATCGCTCCCCCCTGCCACGGTTTACGGCGCTCAACGACCGGGAACGGGCGCGCATCCAGGAATACTTTTACGAATGGGCGCGTCTGACCCTGCGAATCCTTCGCCCCGGCGCCCATGTCTTCGTCGCGTCAAACGTGTTTCTCTCACAAATCGTTTTTGCTGCCATGATCGACGCCGGGCTTGAGTTTCGCGGGCAGGTCATCAGGCTCGTCCGAACGCTCCGCGGCGGCGATCGTCCAAAGAATGCGGAAGAAGAGTTTCCTGATGTCTGCTCGATGCCGCGTGGCTGTTACGAGCCATGGGGCATCTTCCGCAAGCCGGTTCCGAAAGATATGACGGTCGGCGAGTGCCTCAGAATGTTCCAGACCGGCGGATTGCGGCGTAAACCGGACGGCAATCCGTTTGAAGACGTGATCGAGAGCGAACGCACCCCACAGAAGGAACGCGCGATTGCGAACCACCCAAGCCTGAAGCCGCAATCGTTCCTGCGTCAGATTGTCTATGCATCCCTGCCGCTTGGTGAGGGCATTGTTCTGGATCCCTTCATGGGCGCCGGTTCCACCCTGGCTGCAGCGGAAGCGGTCGGGTATGCGGCGATCGGCATTGAGAAGAGCAGAGAGTACTATGCGATGAGTCTGCGGGCTGTTCCAGCCCTTTCTCTCGTAGAGACCAGGACTCACAGTTATCCTTTGAGCGACCCCGCCAGCAACCCGCGCAGGAAGTATTTCCCCAGGAAAATGTAGACCAGCAGCGGCGGCAGCGCCACCAGCAGCGCCCCGGCCATCTGCACGTTCCACTGCGTGAACTGACTCCCCGACAGATTCTGCAACGCCACGGTCACCGGGCGCAACTGCGGGTCGTTGGTGATGATCAGGCCGAACAGGAACTCGTTCCAGATTGAGGTGAACTGCCAGATCGCCACCACCACGAAGCCAGGCGCGGAGAGCGGCAGCATCACATGACGGTAGATGCCGAAGAAATCGGCGCCGTCGATCTTGCTGGCTTCCACAAGTTCGTTCGGCACAGTGGCGTAGTAGTTGCGAAAAATCAGGGTCGTGATCGGAATACCGTACACCACATGCACCAGGATCAGACCGGGGATCGTGGCGTACAGCCGGATTTCGCGCAGAACTTCCACCAGCGGCACCAGGACGCTCTGGTAAGGGATGAACATGCCGAAAAGGATCAGGGTAAAGAGCGTTTCCGAACCGGGGAAGCGCCACTTTGACAGCACATAGCCATTGAGTGATCCCAGGATGCACGAAATGACCGTCGCCGGAACGACCAGTTGCACACTGTTCCAGAAACTGCCGCGCATCCCGATCACCCCTTCGCCGCCATTCCAGGCGCGGTTGAAGCTTTCGAGCGAAAAACTCGTCGGCAGGTCCCACATCCGGCTGAGGCTCACCTGGTCAAAACTCTTGAAACTGGTGATCAGCAGCAGGTAGACCGGCAAGAGAAAGAAGAGCAGGAACGCGATCATACAACCGTAGATAGCCACGCGCGACCAGCGGATGCGCCGTCGTCCCGGCGTGGGTATGGCAATGCTGCTCATCGCTCCACCTCCGCCCGACGGTTGTAGATCAGGTACGGCACCACCAGCAACGCCACAACCACCAGCATCACCATGGCCACTGCCGCGCCCTCGGCGAATTTGTTGGCTTTGAAGGTGATCTCATACATGTACAGTCCCGGCACTTCGGTATTGTTGCCAGGCGCACCGCCGGTCATTGTGATGATCAGGTCGAAAATCTTCAGCGAAATGTGGCCCAGAATAATCACCGCACTCAGGGTAATCGGCTGCAACATCGGCAGCGTGATGGAGCGAAACACCTGCCATTCGGTCGCGCCATCGACCCGCGCCGCCTCTTTGATTTCTTCCGGGATGCCGCGCAACCCTGCCAGATACATTGCCATCACGAACCCTGACATCTGCCAGACCGCTGCGACAACGACCGGGATCATCGCCATTGGGATGCCGATCCGGGTGCGCAACCCCTCGATGCGCCATCCCGGCGTCACATTCGTGTCAGTCGTCCACGCCGCCTGGAGAAACCCAAGCCCCGACTGCTTGAACAGCAAGTTGATGCCGGTCGGATCGTTGGGCCAGTTGCCCGGCGCAAACAACCATTGCCAGACGACGCCGGTCACAATGAATGAGAGCGCCATCGGGAAAATGTAGACCGAGCGAAAGAACCCCTCGACGCGGATCCGTGAGTCGACGAGCACGGCAAGCAACAGCCCGATCACCAGGCAAGACGCCAGAAAGAAGACCGTAAACACGATCAGGTTGCGGATATTCGTCTGGAATCGTGTGGTGCTGAAGATCGTCAGATAATTGTCGAACCCGACGAACGACGTTGACATCGCCAGTCCCCGCCAGTCGGTCATCGAGATGTAGGCGGTCCAGCCGATGAACCCGTAGACGAAGACAGCGATTGCCAGCGCCGAGGGGGTGATCATCAACAGCGCAATCGCCCGATCCCGGTTCATCCAACTCACCCGGCGAGCGGGATGGGCGCTGAGCGTCTTTGCCTGTCGCATGCGTGCTCCTTTGCGGATGGGAGCGCAGAGAGGTTGAGACGTAGCCATGCTACGTCTCAACAACGTCTCTCCCTATTGCGTTTCGACGTTACTTCAGGTCTTTCGCAGCGTCCTTCAGCGCCTCGACGACGGCATCAACGTCGAGGTCGCTGGCGAAGACGTTCAGTGCGTTGCCGTACTCGGTCATATACGCTTCGGGAGCGGCAGCGCCGTGAACGACGCTCGGCGCCAACTGCTCGCTGCCAAAGGCTTTGATCGAGTACTGCAGGTACTCGTCGTACAGGCTCACATCTGCGTCGGTGCGCGCCGGAATGGACCCCTTCTTCGGGTTGAAGGCGTCCTGCCCTTCACGCGAGCCGCAGAGCGCCAGCCAGGCCTTCGCCTGCTCCGGGTTTGGCGCGCCCTTCGCCAGACCAAAACTATCCGACAGCCACATGAAGACGCCTTCGTTGCCCGGCGCGGGAGCGTAGCCATAATCGACGCCGACCTTGGCGCCTTTGCCAATGAAATAGCCATGCGCCCAGTCGCCCATGATCGTCATGGCCGCTTTGCCGTCGAGCACCAGTTGCGCGGCGTCAGCCCACCCCAGCGACGAGCGGTCGCTGTTGGAATACTCCAACATCCGTTTGGCGATTTCCGCAGCCTCGCGCACACGCGGGTCACTCCAGTCGGCGCCGGGCTGGAATAGTTTGGCATAATCTTCCGGTCCGAAGACTGCCAGCAGCACGCTCTCGAACAGGTGCGGCGTCTCGAACCGGTCCTTACCGCCAACCGCCAGCGGGATGATACCCTTCGCCTGGAGCGCCTCCGCCACCTTGAAGAAGTCGTCCACAGTCTTTGGCGGGGTCAGACCGTTCTCCTGGAAAATCTTGATGTTGTACCAGAGCACGTTCGAGCGGTGGATATTGACCGGCACCGACCAGATTTCACCGTTATAGGTGATCTGTTCGAGCAGTTTCGGCGGCATGACCTTATCGAAGCCCTGCTCCTTGAAGAATTGCGTCAGCGGCATCATCTGCCCGGCATCGACATACGCCGTCAATTCCTTGCCGGCATGCACCTGCCAGCTATCCGGCGGCTGACCGCCCTGCAGGCGGGTCTTCAACACGGTCTTGGCATTGGTGCCTGCGCCACCGGCAACGGTAGCGTTCACAATTTCAACGCCAGGATTCTGCTGCTTGTAGATGTCGAACATGGCGTTCAGCCCGTCGGCTTCACCCGCGTTCGTCCACCAACTGAAGATTTCGAGTTTGCCGCTGCCTGCTGGCGCCGGAGCGGTCGTTGGTTGCGCGGGGGCAGCGGTTGGCTGGGTCGTCGCTGGTGCGCCGCCACAGGCAGCCAGCACAAGCGCGAGGATCGAAAAGAGGCCGAAAAGTTTCAACCACTTTGTCGTGAACATAGCATCCCTGCCTTTCAGATTGCGAAGATGGTCATGCGGAGAATGACTCATCGCCATTATTCTGGCGCTCAACCCTGCGGAGCATGCACCTCCTGGCTCGGTTTAGAGGATGGATGAGAAGAGTATAGCACAAATCCTGGACGGATCCAGAGATTCATTGGCGGGTGCAATCAGGAGTTATTGGCAGGAGTTCCGCAGTTGCCTCGCAGACGAGCCGCATGACGGCTTTGCCTTCGGCGGAGCGGTACCTGCCTTCTTTTGTGCTACGCTGCCGCAGGCTCTGGCGGAGCCAAAAATGCACCACTGCGTAAATCGGTGTTCCCATCATGACAGATCGCGCTCGCCCCCTTTATCATCTCTGCCGCGCGGCAGAGTCAGAGTAAAGACGCTCCCCTGACCAATGCCGGGGCTGGCAGCCGTAATATCGCCACCCATCGCCCGCGCCAGATGGCGCGCAATCGTCAGTCCGATCCCGCTGCCGCCGCTTGCCCGGCTGCGCGACGGATCGACGCGGTAGAAACGCTCGAACAGGTAGGGCAACGCTTCCGCTGGAATGCCAATACCGGTATCTTCCACCGCAACCTGAACATGCGTCGCGTCGCTGCGCAGCCGAAGTGTGATGCAGCCACCCTCTGGCGTGTAGCGAATGGCGTTGCCGACCAGATTGACCAGCACCTGCGCCGTTCGATCCGGGTCAGCATATGCCAGCACTGCCTCTTCCGGCGCTTCGACAACAACATTCAGGCATTGCTCAATGATTTGCGGTTGCAATTGAGCAACGACATGCTGCACCAGCGTCACTATATCGAACACCTGCGGCTGAATCGTTACCTGACCCGCCTCGACCCGCGAGAGGTGCTGCAGGTCATCGACCAGTCGTCGCAACCGCCGCACCTCGTGCTGCATGGCGCTGATCGTTTCGGGATCGCTCGGCAACACGCCATCGAGCAACCCTTCGAGGTATCCTTCGAGACCGGCGAGCGGTGTGCGCAATTCGTGCGCCACATTGCCGATCAGGGTCACGCGCTGCTGTTCGCCCTGCGCCAGCGCCTCTGCCATCTGGTTGAAACTCTGCGCGACATCGCGCAGTTCGTCGCTCAACGGCGCCGTCACCCGCTCGTCGTAGTGCCCGCTGGCAATCCGGCGACTGCTGGCTGCCAGTTGGCGCAGCGGTCGCAGAATCTCGCGCGCCAGCAGCATGCTCGTCCCCAAACCGCTGATCGTCGCCGCCAGCGCGGCAACGATCAGCGCCTGGAGCACCGCTTCCTCGAAAGCGGGCAACAATGCAGGCTCGACCGTTCGCGTCGCCAGAATGTCTGCCGTCACAATCAGCGTCACGACGCCGACAACCACAACGAGCATCTGCGCTGCAATGATGCGCCAGCGAAGTTGTCGCCACAGTCCCATGCGCTTACACTGCTGGATCGATGAACTTATACCCCACGCCGCGCACCGTCTGGATGAGCGGCACGCCGGCAGCCGCCTCAAGTTTGCGGCGCACCTGCCCGACGTACACATCCACCACACGGTCGGTGCCATAGAAATCGTTGCCCCACACCAGATCGAGGATCTGTTCGCGGCTCAGCACTCTGCCGTGACGCCGCGCCAGCGCCAGCAACACATCGAACTCGGTCGTCGTCAGGTCGATCACCTGATCGCCAACGGTGACTTCGCGCCGGTCCGGGTCGATCTGTACGTGCGCGAAGTGCAGGGTGGGGGCTACGACCAGGGTTGCAGAGCGGCGGCGGCGCAGGATCGCCTCGACCCGCGCCACCAGTTCGCGCGGGCTGAACGGCTTGATGACATAGTCATCGGCGCCGATGCGCAACCCGGCGACCCGATCGCTCTCCTCGCTGCGCGCCGTCAGTATAATGATGAACACATCCGACTCCTGGCGCAGCCGTGCAGCAACTTCCATCCCATCCATGCCTGGGAGATTCAGATCGAGAATGACCAGGTCGGGGCGCTCGTGCCGCGCCATCTCCACCCCTTCCGGTCCGCTGAGCGCCAGCAGCACGCGAAACCCCGCCTGCTCGAGATAGGCGCGCGCAACAGTGCGAATACTGGCTTCATCCTCGATAATCAGGATGGTCGCGTTCATACCAGTCGTCGGTCGTCATTGGTCAACCCAAATCGTCCGCCGGAAAGACGAAAGAGCATGTGGTCGAACGTGTTGCCCAGCAGGTTTCCGACCCGGATCATCCGCAACACTGCTTCGATGGCGGCGGCGCGGAGAATGCCATACTCGCAGGAGAGGCGCTCGCGCGCTGCGGGGTCGGGCGTCGCGTCGGTTTCTGCCCAGTGCTGCGCATATGCCAGCGCTGGCGCCTCGTCTGGCGGGCAGGCGCTGAATGTCTGATCAAGAATCTGTGCAATCTCGGCATTCGTCACGCCAGCCGCCAGCGCCATCCGGGTATGCGCAAACGAACAGTAACGACAGCGATTGACCGCAGTAACCGCAAGCATCAGGCGCTCGCGGAATGCTGGCGAGAGCATGGTACGCGCCTGCTGCACCCGGGCGCGATGCCGGAATAGCCAGGCGACATCTGTCAAAAACTGGCGCAGACTGGCATAGGAGCGGCGCGGAAAGACAGGAGCGCTACTCATTGATCTCCTCCAGACGGTTTATCAGCCACAATCCACGCCGAGAAGCGGTCGCGTTCTGCGATATGCGCGGGCAGCCCGTGCGCCGCCAGCATGTCACACACGACCTCCGGCGCCAGGAAGGTGCTCCCCATCAGCGCCATACGTTCCGCCAATGCCACCAGTTTGACCACAGGACGATGGATGTCCGGCTCTTCGATCACCAGCCTGCCGCCTGGTGCGAGCACCCGCGCCAGTTCACGCATGGCTGCGGGCTGATCGAAGAAGTGGTGCAGCGCATCGACTACCAGGATGCGGCTGAAGAAGCTATCAGCAAAGGGCAACTGCTGCACCTGCGCTCGCACCGCGTGCAGCGTGCGTTTCTCATGCGCGCGTTGCACCATCCGCAGCGACTGATCGCCAACGATGAGCCCGCCGACGAAGGGGCGCAATGTTGCGGCGACGCGCCCGGTGCCGCCGCCGGCATCGAGCAGCCATCCATCGGTTGGAAGGCGCAACAACATCTTCAGGCGCGCCGGGTCGGGCGAACCGATCACCCGTTCATACACCGGCGCCAGAATGTCGAAATGATCGAGCATAATCCACTCGTTTCGTTGCAGGGATGCAACCCTGGGTAACGGTGTCGTATTGCGAGCGAAGCAACCGATGCGCCACCGGTTTCGTTGCAGGGATGCAACTCTGTGCAATCCACATCTCTCCCAAATTATGCGCCAGCGCGATCTAGCATGATGGAGAGGCGAAAGATGGTTTTTGCGCAATCACAGGCAGCCCAGGCAGGCGAGCCGGGTTTCTCACAGCACGCCTGGCTTCTCACAGCCCGTGACGTATGGTATGTGAGAAATGTATCGCCCCGTGTAGCCCACGCAGGCGAGCTTCGCATCCCGTAGCCCGCAGCGTCAGCCGCCGGGCGGGTGGGAGGATGGCGAATTATGTCTTCAACATGCACGAGTCGCCGGGCGGGAAGCGGATAGCGGAATATGTATTCGACGCCAGGCATAATGAGATAACAGTAAAGACCATTTTTCGCACTCTTAAGTATACCTGATCATATGAGGAGGGCGGACGAGCGGTATGGCGTGCGTTTTCGGTCCCATTCCATCACGGCGGCTCGGACGGTCGCTTGGCATCGATCCCGTACCATTGAAAACCTGCAACTGGAACTGCGTCTACTGCCAGCTCGGGCGGACGCGCCCGCTCACCAACGAACGCCGCGTGTATGTGCCGCTGCCTGTGCTGCTGAACGAAATCGATCAGGCGCTCGCAGCCCGCGCGCCCGACGAGATCGATTGGGTGACAATTGTCGGATCGGGTGAACCGACGTTGCACAGCGAGATCGGCGAACTCATCCGCGCCATCAAATGCCGGACGACGATCCCGGTGGCGGTGATCACCAACGGTGCGCTGCTTTACCTGCCCGATGTGCGGGACGCGCTCTGCGCCGCAGATGCTGTTCTGCCAACTTTCTCGGCAGGTTCGGCGGCAGTCTATCGTGCGCTGCACCGCCCGCATCCAGAGACCACGTTCGAGCGCCTGCTGGAGGGGCTGATCGCCTTCCGCGCCGGCTATCGCGGGAAATTATGGGTCGAGGTGATGCTGGTGCGCGGCATCAACGACGGCGAGCAGGCGCTGCGCGACATTGCTGCGGCGTTGCAGCGCGTTCAGCCCGACCGGATCGACATCACACTTCCGGATCGACCTCCGGCAGAACTTTGGGTCGAACCGCCGGATGTCGAAGGAGTGATGCGCGCGACGGCGATTCTTGGCGCAGCCGCGCGCGTGGTTCATCCGGCGGAAGGAAGTTTCGACCTGCGCGGGTATGCCACGCCTGTCGAAGCAATCCTTGCCATTATCGCACGCCACCCAATGCGCACCGAGGAACTGGAGCGCGCACTGGCGCGCTGGGCGCCCGATCAGGTGCACGAAGCGCTGTACACGCTGAAGTCGAGCGGCGCAGCACAGGTAATCGAACGCTACGGCGCGCGCTTTTGGTGCGCGGGCGGACGCCTTTTACCCCTCGACCGCCCCGCTCCACGAAAGGCGGTGACGACATCCTATGGTTGACGGTCATCTGCAGGAAGCTGCGCTGGAAGTCGCTGTATGGGAGGCTTTGCAGCGCGTGATCGACCCGGAACTGGGCGTCAGTCTGGTCGATCTCGGTCTGATCCGGTCGGTTACGGTCGCCGACGGGCGGACGCTCATTGAACTGGCGCTGACCACGCCGCTCTGCCCGCTGGCTGGCATATTCGAACATGAAATCCGCGCCGCAGCGCAGGGAGTGTCGGGCATTCGGGAGGCCGATGTCATCTTCGTCGATACGCCGTGGACGCCGCTGGCGTCGGCGCCGTGGCGGCGCTGGCTCAACGAAACGACCTAACCGTTCAGCGGAGAAAGCGGGTTATGCCATCCGGTGATGTGCTGCTCGACGTTCAGGGCGTCGCGCTCACCCGTGAAGGGCGCACCATTCTGCACGACATCAACCTCCACGTTCTGGCGGGTGAGATCCACGCCCTGCTCGGCATCAACGGCAGCGGGAAGTCGAGCCTGGCATACGCCATTATGGGGTGCGAAGAGTACCACCCCGATGCAGGCGCATCCTGTTTGCCGGGCGCGACATCAGCGACGTGCCCATGCACGAACGCGCCCGCCTGGGGTTGACGCTCGCCTGGCAGGAACCGGCGCGTTTTGATGGCCTGCCGGTTGGCGACTACCTGACGCTTGGCAGACCGACGATTACTCGGGAGGAGTTGTGGGAAGCGCTGCACGCCGTGGCGCTCGACCCGGCGACCTACCTGCCGCGCGCCCTGGACCGCACCCTGAGCGGCGGCGAGCGCAAGCGGATCGAACTGGCGGCAGTGTACGCCATGTGTCCGCGTCTTGCCATCCTGGATGAACCGGACTCTGGCGTCGATGTGTTGAGTGTCAGCGACATTCAGAACCTGGTGCAGCGCATAGCGCGCGCCGGGTGCGCCGTGCTGCTCATTACGCACCGCAACGATATGGCAGCGATTGCCGATCGCGCCTCAGTCATGAACGCCGGGAAGATCATCATGACCGGCGCTCCCGACGAGGCGCGGCGGGTCTCCACCGAACGGCGTGAATGAGGCGTGCGATGAAAGCGCAACGGATAACTGGCATCACCACGCCGCGCAGCGACCCGGCATGGGCGCGTGAGTACGAAGCAATGCTGTGGGCATACGACCAGGCAGGCGGACCAACCTCAGTCTTGCGATCTGGTCGCGTCGCAGCGGTGGTTGTCAGCGCCAACCGCGTGCTTGGTGTGGTTACCGTGCCTGGGGTGACGATCAACGCCGAGCCGCTGTCGGATGGCGTCCAGGCACAGATTGTGGTTGCGCCGGGGGTGCGGCTGGAGCGCCCGGTGCATCTCTGTTTCGGGATGATCGCGGAAACCGGCGTGCAGCGAATCGTGGCCGATTATGCGATCGGCGTCGGAGCACGGGTCGAGTTTCTGGCGCACTGCACCTTCCCCAACGCCCGCGATCTGCGGCACATCATGGATGCGGTTGCGCGCGTCGGCGCCGATGCGCACCTGCGCTATACCGAAGCGCACTACCATGGACCGTATGGCGGGGTGGCCGTCGAAGCGCGCGCAGGCATCACGGTTGGCGACGGAGGGCGATATTTCAGCACCTTCAGTCTGGTGCACGGGCGCGTCGGTCGGTTGCTGATCGATTATGCTGCCGATGTCGAGGCGTCCGGCATCGTCGATCTCACATCAATGGTGTGGAGTTCTCTCTTCTGTTCGCTCGACACGCGCAGGATGTGATCACGCTGCATCGATTGTCGCTCAAGTCTGCTGCCTGGCACAGATGTCAGATGCGAATGGTCATCCGTGCGTCTCATAGGCGGTTGGGGCGACAACAGCAGAGCGTGCCTGGTTGCGGGTCGTCTGTGCATGCCGACCAACCTGCAATGCGTACCGTAGTGGGGTCAGGTCTCAGACCTGACCCCACGGCTGCGGCGTCTGTCTCCTGGAATTCAAACGCACTCCAGCGCCCGCATGGCCTGGTGCGTGCTCAGGTAGACCCGTTCCGCGCCAAGGTGGTCGATGAACCCGGCGCGTTGCAGTTGATCCATCACCGGTCCCTTGATGTCCGCCAGGTGCAGATCGACCCCGGCGGAGCGCAGTTCATGGAGTAGCGACTCCAACGTTTCCATCGCGCTGGCGTCGATGAAATTAATCGCGGAGCCGATCAGCACCAGATGCTTCACTTCCGGTCGCTCGGCGATAATGCGCAAAAGTGTGTCTTCCAGGTGGCGCGTATTGGCGAAGTAGAGGCTCTCATCGACGCGCACCGCCACGACGTGCGGGCAGGTCTGCACCTGATGGCGCAGCACATTGCGGAAGTGCTCGCTCTGACCGACTCGTCCGACAATGGCGATATGTGGTCGGCTGGTGCGCCAGAGGAACAGCAAAATCGAGAAGACGACTCCTGCCAGAATGCCCGCCTCGATGCCGAACAGCAGCACGACGGCGAATGTCACTCCCCACGTCACCGCGTCGGTGCGGTTCATGCGCCAGATGCGCAGCGCCTCGCCCGGCTTGAACAGGCTCAACACCGCAACGATAACTGTCGCTGCCAGCACCGCTTGCGGCAGGTAGGAGAACAGCGGGGTGAACCAGAGCACAATAATGCCAATGCTCGCCGCTGTCACCAGTGATGCCAGACCGGTCACGGCGCCCGCCTGATCGTTGACCACCGAGCGGGCAAAGCCGCCGGTGACAGGGTAGCCGCCGGTGACGCTTGCCGTCAGGTTAGCGGTGCCAAGCGCCACCAACTCCTGATCGGCGTCGATCGCCTTGCGCCGCTTGCTTGCAAGCGCCTTGGCGACCGCAATCGACTCGACGACGCTAATGAAAACGATCGTCATCGCTGTGGGAAGGAGCGCCTGCGCGTCGGCGGCGCTCAATGTCGGCAGCGTGAACGGGGCGAATCCCTGCGGAATGGCGCCGACCACCCGCACCCCGGCGGTCTCGTTCAGCCGCCAGAACCACGATGCCAGAATGCCGAGCAGCACCGTCACCAGCGGCGCGCCGCTGACAATCAGGATCACAGCGGCGGATGGCAGGCGCGTGCGCTGCTGTAAGAACGGCTTCAACCATGAGCGAAACACGATCAGCAGTGCAATGCTGATCGCGCCGATCGCCAGGGTTGCCGGGTTGGTCTGGTTCATGCCGGCAACAGCGTTCAGGACGATCTCGTGGACGTGTTCGCCTTCGATCCGATAGCCGAGCAGATACTTCAGTTGCCCGGCGGCGATGATCAACGCCGAAGCGGAAGTGAACCCCGCCAGCACCGGGTGCGACACAAAGTTCATCACGAACCCCAGGCGCAGCATACCCAGCAGCAGTTTGACCAGCCCGACCATGAACGCCAGCAACAACACCAGTTCCAGGTAGCGCGGACTACCCGGCTCGGCGAGGGCGCTGACGCCGGCAAAGACCGCCAGCGATGTGATAGCAACCGGACCGACCGATAGTTGTCCGGAGGTGCCGAGCAGTGCGTAGACCGCCAGCGGCGCAACCGACGCATACAACCCGACCTGCGGCGGCAGACCGGCAAGCTGGGCATACGCCATGCTCTGCGGAATAAGCATGATCGCCGTTACCAGACCGGCGACCAGGTCGTTCGGCAGATCAGCCCGGCGATAGTGCAGCAGCCAGGTGAGGAACGGAAAATAACGCCGGAGACCCTGACCGGTCAGCGGCGTTTTGAGCGACGATGAGACTGCCATACTGGCTCCAATAGCGCGCCTCACCGGCTGGAAGCGGCAGCGGCGCGTTCAAAATAATCATCCGCACAGAAGGCGAAAGTTTCCATTGCGTCGTCATCATAGCCAGCCGCGCGCAATGCCGCCTCCGCCTGTTCGCGGGTCCACTCATCGTACACAACCCGATCAAGAAGCCACATCAGTGCCACGCGCGTTGCCGAACGGCAGTGCAGGAACATACGCCCCTTCTCTGCCGCGAGAGTCTGATGATACTGCTCCAGATGCTCCGGTTCCAACTCGTAGACCGGCAACGGCAGGTGAATATATCGCAACCCGGCAGATTCGGCGTTGCGCTGCTGAATTGCAGCGCGTTCCGGGTCGGAGCGCATATTGATGACGACCTGGAATCCTTCCGCTGCCAGCGCTGCCCAGTCTTCCGCTTGCGGTTGCCCGGCAAGTGTCAGGCGCTCGTCGATATCATAGCGAATCAGGTCGGCCTTTTGGGCTGCCGCCAGTTCGGCTTCATTCGTGCATGGTTTCATGGAGATCGTTCCTTACGATTACAGTATTTTTCACAACGCTCGTTCCGGGTGCCGCCACGCGTGCGTTCGGCGTTGGCTTCGACAGACGAAGCCAACGCCGAATGTGCGACGGTCAGGGTGTGGTTCTTGCATCGTGAACACTGCGTTAAATAAACAGGGTCACTTTGGCACGGGTTGCGTCGCCGAGGAATGTTGCCACGCCGCCGTGCTCCAATCCATCGACCAGTTCTTCGTCGCGCACGCCAAGCAGTTCGCGCGACATATCGCACACGACCATGCGCACCCCCAGTTCACGCGCCAGGTTGAACAGTTCCTCGACCGACATCACGCCGTGGTCGCGCATCAACTTGCGAATAATCCGCGCGCCGGCGCCGAAGAAGTTCATCTGCGACAAACCCATCTGCCCCAACCCGCCAGGCAGCATTGCTGTGAATCCCTGCTCCAGCATGTTCTTTCCGGCGAACACCTTCTGTTTCTTGACCGCATTCAAGCCCCAGAAGGTGAAGAACATCGAAGTTTCCAGCCCCATCGAAGCAGCGCCGGTTGCGATGATCAGCGCAGCAATCGCCTTGTCCAGGTCGCCGGAGAAGACGACCATCGCCAGACGATCCTCGATGCCCTGCGCGGGATGCGCTTCGAGCGCAGCGACGCGCGCCTCGAGCGCAGCGATTCTATCGAGCAGCGCGGCAGTCTGATGCTCGCGCTCAATCGTTATTTCCATCACGCTCATGCCCCTTCTCTTCTATAACGATACGCGAGATGCCCTGCGTCGGCGGGACGCCATCCATTGGCGCCTGTCGGCGCCATTCTGCCGCCGGTTGTTCTTTTCGGGGCTTCCCCCAAACCCCCGTTTTGGGCAACCAGTGGGGTCGTTTCCGTGCAGCAGCGTTCATCGTGCTCGAACCGCAGATGGACCATCATGTGCCGGGCGTTGGTTGAGCCTGTCGAAGCCAGCGCCCAGTGCTATGGGACAGCATCGCGAGCGGTACCGTAACGGCGAACCATTGTTGTCTGCGGGAAGATCGCCGCACTGACACCGGCAGCAGCCCGCCTGTTCCCGGTTCTCAGTTCTCAGTTCTCAGTTCTCAGTTCTCAGTTCTCCTCACGCCGTGCGTCGCAGATAATGGACGTAGAGTTCCTGCCCGCCTTCCTGAACGACTTCCTGCGCTACGAGTTCGACATTCTTCGCGGCTTTGACCCAACCTTGGAAATCGGCGACTGAACCGCGGTCGGTGGCAATGACGCGCAGCACCTGACCGACCGGCAGATCGGTGATCGCCTTGCGGCTTTTGACGAGCGGCATCGGGCACTTAGCCCCCTTGACATCAAGCGTCTGATGATATGTCAGTTCCATGGAATGTTGCTCCTTTCTTTGATACTCAGTATTATGCAACCCTCATAAAGCGCAAATGGAGATTGTCGAAGCTGTGGAGCGCACCCTCGGCGGTGCGATGTTTCTTCGCACGTATCTGGCGCCATTCCGCCGCTAGTTTTGCGTTCCTGGAGGGTGGCACGCCCTCCAGACCTCCCTGCTCTCCATCCTGGCTATTGATGTCACTGCGCCAGGGCGCACACATTCTTGCCAAGCTCCAGTTCTTCGGCTTCTGCTTCGGAAGGTGTGCTCAGACCGATATTCACCCGCTTGATTTCGACATACTGCGGCGGGAACTCTGGCAAATTGCCGAGGACGAACGATCTGAACTCGTTCTCAGACTCCAGGTGCGCCAGAGATGTATTCGTCCGCCGAACGACACCCCACGGCGCTGTCACGCGCCCGGCGTCGTCCGCCTCATCGAGCGTCGAGAAGTGCGATGGCAGAATGAGCGTTGTATCGTCGAGGTGCGGCGGCAGGCGGCGCGTCATGCTCTCGTACAGCATTGGCGTCCACGCCTCGCCTTTGCCGCCGAGATCCGGTCGACCGAACGAACGCAGGAAGATGCCGTCGCCGGTGAACAGGTAGCGTGAACCATCGGGAGCGATCGCCAGAATGTTCACCTGTCCCAGCGTATGCCCCGGATACCAGATCATCCGCAGTTCGACCTGCCCAACGCGATACGTCTGCCCATCGTCGAGCGCCGTGTATGCAATCGTTGCTGGCAGCATGTCGATCGGGTGAATTGCGTCGTAGGGATGGACGTAGTACGGCGCGCCAGTCTCGTGGCTGAGCGCCGGTCCGCCGCTAATGTGGTCGGCATGCACGTGCGTATCGAAAATATGCGTCAGGCGTGCGCCATGGGTTGCGATGGCTTCCAGGTAGGGAGCGGTGTGGCGCAGCGGGTCGATGACCGCAGCGGCGCCATCGCTGATGACGATGAAACTGACATCGCCGCGCGCCGGGCGTGCAACCTGAACAATTCGCCCCCATGCGGCGCTGACAATGTCGCGCGTATCGTAGAGATGTCCCCAACTCAGAATGCCGCCTTCAAGGTATCGCGCATCGATGCCGCGTGCGCGCAGCAGTTCGGCGACGTACTGCGACGACCCTTCTTTGGCGCACACGACCAGCACCTGGCGGTCGGCGGGAATACGGGCGACCGCGCTTTCTTCATCTTCGATAAAGTCGTAATACGGAACGTTCTGAACCGTCAATCCGGCGCGACCCTCGATCCGCCAGCGGGCGAAGTCGTCCGGGTTGCGCACATCGAGAATGAATGGCGCCGTGTTGTGCAACAACGCATCATAGAGAGCGCTGGCACTCACTGCTGGCGCCTGGGTTTGCAGTTCTGCAATCGTCATACATCAAACCTCGTACTGCTGTTCACAAAGAATCACGGCGTACCCAATGTATACCAGCAGTGTAAGGCGCATACAAGGCGAATGTAAGAGTATGGTAAGGAATGTTACTAAAACACAAGCCGGGCGATGCTCGTCGAGATCGGATCGCCGAACGCCAACCTCCGCCAGGCTATGGGTTATGGCGGTCTTCGTCCTGTATGCCACCCAGCCATACACCAATCCCAGGGCGAATGTGGACAGGATGAATGGGAGTGCTCCGCCTTCGGCAGGAAACGCCAGGGGTTGGCACGAGATGAAACCGCGCCAACCCCGCTGCGGGGTACACATATCCCAACATCGCGTTGTGTTCGAATGCCTGTACATAGACCCCGCGCCACAGGATTTCTTCAGCAGTCCCGCTGATGATGGCAATTGGTGAAAACAACAGCACCCCAAACGACACAGGCGCCAGACCAGGAACGAAATACATCCAGAAGGCGCCTGCACTGAACAGGGGATCCCCCGCTGCGATCACGTGGTGAAGACTGCACCTTCCCCAGAGGAACGGCGGCACGCTCAGACGCCACAACCAGTAGCAGCCACAGCCGACCAGATAGCCGGGAGCGTCTCCTGGCCAGCGCGCTGCGGCGCCGAACACGAACGCAGCGCCGACAATTAGCAGAATGGGCGGCAGGATCAGGAAGCGCTTTCTGGCGGAGGCGCGTTCTATTGTTGATTCGGTCCTTGCAAATACCAGCGGGGCGAGTGGAGCATTGCACACTCGCTGTTGTCAAAGCCAGAGACGCCTGTTTGCTCTTAGCAAACCCTTAATCATGTGGCGTGTCGTTTACACCCGGTAAATGCTTCGTATCGCCACTGCGCACAGGTTTTTTTATGCTAAACACGGTCTTCTTTCAATATCTTTCAAGGGCGCAAGAGCCGTCATCCACAGGGTTGGGGATGTGGCTTCTTTGTGCCGTTGCGCTTTTGTGCGAGACCAACACAGGTCATAAGGAGGAGGTCCCGATTCATGCGTCACCGTCACGTGGCGGAGATCCTGCTGCTCTGGCTTGCGCTGCTCGCAGGGTGCGGCGCCGTCGCCGATCAGATGGCGCCCGGTGGCGCAATTTCCACACCAGCGGCATCACCGGTTGCGCAGCGCGCTGGCGACGCGCAACGCGGCGCAGCCCTGTTTGACGGCGATATGAAGATTGCCGGGTTCGTCGCCTGCCGTGGCTGCCACGCGGTCAATCCGGCTGTGGGTGATGGTCTGGGACCCAACCTGGCAGGCATTGCGCTGCGCGCCGGTTCGCGCATACCCGGAGTCGCCGCCGATGCATACATTCGCCGTTCGATTGAGGTGCACGATGATTTTGTTGTGCCGGGATTCGAGGCAGGTCTGGCGCGCGCCATGGTCGGGCGCGATTTTGGCGAAATCCTGAGCGATCAGGATATTACCGATCTGACGGCGTACCTGCTGACGCTTGATCAGGCGCCGGTTGCACAGGCGCCGATGCCTGATCCTTCGCCCTCCCCAACGCCATCGTCCGAACCGGTGACTGTTACAGCAGCGCCGACGGAGACCACTCTGCCAGCGGCATCGGCAACCGCCACACCGCTGCCAACCCCGACAGCGACCGTCGAACCATCGCCAGCGGCGTTGCTATCGCCAACCAATGCGCCATCGTCGTCGTCCGACAATCGCACACCGACTGCGGTCAGCCCGACGATCACGGCGACAGCGGCGCAGAGCACGCCTGCAACGCCATCACCCACAGCAGCAACGCCGACTGTTCCGCCGTCGCCAACTGACGCTGCGACGCCATCACCCGCGCCGACGCCGACTCAGCCGCCAGCGCCGACGGCGACACCAGCGCCAGCAGCGACCAATCCACCCGTGTCTGGCAAAGATGACCTCCTTCCGGCAGAACTGACGGTCTACACCGGATGCATGACCTGCCACGACCAGCACGCGCAGAGCGTCGTCAAAATGCCGCACGTGCGTTTCCCACAGTGTTCCGCCTGTCACAGCGGCTCACCCTCGCGTGTTGGCTGCCCGACCTGTCACAGCATGCATCGCATCCAGGCGCCGCATGGCGGCGAGAATCCGAACCTGCCGTGCAGCCACTGCCATGCCGACAGGTGACAGTTATGGCCACGCTTCCCGGCGTCATTTCCACTATGGAAATGACTTGCGCAGTGACGTGTCTTCTGGCTCCGCCAAAGCCTGCGGCAGCATGGCGCTTCTGATCAGGTGGCATGGTGCAGCAGCAAAGCTGCCGCACTACGCCGCAAAAGAAGACAAGTACCGCTTTGCCGAAGTCAAAAAGAGCCATCACGCGGCTCGTCCGTAAGGCGACCGCGCAACTTCTGGATATGAGCGACCCGGTTCCGGGTCCGAAGGGCGCGGTTTCGGTTGAAACCCCACATGGAAGTTTAGGAACTCCACGTCCGGGCGTCCCGGATGAGCGACTCGGTTGGCGGCTCTTTTGTCTCCGCAATAGTATGTGGGTGATGAATGCAGATATCGACCGGCGTCGCATCGCCATCGCGCGCCTGCGTCAGGCGCTGCAACACTTCTTCCAATCGCGCCGCGAGATCGATCACTGCATCGCACAACGGGCAGGGCAGCGTGGACTGCGAGACATCCAGCGCATTGCGGATGTCGCTGATGGTCAGCGGCGGCTGTTTTGTGCTGACCGGTCGTATTTCCACATGGTGATCGCTTGAACGATCCTGCACCATGATGAACATCATGTATCGCGGCGGTGCTGGCGCAGCGGTGTGTTGCGGATCGGACGGTTCGCTCTGCGATGGCCGGTAGCAGATTGTCGGCTGCGCAGTCGGTGGCGGAAGGTAGTGCGGATCGGTTGGGGTAATCGGCGTATGCGGCGTGAAGGTGAAACCGAGACGGAGGCGTGTCGTACCAGGGTCGCGCCCGCTCCATGGTGTTAACGACACCTCGACTTCTACGTCGCCAGGCGTGCGGAGCGTTCCGGTGTCGTTGCCATTGAGCATCGTGCGCAGTTGCGCAAGGGTGTGACCATAAGCATAGTCTGGGTCGTCGACCTGCAATTCGGTGAGCGTCGCTTTCCAGACACCGGGAACGGAGGGGGATAAATGTGCATCCATAAGGAACCTCTCTACCTTTGGAACGAAGCGCATAGCCTAATCCGTGAGCATCCATCTCAATCCGCGCGAATCCGCGTTCCATTACAAGCCATGCTCACAGGAGAAAGCCAGTTCTTCTTGTCAGCGCACACCACTTGTCGCCGGCACGTTGCAGAACAGCGCCCCCTGCGCGATAGCATCGTCGAGTGCATGGTGCGTGTGCGGTCATTGATCGAACCACCCCATATTGGCGGTAAAGGTGGCGATGAGCGTTTCATCCGGTGGATATGCTGCTGAACCGAACCTGAGCATCGAGTGCAGTCCCGGAATGGATCCATCGAGCAGTAAAGCGATAAATATGCCCGAGACAACAAGCCCCTTTTTTATCGGGGACCTCCGTTATTAACTTGTGAAAACCGGTGATCAATGGGCAAATCTCTCCTTTTTGCCGCCTCTGATGCCAACTGGTCGCATCGTTCATTCTCTCTGGTGTTGTTATGCCCCTTCACCCAGCGAAACTCCACCTGGTGCTGGTTACAAAGCTCCAGCAACTGTGCCCACAGATCGGAGTTCTCCGCTGGTTCTTTTTCATTCCTCATCCAGCCTTGAGATCGCCATTTTTCGACCCAACCTTTTGCCATGCTATCAACGACGTACTTTGAGTCACTAAAGATGACGACTTCGGATTTTCTCTTCAAAGATCGCAAGCCTTCGATACATGCCATAATTTCCATCCGATTACTGGTTGTTTCTCGGAACCCTCCTGAAACTTCCTTTTTGATATCACGGTACTTGAGAATAACGCCGTAACCGCCAGAACCTGATTCTGGATCGACGCAACCGTCGGTAAACATCACTACTTTGCCAGATTTAAGCAAATCAGCAACGATCTCATTCGTACTGACCGCAACTCCGGCATGACTTGCGAGATAGTCAACTAGATTGGGTGCAACTTGCAATAGAGTCTCTTTTGGGAATTCTTTGAGCCAGTTTATGGCTTCTTCGGGGGTGTAGAAACCTTTATACACCGCTTCGGGGAATCCTTCGACTTGCTCTGCGGCTTCGCCTTCGCCGAACCACTTTGTGTAGACCCCAGGATTTCGTCCTTTCACAACGACGTAGTACTGTTTTTTCTTACGGCTCATACAACACTCCAGTCATCTGCAACGCTCTGGTGGGCGCCCGGTGCGGGGCGCCCCTACCTGTCGGTCCCGGGTGCAACGTTCAACGTTCAACCCGTCTCACACCCGCACTTCCGCGCCAGCCGCCGCTGATCGGTACGCCGCGTCGAGCAGGCGCAGCACCGCCAGCCCCTCCGCACCCGTCGCCAGCGGCGCGCCTTCGCCCCGGCAGGCGGCGACGAAGTGGCGAAACCCTTCCGCCCACGCCCATTCTTTCTTCGGTACATCGGGCGCCACCTCAACCGGCACGCCATCCTCAGTGCGGTAGATGCGCAGCGGATGATCCTTCCCGTAGAGGTCAGGAAAGTAATCGGCGCCTGCCAGATCGCCGGCAATCTGAATGCGCTCTTCGTTGCGCGCGTGGAGCGCCCAGGTGACCTCGATCGTCACCAGTCCGCCGTTTGCCAGCCGCAGATGGATCACTGCCAGATCATCGACATCGAACGTCCCGCCAGGCACGCGGTCGGCGCCCCAGCCGCCAAGCCCGCGCTCGTATGGACCGTGCACCGCCTGGATTTCGCCACGCACTGCGCTGACCGGCGGGAATCCCAGAATCCAGTAGACCATATCGAGCATGTGGACGCCGATGTCCATCGTTGCGCCGCCGCCTGCCAGTTCTTTGCGCGTGAACCACGACCCATAGCCGGGAATGCCATTGCGCCGCAGCATGCGCCCAAAGGCGTAGGTGATCTTCCCAAAACGTCCCGCCTGTGTCATCTGGCGCAGCATTATGATTTCGGGCCGGGGGCGGTTGCTCATATTGATCGCCAGCACCTTGCCAGCTTTTTCGGCAGCGGCGACCATCGCCTCGCCATCTTCCACGCGGGTCGCCAGCGGCTTTTCACACAGCACGTGCTTGCCCGCTTCGAGCGCCGCAATCGCCACCGGAGCGTGGAAGACGTTTGGCACAGCCACGGTAATGGCATCGACATCGTCCAGCGCCATCAGATCGCGGTAATCAGCAAAAACGTGCGGAATGTTGAACTTTGTGGCAGCTTCCTGCGCGCGCGCCAGGTTGGTGTCGCAGATGGCGGTCACCTGAACGCCGGGAATCGCCTGAAGCGAGGGGACGTGGCCGTGAACGACGACCGCGCCGGCGCCAACGATACCAATGCGAACGGGGGTGGACATAGAAGTTCCTTCCTGCTGTCGGATGCGGCGCAGCCCAGGCGTCCATCTCCAATGACGGGACGAATGCTACGCCGGGTAAGAAAGAATGCCCGATTATCTTACCACGAACGACGCTCCCACCGGTTGTTTCTCGGAATAGGATCGGTTAGAATGAGGTAAGGCTGATCCTGCCGTTATCTCGATCCTGGAGCGTATGTATGCGTATTGTTCTCTGGCTTGCACTGATTGCCGGCATCGTACTCTGGGCGTTGGCGTTGCAACGTGAACTTGCGACCGTTCGCAAACATCGTGCGATGTACCGCGAGGCGGCAGTGCGAATGGAGCGCCGCCTGTATGCGTTGATGCAATCGCCTCCATTGTGAGAGCAGCACTGCGTGTGAGTCCAGGATGCGCATATGCAGAAGCGTATCGGCATCATTGATCTGGGATCGAACACAACCCGCATGATCGTGATGGGGTACACGCCGCATCATTCGTTCCGCCTCCTCGACGAAGTCCGCGAAAGTGTGCGTCTGGCGGAAGGCATCGGTTCCGACGGTCGATTGAAACCAGCCGCGATGGAGCGGGCAGTGGCGACGATGCGCCTGTTTCATGCCCTGAGCCACTCCGAGCATGTTCAGACGATTGTTCCGGTGGCGACGAGCGCTGTCCGTGAAGCCGCCAATCAGGCGGAGTTCATTGCGCGAGTCGCTGCTGAAGCCGGTTTGTCGATGCGGGTGCTCACGGCGCGCGAAGAGGCGTACTACGGCTATCTTGGCGTGGTCAACTCCATCGATCTGCGAGATGGCTTCACCATTGACATCGGTGGCGGCAGCACGCAGGTGTCGCAGGTGCGTGGGCGCGGGTTTCTCCGCTGGTACAGCCAGCCGATTGGCGCCTTACGGGCTGCTGAACGGTTTGTTCGATCCGATCCGATCAGCAACAAAGACTTCCGCGCGCTCGAATCCGGCGTCGCCGAGTATTTCGCAGCGCTCGACTGGTTGAATGCCGGGCAGGGTCCCATGCTGATCGGCATCGGCGGCACCATCCGCACCCTTGCTGAGATCGATCAGAAAGCGCACAACTACCCGCTCGACCGCGTGCATGGATATATTCTGGCGCGCGAGCGGCTCGAAGCGTTGATCGAGCAGTTGCGCAGCATGGATCAGCGGCAGCGCGAGGAGGTTCCCGGTCTCAGGCGAGATCGCGCCGATCTGATTCTCCCTGGCGCTGTGATTCTGGCGCATCTCATGCGGCGCGGCGGGTTCGAGGCGCTGACGGTCGGTGGTCAGGGGTTGCGCGAAGGGATTTTTTACGAGCACTTCCTGGTTGGCGAGCAGCCGCCGCTCTTTGCCGACATGCGTGGGTTCAGCGTGCAAAACCTGGCGCGCATCTACAACTATGAGGCGCTGCACGCCGCCAAAGTGCGCGATCTGGCGTGCTCGATGTTCGATCAACTGCGCCCCTTGCACGCCTACAGCGACTGGGAACGCACGCTGCTTGGCTATGCGGCGACGCTCCACGACATCGGGCTGGCGGTTAACTACTACGACCACCACAAACACGGCGCATATCTGGTGTTGAACAGCGCCCTCCAGGGGTTCACCCACCGCGAGATTGCGCTGATCGCATTGCTGGTGCAGTTCCATCGCAAAGGCGATGTAGACGTGGGCGCATTGCGCACGCTGCTCCAACCAGACGATGAACAGCGCGTCCTGCGACTGGCAGCGCTGCTGCGCATTGCGGAATATCTGGAGCGGCGCAAGTGTCAGGTTGTGCAGGACATTACCGTTGAGATCGGTGATCCGGTGCGTATGACGGCGCACACCATCGGCGATGCGACGGTGGAAATCTGGGATGCCAACCGCGCGTCGCGGCTGTTCCGTAAAGCATACGGGCGGGATGTGGCGATCTGTTGAGGGGTTGGCACAAGATGGGAGGGCACGGCTGAAATCCGACCCTACGGCAAACCTCTCATCTCCCCGTCTTCTGCGCGCTTCAACACTTCCCGGCTGCGCCCTTCTTCCGCCGGTCCGACGATCCCCTGTTGTTCGAGCAGATCAATCAGTTGAGCGGCTTTGCTGTACCCGATGCGCAACCGACGCTGGAGTAACGACGCCGAAGCGCGAGAGTGCTGTTGCACCAGTTTGATCGCCTGCGGCAGCAATTCGTCCTGCTCGGCGGCGCTGAGGAACTCGCCGGGAGGCTGCATACCGCGCTGATCGCCGGTTTGCTCCTTTTCCGCCGCGTCGGGTTTTCCTTTCTCATCGTCCGTGACCGGCGGCGTGGCATCGCGCCAGAACTGCACGATGCGCTCGACTTCCGCTTCTGAGACCCACGTGCCCTGCAGGCGAATCGGGCGTGCAGCGTCGGCGGCGATGTAGAGCATATCACCGCGCCCGAGCAACTGTTCGGCGCCATTCATATCCAGAATGACGCGCGAGTCGGTCTGTGATGTGACCGCAAACGCGATGCGGGTTGGAAAGTTCGCCTTGATCAGACCGGTCACGACATCGACCGACGGACGCTGCGTGGCAATCACCAGATGAATGCCGGTGGCGCGCGCCATCTGCGCCAGGCGACAGATCAGCGTTTCGACTTCATCTGGCGCGATCATCATCAGATCGGCAAGTTCGTCGATGATGATCACGATGTAGGGCAGCGGTTCGAGATCGGCGCGGCGGCGTGCAGCGGTTTTGTATCCTTCGATATTGCGAAACCCATAGCGCGCAAAGACTTTATAGCGCCGCTCCATTTCGCGTGTCGCCCATTTCAGTGTTGGCACCACCCGCTCGAGTTCGGTCACCACCGGCGAGAGCATATGCGGGATTCGATTGTAGACGATCAGTTCGACCATCTTCGGATCGACCATAATAAACTTCAACTCGTCGGGGGTGTGTTTGAGGAGCAGCGAACAGACCAGCGCATTGATCCCGGCGCTCTTGCCGGTGCCGGTGGCGCCCGCCATAAGCGCATGCGGCATACGATCGAGCGCGGCGATGACCGGCGCACCAGAGACATCCTTCCCCAGGGGCCATTTCAGCCGTCCCTTGGCGCGTTCGAACTCCTCGCTTTCGATCACCTCGCGCATGCCAACGATTGAAATTGCCGAGTTAGGGATCTCGATGCCGATCACATTCTTGCCAGGGATAGGCGCTTCAATGCGAATGGACGTCGCTGCCAGCGCCAGCGCCAGGTCTCGTTCCAGGGTGGTGATTTTGGACACCTTGACGCCCACGGCAGGTTGCAATTCGAACTGCGTCACAGCAGGACCGGTATTGACGCCAACCACCTGCGCCTCGACCTTGAAACTCGCCAGTGTCTCTTCGATCAGACGCGAGCGCAGTCGCTTTTCCTCGTCGGTGATCGTTCCCTCTGGATAACTTTCCAGCAGATCGAGCAGCGGCAGGGGCCAGGCGCGATGCACCGGCGACATCTCAAATCCTTCAAGCGGCTTCTGAACCACTTCTACCGGCGCCCTGCCGACCGGTGTGGCCAGCAGGTTGGTGAGCAATGTGGTGTTGCCAGGAGCAGCTTCTGATGTCGGTGGAGGCGTGCTTTCTGGTTTGACGGCCGAGTCTGCGGTTGGTTCTGGAGATCGGCGGGTGCGCGTTTCGGGGCGCTGGAACAGGCTGGCGCGCGTCGGACGCTCGGCGATTGGCGTCGGCACAATATCATCGTCGGCGTGCGGCGGCGGAACATAGGCTGTTGCCGCCTCAGGCTTCGCTGTTGATGGACGCGACGCCGGAGCGGGAGACGCTTGGGTGCGTCGCGCGCCAGGGTTCCACACCGTTGCCCAGAAACGGGCAAAACCATCGCGGAGCGCGGAGGACAGTTCGTGGAGTGTGATGTCGAAGGTCAGCAGAATGCCTGCAAGCCCGGTCAGGCAGGCAATCACGAATGCGGCCGGGCGACCGATCGCCTGCGAGAGGAGCGCCAGGATCGCATACCCGGCGAGGCCGCCGCCTTCTCCAATGCGCGCATCGAACCCATCGCGCACGCCAATGGAAAACTCCAGCAGCGCTAGGAGCGCTGTCAGCACCAGCAACGTGCCGAGCACCGTCGCGCCGGTCAGCCGCACATCTTCATACCGCTCTTGCAGAAGAATCGCAATTCCCAGCAACCCGAGCGACAGCGGCACAACCAGCGCGCCCCATCCCAACAGGCGGCGGGTCAGTTCGACCCACGACGCGCCGATCACGCCTGCCGTACCGGTCACGTAGAACACGACCGTCACAGCAGCGACCGCGATGAGTCCCAGGGCGAACAGTTCGCGCTGATGTTCCGGGCGCAGCGCAGGCGTTGTGCTTGCGCCCGTCCGTTTGCGGCGCGTCCCTGCCGATTTGCGTCCGGTTGACGAAGATTTTGTGCGCGCCATAGATCTCGGAGCGAAGAACTCAGAAAATCCGACGGTATCACAGTAACATATGTTCGCATAGGTTGCAAGATGGTGCGAACGTTGCACGTTGTAAGGCGGGAAGGTTGAGGGTGTTGAACGTTGAGCGTCAAGCATGGGAAATGGAAGCGAGACCAAAGGTAAGAAGCGAGAGGGTGTGAGGGATAAGGCAGGGTGGTTCTTGGCTCTCAGTTCTCGTACCCCCTAACCCCTAACCCCTATCACCGCACCTATGCTATAATCCATGCTGTTTCCCGTGAAAGCGAGCACACACTCAGATTTGAACGCGCGAAGGAGGGCGGCTCATGGAGATCACGCACAAACGGCTCAATCGCGTCGATCTGTTGACGATCACAGGGCGGCTCGATGCGATGAACGCGCCCCAACTCAAACAAAAGTTCGACGAACTGTTCGACCAGAATCGCTGTCGGATCGTGCTCGATCTGGCCGGGCTTGAGTATGTGGCCAGCCCTGGATTGCGCGTCCTGATCGAGGCGCGCAAGCGCGCGCGCGATTGGAAACTGACCGATCTCGAAGGAGGCGATGTGCGCATCGCCAATCTTCCGCAGCGGATCAAAGAAGTCTTCGATCTGACCGGCTTTACATCGCTGTTCGAGATCTATTCCGATACGGTCGAAGCAGTTGGTTCCTTCTGATGATATGCGTTGCGTTCGTCCACCGTAGCACACCAGGTTGATGGACGCCTCAAACCCGGTTTCACGCCTCGCCGCAACAGCGCCCAATGCGCATGGTCTGCGCGCATTGCCTGATGACTGGCATCCATGGAATCTTTGACAGTTCTGGCCACGCTCGAATCACTGGCGCAGATCAGCGCCTTCGTCAACGAGGCGACGCAACGCGCCGGTCTCGACGATCATGCTGCGTGGCAGGTCGAACTGGCGGTCGATGAGGCGGCGACGAATATCATTCAACATGGGTACGATCCTGGCGCTCCCGGTATCATTGAACTGGCATGGCGGATCGAGGGCGACCGTCTGATCATCACGCTGCGTGACTATGGACGGCGCTTCAATCCCGATGACGTCCCGCCGCCGGATCTCTCGTCGCCGCTGGAGGAACGGCAGCCCGGCGGACTGGGACTCTATCTGATGAACCAGTTGATGGATCAGGTGCGCTTCGACTTCGACGACGCCAACGGCAACCTCCTGACGATGGTGAAATACATTCTTCCCCGTGTCCGGGCGCATGAGTTTCGCTTGAGCGGCAGGCTCGATGCAGTCGGAACAGCGGCAGCGCTTGCGCCGGTACACCAGGCGATTGCTGATGGAGCGGAGTATGTCCTGCTCGATTTCGATCATGTGACATTTCTTAGCAGTACGGCGCTGCGTTCGCTTTTGCTGGCGCGCAAAGAACTGCTGGCGCGCAATGGTGAACTGCGCCTCTGCAATCTGCGTCCGCAGGTGCGCGAGGTGTTCGAGTTGACCGGCTTTACCCGGATATTTGCCATTCACTCCTCGCGCAACGAGGCGCTGGCGGCATTCGGTCAGGAACACGTGTGAATCGTGAGCGGCGGCTCATCCTGTATTGTCTGGTTGTGGGCGCAGTCGGCTGGACTGCCCTCATCCTCAGCAGCCCCGGCGCTGCACCCTGGGGTGATCTGGCGTTGTTCATCATTCTGGCGCTGCTGATTGAAGCCGTAGCCTTTCGTGTGCCGCCAGCCGATCCTCACAGCCTGACCGGCATCGTCATTCTATCAGCGGCGCTGGCGCTCAGTCCCGCCGATGGCGCGCTGGTCGCCGGAGTCTCCGGGTTGATCTTCGGGGTGTTGCTGCCGCTGATCTACCGCCGTCCGCGAACCTTCTACCTGCTCGCGGCTCGTCCGATCCTGCGCAGCGGTGTGCGTGCCGGCGCGGTGCTGGCTGGCGGGGCGCTGGCGCATCTTCTGGCTGATGGTACGCCTGGTGAAGCGCTTCTACTGATGGCGCTGATCCTCTGCTATCCGACGCTTATTCAACTGAATCGTGCGATCCGCGAATACATGCAGGGCGGAATGACCGGCATCCTGACGTGGTGGCAGTCTGCCTTGAGGGCAGTGCTGGCCGCCGAAGTTGCGCCCCTGCCGCTGGCAGCGCTTTTTGCCGCTATCTACACCCGCCTTGGGGTCGGGTATTTCTTGCTTGCATCCGTGGGGTTGCTGGTCGCCAGCCTGGCAGTGCGGCAGGCGGCGATGAACCTGCGCAATCAGGGCGCGTCGATCCGTGAGTTGGGGCTGCTGAACGAAGCCAGCCGCGAAATCATCCGCGCCGAACTCGATGTCGAGGCGCTGAGCGAGTTGATCTACCGCGCGGCGAGCAAGGTCGTCGATACCTCGTCGTTCCATCTGGGGCTGTTCGAACCGGAAAGCGACCGCTACACACTGGTGGTGCGCGTCCAGGATCGGGTGCGCCTACCGCCGTTGACCGTCGATCTGCCCAGCGGCGATGGGCTGGTCGGCTGGATGCGGCAGACTGGCCGCTCGCTGCTGGTCGAGGATTTTGCGACCGAGATGGATCGCCTGCCGGCGCGTCCACGGTATCAGAGTGAGCGCCCGCCCCGTTCCGGGATCTATGTGCCGCTTCTCGATGGCGGCAGGGTGATCGGTACGCTTTCAATCCAGAGTTATCAGCCGTATGCATTCGACGCCGACGATCTGCGCATGCTCTCGCTTCTGGCGGATCAGGCGGCGGTTGCGATCTCGAAGGCGCGCGCCTTCGCCGCTGCCAACGAGCGCGCCGTGCAACTCCAGGCGATCCAGGACGTCAGCGAGCGCATTACGGCGATTCTCGACCTGGATCAACTGCTCCCTTCGGTTGTCCGGCTGATCCGCGAACGGTTTGGTTACCATACCGTCCATATCTTTCTGATGGGAGAAGATGGGCGCCTGCACTTCAGCGCCAGCACAGTCGAAGGCGAGGCGCTCGAGCGTTTGCGCCAGATGATCGTCAACCCTGGCGAGGGGATCGTTGGCAGTGTGGCGCTGATCGATCAACCATTGCTGGTCAATGATGTCCGTGCCGATCCGCGCTACATCAGTGACGATTCGAGCACGCGCGCCGAACTCGCAGTGCCGCTGCGCTATGCCGAGCAGGTTATTGGCGTGCTCGACATTCAAAGCACGGAGGCTGGTCGCTTCCAGCGCAGCGACCTGTTCGTCACCCGCACCCTTGCCGATCAGGTTGCGGTCGCGGTCAAGAGCGCGCGCGCGTTTCAGGCGCAGCGCGAAGAAGCATGGACGCTCAATGCGCTCCTGCAGGTCGCCGGGAATCTCTCGCGCGCAACGTCGCTCGATACGCTGCTGCCCACCGTGGTGCGCCTGCCGCCGCTCCTCCTTGGATGCGACCGCTGCTACTGCCTGATCTGGGATCGTCCCGCCGCTTCCTTTACGCCCCTGGCAGCCTATGGTTTGCGCCCTGCCGACCGCGCAACCTTCGTTGGGCGCCCAATTGCCGAGCAGAATGCACCGTTGCTGGCTGAAGTGGTGCGCACAGTTGCGCCGCTGGCGCTCGACTCCGCCAGCGGGCATGGTCACCTCTGCGCCCCGATCGTCGAACGCTTCGGCAGCGCCTCGCTCCTGGTGACGCCGCTCTGGACGCGCGGCGCTGCGTTGGGTGTCCTGGTGCTCGATTATGGTCCATCACCCCATCAGTTCACCGCACGCGACCTGACCCTGGCGAATGGATTCGCTTCGCAGATCGCCGGGGCGCTCGAAAGCGCATTGCTGGCGCAGGAAGCGGCGCATGCGGCGCGGCTGGAAGAAGAACTGCGGGTGGCGCGCGACATTCAGCGTACTCTGTTGCCGTCGCGCGCGCCAAATCTGCCGGGCTGGGATACGGCTGCCGATTGGCGATCGGCGCGGATGGTCGGCGGAGATTTTTTCGATTACTGGTACCTTCCGGTGCAGCAAACGTTCGACAGGAATAATGGTCCGTCAGGCAATGACGGCCTTGCCTGTCAGCCATTGGGATTCGTCATTGCCGATGTGAGTGACAAAGGGGTGCCAGCGGCGCTGTTCATGGCGCTGGCGCGCAGCCTGGTGCGTGCAGCGGCGCTCGATGGGTCGGCGCCTTCAGGAGCGTTGACCCGCGCCAATCGCTGGATCACCCGCGACACCGAAGCCGGCATGTTCGTAACGGTCTTCTACGGCGTCATCGAACCACATACCGGGCGGATGCGCTATTGCTGCGCCGGTCATAACCCGCCACTCCTGTTTCGCGCCGATGGCGCCGTCGAGACGCTGCATACCCCTGGCATTGCGCTTGGCGTGCTCGAAGAAATAGCATTGGATGAACGTGAGGTGTACATCGCCCATGGCGATGTCATTGTTTGCTACACCGACGGCGTCACCGAAGCGATCAATGCCGCAGAAGAACCGTTTGGCGTCGAACGGCTGATTGAGACGGTTGCAGCGGCGCGCACCGGCAGCGTGCAGTCCATTCTCGAATCTATCACTGAGGCGCTCGGTCGCCATGCCGAAGGACCACTCTACGACGATGTAACGCTGGTGATCATCAAACGAGTGGAACTTGACTGACCGGCATACTCACCGCGTCCCTGACGCGGTGTGTTATAATAGAAATGTGTGATCCGGAGAGCGCCCATGCAAACCATCAAAAAGTACGCCAACCGCAAACTGTACCACATTGACCGCAAGCAGTACATCACGCTCGAAGGCATTGCTGCGCTGGTGCAGGCGGGGGAGCAGGTGCGGGTAATCGACAATGAGACGGGTGAAGATATCACGGCGCAGATTCTCGCGCAGGTCGCGCTTCAGACCCGCGGTGACCAGGGGCGGTTGCCAACATCGCTGTTGACCAGCCTGATCCGCGCCGGTGAAGGGACGTTAAGCGGGTTGCAGCGCTCACTGCTGGGAGCGATCGGTGGCATAGGGCTTGTCAATGCCGAAATCGAACGTCGTCTGGCGTATCTCCGTGAAACGGGCAGGCTCAACGACGATGAAGTTCAACGATTGCGCACCCTGCTGTTAGACGCATACGACTCGGCAGCAGCGCCCAGTCTGCCAAGCAAGAGCGATGTCGACCGGCTGCACGAGCAGGTCGATGAGTTGACGAAACTCGTTGAGCAACTCCTCGCGCAACAGAAGAAATAACGAATTCGGTCGGGACAGAACTCTGCCACAGATGACGTGATCTGGGGGAGGGGGTAGCGCGTTCCAGCATTCTGGGAAAGCGCTGCGGCATCCGTGTTGGAATTGATGCCTGCGTATCCGATCATCACGCTGCGGTCGTTGCTGCCGCACGCATAGGAGAGGCTATGAGCGACAGTGGCGTCACATCGCGACGGAGCAAGACGGCGCTGGTTCTGGCTGGCGGCGGGGTGACCGGCGCCGCCTACGAGATTGGCGCGCTCCGCGCGCTCGACGACCTCCTCTACGACTTCAGCGTCAACGATTTCGATGTGTTCATCGGCACCAGCGCTGGCGCACTGGTGGCTGCCTGCCTGGTCAACGGGTTGACGCCGCGCGAGTTGATGCGCCATCTCGAGGTGCCGCTCGACGGCATCGCGCCGCTCAATATGGGCGATCTGTTCACGCTCAACGGGCGCGATATTCTGGCGCAGGGGATGCATCTGCCGAAGGTGGCGCTGCGCGCGATTCAGGCGCTCATCTTTTCGCGGAAGCACCTGTCGCTGCTCGATCTGATCGAGGCGTTCGCCCTGGCGCTGCCGGGGGGGCTGTACGACATCGGCTCGCTCGACCGCTACCTCAGTGCGGTGCTGTCGCGCGATGGAAGGACCAACGACTTCCGCAACTTATCACGCGAGCTGGTCGTCATTGCGACCGACCTGGATACTGGCGCGCGGGTGGTGTTCGGCGCTCCGACCCATGATGATGTGCCCATTTCACAGGCGGTCGCCGCGTCATCGGCAATGCCGATGGTGTATCGCCCGGTGCGGATCGGCGACCGCGATTATGTGGATGGCGGGGTGCGCGGCAATGCCAGCCTCGATCTGGCGATTGAACGCGGCGCGCGCCTGATCGTGTGCGTCAACCCGCTGGTCCCCTACGACCTCGAAGAAGCGAACGACGACTCAATTCACATTCGCGATATGGGAGCGCCGGGCATCGTCAATCAGGTCTTTCGCACCCTCTTTCACTCGGCGCTGCACTACCACCTGAAGCAGATCCATCGCCGCCATCCCGATGTCGATATCATTCTGATCGAACCGGCGCGCGACGATGTGCGCATGTTCTCGGAGATGCCTATGCGCTACTCCAGCCGTACCGAGGTGGCGCGGCACGGTTTCGAGACGGTGGCTGCCTTCCTGAGTGAGCGGTATGAGAGTTACCGCAATATCTTCGCGCGTCACGGCATCACCCTGCAGCGCCAGCATGCCGCTGAGCGGTTGGCGACCGTCGCCCACAATGTCAATGTACGTCCTGGTCCGCGTGATCTGCGCGACACCCTCGCTCGCCTGGAACGGTTGCTCGAACAGCGGGGTTAGGGGTCAAGGGTTAGGCTTCCTGACCTTCAACCTGTACCCTTCCCACGTTCAACGTGCAACGTGCAACGTCCGCCTGCCCGCCAGGGCGCCCACGAGGGGCGCTCCTGCCTGCCTGCCTGCCCGCGTACCCACCTTCAACCCCGCTGCGCTTCCAGCGTTCTGTGCTGAAAGACGACGTACCCAACCACCAGAATGACAGCGAACGCGAACCACTGAATGGCATACCCCAGGTGCGGACCCTGATCCGGTTCAGGGGGCGGGATCGGCTGCGGCAGGGTGAGGGGCGCCTCAGGGAGCGGTTGCGCCTCGATAAACACCGGCAGCAGCGGGTAGGGTGTCTGCTCCTGAATGCGCGCCACATCGACGCGAAACCAGGCATCGAGGCGCGGTCGTTCCGCAGTCAACGGCGGATCCTTTGGTCCGCCAGCATAGGTTTCGGGCTGGCGGGCAATGCCGGTCACCAGCGTCTCGCCAGAAGCAGGAGCGAATCTGCGCCGCGCGTCCGGCGATGCTTCTGTCAGCGGAATCCAGCCGCGATCAACGAGCACCGCCTTGTTTTGACCGCTCAATCGCAACGGCGTAATCACGTGGTAGCCGGTGACGCCGTTGAGCGAACGATTGCGCAGCAACACCTCGTGCGTCGGGTCGAAGACGCCGCGCACAGTGACCGGACGATAGTCAAGCGACTGCAGATCGCTCACCATTTCCAGTGGAATCGGAGGCTGCGCCAGCCCGGCGGCGATACGCGCATTCAGCGCCGCGCGTTGCGCGTGGCGGTCGAGTTGCCACATTCCCAGTCCACAGAGCGCGATTGCTCCAATCAGAACGAGCAGGGTGGCGATCAGACGCCTTCCAGTCAGCAGATAGCGTATCATCTGACTATCATCGTAAAGGCGGGTCTTCGACCCGCCCTTACGCTCTACTGAACTGCCTCCCACATGCGGCAGCCACGCGCGCTGGTTTGGCGCAAACCCACCCTTACGCTGGACTGCCGTGTTGGGAGAGAGACCGTCATCGCGGCGTTATTCACCCGCTCACCGGCTCGACCGGCTTTTTCATCTCCAGGTCGAGCGTCTCGCGGCGGGTGAACATCAACTCGCCGGTTTGCGGATCGACATCGACAATGATCGTATCACCCGCTTTGAATGTTCCGCGCAGCAAACTGCGCGACAGTGGCGTTTCGACCAGGCGTTGCACGGTGCGGCGCAGCGGGCGGGCGCCATACGCCGGGTTGTACCCCTCGCGCACCAGCAGTTTCTTCGCCGCCAGCGTCAATTCGAGCGTCAATCCCTGCTCACGCAGCCGCTCATCGACCTCACGCGCCAGCAGATCGACGATCTGTTGCAACTCCTGCTCCGTCAGCGCGTGGAAGACGATGATGTCGTCGATGCGGTTGAGGAACTCCGGGCGGAACGCCTGGCGCAGCGCCTCGAACACCCGCTCACGTGCGGCTTCCTCAGCGTTCCTGTCGTGCGTGCGCACCAGACCCAGGCTTTGCTGCCGCACGTGTTCGGTGCCGACGTTCGAGGTCATAATGATGACCGTATTACGGAAGTCGACCGTGTGCCCCTGCGCATCGGTCAGGCGCCCATCGTCGAGCAATTGCAGCAGGGTGTTGAACACATCCGGGTGCGCCTTCTCGATCTCATCGAACAGCACCACCTGGTACGGGCGGCGGCGGATGCTCTCGGTCAACTGTCCCGCTTCCTCGTATCCCACGTAGCCGGGCGGCGCGCCGATCAGGCGCGACACCGTATGCCGCTCCTGGAACTCCGACATATCGACGCGGGTCATCGCATCCTCGCTGTCGAAGAGGAACTCGGCAAGCGCCTTGGCAAGTTCCGTCTTGCCGACGCCGGTGGGACCGACGAAGATGAAACTGCCGATCGGACGGCGCGGGTCCTTCAAGCCGCTGCGCGCGCGGCGGATTGCATCGGAGAGCGCCACAATCGCTTCATGCTGGCCAATCACCCGTTCGTGCAGGCGCACTTCCATATCGACGAGTTTCTCGCGCTCAGTTTCCAGCATACGATTGACCGGAATGCCCGTCCAGTTCGAGACGATGGCAGCAACGTCTTCCTCATCGACGACCTCATCGAGGTCTGAACTCTTGAGCCACTCGCTGCGCGCGCGCTCGAAATCGGTTTCGAGTTGCAGATAGCGAGCGCGCAAAATAGCGGCGCGCTCGTAATCGCGGCGCGCGCCGGCTTCTTCCTCCTCGCGGCGCAGGCGGTTCAGCTCGGCTTCCTGATCGCGCAACGTCTTCGGCATCGAATAGATGTCGATGCGCAGCTTGGCGGACGCCTCATCGATCAGGTCGATCGCCTTATCGGGCAGGAAGCGATCCGTGATATACCGGCTCGACAGGCGCGCTGCTGCTTTCAACGCCTCATCGCTGATCGTCAATTGATGGTGCTCTTCGTAGCGTTTGCGCAGACCGCGCAGCATTTCGACCGTCGTTTCGACATCCGGCTCTTCGACGAACACCGGGCTGAAGCGCCGTTCGAGCGCTGCATCCTTCTCGACATGCTTGCGATACTCGTCGATGGTCGTGGCGCCGATCACCTGCATTTCGCCGCGTGAGAGGGCCGGTTTGAGCATATTCGACGCATCGATCGAGCCGACAGCGGCGCCAGCGCCGACGACGGTATGCAGTTCGTCGATGAAGAGAATGATCTGCCCATCACTGCTGCGCACCTCGTCCATCACCGCCTTCAGGCGCTCCTCGAACTCGCCACGGAACTTCGACCCGGCGACCATGCCGGCAAGGTCGAGCGCCAGCAAGCGACGGTTCCTAAGCGGCAGCGGCACATCGCCGCTGGCGATGCGCTGCGCCAACCCTTCGGCGATCGCCGTCTTGCCGACGCCGGTTTCGCCGACGAGCACGGGATTATTCTTTGTGCGGCGGCAGAGAATGCGAATAACGCGGGTGATCTCCGCCTCGCGCCCGATGACGGGATCGAGTTTCCCCTGCGCCGCCAGGTCGGTCAGGTCGATGGAATATTTCGAGAGCGCCTCGTAGCGCGCCTCGGCGCTCGGATTGTCGGCGCGCTGGTGGCCGCGAATCTCCATCAGCGCCTGATAGAGGCGCTCCTGATCGATGCCGAAGCTGTTCAGAATGCGTGACGATGCGCCTTCGCGCTCACCGCTGATCGCAATCAACAGGTGCTCGATGCCGACATACTGATCATTCAGACGATTGGCTTCTTCCTCAGCGCGTTTGACCAGGCGCTGCGTGCGCGGCGTGATGTAGACCTGATTGCCGTATCCGTACTGGCCATACACCTTTGGCGACTTTTCGAGTTCGTGCTCGACGCGCCGCGCAACCATCTCGGCATCGACGCCGAGTCGCGCGATTGCGCGTGCCGTCAGACCATCGCGCTGCCGCAGCATCGCCAGGAAAATATGCTCCACATCCAGCTGGGTGTGGTGCTGGTCGTGCATAATTTCCTGCGCGTCCTGAAACGCTTCCTGCGCTTTCTCGGTAAACCGTTCGAGTCTCATGTGCTCTATCCTTGGGGCATGCTTTCTCCGGCAAACGCCATTGCAGTGTTAAGTATAGCACAGAGGCTCATTATCTGCTGATCGTGATGAACGCCAATCGTCACTTCCCCCAGGTCGCTTCTCCATGCGCCGCGCATCATCCTGACCTCGCTCTGCGCGATGAATGAATCCCTGTCGCGGATAGAAACGCTTGCCTGACTCGTTGTCCTCATGCACGAAGCAGAAGTCGCTGTCAAGCCCCCGGCGCTGCAAGAATGCCTCGCTGCGCTGGAGTAACCCGTTCCCGATCCCGCATCCGATATACGTCGGCAACAGGGAGATGCGAAACAGTTGCGCTCCCTGTTTCATCATGCCAATGTTACAAAATTGGCATCTCACCCTTGCTCATCGTTTTTTGCGTCGTTATGGTAGGGCTGAAAGTATTAGGCGCCTTTCTTTCTCCAGTCGCCCAACCTGTTTACATTGTTGATGAAGACTGAAGCGTTCCATTGCTCACAATGCAGGCTCCTGGATGGGTGTGGGCTTCGACAGGCTCAGCCAGCGCAGACGATCAGACAGTCAGAGAGCGTTTAAGGCGTGATGAGGACCACTCCAGACACAAAAGCGACGCCTTTGGCGTCAGAGGCGTCGCCCGATTACCGCTCTGAGCGCCAGACGCCTACGATGAGCCGGTTACGATGTACGGCGCAATCGCCTTGGCGAGGTTGGCGGTTGGCATCGTCTGCAACCAGACGCGCCCCGGACCGCGCAGCGTCGTCAGGAACAATCCTTCGCCGCCGAGC